>JAAUYJ010025439.1_pt1 | contig 13109 bp, 16 predicted proteins | sample 7278031 | NCBI WGS metagenome assembly JAAUYJ01 (sample SAMN14350222, study PRJNA611818) | marine sediment metagenome | isolation source: surface marine sediment (1.8m) | place: French Polynesia: Moorea | collected 2018-08 | reverse complement strand
GACAGCCACTTGCCGCCCTTGGAAATCAGGGCCCTGTTGCGGATAGTGGAAACTAATATTTAAAAGTGGCTTCAACAAAATGGGAGCAAAAAAAGACGGTAATTACAAAGAGAAAGAAGACCCGACTCAATAAAGACAACAACAACAACAACAACAGCAGCAACAACAATAACAACAGCACCACCCTTTGGATAGTACCATAAAAATGGAAAAGCGCTTCAACAGCAACACTAGAAATAGCTTCTTGACTCACTTTGCCACCCCTACGCCCTTTGCCGAGTGCAGCGCCGTCTCCCCGTCCTCGTCCCTGGCCCCAGCCTCCACCCCCTTCTCCAGCAGGAAGCGAACGACGGCCTCGTCGCCGCGCTTGGAGGGCCAGAACAGCGAGGTGCGGCCGGCAGCGCCGCGGATGGACGCACTGGCACTACATGTAGTTTTGTTCAGATACAATATATTTGCACAGTTTCATGACTAAAATATTACCCGTGTTCATCCACCAGCAGCCTGGCCACCTTGAGCCCCCTCCCCTCTTTGTCTCTCGTCTCCTCCCTGCAGATCATGAGCAGCGGGGCGTCGCCCTCGTAGTTTTCAGCCTCGGCGTCGGCGCCCTTGGCCAGCAGGGCCCTGACAGCCCTGTCGTCGTGCCTGAGCGCGGCGAAATGCAGCGGCGTGTTTCCCTCCTCGTCCCTGGCCTCTACGCTGGCGCCGGCCGCCAGGAGAGACTCTGCCAGGGGCCACCGACCACCCAGGCGGAGGGCAAGGCTGAGAGGGGTCTGAAATTGAAGAAGAAATCTTTCAGAATACGTACCTAAAAAACATCATAACTAGCAACAGCAAAAGGTTTCATTTTCAAATTATCACCTGTCCGCTCTCCTTGTCCTTCCTGTCCACCACGGCCCCCCCCTTCTCCAGCAGCACCCGGGTGGTCTTGAAGCTGCCCGCCAACGCCGCCCCGTGCAGGGGCTCGAACCCGCGGCTGTAGTCGGCCATGTCCGCCCTCGCCCCCTTCCCCACCAGCAGCGCCACCAGCGAGGCTCTCCCCTCCAGCGCCGCCCCCAGCAGCGGCGTCACCCCATCGCGGTTGGTGGCGTTCAGGTCTGCGCCGGCCGAAGCCAGGGACTCCGCCACGGCGCAGAGTGTCTTAGACTCTGTCTCCGGCTCCGGCTCCTGGCCCTCCTTGCGCTGCTTCTTCCTCTTCCTCTCCGTGGCAGCGAGGAGCAGAAGGGCTGTGGCGTCCGCAGTCTCCGCGCCGCCGTCCGACCTGTGAGGAGAGGTTGCTTTGACATTTATAGCTAGAGGGAGAAAATTTTTAATCCTTACCTGGCGTCAATTTCTGCTCCGTTCGCAATCAGCAAGTCCACCACCGCCTTCCAGTCCGGCAACCCGGCCGCGGCCCCCTTCTTGTTGTTGCTATTGCCGCTGCTCTCCGCGACTGTCCCCGCCTGCGCCGCCGCCGCCGCGCACGCCCTGTGCAGCGGCGTCATCCCGTCGGCGTCCATGGCGGCCAGCTTGACCTTGGGCGCCTCCTTGTCCTTCTTGTCCACCGCCAGCAGCTTCTTGCACCTCTTGGCGTCCCCGTCCCTGGCCGCGTCATGCAGGGGGAATGTCTGGCCGGGAAGGATCTCCCGCTTGGGCCTCGGCTGCTGGGTGACCACGGCAGATGCTGATGCGGCTGCTTTTGAAGCGGCATCCCCGACGTCCTTCTTGCTTCTGTTGTTGCTGTTCACCCTCATCTCCAGCTCCTTGATGACTGGCTCGCTGGGGCCCTTGCCCTCACGGACCACCGTGGCCTTCGTCGCTGCCGCCGCCGCCGTGGCCGCTGGAACGGCGGCAGTAGATTTCGTGTTCGACGCCTGCTAAAACGAAAAAAAAAATGATATGTTTTGCATATATTTAAAGAACATATACCTGAGCATTTTTCGGTTTGGAGCTCGTCGCTTTCGCGGGGGCGGGGGACTTTTTGGGCGGCGGGTCCTTGCTGCCACAGCACCCCATCCTGACCAATTGTCTTAGTTCTCACCCATCCAAAAAAGTTTCATGACGCTCAAATTGATGATGTCATCACACCTGCTGCAAGAGCAATTTTTTGCCCCTTATCGCCCGTTCTCACGGCTGCGATAGAGCAACAAATCTCTCCGGCCCGACATCATGATCAATTTTCTTTTTCGCCAGCGAGGATTACGCGCATGAAGGGAGCGGCGCTGTGCAGGAAGGTCAGCAGCTCCCCTCCCCAACTAATAATGAGATAGCGAGCGCCGTTATCTCACGTGTCCGCTTCCGTAGTCGGTGGGCGCTAAATGTACTGGCGAGGACTGGGGGCGCAAAACGGTCAAACTCTTTGTCAAACTAGGCTTTTTGACAGGAGTAAGTAAGAATTTGGGAAACGGCAGGGCATGACGGATCGCCGATACAATATCGCCGATCCGGATCGCCGATCCAAATTTTGGAACGTGATCGGATCGGCGATCCTTTTTCTGGATTTGCGGAACTGACTGATCCAAAAAAGATCGCCGATCCGATCCACCTCTCCCCTTTTTTGAAGGTTCAGAAACAGCTGAGGAAATGCTAGTAAAGAAGGAAAAGGGGTGCAGACTGCAGAGCCAAAAATAATGTTTATGTGTATATATATTATTAGGAAAAAATGAAGTCTTTTTACGTTTTTTTCCTTATTTGTTGATCGCGGATCGGATCGCGGATCGGATCGCACTTAGGGTGGATCGGATCGCGGATCGGATCGGAAGTTAAATATGGATCTGGATCTGGATCGGATCGACCGAAAAAGGCGGATCGGTTCATGCCCTGGGAAACGGCGCTCTCAGAATTTATTAATTAGCTAAAAATTCTTTGTCTGGTCATCGAGATGCCCCATAAAGACTTTGTAAACTTTTGTTTCAAAAAGCAGGTTTGAACTACCTGGAGCAAACTATGCCGGACTTTTTCGAAAAAACACTTCTGGATCTCGACCTCATCTTTCGTCACCGCCTGGCGTGGAACTCCCTCTGCCTCCTCTCTCTGGTCCTCAGCCCGCCGCGATCCCTCTCCTCTTCCTCCTCCATCTGAGTCATCTCAGCCCGCACCGAGTCTATGTGCAGCTTCATGAAGTCCTGCGGCGAGGGCGGCGGCCGGTCGTCGTGCGAGCGGTGCCGGGAGCAGGCGGCCATCAGCTTCTCCATCTCCTCCTCGCTCAAGGAGGCGCCCCGGTAGTACTCCCTTTTTGGAAAAAGACGCGATTACAATTGTTGGGAATGTTACAAATGGATGACTATTTCAGCTTTTAGCTCGCATTCTCACTCGCATTCCTTGCAGTCGAATGCCTTCATCCTCTTCCTAGCCGCCCTGTTCCTCTCCGGAGGTCGGACGTGCTTGAATGTTGGAGACCTCTCGCCCGCTCGCCCCCTTCCTGCCAGTCCTCTGGCACCAGGCTCCGGGAGGCAATCAAAGGATTTGTCCTGCGAAAAGGATATGTCCATCAAAATAATACTTCAGACCTGCGGGCAAGAGGAATCTTACGAAATCGGCGACGGAGACGACGGGCCTCTTGGGCACCCCCTTCTTGACCGGCGTCGTTTTAAAATCGTCGTCGTCGCTGTTGGCATTCCTCCCGCCACTCTTCTTCCTCTGCTCCTCTTCCTTCCTGGCGGTGAGGAGCGACTGCTTCTTGGCCTCCCTCATTTCGGCGTCCTCGTCTTCCTCCGATTCGGCCTCTCCGTGATCCCGACTCTTCTTCTTCTTCCTCGTCGCCCCCTTGTTGAAGTTGATCTTGCCCTGCTTCATGTTCCTCATCCTCCGCAGCTGCGACGGCGACGCCTGCTCCACCTGAACCCCAAACCTGCAATAGGCCACGAAGAGGTCAATGGCTTCATATGTATTATTAAGTGTTTCCTTGCCTGTTGGTCACTTTCAACCCCGGAGCAGCCTTCCTCTTGCCGTGATTTTGGGCCTCCGAGCTGTCAGCACTGCTCTTTTGTAGTGATGGCGGCGGATCCTTCCGTCTCAGCAGAGAGGGGCTCTCGAAATCGGGGTCCTCGGCCTCCGTTCTCTTGTCCGGATGTACGTCTTCTTCTCTTTCATCCACACCGGAAGCATCTATTGCACCCATTTGGGAGTCTCCGCTCGGACTCCTGCCGTTTCCAAAGACTCCTGCCGAGGAAGGAGGAGACGCAGAGCGGCGAGGACGATCCTGCTCCCTGTCGCTCATGGTGGAGAGGGGAAGAAGGCTCTTCTTGGGCATGCGAAGAGGCGATCCCTTGTCCTCCGCCACCGGTCCTTCTTCGTGCAACATAGCCAGAGTCTCAGGGACCATCCTGGAAGACATGATGGAAAAAAAATCACAAATGTTAAGAAGAAGGCTGTCTGGTTCCAGCGCTCTCCAGTACATGTCCACACTTTTTTCTCCTCTTGCTAGCAGCGCCGTCGTCTGGCGCGGGGATCTGTGTCTCCGGGGCCAAGAGAACCCTGTTGCCGCCGCCGCCGCCATGTCCCGTCCCCTCTGTGGTCCTGCGCAGTAGGTCCCTGGTGACTGCGGCGGTCATCCTGATGAGGAGCTCCACCCCGCAGGCCTCCCATTCGCTCTCTCGCCCGTGCTTGGGCTCCTGCACCCCCTCGGCGTCCAGCAGGTGCGACCGGCAAACCACGAACTCCGACAGGAGGTCGGCGCCTTCCTGGGGAGTCATCATGACACCTGGCACCTGTCCACAGTGGGAGCGGGAGCAGGGCTCCGCCAGAGGGGATCAGGTGTATGGAAAACTAGGAGAGACTCCCGAGAGAGGCCCCCTGGCCTGGAATCTGGACAGGACCTTCGTGACGAAGGGGGTACACTGTACACAGTCAAATAACTTTTTTGGGTACAGTCGTAGAGAAACAATTATTAGTTGCTAAAAATCCTAAAATCGTTCTTTTTGGCGTCAAATGCGTCAATTTCTTCACGGTCGGTCTTCACGGGGGGACTCTCAGCTGAGCCACTTTCAATCTTGGCGCCCCAAAAAGCCAGAAAACGATGGGAAAAATCCGGTGACCATATTTAGTGCCAAACGAAGACTTTCGTCGCCGTACATACTTCCTGTATAGTATAAGATTTGAAAACATAAAAGGTAAAGTTTTGGTCCAGATGTTCTTTAGAGAGACTAAAAGTTTTATTAAATTCTTGCATGCGTAAAAACAATGGACTGTTTTTTGAACTTTCTTCGCTTTAAAAAAACTGGTGCCACAGGGCGCGCAGTTTTATACATTCGAAACGCAATTTTGGTTTTTCTCTACGCATTTTTTTGGTCACACCGGTGATAGTGATAAAAGGAGAAATCAGCAGCAAAAAAGACATTTTTGAGTTGACGTCCTAAAAGTGTGGAGTTGTCCTCCGAGGCCGCGACCTCCGCTCAAATATCTTCCCGCCCGTTTGAGACCGTCCTCCAAGAGGATTGGATTGAAACTCCCGCCCTTTGACTTGACCCCATCTCCAAGTGGGCTTTCCCCCGCGGCGGCCTCCCCGCTCCCTCCCTCCGCTGCTCGGGTGCAGCCTGCCTGAGTTGGGGCGGGGCCGCCCACTAAAAGCAGAAGAGGGCCCCTCACATTGAGGACGCCGCCGGAGGACAGCCAGGGGACGCTGCTGCGCGCCAGAATCCCCTTTCCAGCAGAGGCCAGGGGGGTCCCGCCGCTGCTGACGACGCCCTCGGACCCTTCCGGGTGCCTCCGTCAGTCCGTCGCCCGGGAGACCGAATTTAGGGCTGGCCCCTTTCCGCCAGTGTCCAGCAAGACCCCCTTTCATGGGAATGCTGTCCGGGATCCCCTTTGCAGGAGGTGCCCCCCTCGACTGAGGAGGAGAGGAGGCCGCTGACGCCGGGGACACCCACAGAAGCGACTGATAGCAGGGAGGAAGACAGGCCAGACCTCAATCGGCGTCGGCGTCAGAGCAAGTTTTTTCTTTGCCTCGACTGCAATCAAAAGGAGCCTGTGCTCGACCTGAGCAGCCGCATAACTCTCTGACCCTACTCGCTCTCGAACAAGAAGCTGCGACTCCTCCCGAGGTGGTCATGCGCGAGTGCAAGTGACGGGAAAAAAAGTCGTCCCGCTATCAATAAACCCGAGCCTCGAGTCTCTGAAAAGGATGAAACAGCGCACATCTCCCTGGTAAGAGGAATGAGCACAAAGTCGGCAGGGTCGCAAACCGAGACCGGAAGAGCCTCCTCCTCCGCCGACAGCCCCGCAGCCCCCTCCTCGTCCAGGAGCTATCACAAAAAGAAGTCCTCCAGCGACAGGCTTCTTGAACAAGAGGAGAAGGCACCCCGGCGCAGCCGCCTCCACGGCAGGTCCACCCCGCGCTCCTCCTCCTCCTCCTCCACCAGGATGCCTTCTCGGGGTTACCCGCACAACCCCCAGCGCAAGTGGGAGGTGTTCCCGGGCAAGAACCAATTCCACTGCGGCGGCCGGGTGGTCATGGCACGGCAGGCCGGCATCTTCTACCTGACTCTTTTCCTCATAGTCGGCACCAGCGCGCTCTTCTTCGCCTTCGACTGCGCCTACCTGGCCGTGCACATCAGCCCTCTCGTCCCCGTCGTGGGGGCCATCCTGTTCATCTTCACCATTTCCAACCTTTTCAAGACGAGTTTCTCAGACCCAGGTAAGAAGTAGGCAGCGCTTTTCCTCCTTTTTCTTTCTTTCGGACTCATGTTTTAATGCAGACTCTTACCACGCTTTTTCATAAATACCTTACAGGCATCATCCCCCGCGCGACCCGCGAGGAGGCCTGGGAGACGGAGCGGCAGATCGAGATCCAGTCCAATGGCGCGAGCGGCACCGCCTTCCGCCCGCCCCCGCGCACCAAGGAGATCGTGGTGCGCAACCAGACCATCAAGCTAAAGTACTGCTTCACCTGCAAGATCTTCCGCCCTCCGCGCGCCTCGCACTGCTCCATCTGCGACAACTGCGTGGAGCGCTTCGATCACCACTGCCCCTGGGTGGGCAACTGCGTAGGCAAAAGGAACTACAGGTACTTCTACCTCTTTCTGGTCTCCCTGGCCTTCCTCTGCGTCTTCATCTTCGCCTGCGCCATCACCCACCTCGTCCTCCTCGGGAAGGAGGAGAGCTCGGGTTCGGGAGGCGACAACAACCGCACCTTCATTGACGCCATCCGCAAGTCTCCGTCCAGCATCGTCGTTGTCGTCATCTGCTTCTTCTCCGTCTGGAGCATAGTCGGCCTGGCCGGCTTCCACACCTACCTCAGCTCAACCAACCTCACCACCAATGAGGACATCAAGGGCTCTTACTCCAGCAAGCGGAACCATGAGAACTTCAACCCCTTCAGCCGGGGCAACGTCGTGTCTAATTGCCTCAGCGTCCTCTGCAGCCCCATGAACCCGAGCCTGATCGATGCCACCGGAGTTGTCACCGAGCAGTACCTGGTGGCCAACAACCTTGTGCAGGAGGTGAGCAACTCAGGAGGCGGCGGCGGGGACTCGACGGCGGGATACCAGGGCGCCCCTGTGACGCTTCAAGGGCAGGTGCAGCAGCGACATCATCATCAGCATCAGGTGCAGGGCAGGGGCTACGGCGCTGTGGGTATGCCAGTCCAGCAGCAGCAACAACAGATCGTTGAAGGACACCTCAATCACCACCCCCAGCAGCAGCACCCGTCAACAAACGGCCAGGTCAGCCAGCACGGACAGACTCAGGCGGAGACGGCCCTGCAGCAGGAGCAGTACGAGCTTCAACAACAGGTGCACCAGCAACACCACCAGCAGCACATGCAGCATGTACAGCAACAACAACAACAGCATGCCCAGCAGCAACAGACTCAGCACCCGGGCGAACTGTCGTCCCGCAACGTGAGCCTGCACAATCACTCTACCCAGCGCCAGCTGGAACAGCAACAAAATGGACAAAGCCACCACCAAGCAACAAACGGGGCAACAGTGGCGGCGACGGCTGCCGCAGTCGGGACAGACTTGGACCAGACTACCATGATCGGGTCGGCCCTAGACTTGGACAGCCTGGATGGAGAGGACGTGGCGGCGGGAGGCGGCGGAATGATCGGAGTGGCGCCTTCTGCGGCCTCCTCCGCGGCCTCCACCGGGGCAGGCTCTCAGGCGGCGCTGCTGGGAGCGGCTGGTGGTGGTGGCCTCCAACAGCAGCAGCAGCAGCATCAATCTGTCGCGGCCCTAACTGGAAAAGTGTGACCGCAAGAGAAACGATAAGATTGATGTGACAAGCCAGCATTTAAATTGGAGCGCAGTCCCTGAAGCAGGAAACCTTCAAAGTCATAAGTCAGCGGGAGACAAGCGAAAGCACCAGTAGTTGTGAATACAACGTTAGTGAGGACGAACTTTTTTTAGTGCAAATTTTCTCTCGATCTTTGCCGCTCGGCGAGCCTTGTTATCTGAGAAGCATTTACTGCAAGCATTGGTGCGGGAGAGGGCAAGGAAGAAATTAGGACCGAAAAAACTGTGCTTGTTGAAGCGGCTTCGTCGTCGCCGTATTTGGTTGGGATGTCGTCGCTGTGTTTCTTGGACGTCCCTGGAATTTGTGTTTTATTGTCGAGGACGGGAGAGAAAGGAAGCCCGTCGTTTCTGTCGATCGCAGTCATATTCCGTGACCATTTTCGCAGGTTTGAGCATTGGAAAAAGATGTCAGGTGTCAGTCTGCTGTAAAGCGCAATGGAGATACCCTTTTTTGGACAAATTTCTTTCTCCGACTGCATTTGATTAGTTGTGTTACTACCGTAGCTCTTCAGTCGGAAAGTTAATAAAACTACAGAATGACCTTTACTTACCGCATTGTCATCATTCACTTGAACTTGCGGTTCTTTTTTTCTTAGGTACCTATATTCGCCTAGCCATCTATCCAATGATTTCCATGTCAAAACTTCGCACACTGTCATGCTTCCTTCAACACTGCATGAGACTGAAGCATATAAGGCCTACCTAACTCAAGCACCGACATACTGAACAGTATTTTTTATGACTTGCATCGAGGTTACGTTATTACCGGGCACGGAGACACCGACATCCGACAAGTCTATTTCCGGAGAAAATAAACAAAAGTTTTGTGGTGGTGCGGTGGTCAAAGACGTTGATGTCGGTGTCCAAGGACTTGTTGGGGACGACTGACAGGGACAACTTGGCCAGGATCGTGTAGAAGCACAGTACAACGGCAGAAGACCTCCCCCTCCTCCGCCATGAACCAGGCCGAACTGACGCACCTGGTGTCGGGGATCCGCGTGCGCCTGGGCCCGGCCAGGCAAAAGTTCCCAAATGCGGAGGGGTACCGCGGCAACCTGTACGCCCTGCGAGAGATGGTCTCGGCGCTGGTGGCCTCGGAGCGGGTCGAGCTGTCGAGGACCAAGGGCGAGCTGACGCGACAGTACACCGAGCGCCTCATCGCCGAGGCCGTCATGCACGGGGACAGGCACCGGAGGACCATGGAGGTGGCGCAGTGGTGGCTCAAGGACGACAAGTCTGCAGTGCACAAGCTCTTCAAGGTGAGGAAAGTTACAGGCTTGATTCTTAAGTGTCTGTTGCATCCCGGCTTTTCAGGTTCTGGTGCCTCGCTACACCGACTACACTTCAAGCTACACCCGCCTCCTGTTCGCCCCCTACCAGTACAACGAGAACCACAAGGTGGCGCCCAATAAGGTGCTGGTGGAGCTAAAGGGGCACCCCTTCCCGCCGCTCCACTACAGCAACTCGGCGCCCAACAGGACGCACATTCACAACGTGCTGCTGGCCGAGGCCAAGAGGGACCGCAGGCTCAGGAAAGACTTGTTCGCGCCGGCAGCTTCGTCGTCTCAGCCATCGCCGTCTATGTCGGATGACGCGCAGGCGGAGACGAGTGAAGAAGACAATGGCAGTGAAAGTTCGCCCTAAGAGAGGGCAAGTTTAGTAAGCATTCATCCAGTCAGGTAATAAAGTATCGTAACTTACCTATCGAATTCTTCGCTATCTTCGCTATTAAAAAAAGGAAAGAAACCCTAAACTTAATTCTTTATCGTATTTTTGCGGCATTTTTTGTGTTTCTCAATTCTCATAATGTTGAAGCAGAAAAATGTCGACTTTGGGTACCGGATATCTTTGGCCTTTCTTTTTATCGCCAACCTGTCCTTGGGCGTGGTCATGATGGTCGTCGGGATCCTCCATCTTTTCCCCGGGGACGACTCCTCTCCCCGCTGCACCACCGCCCTCCCAAGCGCCCTCCTCTTCTGCGGCGCCTGCACTGCCGCCACCTCCCTGCTGCCGCCCCTGGCCGTGGCAAACCTTGGCCCTCTCCTGGCCGCTTCCGTCTACGGCCTCAGCAATTCCGGCCCAATGGTGTCGGTGGCGCACAACGTGTACGAAGTCAACCTGCGCCGGCCCCCGCGCCCCGGCGCTAACACCCTGCTGGTGGACAACCTGGCGTTCAGGGACGTCCCCGAGTGCGACCTAAAAATCGCACGGTGGGCCACCGTGCTGCTCACCCTGGCCTGGAACCTGTACGGCGCAATGTTCGTCGTGGTGGCCATGTACTCGGGGAACGGGACGACGATAGTGCGAAGGTTCCTCCACGCGAGCAGGCAGAAGTGCAGGAAGATGTGCAAGAAGAGCCAAGCGAAGGAAGAGGATGAGTGGAAATTGGAGCAGGAGGGGCTGGGGGCAAGGCTGCCGACGCTATCGCCAGGAGAAACCGATTCGAAGAGAGCTCCGGCTAGGGCCGTCTCTCCTCCATTGTCTCCGGCCGCCAGTGCAAAAATTTCCCCACAACGACGCAGCGGAGACGATGCCCCACGGGGAAAAGCTGGAGTCGAACGCGGACGGCCCCCTCGTCCAAAGTCGGCGAAAAAGAACATTATTCCTCCCAAGGCGACCAAGAGATTCGGAAAGCTAAGGTCTGCCGAGTGGTCGCCGGAGCCCCCCTTCAGCAGGGCCTCCGACGTGGACTTTTTCCGCCACGGCCTCGGGTCCTCCAGCAAGCGCCCGGTCGCCGCCGACCCGGACGCCGTCAGGGAGCGGAGGATGGTGATAAGGGGGCGGCGGCGGCGGGCGCGAAGGCCGGCGGCGGACAGTCCTCCTCAATCCGCTCCTCCGGCGGCGGCCGCCAAGGGAAACGCGCCCATGTCCAACCAAAAGTCGCCCAGTAGGCTCATGGCGAGTTTCCCTCCAGATTTTGGCAGCGGAGCTCCCGGTAGACGCAATGCCAAAGGGAAGAGCGACCTGCACAATCACCGCATCGGAAAAGGTCCTCTACCCCCTCCCGAATTTTCCCGCAAATGAATTTGCATTTGCAACTACTGTATGTTTCCAACAGCAACCTTCTTTTTACTTGCGGCGATGGCCGTCAAGTCTAGTAATGCACCCAGTTGTTGAAATAAATGTATTTTTAGTACTTAAACGACCTTGTAGCTCAAAGCCATATTAGGTAGGTAGATCTTCAAAAGTTAGGACAACTTTTGTTAAATGACCCCATTGTGGGACCACTAGGTTTTGAGAAAACCACCAAAAAAGGTCCAAGGAGTCCTCAGAAAGAAAATTTTATAAAATTGAAAATCTTGTCCCCCCAAATTATGGTGGGTGGATCAAATCAAATTTGAATTTCAAGGTAATTTCGAAGGTCAAAAGGCAAAAAACGTAAAATTGTGTTATATCGTTCTTTTTTCTCAACTTTTTGGAAAAGTTCTTTCATATTTTGTCAATCTTTGAAAATCTTTTGTAAATCCTCGCCGCAGGTCGTCAAACTTAGTCTGTTCTTGTATTACATTTCATTGTCGGCTCTACCGTTCTCCACTAGCGATTTCTGACTACCGTCATGTCTTCTCTTGTCGGCTTCAGGCTAGGCATAGTCATCTCCTCGTCTTTTCCCATCATCGGCCGGTCCAGCTTGGTCACCAGCTTAAAAGCTGAAATTGGGCAGGAAGGATATGCTTAATCATACCAATTCCCGTACTGATCATTCGTATTAATTACCGTTTCCTTTTCTGATTTCGAGAATAACTTCTTTGTTTGTTGTTCTAGCGACCTCCGTTCTTTTGCTTTTTAAGAGGATAGATTCGCGTCTGTCGATTCCCCAAATTGTTTTTTGACAATATTAATTTTTACCTGTTGTCGCTTGAGTCTTCAGCTAGGAGGCTTTGTGCCGGAAAAAAGAAATGATAAATCCAAAGCAGTTCTACGCACCGTCTTCCGGCAATTAGCATTTTTTGCCTTTTTCAGTTGCCCTGAATAAGATTGTTATGATTTTCGGTTAAACAATCCTCACCTCTAAACAAAAATCCTCCATATAGGGGCAAACAGTCCAGTTGTTTTTCAGACGTTCCTCATGGCTGCTATCTTGGCCGACAAAAAATATCAGCATTGGGACATCTGCGAATTTGAATGGAAACGGAAAAAAGACATAACATTATTACACATGCACGTAGGATGCTAGAAACTTATACAAAAACTAATATTAAATTATATGGTACACGCATACACAAGCCTGCTCTTGGACAAGGAGGAGTGGCAGCAGGGGTGTAGTGGAAACCTCATTCTCTCATACAAAGAAAACTAACTTCAGTTCAATTTTCTTTGTAAAAATATTTCGGCGGATGGAAAAGAATCGGAGGAAATGGCCAGTTCAGTTATAATACCATTTTACGCAAATAGTCCGGAAAAAATTCAATGACAAAAAATCTCGGGAAAATTTTGTGAGCTCCTCCTTTTCACATTCGGCGACTGGGTACAATAATGGAAGAAGAGTCGTTCGAGAGACATTGGAGCAAGTTCCTCTGTCCAGAGGGGGGTGGGGTGGGGGTTTGCATGGGTGGGACAATGAGGAGGGAGGGAAGAATATGGGGTTGTTTCGGCCACTTTGTTAACGCCGTCCTCCGGTCGGTCGCACGCGAGATAAATCCCTTTCCCACTTCGGTCTCCCTACTCTTTACATTCCAAATTGAGCCTCTCTTGGAAGCAAGTGTTCAACATGCTGCGGAGCTATAAGTGAGCTGAACATTGGGAAAATAGGCAAACCAGTTTTTGGAGCCCATACCCCGCCTTCAGGTCGCAATGAAGCGTCAGGGGTCCCCTCCATAGATGCTCAAGTTGGTTCCGATCTTGAGGGCTGGGGGGGATCTAGTAAATAAAGTTCGTACGTTACTACAATGCATACGTGGG
>JAAUYJ010175727.1_pt1 | contig 13116 bp, 10 predicted proteins | sample 7278031 | NCBI WGS metagenome assembly JAAUYJ01 (sample SAMN14350222, study PRJNA611818) | marine sediment metagenome | isolation source: surface marine sediment (1.8m) | place: French Polynesia: Moorea | collected 2018-08 | reverse complement strand
TTGGCGGCGCCCCCGCCTCTCTAAAAGTTCTCTTGTGCGGGCGCAAACAAATTAGTGTGGGTATGCGCCGCGTCCGACAGAGTTGCTTCGTCAGGCAGCAGCAGCTCTATCTGGTGTGTACACTGTACAGTAATTGTATCTGGTTTTATCTAGATTGCATCAAAAGATCTTCTCCTCCCTTGGTTTGGCTTCTTCCTCCTCTGAGCAGCGGTGATTAAGCAGGAAATTATTGGGCGTTTTCTCTTTTTGGTGGGAAATCGAGAGACTAGGCCCCCGCCCTTTGCCCACACGCTCACACCCGTACGTCCGTGTCTGTGAGGGAGCGCCATCTGGCTTCGCAGCGGAGCGCAAACACTGAAAGAGCTCCGAAGGGAACCCCCGAAGTGCATGCGGGAGTTGGGTTGAAAAGAAAGCCCTTCCCTTTTTTCTCTCTTCTCTCGCCAAGGATGAGAGAAGGACGGATGGAGAGAGAGAGAGAGAGAGAGCAAAGTTTGGCTGCAGGAAGGAAAGAGGATACTAGTACCTCTCTCTCTTCCCCGTTGGCTTTCTTTCCATCCATGCATTGGAGTGAGGCCCCCTTGCTCTCTCCTTCTACCGAGTGCGGAGCGAGGGAGAGCCCCCCCTTCTCTCCCGAATAGTGGGAGCGGAGGAGGAGTAGCAGGGTCCCTCCTCCGACCGACCGACCGATCTGTGTGCCACCGAGGGGCGAAAGGAGTAGTAGTAGCAAGAGGGGTTTTGGGGGAAGAGGGGCCGAGAGGGCTTTTAAAGCGCTGGCTCCGAAGGGAGAGCAAAAGGGGGGGAAGAGAAGGACAGTGAGAGTGCTATAGAAAAGAAGCCCTGAAGTAGTAACAGCTGTTGCTCGGTCTCTTCAGTCTCCTCGATCCTGGATCGAGAGGACGAGGCTGAGACAGACGACGACCATCTTAGGGACGATATCTTGGAGTGTGTGCCCAGGCTTTAGGAACACCTTTTCCTGTCCTTCACTCTCCTGCTGTGCTGCTGGCTGCCAAGACGTCGGTCGCCCGCAATTAAGTGGAAACTGGGGACTTTTGTCGCCGTAGACCGACGGGACTCTCACTCCACATTCCATTCGACTATCGTCACCGAAAAACGTTTGAGAGAACAAAATCGGTGCTGAAGAGAATAGCGAGGAGGACGAGGAAAAGGGCGGAAAGAAATATCCCTTCGTCTCGACACTCTCCTCCTGCCTGCAATTGGAAACGTGGAAAGGAGGCGGTTGATTCAATTGCCGAATTTCGAGCGGGGGCGGTCTCGGCTCCTCCTCCTCCTCGATCCAGCAAGGGCCTTAAAGGATCCTCCTCCACTCCACGCCGCATCTTAAGTCAGTTCCCGCCTCCCCGCCACTTCACAACCCTTCTGCCAGCCTTTGAAGTGCCCCTCCTCTCCTCTTCCCTCATTGAAAAGTAGAGGGAGGTCAGCAGGGAGAGGATTTCTTTTTTGGCGGAAAAGGCACGCACGCACTTTTCGCTCCAGCGACGTCGGAAAAAGGCCCCTAAAGCGAAAGAGCCCGAGCCAAAGGGAAGGTTGATCAAGAAGACCAAGAGAAGAGGAGGGAGAAAGAAGAGGAGGAGGGAGAGAGCAAGGGAAGGAGAGGGAGAAAGCATCAAGTGGGGATCCCTCCTTCCCTCTCCCCCGCGGCCAGCCTCGATATACAGTATATAAGGCCGAACGAAGGGACGCCCTCCCGCGCCTCTGCCGCAGCCGCCAGCATAAAAAAAGAGGACGAGGGGGTATCCAGAGATCCTTCGTGAGATCGAGAGGCAGCAGCAGTGTTCATGTGCCTGGCATCGACGAGAGTGGTGGAGGCGGAAAAGGAGTCTGCGGGTGATATGTGGAGGCGGCGGTATTATTATTAGCAAGCAGACTGCAGCCTCATCATCGTCGTCGTAGGCCGCCAAGCAAATTAGCAGTTCCTTTCGTCCTTCCTTCCTGGGAAAGGAAAAACGGTGGTTGTGAAAGGTGCGTTACATTATTGCAGCAGTAATCAGCATCATTATTGGTTCCCTGCTTGCATGGCTGTGCGTCTCTCTAATTGGAGCAGCGCTCTCTCTTCTTTTTGTCCTGGATAAGTTCCCTCGGTCTCGCTAGAATGGGTAGCGATTTTCTGTAAGTAAAGTGCATTAACAGAACGGTTGTAATGCCTTTCTATCCTCGGCTGGGACCGTATGGAAAAGAGCAGTGGCCCATTCAAGGTACAGAAATATGACAGCAGAAGGCGGTGGGCAAAGCAGGCTGGCATTCACGTGCTGCCTGATCTAGAAACACCTGTCCTTTACTTTCGAATATGTGTAGGCGGGCAGGCGTTCAGATATGCGGGATCTTTTCTCTTTGCATGTGCCTTGCTTTGCTTAATCACATACGATCACTGTGTGGCCTGGATCTGACGTCGCAACAGGAGGACATATGGCAGACTGATGCGGCCACCGTGATCACAAATCTTATCCAGAGAGCTTATTTCGATCATATGCACGATGACGAATCGCGATCCCGACTCAAGCGAAGAATAAATTACTCATCTCTCATTCCTCTTTTTGTGCAGATGGCGTCCCAGGGCCAATCGTGGCAGAAGGATGCCGCCGACCAGAACTTTGACTACATGTTCAAGCTGCTCATCATCGGCAACTCCTCCGTGGGCAAGACCTCCTTCCTGTTCCGCTATGCCGACGACAGCTTCACCTCCGCCTTCGTCTCAACCGTCGGAATCGACTTCAAAGTCAAGACCGTGTTCAGGCAGGACAAGAGGGTCAAACTCCAGATATGGGTGAGCATTAAAGGCGCGTTTTGCTAATTTTCTTGATGCTGGATGCTACTGTTGTTTCTTTTTTTGCAGTTGTTTTTTCAGTATTGTTGTTCTTGTTCTTGCTGTTGATGTTGGAGCGACAGATGTTACTTCAGTTGTTATTGTCTTTTTTCTGTAGGACACTGCCGGTCAGGAGCGCTACCGCACCATCACGACGGCGTACTACCGCGGCGCGATGGGCTTCATCCTGATGTACGACGTGACCAACGAGGAGTCCTTCAGCAGCGTCCACGACTGGTGCACCCAGATCAAGACCTACTCGTGGGACAACGCGCAGGTCATCCTGGTGGGCAACAAGTGCGACATGGAGGACGAGAGGGTCATCTCCTTCGAAAGGGGAAAGCAGCTGGCGGACAGCCTGGGGCTGGAGTTCTTCGAGACGTCGGCAAAGGAGAACATCAACGTCAGAGTGAGTATCCTTGTCCGAAAGAGTCTTCTCATTCGAAAAATTGCTTATCAACATATTCTTGTCCAGGCTGTGTTCGAGCGCCTGGTGGACATCATCTGTGACAAGATGTCCGAGAGCCTTGACACCGACCCCAGCCTGCTCAGCGCGAACAAGGGCACCAGGCTGGACAGCGCGCAGCCCTCCAACGTCAACTGCAACTGTTGAGGGCGGGGAGGGGTTGACCACAATCGAAATTTCCGAATTTCCCACCCGGCGAAAGATTCCAATCAAACCTCTTGCTCTCTTCCTCCCTCACCTCCCCTACCCCTTCCAAATCCGAATTCGTCCTATTTCCGGTTCGCCCATACCCCCCGCCCACCACCCGCAGTTCCTCCCAGTTTTGCAATCCTACCACACAATATGCCATTTTGAAAAGTTGTTGACGAATTGGGAGTTTAAGAGGCGCTGGGATCCTGAAAATTAAGCGGGCAGGAAAGAAAGCATAATCAAGAGCAGAAAAAAGAAAGAAACAGAAAAGTAACGGTTGCATTCCAAAAATTCACCGTCCTCTTGGTGAACCTGAAACAGAAGAAGAACATGGGTGGGGAATATAAAGATATTTAACGCTGCCCCGAAAAAGAAGAGCAGGGCGAAAAAAGAAAAGAAAGAAGAATTCCATCCGCCATATCTCTCGTTCATTCTACAAAAAAAGACGACGCGAGTTTTTCCCTCCTTTCCGTTGTTATACTACTATACTATACAACCACTATTACGATTATCACTGACTGTTCTTTTATATCATAACGACAAAAAAAATAAATGAAAAAGGCGAGAAAAACACGATCAACAACAGGCTGACGACGACAGAACCGGGATCACTGATTTCTTGAATTGAAAACCTCTTTTTTTGTGCGCGGGATCGAGGTGGCTGTATCACTGCGGTATTATCATGACTTATGGCAAGATGCGAAATGTATGGACTGGAATCACTCATTCGCAGTACTTCTTTATGCTACGGTCCTTTTCCTACACCCTGATCCCTATGGCTTGAAAGTCCCTCCTCCTCATGCCGTTGGCCCTCCTGTAGGTGCAGGCGGCCAGCCAGAGCCTGCCGACGCCCCACGGGCTGAGGACGGAGACGGCGCCGTACATCCACCAAAGCACGAAGCAGTTGTGCGCCAGCATCCCCAAGATGACGGCGATGCCCAAGTGCCGCCACAAGAAGCGAAGCGGGGTCAGGAGAGAGAGCTGCGGAGGAGGATCAGTCCTTTTGCTCCGCTCCCGCTTGAGAGCCCTCCCGGCGGCGTTGGACAGCACCGCTAGTAGTGGGAACGTCGTGGTGGCGTGCCAGAGGATTCCCACGATGAACGCCATGTCCGGGGAGAGCAGTGTGAGGTCGTCTAGGAGGAGGACTCCCCAGGCGGAGACCAGGGCCAGGCGGTCTCCCAGCACGCGGCCGAAGCACCAGGGAAGGAAGCAGGCGTACAAGGAGGCCAGGATGATGGGCCTGGCTATGCGGTCGCAGCACGAGATCAGGCAAAAGTTGCGGAGGGGAGCTCGGAAGAGGAAAGGGTAAGTGCCGCTCTTGCATTTAGAAGAAGACTTGACCGCCACGCCGTTGCTGCTGACTTGGTCCTTCTTCTTGGCAAGCAGATCCTCCTCTTCTTCCCCCACCTCTATCCCGGTGACCAGAGCGTGCCTTAGTATCCTGGCGGCCGCTATGGACCCGACGACGGCGAAGGTGGCGAAGGCGAAGGCCAGGGCGGACACGGGCAGCCAGTCCGAGAGGAGGATGACGTCCGCCCAGAACTCGTAGGGGCGCTGGCTCCCATCCAAGGAATAGTCGTAGTGAAATTCAGACGTGCGCCCGCTTTTCAGAGCGACGAGGACGGTGAGGCGGTGGAGGCCGGAGCGGCGGGAGTCCAGGTAGCCGCTGGGCCAGGAGGCCTCGTACAGCGGAGTCACATTGGAGGACTTCTCCATGTCCAGGACGATCGGCGACCCTTCCTCCTTGAGCGATGATGGCAGGAGTACGGAGACGGATTCGATGCTCTCATCGGCAAAGACGAGCGCGCGGATGGTGGGGCCGATGCTGGAGTCGATCCCGGAGGAGGAGGAGTCAGCGGCGAACCTTGCCGGCCTCGGACTGGTCACCACAGCGGCGATGTGAGGGGTGGGAGAAGAAAAGTCAAAGTCGGAGAAGCTGAAGACGCCGTTGTCAAACGCGAATAGGCGGTACCTGGAAACAAGCAGGAGAAATGGCATCAATCAATATTGGGGTTTTTGTCTAGTTTTGTTGTCTCACATCCGATAGTCCTTCCAGTCCCCCAGCTCCAGCTCCAGCATGCCCGTTGGGTGGCGTGTGTACATGTGCGGGAAGTACCCGTATCCGGTGTGGTAGTGCCCGCAAAGGTACACGCGGTTGGACAGGAGGTGACGGAGATCCTGAGGAGGAGAAACGGGACATTTACATATAGCAAAAATTGAAGAAGACTTCAAGGGGGTGGCAGCAATATGTAAATAGAGAAAAGGAAAAAGAGACACAAAGAAAAAAATATTTAGCTACAACTGCAGCAGCAACAGCATGAGCAAAGACATGAAAAGCGGGAAATATTTTCAGCAGCAACAGCAGGAGCAATAGCAAGAATAGCAACAGCAACAGCAGGAGCAATAACGCAGCAAAAGTAGTAGCAGCAGCAGCAGTAGCAACGATTACAATATACAGCAGCAACAAAAGCAGTTGCAGCAACAACAAAAGCAGCAGCAGCAACAGCAGCAGCAAGAACAGCAAGAGGAAGAAATGAGGACATCAAGTACCTTATCCCCGTAGGCCGACACCGAGCTGCTCGGGTAATGCCCGAAAGTGACCGTGTGGTTGCAGCGGTGATCGGCCTCATCCAACAAGGCAGTAACAGAGTTGACCTAAAAGGCAAAACGAAATGAAACATTCTGCATCAACCAGTTCCTTGGTTCCCACCTCTTCTTGGGTGAGGATGCCGAAAAAGTTGAATAGCCTCTTGAGCCCCGGGCTGGGCGTGGCATCCACCCCCACCAGACACAGGCTCAGCCCGGCGGCCGAGGTTTGAGTCCTCTGCTGCTGCTGCTGCTTTTGTTCGACCACCTCCAGGTAGGATCTCTCGTGTCGGGGACCTGGGAAGGGAAAGGCGCCATTAAAAAGGATCGATAACGGAACACCTGTGCAAACTTAAGACTGCTGCTCGCTTCGGTTGTTGTGCTGAATAGACACCTACGACTGTCTCTTACTATGAGAATAACATACTGAAACACGTGCGAATGAAGATGTTTAAATTTGTGTTACTTTTGTTTGCTTTCCCACCTTGCACCGAGTATCTGTTGAACATGTTGCTGTTGTGCTCCTCCCCCTGTACGTCGAAGGCGTCGTGGTTGCCCCTGATGTCCAGCCAGGGGAAGTCGGGAGAGCACTCCCTCATGGCCTCCGAGTATTCCTCCCACTCCTCCTTGTATTGGGTGGAGCCGAACAGCTTGTAGTCCTTGGCGTCGACAATGTCCCCGGTGAGGAGGGCCACCGAGGGGCGGACGCGGCGCTTCAGGAAGGAGCAAAGGCTGGACAGTCCCTTCGACCTCTCCGGGCGGCCGCGGAACTGGGAGATGTGGAGGTCCGTCACCTGCGCGGCCCACAACAGGGAGTCGGGAGACCACGGTTTCCCTGGCACAGATGGGTTTTAATTTACTAATGCTAATGGATGCCCTTTCTTTGTTCTCTTTACCTGTCGTTGCTGCTTTGACCTCGTCCCTGCTGACCTCTCTTGGCTCCAGCAGCCTCGGCTCCAGCTGCCCGGCCATCGTCGCCACGGACGCCAGGAACATCTGCAACAGCAGCAGCAGCAGGAGTAGTAACAACAGCAGCAGCTGCAAACAAGAGTCGAAAATGTATCACCTGCAGCGCCGCCGTGGATATGACGGCCAGCGTCCCCACGTAGAGGACGAGTTCACCGAAGCCTAACCTCATGTTGTTGTCGCTGTTGTTGCAACACTTCAGCTCCTTTTACCCCTGCAACTCCATCACAAACTACAACCACCTCTGTAGCCGATCCTCCCAGTTCGGCTGACCTGTGGATATTGTGTGTGTATAACAATGATAAAGCCCTTTGTGCAAAGGAGGAAAGAGGCAAGGAAGGATCCCCTCCCGTGCGTGCGTGCGGTCTTCTTGCACGACAGACAGTTTTCCTCCGGCTTTCGCCAATGATGACCCTCTTTCCATCAGCTGATGTTGAGTCACTCTCTCGCCTCCTCTTGCACAAAGGGAAAAGGTGTACGGGGTTACATGCCGGCAATGAGAAAGGTATCCTTGTGTGCAATATTTACGTGTATGACCTGCTCGTGCTAAATCGGAAAGAACCACTGGTTTCGTAGATCAAAAAGGACATGCTACAGTTGCAATCTTGCAAAGTTTCACGTGCACAAAAAGAGCTGGTTTCATAGCAATCAAAACGACAAAGAGATGCGGGCGGTGGAATGTATCGCTATAAAGCTCCAGTTTTATTTATCGTTGCATTTTGTCCAGGTCTCCTTGCGTGCAACAGTTTTGAAAAAAAATCCCGAATTCACAACGAATGAAATGCAAAAGGAAAAATGCTTTGAAGCACCATGAAACATACCAGCTGAAGTATGCAATGTATCATATACTTTAAAACAGTTCGACAATTTTTAGAAATATTTCAATACTTCATAAAAATCACTGGGAAAATTTTCGGTGTCACGTTTTTGTTGGTGAATTTCTTCCGGTAGGTGCAGATGAAAGAGCGGATTTAGCTGCAGCTGCGGCAGCTGCGCACAGAGAACAGATGCCGCCAGTCGCCAGGGGCACAGACACAGAGGGGAGCAGATTGGGGAGCAGAGACTTCGGTCGCGGATCGAATCGAAGCGCCTTTCTCGCCGCCACCAGTCCTTTTTTTGCGGACGTGGAAAAAAGTGGGGGAAAGAAGCGAGGAAGGCAAAAAAGGTGGTCGTGGAAAGGCGCGCAAGTCCGGCTTCGTTTGCATCGTCTGTGACGGCTCCTGCTTGGAGAGGTACGCCAACCCCGTGCTCTCCTCCCTCTCTCATCCCCAGGATGGGATCCTCCCGAGAGTTGCTCTGCCTGAGATGGGAGGACTTTGGCACCCACTTCTCGGGCTCCTTCAAGAAACTGCGTTCGCAGTCCGCCCCTCAGGACTCCTTCTTCGACGTCTCCCTGGTGGCCTCGGACGGGGAGGAGGTCCTCCAGGCGCACAAGGTCATCCTCTCCACCTGCTCGCCCTTCTTCAGCTCGGTCCTGTCCAAGCAGTCGAGGTCCTCCCCCGGGATGGGCGGCATGGTCCACCCCGTCATCTACCTTCGGGGCGTCACCGCTCAGGACCTGCGCAACGTGCTCGACTTCATGTACCACGGAGAGGTCAACGTGGCGCAGGAGGACCTGGACGCCTTCCTGGCCACTGCAGAAGACCTCAAGGTTAAGGGACTGACGCAGGGCAACGACGCCGGGGTCGCGGACAACGGCAACGGCAGCCAGGACTACAAGCCGCCAAAGCTGGAGGGCGGGACCCCTGCCAAGAGACCGTTGCCTCCGCCTTCCTCCGCCCCTCCTCATCCGCCCAAGAGGCAAAAGGTTATCAAGAGACCTTCCCAGGCTAGGCCCCCACCTCCCTCGTCATCTCGACTCCAGCCGGAGGACGACGACATCGAGATCATCAAGTCAGAGCCACCTTCCTCTTCCGCGCCTCCTCCTCCTCGTCGACAGTCCAAGACATCCGGCCTTGGCGATGTCGTGGACGACCCTGCCGCGATGATGGACCCCCCGCCGCAAGACGACCTGGGAGGGTACCACCACCAGGGCGAGGAGGAGGACGCCGGCCACGGAGAGGAGGATTACGGCAACGAGGACTACGGCTACGCGGCGGAGGAGTCCGGGGACATGGTCTACGCGGAGGAAGGAGGGCAGCTCGTCGGTGGGCAGGAGGACGACGGAGGGATCGCTGCCGGAGTCGGGGAAGTCCCGAAAGGTGAGGCAAAAATGTTATACTTAGAACTCCCGAGATTTTTGTTCAAAATTCGCGATTTTGCTTTTTGAATAGTCAGTGTAGGGTAGAATCTCACCGAATGTTTATTGGGGAGTCAAGACATTGTGTTCTTGCAGAAGACCCTGGACGTGACCGCATTCGAGCAGTGGTGGCAACTGTCAAGGAAATACAAAATTTCCTCTGTGAGCACACAGCTAGTACCCAAAGAGGATTTGTGTGCTTGTTGTGTGACAAAAGATTTTCCTGTGCTGACACAATCCGTGTGCACGCCAGGGACAAACACGTGGATGCAGACATTGTGTACCCCTGCCCTGTGTGTCAGAAGGTTTGCAAAACTAGAAACATTTTTGCTCAACATCTCTATTCATCTCATCCGGAAATGAAAGGGATGAAAAAAAAGGAACTGAACAAATTTGCCAGAAATAAGTGGTAGCTAAGCAAATTGTTGCCATTCTAAAATGCATACCTGTCAATTGTGATTTGAAATACATAAAAATATTTGATGGAAAATGAAACCTGCTTTCATTTTCTCCTTGCAGAAGACCCTGGTGGCAGCCACAGTCAAGCAGTGGTAGCAACTGCTAAGGAATTGCAAGAATTCATTTCTGAACACACTGCCAGTTCCAAAGAAGGCTTCGTGTGCTTGCTATGTGGAAAAAGATTTGCAACCTTTGATTCTATCCGAGTGCACGCCAGGGACAAACATGTGAATGCAGACATTGTGTACCTATGTCCCGTTTGTCAGAAGTATTTCAAAACAAGAAGCTCAATGTCTGGGCACGTGTACATCATCCATCCAGAAATGAAAGGGATTGATCTGGATAGATTCGCCAGGAAGAAGTGGTAGTTAGAAGAATGGCACATACTTGGCATGTCAAATAGAGAATTATATTCTAAAAAATCTCTCTGACACTTGCGGGTTAGGGTAGTGTATGGACAACGTGGCACTGCAGAAGGATCAAAATGGCACAATCCTTTTCCTCCTCCTCCCTGCAGGAGAGCCTGGGAGCCGCTCCGGCCACGGCGTGGTTAGCTCTTCTGCAGACGTGAGCAAGTTCGTGGCGGAGCACTGTGCCAGATCCGACACTGGCTACGTCTGCCTAGTGTGCGGCACGGGGTTCGCCAGCCGGGTGTCCATCTCAGTCCACGCCAGAGACATGCACGTGAACGCGGGCGTCGTGTACTTGTGCCCGGCGTGCAAAAAATACTGCAATACGAAGAACGCGATAAAGATTCACATCAGCAGAAACCACCCCCACATGAAGGGAGTCGACGTAAATAGATTCGCAAGGAAGAAGCAGTGAAGGACAAGTGTTTCCACAGAGTTTACTATGGTTGTTCGTGAAGGTGCGGTTTGCGAAAGAGATATGTCCAAAACAAGGAATCTCCTCTTTGGTTTTTTATTACGTCTAGAGTAAAGTCGGGAGCATACTAGCAGTGGGAGCTTCAAGTTCCGAAAACAGTTACTTCCGTTTCGGAATCGCACTTTCCCCCACTCCAGTATCTCAAAACATGTCCCTCCTCCTTTTGCCGCTACCTACGACCGCGCAGACAGCATCAGCGCCCGCCTGTTCGGCCCCCACGACCTCCCCTCCTTCGAGCGCCTCCACGTGGCCCGCACCGCCTCCGGCTTCGCCTGCCTCCTCTGCGGCACCGCCTTCTCCCGGCACAACAGCATCACCCGGCACTTTCGCGACAAGCACGTGGACGAGGGGGTGGACTACGTTTGCCCCGTCCCCGGGTGCTCGACCAAGCCCTACTCCAACAGGAGGTACTTCGAGGGACACCTCTCCAGGAGCCACCCGGAGCTGAAGGGGCTGGAGGCGCACAAGTGCGCGGTGCACAAGACGAGGGAAGACCAGTGAAGACTTCTTCCACCGAAGAAATAGTACCATTGCTCACATATCATTTCTTTAATTTAAAATTTGTTATCTGCTTTTATAGAAATTGAGATTTTTTACATTGTTCGGTCAACTATGACTGGCCATACACCTAAGTCATTAAAAATAAATCGCAAAAATTTCGAAGTTGATGTCGAAAAAAATACAAGCGTGACAAAATACCTCGAACTTTTCTCATCTTGAAAATCATTGAAATTTGGAACTATACCCCTAGCCGGAAATGGTGACGTTAAGTTATGTTTGAAATTCCTTGCATGCGTCGGCGTTCCTCTCAGATGGCATCGACAGCAAGATCAGCAACGGCCCCGACGACACCCTGATGCCGCTGTCCGACTACCCGCTGTACCGCGACTCCAAGATCGTCCGTGGCGCCTCCGGACTCTTCTGCCGCATGTGCCGCAAGATGATCTCTCACCGCGGCGACGTCAAGCGCCACTTCATGGACCGCCACATGGTGAGGGACGTCGTCTACTCCTGCCCCGGCTGCGCAAAGTGCTTCACCGCCAAGAACTCCTTCACCAGCCACGTCTACAGGAACCACCCGCAGTTCAAGGGCATTAACTTCATGGAGTTCGCCACCAAGCTGGGATAGTGTCATATCATGTTGTTGACCACTGTTTAATATTATTGCTGTTTTCTAAACTGTTGCTTGCGAATAGTAATCGTGAATTTACGTTGAAGAGGAAAATAAAGAGAGAGTGCAATGTACATTAAAAAGTTCAGTATAATTCCTGAATTATTCAGGCGGATACTTTTTTTCGCGCCGCATTTGAGCAAAAATCGCATCAATTCCACTCTCTCAGGCGAACCCTTTCCCGCTGTCGACGACGGACACAGCGCCCCCCGCTACACCGACGGCGAGCCAATCGGACAGTTCATCAACCGATACGTCACCAGCACCAGCGTCAAGAACGCGGTGGACAAGACCTTCCAGTGCATGATGTGCGGGCACCACACCAGGGACATGTTCAACCAGGTGAGAAAATTCTGTAAAATACTTTTGCAGCAACTATCAAAATCTTGTTATTTATATTTTCCCCTTAGAAGAAGCACCTGATCCAGCACCTGTTCAAGGACCGCCTGTTGGTCCGGACCCTGGACGCGTCCGTCTCCGCCTCTGTCTTCAGGGGGGAGGGGAGGATCATCACGTGCACCCACTGCAGGCTGGTCAGCGGGTCGCTGCAGGCCATGAGGATACACTTCGTCATGAAGCACCTGGACGTGTTGTAAATTCGTGATAATTGAGTATGCTAAAGAAGAAATAGAAACATAACATTTACAAGAGTGACCTTGCAGCACCTTTCAATCAGACTTTAACGGCTCGCGTTTTTCCCGAGGTGTATGCGAAGGACATTCGGAGGATATCGAGTAACTACTCACTATAGGGACTTGGGCAGCCACCTGTTTACATTTTTGACCACACATGCATATGTCCGACATACGAACACTTTTCGTAGCGCGGGAGCGAGAGGAAAGCGGGCTTAATGTATAGACAGTCTTTCACAACTGGCGTTACAATAGGACGCACTGCCTCCATACTGTGTATCACGAGTGATAGCAACAGAAAAAGCACAATTAAACAAGGTACTTCACTCCTGCCAGCATTTCGCACTTAAAATGGAGAGCTCTCCCGATGTCAGTGGTGGTGGCGGAGGAGGAGGAGGGAGCGGGATGTGGAGCAGGTTCGGGAAAAAAGGCACCGGAGGAGGAGGGTCCTCGTCTACTTCCACGTCCAACTTTGGCATTGACGAGAAGACCTCTCTTCTTCGGGCAGAGAGGAAGCTGTTCCAGAGCCTAAGGGGAGATGGCGTGGGCAGCGAGGAGGAGAGCACCGACGACAGCAACCGCAGCCTGGGCACCTTCAACGGCGTCTTCGCCCCCGTCGTCCTATCCATGTTCAGCTCCGTGCTGTTCCTCCGCATGGGATACATCGTTGGCAACGCAGGGCTGCCGGAGACGCTCCTCCAG
>JAAUYJ010131077.1_pt1 | contig 13117 bp, 12 predicted proteins | sample 7278031 | NCBI WGS metagenome assembly JAAUYJ01 (sample SAMN14350222, study PRJNA611818) | marine sediment metagenome | isolation source: surface marine sediment (1.8m) | place: French Polynesia: Moorea | collected 2018-08 | reverse complement strand
GGCGGCGGCGATGATACGGATCGAACACCACAGCAGGACACGGCGGGCTTCCCGCAAGACGCCACTGCGCAGAAAAACACTCCTCTCGGGGGTCTAAAACGCCGGCACCGGAGCACTTTTCCCATCTGCGAGACATATCCCATCAAGTGGCGATCTTTTTCACTCGCTTCGTACGTGCGATCCTTTCCCGTAACACACGCGGCAAGAACAGCACGGATATACTATTATCGTTTCTCAGCACTAGATGAGAAAAGGAGGGGGAGGGGGGGTTAGGCGTTAGAGACAAATTTGAAACTTATCGCCCCTCCTCCTCCTCTCACTCACTCTGCAATTACGTAAAGGACGACGACGACACATCCTTCCCCTCGCCCCCCTTTCGTAGGGGGGTCAAAACGGGCACTGACGGCGACGGGAGGAGGGAGGACGGACAAGCAGCTTCGGATTTTCGGACGGTGAGGATATGTGCGAGTGTGTGTGCCTGTGGGAGACGCAGCAACAACAACATCTGAACGGAGGAGGAGGAGGAGGAGGAGGAGGGGCCGCCGCCCGTCCGCTTCCTCGCTGGCGGCGGACGAGGGAAGGGAGGAGGGACAGAAAAAAAAACGCCTGCCTCCGCGCACTAGCTTTTCCCGAACGTATATAAAAACAGAATCCCAGACGCATTTAATGCGCTCTCCGGCGCCACCGGGGAAGAGGGGGAGAATAATGCGAGAGGCGGAGGCCTGGCGAAAGGGAGCAAACGCGCAGGGGACGGAGAATGCTGGATGTGGCTCTTTACTCCCCGCACAAAAAAAGGCAAAGGGAGGAGTGTACTGCCTCGGTCTTACCTCTTTTTTTCGCGCTCTGGCGTTTTCTGCGCAGCAAAGGGTCTCTACGCAACACAAGTGGTCTCAGCGGCCTCTGAGGAGATTGGGCCAGGCTTTTCTCCCCCAAACAGGCCTCAGCGGCTAATTGGAGACAGAGTCTCAATTATCGGCAGTGATAGGATGCCGCGGGGAGAATATAGGTCGTGTTTGCCGGCTATCCCCCCTAGTACGTACATACCGTCGACAAACACAAACAGTGCGCTCTCCTTCCGCACATATACTGTAGGTACTGTGACGGGAGGCAGAGGCGCGTTAAACCTGTGTCATCGCTTTTCCTCTGGAGGAGGTGGGGGTGGGTGAAATGTCATATCCTGGGCAGGAAAAAGATCGATCCTTCCGTACTGAGCCTATTCCATCCTACAACAATACGGTATACCGGTAGCACACACCTCCATCCACTCGGGAATGAAAGCCAGTGATGTAATGCGCACTTGTGGATCGAGGGGGGGATCGAGGTGAGCGCAGGACTACGGCGTTTATTGGAGGGGACGGGGGATCGGCCTATCGAGAGCATCTTGCAGAGAGAAAAGTCGGAGAGAGACATGTTTTGCGGCAAACTTTTTCCTCCTACTTCTTTAGCACCTAAGTCCTACAGTATGTCGGGTGCCTTTAGCAACAAGTGGCGAAGAGGGAGAGGAAATCCGTGGATTTTCCTCAAGGATTTGCACTCCCCGTGCGTATCCTAATCTAAGCTCTCCCCTTCCTCCGTTAGAGAATGTGCATCTAAAGTAAAGAGAGGAAGAAGAAGCCTTGCCCCTGCTGGAAACGGGAATCGGTGCAAACGGAATCGTACACATATGTTCCGACGAATACTACTCTCCGTCATACTCCCCAAGAAAAATCTCTTCGTAATTACTATTTGGGGCCGCAATGTGGTGGCGCAGAAAAAACTGCTCCTAAGAAAGGCCCACAAAAAAGAGGCGGCCGGCCGGAGGGGGGTAGTTCCAGACAATAAGAGATGGGACTGTAATGGGCGACGTGACCCGGGTACCGAAAACCGCCTTCTTAGAAATGGCTGGCCCCTTTGGTCGGGAATTTCGCCGCTCATTCTTTTATCCCGCAAAAAGAGAAAGAAAGAAACGCCCCCACACATTCTCTCTTCATCCATTGTGGGTCAGAAAAGTGCGTCATACCCACAAAGAGGTCTCTGGACTGGATATCGCGATTCGGGTCGCGTCAGCCCCGGAAGCAACAGGGCCTCGCGGGAACGAAGCCTGGACAATATCGGCGGCGGCGGCGAACAACACTCCACTTCCCACCCAAAAAAAGAAAAGTTTTTCCACTTGCCCCCGGCGTCCATCCAATCGTCGGAGGTGATTAATTGGCCTCTGCCTCTTCTTCATCTCATCCACCAAGGGGATGGGAAAAAGAGGAAAAATGTACTGTGCCACAATATATGGGCCAAACTGGGTTTGCGCTCTGGGTTTTTGTCTAGATAGGGGTTTTCCCAGTGTTCCACGGCAATGCAGTTTGTTATCCACGTTGTGGTGGTAATTGAAAACGTGCAATTTCCAGCGCCGCGAGGCTTGCTTTATGGACAGACAATATTTCTCGTGCACCAAAATAAAATGCCCGTGTAAACAGGGGGCAAAGGTGGAAAGGTAGGGTGGAAAGAGGATTTTCCCCCCCGCCCGATCACCAATGGGTGGCATGCAACGGGGAGAAACTTTTTTAAGGGCAGGCAGGTGGCCGCCATCACTAGCTGCTCAAAACCGGTTAGACTGGAATGAAGCGAAGGGAGACCGGCGATAAAAAAATTAGATTGGGCGGACGCGAGACCTTCTTGTACAGTATTCAATCACCATATAAAACAAAAGAATTCAATTCATGTAATGCGTGCGATGATCTAAGATTCACCACCTTTCAGTCAGAGTAGGTAGCGTGAATTCAACCATGGGCGGCCCCCACTGACATTTGAGGAATGACTCCCCGTATTTTCAGATAGCCGAAGCGGCAAGGGCACAAAGACTGCCCAAATTTGGAATTTTTTTTTGGGAGGTAGGGGTGGGAGGCAGTCTGGGGACGGTCTCAACTTCTTCGAGAAAGGAAATTCCCACTGCCTTGGATTCGCTGCAAAGAGACACTAAGTTTGTGTATCGATAAGTAGTAGAGCAACAAAAAAAAGTTTTTCATATTTCGTCAGAGCTCACCGTCAAAAGAAATTAAACAGGCGGCGCTGAAGCACGAAATCTAGTATTCAGTCAACAAGAAGAGCGCGAGATCTGGATGGATCACTGAGTGAATGAGAAGAGTCTAAGCACGGAGGAGCTGCGTAGCAACCAAAGGAGCTGCGGAGATGAACTGTGCCTGTCTTCATTTCCTGTAGTACTCGTCCAGCTCCTTGTCCTTGGGTTTGTAGATCCTCTTCTCGCTCAGGCTGACGATCCAACCGGGATCCAGGCCGTAGAAGACTTGCCTGAAAAACAAAGCGTGATGTGAAATACAAATACGCGATGTACTGCATGTGTCCAAAAGTACAGATGTCTTGACAAACTTCTTCTTACTCGCATCCAAGTCAGCCACTCAATTCCGGGATTTCAAAACAACTTGCTTAAAGCCCAAACGACAATTTAAATTTTTTGTGGCAAAGGGAGGCAATTTGACTTTTCTATTTGAACATCACTCTACCGAGGATCCTTGATGGCGGTCAATAGCTCGTCCTCCTCCTTGATCTCCGGCAGCTCGTAGCCGTACTTTTGCGCTAGGACAAGGCGCTCTTCTGCGATCTGAAAGGGGACAAAAATAAAATTATTATTTCCGTAACGTCTGTTTGCGGGAAAATGCCAATTCACCTTCTTTGGATCTGCAAGGTAACCCCTGTTGGCCGGGTCCGAGTAGTAACCGACGCAGTCCGCCGGGGGCAGCAGGCGGCGGGGGATGGGCTTGCCAGTCTGGAAGAACCTGGAAGAAGAATTGAAAAAAGAACCGCCATTATTATCGGAGATATTTGTCAAACGGATTAATATTTTTCTCCCTCGCCTCTTGGGGTTGACCAGCGCCGTGACCGAGAAGATGTCAAAGTAGGCGGTGGTGACGACGCCCCCGTTCCTCTCCACGGCCGCGATGGCGGCCTCCGAGGCCCACTGCGCCTCCACGTTGACGCCCCTGGCCTCGAAGCGGTCGGCGCCCTCCTCCGTCAGGTGGAAGCCGAAGTGGCCCTTCTTGGGGTCCACCGGGAAGACCTTGGTGTTGCAGACGGCGGCCAGGTCCACCGGGCGCGAGGAGTCCAGGCGGCCCGTGTCGATCAGCAGCTGGAGCTTGTGCAGGGACAGCGGGGGGTACTGACGGATGGCGCTGGGGAAAGAAGCGGGCGGAAAAAGTGAGAAACGAAAAGTATGTCAGGGATGACATTTTAAAATCTTGGTGGTCTAAGACAGTTATGGTAAAGGAATGGTCAGCAAACAAGCAAGTCATAGCGAAGAACTCCTCGACTAAATCTTGGTGCTTGGGCATGGTGCAGCAATGTTGCTGTTAGCGAAAATTAAAAGAACAAATTGTCCATCATGTCTAGGAAATGCCCACGGGTTATTAGTTTATTACCGAGACCGTGAGGCCAGCAAATTTTGTCCAATAAAGCTATCCGATAGTCGGAATTAAAAAAAAAGTTCGAGATTTTTTTTACATTTTCAAGGAAGAAACATTACTTACCTTAAAACTGGACCTTTTTACCAATTTTGAAGTTTGTCACATATTTGGAAGTTGCTAATTTGAGCGAGTAGTCCGCTCCTCCCAACTGTACAGTGTATCATGATATTTTCCCCCTCTTTCATATTGTTACCTATTTGATGCTTTTGGACGTACAAAAACTGTCTTAAATAATGCGTCCAGCCAGGAGTTGGGAAATGAAAGTGCTAGAGTAAGGAATTTTCTGAAAATTAGCTCTGTGGCAGGTTCCTTTCAATATGTGATTTGCTGGTGGCCAAGGACCATTGGCGAGAAACACAAGCCAAGAAAAGAGTCAGCGGCAAGGTAGCAAGGCATGGGCAAACACAATCATATCTTAACAACGGATGTTCCAAGTCGCAAAGATGTGTCGAACTTGGACTGCGGATTCCAAGCTGATCAGGGACCCAGGAAGCAAACTCTGCAGAAGTAAGTTACTTTATAACCAGCAATTTGTGAATGGGTTGTGGGCCTTGCCACAGGCCCGTTAATAAAAAACAACAAACAAAATAATGCGTCCCGGTTTCCCGGTTAATTTTGGGTCCGATTTCCCGGGAATTCCCGAAACCGGGAAAAGAAACCATTTTACAAGTATTCGGGCATTCCCTAAGTCATGTCTCACTGGTATCCGTAGTTGTAGGATGGCTCCAGCGGCGTGGTCTTGGTGAAGGGGGAGTTTCCCGCCTCGTATCCGAGGGCGGGGTACAGCGCGCGGCTCTTGTTGCCGGTGGCCCTGTACCGCATGTAGTTGTTCTTCCTGCCTCCGGGCATCTTCTCCGTCTTGTTCATGTGCCCGGGCAACTTGGACAGGTTGTGCAGGGACAGGCGGGGGAAGCGGCGAAGGAGGGACAGGGACTTCTCAGGCGACGAAGAAGACATGATGGAGGAGGGCAATTTCGGGTTAACTTATCTTACTTTAGTTTAGTGAACTATTTTCTCAAACACATTATTTAATTATTTTTTTTCGCACGGAAGTTGTTTACTTTTTGATGTGTATTTTCAGCCTTGCCATTTTTTCGTTCCTAATCGCTGGCTTTGTTATCTCTTTTTAATATTTCACTTACATTCTACCTTTTTCTGAAGAAAAATTATGTCTTCATTCAAGAATACCATAGTAAATTTAGCACTACTGTTCAAGAAATGGTCAGTTTTCCGTCTCAGTTTTCTGAAATATTTTTGCGCCTGTTGCCCTTTCCCTGTGCGCCTTGGCAACGCTGGATCCTCTCTGTTTATTTTGAAATCGGCGGGAGGCGGAGGCGGAGGCGGAGGCGGAGGCGACGGACACGGCGTTGGACACGGCCACGGCTCCCTTCGCGCTCCACCCCGACTTCCACCTCCAATTTTCAACCCCGCCCACATCTTGTTGGCCCCCCACCATGCCCACCAAGCGCGTCGCCAAGTCCGCCGCCGGCGCGCCCCCTCCCGGCAGCCTCGCGGCCGGCTTCACCACCCCCTACGACGCCTCCTTCGCGGGCCTGGACCTCGCCATGGCCTTCCGCGACTCCCGCCTCCAGACCTACCAGACGGAGGAGAACCCGTGGCCGTTCACGGAGGACTGCGAGTGCACGCCGGAAAAGGTTATTTTTATAATATTATGCGTTTTCATTTCGCTAAATCAACCTGTCTGTTATTAGATGGCCGAGGCCGGCTTCTACTTCATCGGCACCGCCAAGGAGCCCGACCTGGTGCGGTGCTACTGGTGCCGCAAGGAGATGGACGGCTGGGAGCCCACGGACGACCCCATGGCGGAGCACCGCAGAAAGGAGGACTGCCCCTTCGTGCGCCTGGGCAAGGGGTGCGCCCAGCTCAAGGTGGACGACATGATCAAGCTGGAGACGGCCAGGGGGAGGTGTCTCGCGGTGAGGCAGTGTTCAAGTGTTTGTTGTGATTGCCATGTAGGGGGCCTTTTGGCTTCTGACTTCTCGAAGTGGAAACAAAGTGTTGAGATACCAGTTTTGAGGAGATAGGCAACGAGCAAAAAAATACATATATAATCTCTGTTTATTTAAATTTCACTGTCCATGTGTTCCAGGCTAAGCTGATGGAGAAGCGCAAGGAGTCCCTGCTGCAGAAGGCCCAGGACGCGCGGCAGCAGATGCAGAACAGGACCAAGAGCGGGTCCAAGGCAGCGGCAGGCGGAAGGGCAAAGAGGAAGAAGAACTAATGTGTAAAACCACGCTTTTTTAGGGAAAAGACGAAGACGCTTTGATGTTGTTTCGAACAATTCAACAAACAACCTTATTTTTTGCTGAAGTACTTTTGCGCATATTTGGGTACCATCAATCGAATAAAGGCATGTGAGCAAGTTCCCAAACTTGTTCTGCTCGACGGATTAAAAAATTAAACGAAACTCGTTACGATCTGTGCATCTTTTGTTTTGTCCGCGTACTTCCCTTACTATTTACTCCACATCGGCCTTGTTCTGCTGTGCAAACACACAACACTAGCCCACTCGCCAATTTCCCTCCCCTCTAGGTAAGTACTTTTGTCATGTCTCCTGTGGGCTGTGGCTCCTTGTCACAAGAATCGCGCAAGAAGAGGCCCCTCCCGTTTTCCTCGGGGCCGTTTCCTCCGTTGGCCCCAGTTATAAAGGTACTGTGCGTTGGCCCCTCTTCTTTCCCGTCCCGTCCGTCTTTGCCCCCCTTGCCCTTTCTGCCTCCACCGCCGCCGCAGATCTTTTCCCCATTCGCCGTCAGCCGACTCGGCTCAGCTAGGGCGCGATGTGACCAAGATGGGGGGGAAACTTAACTTTTAGTATAAAGAGAGGCTGTGACTTTTAATTTGTATAAAGCGCTTTTTACAAATAGATAATAGTTCTTAAAAAATGTTGCAGTCGCTCCTGTTTTATCTTTTTACCTTTTCGGTTTAAAAACCTTATGTTGATGTTGTCATAAAATCGCCGCTTTTTTGTCCTTTTTTGTCCTCTTCAGTGAAAAAAAGTTGGTCACCACTAGTTTCTTGCGAAAGTGTCTCCGTTGCCGGCCGTCATCGCCGTGGACTCCGACCTCTCCGGGCGCCTCCCGCACCCCGACGGCCCCGAGCGCCTCCCTCCGGGTCGCCTAGACCGGGCCAGAGTGATCCCCGAGTGATCCAGCGCCGGGCTGAAAACCCAGAGCGCCCCGGGGGACCCGGCTCCAAGGGCGTGTCGCAGTTCCTCCGGGCCTCCTCTCCCCCGGAGAGCGGACATTTCTCTCCGGGTTTTCGTCTTCCACCCGGGCCTATTTATGGTGAGGAGCAGAGCATGCATGTGGCGACCGTTGTGCCTTGCTCAGGCCCGTTCCCGAGGTGGAAATGGAACGTGTGAAAGTCGCTCTTTGGCCCCTTTGCCCCCGGACCCCTTTCCTCCCTGTGCGAAATCGCCAGCTGCTCCTTACTTTGCTGCTGGAAAGACGTGTGAGTCATCCTCCTCCTCCATGTCTTTGCTCTTGTCCACCCACCAGAGACACTCCCGCCCCCTCCTCCAAGTCATCCCACCTGTACGGACTGACTCCAGACTGCTTGGCGGGGGTGGGGTGGGGGACGATCAGGGGATAAAAGGGTGGAGAGAATGAAAGAGAGGATAGTCATGCGCGGAAAGTCTCCTCTGCCCGGACCGTAGGCCCGTAATTAGGCCCTGGATTGCGTGGCAGCCTGTCTCTCTCTATTCTTGTCTCTCTGCTCACCTTGCCCGCCATGAATGGGCTGGGGGAAAGCTCCAGATGGGAGGGGGAGGCCCCTGTGACGTGGACGATGGAAAAACGGAGCGGGGTTATTTTCCTTGAAGAAGTAATTGAAGCTTTTCTAACATTTAATTCGAAGACCAAGAAATTATTTGCAAGGGACGGGACACTGCGATCGGAGGGGAAAGTTGTTGTACCAGGGGTTTTCCTTCTTTTTTGAACATTTCCCTGTCATTGAAAGAAAGGCCTTCGACTCCGAATTATTGTGCACTCTGCCTGATGTGTGTATGTGTGCATTTTCTTTTTAACTGCACGTCCGTCACTCTCCCTTCCATTGTGTTCAGAACGGGGGAGGGAGAGGGCAAAAAAATCTATGGGCGATTCGTCACGCATGTCTTAACTCTGGAGAACCTCCTTTTCTTCTCGTGCTCCGGAGCAAACGCTCGGGAATGCGTCGAAAAAGTTCTTTTCAGCATGTACGCACAAATAATTGTTAACAACACTTTTTTTTTGTCCCTCACAGATCTGTTTCGGATGAAGTCCCTACTGCAGTGCCCGTAGGATTGTTTTCTTGCCCAGGGGAGATCGACGGAGGAACAAGAAGAAAACCATGAAAATGGTCCTCTCGCAGCGCCAACGCGAGGAGCTGAACAAGGCCATCGCAGAGTACCTGCAGAGCAACGGCTACAACGATGCGCTGGACGCCCTCAAGCGAGAGGCGGACATGCCAGGGGACGTCGACAAGAAGTACGCGGGGCTCCTCGAGAAGAAGTGGACCTCCGTCATACGGTTACAAAAGAAGGTGCGCATTCTTTTGCCGCAAAATTCAAACTATTTACGACAACTTTTTTGCCGTCCGAAATAGGTCAACGAGCTGGAGGCCAAGCTGTCCGAGGCCGAGAAGGAGTTCATCTCGGGCGCCCCCACGCGGGAGAAGCGCACCCCGTCGGAGTGGATCCCGCGCCCGCCGGAGAAGTTCTCCCTGTCGGGCCACCGCGCGCCCGTCACCAAGGTTCTCTTCCACCCGGTGTTCAGCGTCATGATCTCCGCCTCGGAGGACGCCACCATCAAGGTGTGGGACTTTGAGACGGGCGACTACGAGAGGACGCTCAAGGGACACACAGACTCCGTGCAGGACGTGGCGTTCGACGCGCAGGTGAGAGGGACAGGGAGATATTCCTCTTTTTGGGTCTGCGGAGGAGCCATTGTTGTGTTCTAGAAAGATGCCAATCAAGGTCAATACAACTTGAGTTTTAATTTCTTTCGTAGGGTGGAAAGCTCCTTGCGTCCTGCTCGGCCGACATGTCCATCAAGCTGTGGGACTTCCAGACATACGAATGCGTCAAGACCCTCCAGGGCCACGACCACAACGTCAGTAGCGTAGCCTTTGTCCCCTCCGGTGACCACATAGTCTCATGCAGCAGAGACCGGAGCATCAAGGTACTGAAAATGTGAAGCGCAATTTGGGAAAGACATAGCTGTTTCTGACACTTGCTTTTTTGCAGGTGTGGGAGACGGCGACGGGCTACTGCGTCAAGACGTACACGGGGCATCGCGACTGGGTGCGGATGGTGAGGGTCCTCGGAGACTCCCTCATCGCCAGCTGCTCCAACGACCAGACTGTTAGGGTCTGGTCGCTACAGACCAAAGATTGCAAGGTACAAAAGACTGCACTTCAAAAAGGTTCTTAGTCAAAAATCTATTTTTTTTCCTTTTCGCTAACTATAGGCGGAGCTCCGCGAGCACGACCACGTCGTTGAGTGCATCGCTTGGGCGCCCGATTCCGCGAGCGCCGCAATCAACGAGGCCGCTGCGGAGGCCAACCCCGGCGGGGGCGGAGGGGGCCAGACGGTGGTGGACGGCGACAACCGGCGCGGACTGAGCCACCCGGGGCCGTTCCTGGCATCCGGCTCGCGCGACAAGACCATCAAGGTGTGGGACGCCTCCACCGGGCTCTGCCTCTTCACCCTCTCCGGTCACGACAACTGGCTCCGCGGGCTGGCCTGGCACCCGGGCGGGCGCTTCCTCCTCTCCGCCTCCGACGACAAGACGATGCGCGTGTGGGACGTGGCGCGGCGGAGGTGCCTCAAGCGCATGGACGCGCACGCGCACTTCGCCACCTCCATCGACTTCCACCGCGCCGCGCCCTACGTCGTCACCGGCAGCGTCGACCAGACCGTAAAGGTCTGGGAGTGCCGATGAACGGAAAAGAAAAGTCTTGACAGAAACTGTGTGGGGAGGAGGGGCTGTGATGAAGCTCGGAAGAAGAAGGATTTTGTTGAAGAAAGGAAAGGAAAAAGAAGATCATTTGTCCCCCAGTTGTTTTCACCCCCATCATCTTCTCTTTTGCATCCTCGTTCCAAAAAAAGTGGGATGCGCTATAGGCAAGGAAGGAAGTTGTGAGATTTTCGGAGGGAGCGACGGTGATTTCCCGTTACTGTGTTTTTTTAAAAGAAAGAATAGACGCTCCGCCACCCGGGGAAGACGCCACGAAACGGAAACCAACGCCGTCGCCGCCGCCTGGTCAATGCGAAAAAAAACAATCTTCATTACCCTTTTTTCCCCTCCTCCGTTCTTTCTGCGACAAAAAAAAATCTCAGGAATTCCCTAGGAAAAAAAAGATACCGCCGCCGCTTTTTCGAAGACACCGACTACTACCGTACACGACACCCGCTCTCCCAGGAGAGGTTTTTTCGTTCACCTCTCTTCCTTTTCCCCTTCCCCCGTCTCTAAATTGATATTGCCTGCAGAAAGATAATTTAGCATACTACTATTTTAATCGTCATATGATGTTGCCCGCGGCTGCAGTAAAAAAAATCGAAAACACCCTACGTTGGCTTCGACGTTATAAGTTAGCGCACGTTAAGTTGCTTCTTCGTTTGGTGGCCGCTCTTCATTTATTCTGGACCTTGTGACACCAACTAGGAATCAAAGGTCATTTGTAATGCAGTATAGCAGGTTTTATGCAATGGTATCATATTTAAGTTAACAGTATGCCTATGCATAAAGAGCCCCTGGAAAAAGGCATTTGAAGTTCCTTGGAAGGAGTTCGTTGTGGAGCGTCCGTCCTTTCGAAGCATATAGACAAGGTTTGGGGAGTTCTTCGAGGGCGATTCCGGCTCATCTATGTGCAAGGGAAGGGAAAGACAACAAACAAATCGTCCATAAAAATTTGTCTTCTGCGAGAGGCAGGCCGTGGCCAACGTCGTCCTGGGCGAAAACGCCTTCTCCTACCACAGGAGCAGGATCCACGGCGGCGAGTAGCTCAGAAAGGAGCAAAGGGCACCTCAAGGGCTGGGGAAAAGGCTTTCCTGAACCTTCTGGCGCACCAGGACATCCTAGGCCGCCACCATGTCCGAGCGCAAGGTGTTGAACAAGTACTTCCCCCCGGACTTCGACCCGTCCAAGATCCCCCGCTGCAAGGAGCCGCGCAACAAGACCTTCGTGATCCGCCTGATGGCCCCCTGCAACATGCGGTGCACCACCTGCGGGGAGTACATCTACAAGGGCAGAAAGTTCAACGCCAAGAAGGAGGACGTGGACGACATGAACCATCTAGGGCTGCGCATCTACAGATTCTACATCAAGTGCACGGCGTGTCTGTCGGAGATCTGCTTCCGCACCGACCCGGCCAACACTGACTACGTGCTGGAGGCGGGGGCCACGCGCAACTTTGAGGCCCTGGCCAAGGCCGAGAAGCAGGCGGAGGAGGAGGAGCGGGCGCGCCAGGAGGAGCTGGCCACCAACCCCATGAAGCTGCTGGAGGAGCGGACGGAGGCCTCCAAGAACGAGATGGCGCGAGTGGAGGCCCTCGAGGAGCTGCAGGAGATGAACAAGAGGGAGGTCAAGGTGGACTACGAGGACATGCTGGCCAGGTACGACAAGATGCGGGAGCGAGAGGAGGCCAGGCAGGAGCGCGAGGACGAGGAGTTCGTCAGGAGGATCTTCAAGGCCGGCGGAGAACAGGGCGAGTCGGTCAAGAGGCTGCTGGACGAGGACGACAGCGAGGAGGAGGAAAAGATTCCCGTCAAAACGCAGAAGGTGGAGAGGGCCACGGACCTGCTGACGGGCGACAAGCCAAAGGCCAAGAAGGAGGTCTGGGAGAAGAGCATTGGCACCTTGGGTGGAGGTGGGGCCAAGAAGAACGGGTTGGGCATCCTTGTCAAGAAAAAGGCGCCCGCGACGGCTACGTCCTCGGTTGCTAAACCTCTTGTCAAATCGACTCCTGCCAAGGGTGCCTCGTCGTCGACCTCAACCGTCCCTGGACCGTCCAAGGCTCCTGCTCCTGCCGAACCAAGCAAGCCGAAGGCGACGGCCAACTCTCTTGGCCTCGTCGGGGCCTACAGTGATTCGGACGAGAGCGACTAGGTTTCGATCGGAATGTTACGTTTATTGTGAGTACTTTTAACAACCCCCGATATCTAATCGTAATAAAGCATTTCAAAATGATGAAATAGATAATCAAGTGTTATATTCCGCCACTCACAAAATCGATGTACTGTATGCGCGACTAAAGTATGCATAAATGTATCGTGCTTTTTTTGCTGGCATGGGAACACCAAGAATATCAATTACGACGTTAATATATACAGATTTCGGCTGTTCCGGACAATGTCGCCTTCTTCTTGTTGTATCGTGGCGTGAAACGATTCTCCCGCAGGCAGGAGGAGTGTGGCGACGGTCTTGTAGGCGTCCTTGAGGCAAGACCCCAGTAGCAGGCGAGCATGAACGTGGGGATCATCAGCGGGCTAAAGATGAAGTAGAGCATCGACACCGTCATCGGCGCCGAGAAGAAGAGTCCCCGAATCATTTTTTGTCATCCCGGGTGCTCAGCACTTCTGCCTGCACCATCCCACAGTGGGCCCCCCCCCCCCCCGGGGGGGTGTGTGGGGGGAGGGGGGGGGAGAGAGACGGGGGGGGGGGGGGGGG
>JAAUYJ010050335.1_pt1 | contig 13124 bp, 10 predicted proteins | sample 7278031 | NCBI WGS metagenome assembly JAAUYJ01 (sample SAMN14350222, study PRJNA611818) | marine sediment metagenome | isolation source: surface marine sediment (1.8m) | place: French Polynesia: Moorea | collected 2018-08 | reverse complement strand
GGGGGGGGGGGGCCGCGCGACCGCCGACGCCCCGCCCCCCCGCCCCCCCCCCCCACCCCGGCCCCCCCGGCACCACCCCCCCCCCCCCCCCCCCGCCCCCCCCCCCCCCCCCCCCCCCCCCCCCCCCCCCCCCCCCCGCCCCGCATGCCGGGAAAGGAGATAGGAGGAGGAGCCGCCGCATAGAGGGAAGAAAAATGGAGTTGGATTTCCCCCCCTCCGTTCTTTCTGCGCTCACATTCATGTGGTGGTGGTGGCTGGATATGAATGTGGCTGCGGAGGCAGCAAAATCCGAGGTATCTTTCGTCCCCTGTCTCATTCAGGAGATTTTACCTCAATTTCTTCCGAGGTCTTTCGATCTCTCTGGAATGGAGTTGTTGCCGCCTCCCCCCATCGATCAATGGCGCGGGAATGCCCTCATCGTCGTCGACGTTGCCGCTCGCTGCAACTGCTGTGAACTGTTCAGTAGTTCTCCCTCTTTTCTCATCCCTTGCTCAATCACATTCCGAAAACGGGAGAGAAAGAAATTCCTTTTCTCTCAGTGGGTCGGATTCCGCCGGCTCAAATAACTCAATTCCCTCTTCGCTGCCACTGCTTCTGCTCTTCTCAATCCTCAAGCAGCATAGCGCACCCAGCACGCGTCCGACCGACCTGCGACCTGACCTGCCGACCTCATCATCGTTTCTTTTCTTTTTCTCCGACTCACACACTGCCTCAGTTTCTCTGCTCCTGGGATTGATTGAAGCCCCAAGAACAAGATTCAACAACGAATTCCCAAAAACTTACCGCGGCTTAAATAGCTCAGGGTGGGAAGCAAGCAACTTCCCTTTGTGCCATCGCCACGGTGAATCCCGTGGCATAACCCCGCGGGACCTCCCCTCTGTTGTAACTGTGATCGACAGCTCCTTCCCCCCTCGACCCCTCGGACTCTACAGATATTCCCCCGTGTGCTCATTTTTCGCCAAGGAATGGGCAGTCGCAGTCGTCGATCGTCCGAAGAAACTTGGCCACCTGTTTCTCCTCTCTTTCTTTGCGAAGAATTCCGCCGCCGCCTACTCTCCTCTTTCCTTTTCCTCTCCCCATTTGGCATCTGTTGTTGCTCATTCTGCCGCCGCCGCTCTTTCCATCCCCAACATTCCGAGATGAAATAAAGCAATTTGTTTCCCTCCGAAGCCGATCGCTGCTGCAGCTTGGACCCAATTCGCCTTTCTTAGATTTATCATTGTGCCTTCTTTCTTCCTCCTGCTCCGCCGCTTCCTCCTGTTTCGGCGAAAGAAATTATCTTGCTTCTTTTCCTCGGGAGAAGGAAGGAAATCTGGCAGAATGAAAAACAAGGATGCCGAGATAAGCCTGGAAAATTGTCGCTTTTTTGGTATGACTCCACCAGAGATATGTACTTATAATATACTACTGCTTCCAACGGTAGATGAAGCGAGAGGAGATTTTTTTGTGATCCCTTCCTCGTCTTCTCCCCCCGTTTCTTTTTCTTCCTTTTCCGTTGTCCGGGATAAAAAGGGGAGGGAATGGAGAGAAAGAGAGGCGGAGAGGATATTAAAGAGAGGGGGAATGACATATTGTGCCCCCGGGCGGGGCGTATTGCTGGAAGAGGAGGAAAAGAGGAGGAGAACCAAAGAGGATTCCGTTGCTTCCTCATCTGATGTGTGGAGGAGGGAGGGAGGGAGGGAGGGGCAAGATGGGAAAGACACGGGAGATGAAAAAAATCGACCCAGTCCCATTTCGCAATATTGGAAAAGGTATTTCGTAAGGCAAAGAGGTGGGAAAAGGCAATTTTCGTATATAAAATCGTCGCCGCAGATTTCAATTGCAAATTTTCCCTCCTTTCCTTTGGCGGGGGATGCCCCGAGGGCCGAAGAAGAGGATGGAGCCGGGTATAAGGCAATTCTTCTTGTTCTTCCGACTTTCGGAAAAGCGATGATGATGATTTCAATTGGGATGGAGGAGAGGTGTCTTGACGAGGGAGTGGGGGATCCTCTTCCCACTCTTTCTCCGCCGCCGCTCCCCCCAGGGCCTTTTTGTCACTCAATGCCTCCGAGCGGGAGGGATTCGCCAAGGCCAAATGCGATTCGTTTAGACAGAGAGCTGTCCCCGCGTGAGAAGATGTTGAATTTCCGAACGAAGGAGATCTTTTGTCCCTTTGACGCGGTCTTCGATCGGCGGAGAGAGCTTTCGTTGGGACGCGGCGGCAACACCAGAAACCGCACAGCCTTTGTCGTCGTCGTCGTCCAAGTCGGAGGCGGCGGAGGAAGCGGTGGTTATCAATATTATCATCTCAGGGCGATTTGAGAGCTTGCTCCCTCGGTCGATGACGGATTGGCGAATAAAGCGGAAAGGGAGGAGGTAGCTATACAAATTTCAACTACCTGCAAGCGGTGAAAAGAAAATCATTTAACTTGGAAATAGAGATTCGACAAGAAAGTGGTGAATTTTCCCACAAATATGGTGGCCGTTCGGTCGGCGTTTGACGGACGGAAAGTTGGGAGAAGGAGGGGGTGGGGGGCGGATCGTGGTGGAATTGGTGATGGTTTTCTAATCGGTCCCCCTGCCTCTTCCCCCTCCTCCTCTTTCCCCTTTTCCGCCTGCGGTAGTTCATGCCCCAGAGCGAGGCTCCTTCTCCTCGACAGTTATGATAATCAAGGCTCGTTCGTTCCCTTCCTCCTCCTCCGCCGCCGCCGCCGCGATGGGATCGAAGTGAATCCGAAAGGAGTTTTCTTCGTTTTTACCTTTTTGGGTGGAAGACGGGAGGAGGGGGAGCAGAAGTTTGCCCAATTCTGAATTTTTCTTCTCCTTCCTCTCTCTCCCCGATTCCCCCCATGCCTCCGCCGCCGCCGCGCTATTTAAGGCGTGAGACGCCTCTGAATTTATGAGAGGAGGGGGAGGCGAGGGCAGTTTCTCCTCCTCCTCCTCCGGTGGTGGTAGCGAAGTTCTCTGATGCTCTGAATGCGGTTGGGGAGGAGGGAGAAGTCGACCGGGGCACTCGCTTCATACTTTTTTTTGCCGAAAAGCCTCAATTAGGGGGGGAGGGGAGAAAAGCGGAGGAGGCCTTCCCCTCTTTCTCCTTCCAAGCCCATTTTTGCCCATCGCCCATTCCATCGAGCGGCGACGTCGTCGGCGACTACCTGCGCCCCATTCCGCCGCTGCCCAATTTTTTGGGCCATCCCAGGCGATGTAAGGAAAGGGGGGGGGAGCACGTGGATGGTCTCCCTAGCTCCCTCCCCATTTTTATGGGCAAGGTTATGGGTGCATTTTCTTTTCCGTAACCGCCGTTCTTGGCATGCTTTTTGCGCCGGGGCCACCCTGTCTCAATAATTCATTCCTCAAGCGGGGCAACTTTTTCTTCTCTCTCTGGAAAACAGGGGAATTAAGAAATGGGAGGAGAGAGAAAAGAGGGGCACACGAACAATCCTTCATTTCATGGATTCCGGGAAATTTCTGGTTGCGGGGAAAAAAATAGTAGGAGGGGACGAATAAATGTGCTTTTCGGAGAAGAAATGTCTTCTGTATACAAAAGTGCTCTTTCGTGTCGCTTCGTCCCATCCTTATTTCCTCCTCGCTCCAACCAGTTCATATAGTTTTGTTATAAATGGTTTCGGAAAAGCGCCCCCCCCCCTCTTTCCATTTCGTGTGGCCCGGGGCGAAAGGTGGAAGGAAGGAAATGGGGAGAGGAGGATAGGGGAGAAGCATTTTGGCGGAGGCTGCGTTGGTGGAGGAAAAAGAGTTGATGCATGTTGTGCCATAGCAAAACACACGAGGAGAATGGGCGCATTCTCAACCTTGACCACTTTTGGGCCGCCGCTCGCCCCATACGTCTTCTTCAGTCACTTTCTCGCCCCACAAAAAGAGGTGCCAAGTCGCTGATTTCATTCTTCTCGAAGACTCATCATTCCCCCTTTCGCTAAATAATTGTTCTAAGTTTGCTGCAAAATAAATGTCACATTTTTCTTCAACTCCACAAGCGCAATAGCTTCGTATTTTTTAAAAAAAGCCCCACGAATTTCCATATTTTGTTTTACTTTTACTGTTTTCGCTTCCCCCCGTTTCCCCTCGACCTCCGCTTACGTACACACTCTCTTCTCAGTCGGCGGCGGCGATAATTGCGGCCATTTGTTTCGCCCTCTCCTATTCTTTTTAAAAGGGAGCCTCTCGCCCTCGCTCCCGTTTCGTGGATGGAGGAATTCAAACAGAGCGCATAATTGACACTTTTGAGCGCCGAGGCGAAACCTCCTCTCCTCCTTGCCTCTTTTAAAATCCCCGCCGCTTCTCTGCCTCCGCCTCCTCGGTCGCCCTCGCTTGCAAGAGGCCGATTTTTACTTTCTCCCCCCTCTTTTCTAATTGGAATACCCCCTCCCCCTCCCCTCCCCTCCCCTTCCAGAATGTGCGCCATTAGACGGGAGCGAGTCGGGCCGAAAGAAAATGGCCGCCATTACAGGTGGACCATTTGTAATCAGATGCCGCCGCTCCAGAGGAAGGGGGGGAGGGCTGGCCAGAAGCGCAAAAAAGGGAGTGTCTTTGGTTCTTTTCTGACGCCAAAGGAGAAAGGAAATTTCGCGTTGGACAGAGGTGCTCTTTTGCCTGTAAGCTTGTAAAAACCTTTTTTCCCTGTCACAAGGTTTGGGGTCGGAGATTTTGGGCAGCTAGGGGGACTGATTCCGAGGAGTTTGTGGGCGTTTCGATTCTGTCCAACTGAGAAGAGGGGGTGGGGTGACGGGGGGTTTCGAAAGGGAATCTTTTCGAGGGGGAGGAACAAGATGGGATAGCAAATTATGCTGCCAATCATTTCCCTCCTCCCCCCCCCCCTTTCCATCGTGCTCGCCAGTCGGCCGCTGTTATTAAGCCAGTTATTACAGTCGATACCACGGAGGAGGACAGAAGACATGACAGCAACAAGCGAAAACAAAATGCAATTTCTCCTCCCTTTTCTTTTTTCACCTGTATGTTTACAACCGAGATTTATATCTCTCCGGAGCAAGGGGTGGCGACGCGGCACACTCACACAAAAAAAGAGAGCCCTGATTCCGCCTGTTCTCCTCCTCTGCCATCAATAAAATTTAGCCTTTTTTGCCCCCTTCCCATGATGCTCGGCGCCAAGACAAATACGGGGGTTGGAGAGAGACTTTTTTGCCCCATCATGAGAGATGAAACCATCCTACCTTTTTTCTCCTTCGGTGAAACGGGAGAAACATCACTACTGGGTCAAGACCAACAATAAAGCCGAAAACGGAAACCATGAAATAAAAAAGCTCCCCGTGATGTATTCTGGAATGTTTCTGCCGAAGATTCCAACCCCCTTCTCCCTCCCCGGTGAGGCGGTGGCTTTCTGGAAAATGGTTTTCGGGCTTTGCAGCCGCGGAGAATGAGTTTTGAGCACCCCCTCCGGAGATTAATGAATTGCCCCCCTCCCCACTTCTTCTTCCTCCTCCTCCTCCACCACCACCCGACCCGACTCAAGAGGGAAGAGAATTGGATTAGCTAGGTATGATATGACAACACTGGATGGCTGGAATGAAGAAGGGGGAGGAAGGGAAACCGCTGAGAGTTCTCTCTCCCTCTTTCTCTCCTTCCGAGGCTGTGGCCATCCATTCTTCTTGTGTGTGGATGTGTGTGGATGTGAAGGGGGGGAAATGAAGTAGTACCCTCCCCCCTACCCACATCCAAAACCAGTCCATTTCTCAGAGAGAGACTCCATAACCGGGATTTTTCTCTCCCTCTCTCTTTTGCGACCGCGGCCACACATTTTCCGAGATAAATCGACGGCGGCGGTGGCAACGGAAAAACGAAAGAAAGAGTGGAAGGATTTTTTTTGCCCCCAACGCCACCATTGAAGAGGGGAATCAGAAGGAGTTGAAAGTTTGGACCGGTGCAGCAAAAGGATCGATTTTGTACGCACCTGGAAACTGTTGACGCCATTGGATTTTTTATTCTTTGTCCTCTTTTCGGTAGTCCTGACTGAGTCCAACATGTATCCCACAAAAGCTTCTCATCCGAAGCCGCTGCAAAGGATTTTTTTGTATCAAAGCCTTTCCTTTACATTGTTGCTCTCATGTCTGTACTTACTTCGGTCGGTCGATCGAGAGAAGAAGGGGCATAAAAAGATATTGATGAATCATTGCGGCTTTGGAAAACCCCTTCTCTTCTCCTGCTGCTGCTGCTGCTCTCCTTTTCTTTTTCCGAAGTAATACGACAATTACGGCCCGGAGAGAAGGCGATAAAAAATAATAATAATAGTAAAGTCGGCCGGACGGATTTTCGCCCGATGGAAAGAAGGAAGGGGTCGGCATGCCATGGTGCAAATAAAAAACGTGGGGAGGGGGAAAGAGAGACAGAGAGGCTGACCAGACACACAAGACATGAAAAAGTGGTACCATTTCAAGACGAGGGGGGGAGAATCAGAGAAGGGCGAGTTTTGATGCATCATTCGCCAAGATTCCCAAGGCAAAAACTCCGCTACATGAACACAGTTCAGAAAGTGAATACCAATTTACGTACCTCCTTCCCACATTGTAATTGGCAGGTCATAACTTTTCGCGCTCAAAATAGCAGCAGTTGGCGATTTCCCCCGTCCCCTCCCAGGTCTCGCGGGATCGACAAACGGCCGCTCTCACGCAAACGCAAGAGCCGGTGAGAGGGGGGAGGGGAGAAAAAAAATCGGCGAAATTGCCGCCTGCGTTCGCCTCCCCCGTGTCGCAGTGTATATATTTTTTGTTCACTTCTAAGCAGGGGAAGGGAAAAAAGGGCCATCAATTCATCAGGGCGGCGCGGCGGCGGCGACGGTCAGCCCTCAAGGAAAGGGGAAAAAACGAGCGAGATTCGCGAAATTGAGGTCATTCCGCGACTGCTCTGCTCTGTCCTGACTAAACCAGCCAACCGTCAACCTCCTCCTTCGTCCAATTTTTTTGCTTGTCTAGCCCTGGGCGCAAGCCAGAACCACAGACGTGCCTTCCCCTCGCGAATTTTTTCCTCCGTCTCGCTGCTTTGTCTTCTCTTCCCCCCCTGTGGAATTACAATTGCGAGGCAGCCAGCAAACAAAAAAACAACCTTTCTTCTGCCCCGGCTCGGCCAGGCCGCCGCCGGACCCAATTGACTCCGCCGACCGTGGGTCTGAGAAAAAGGGGTCCACGCCACAGTCCAGTCGGGGGGCAATAATTCCCCATCCTCCTCCTCCTCCTCCTCTTTTCCCATTCTTGCGGAGTGTCATTAAGAGGGGGGGACTGGGAGGAGGAGCCTTCTTATAGCAAAGCCCCGTCTTGTCTCGTCTCGGCTTTGGGTTTTCCGTCTCGGAGTCTGTAATCTGTCTCCCATTTGAAAAGAAAAGGAGAGAGAGTCAGTTAAATTCGTCCGAGGGAGGAGAGGGGGAGAAAGGGTTTTGGAGGAGGAGGAGGAGAGGCACTTTTGGACGTTTCTCGCTTCTTCTCCCTCATTACGAATTCCTCCTCCCCCAAGTACCTCACGAGTTATTAGCCGTTTTCGCTGGCTGGTACTACAACAACTACCTGCTCCTGCCGTACCTACAATCTCTGTTGTTGCCGCTAAAAAAGTCTTTTTCTTCCTTTCTCCGGGAGCGAGGAGACGAGAGAATGATGTTGCTTTTGCGGGTGGCTTGGAAGCTGGAGGCAAATAGACCCGACGCAACCGCCAAAAAAATTGGACAGGATCAAAAAGAGTCCAAGGGTCAACTTAGCCAGACGGACAGGCTTCCTTCCTTCTTGGGGAGGATCGAGGGGAAGAGACGAAATTAGCGATTTTCAGGGTGATGAATTTGGACCGAAAAAGTAGGGATGAAACGGAGAGATCCGCACGGCAAAAAAAAAACCACGAGACCCCCAACCCTGACTCGAGGGGTCACTGCGGTCAAGCCTCTCTTCTTCTTTTCCTCCTTGGCCGCGATTAGGGCTTGCTTCGAGATCTGGACTGGATGGCGGGTGGTGAAGGCGGGAAGAAGCAAGGGGAGGATCAGGAAAGAGGAGGCGGGGCTCGTGGACGGTGACCTCCTGAACCCTCTTTGCTTGCTCCCCCATATTTTGTCGGTAGGAGGAAAAGGGGCTAAGGTCTCTCCCGCTCTCTTTTTCTCCCGCGGTTCGAGGAAAAAAAGCGAAGAAAAGTGCGCGAAAACGGTGCTGCGGTGTGCGCAATTCGGAAGCTGCGAATTATAATGCGGGCCGTAAAAAAAACGTGAACAAACTCCAGGCCGATGTTTGGTTTAGGCTTAATTTTTAGTGGCCGTTCCCTCCTGTCTCTTTTTGCGAGCGATATCTGGAGTGATGGGGGATTCGCCGGACACCTCGCGTGCGGCGGAGGCGGAGAAGGGCTGAGATGGGAACGGGCGGCGGAAGACGTCCAAACGGCGGATGAGAGAAATCTTCCCCCGTGCTGTGTCAGCCCCGCACTTAGGGCGTCACCGACTGATGAGTGATGAAGACGCCTTTTTTGCCTCATCTCGTGCTGCCCCATCTCTCCTCAACCGCGGTTGTTTGCCTTTGCACGCGCCGTCGACGCCATCTCAAGAGGAAGAATGGAGGGTTTTTGTTGCCACCGTCGGAGCAAAAAAGTTTGGAATTTGCCAATATTGGAGGCACGTAGGATTTCAAGACATTGTCGCCGGCAAAGGATATAGATACATAGAAAGAAAGCTTTCGTTGTCAAATTTCTCCTCCTCTTCACGGCAGCCCCATCTCTATTGATGTGTCACTTTGAGGTTGCCGACACGACGCCCACGTTCCTCCTTTCTCTTTCCGACGCCCTCCCCCCCTCTTCCGGTATTTCTTTCGCCCCAACCAATTTTTCAAGGGCTGTAAGTGGATAAAGGAGGAGGGGATGAACGGAAAAAGGTGCAAAGCGACGGGTAACGCACGGCATAAGACAAAAGACCCCCGAGCGGAGAGAGACCAGCACCTCACGGGAGGGGCAATGACCTCCTGCAATAATATTTCATTAACTACTACAATATGCGCCCGTTTTTCCCCTTTTCTCCCCTATAGCGACGCCTCAAGGGGTTTTTCCTCCTCGACGCTGTAACTTAAAAAAGTTTGGACAGGTCTACGACTGAGACCGACGCTTCGAACCATCTCTCTCTCTCTTCAAAAGCTCGAACTACTACCATCATCTTTCTCTCTCCCCCTCTCCCAACCTGGGCTACAAATATACAGTGGTCATTTCCAGCAATAAAGCAAGGCAATTAAGCTCCGCTGCCACCGAGCCAGGGCTGACCGAGGGATGGGGGGAGAAAGAGTCGGAATGGCCGCTTACTGCCGCTCCTTCTCTTCTCTCTCGTTGGAGGAGAAGCGAGAAAACGGCCGGGGCTCCCTCCCCTTATTTTCGGCGTCGGCTACTATCTCTGCTACACACCACCTCTACTGATCTCATATGCAACAGCGTCCAGGGTCCGAAAAGTCGAATTCTCGTATTTTCCCGTATAAGGAGATTGGGAGGAATTAAAGACGGAAAACTGGAAGTCTTTTAAAGTTTCTCGCCTTTTATGGCGGAGCAAGGAAGGGTGCCAGGATGGCAGGATGCTTAATATTAAACTAGATTCCACCTAGGCAGCCCGGTTTGAAGGGGAAGGGAATAGTTGGAAAGCTGGCTAGGTTTTTTCTCCGTCGGAGCCATCATAATCACGGCTGAAAAATGACCGCTCTCCTCTTCCTCGTTTTTCCGAGTCTGTGTTTCCCTGAGAAATTGCGTCGGAGGAGGACGAGGGGAAGGATGGGGGATAGGGCAACGCCGCAGCTTGGAAGGAGGAGGAAGGGGTTGGGGATGGTACTCGGCTCATCGTATTCAAAGGGGGCGAGGGTATACGGGAGAAGATTTTGCATTTTACGAGGGGAGGCGTCGGATTCAACCACGTCAGAGATGATGCAGTCTCGATCGATGCCAGATAGGATATGCATAGATGGAATTCCAATCTGGGTGGGGGTGAAAGAAAAGAGCATTTTTTAATTCGCTCGAAAGCGGGAGAAATCATTATATGTCCGATCCAACTCCAACTCTTTTATTTCAACTGCTCAGGTTTTTTTCTCCTCCGCAATAAAACGCGGTGGCGTGGCGGTAGCAGGGAAGAGAGGGAGCAAAAAATCGACGGTTGGTGTCTTTGAAATTAACACATAATGGCTCCCCCTCCTTCCACCATCCTTTATTTTTCTCTCCGGGCTTCGGGGGTATGGGGGGAAAAGAAATGCCATCCGGACATTTTTCATGTCGACCCCGCGAGCTGGGGAAGAGGAGGAAAATAATGACCCATCCTCTCTTTCTCTCTCTGGCTATACGAGAGAATCGTTTCTCTCGCTCGAGCTTTTGGGCGCCTGAGATTAATAGCGAGCAAAGACAAGGGGGAGAGAAAGAGAGGAGGGAGGTGCATGGTAGTGGAGGGCGCTTTTCACTTTCAAATGTGCCCCCTTCGCCGCCGCCGCCGCCACCAAAGTCGAGGGTAGCAGTGAAGGGATTTTTCGGAGGAATGGGGGAGAAATAACGCCGAAGCTGAATGTGAAAAAAGATTTAGTGGCGCCATTCCTCCGAACTTTTGTGCTGGTGGTTGAGCCTTACCCGTCATTTTCGTCTCTCTCTCTTCGAAGTCTGAATAATTTCTACACTTTCGTCCTCCCTCCCTTTCGCGGCAGCGGCGCCGAGGAGAATCTCTGATTCTTTTGAAAAGGGAGGGAGGAGAGGAAGCACCTAGCTAGGATGGAAGAAAAGGGCACTATGGCTCCATAAAAAGCCCCAAATACCCCCTAATTAGCTCCAATTGCTGCCAGGCAGACGGGCAGCTTGGTCACAGCAGCACGGCTCTGAAAAGGAGAGAGGGAAGGGTCCCTCCCGTGAAACAATTTCCTCCTTCTCTCTCCTCCCCCCGTTTCCCGACGGCACTAAAAATCTTTCAATGGCCATCCCAGGAGGGGAAGAGGGAGCGATTGAATTAGCATCAGCAATTGCTTGCGGCCAAGGCAGCGAGAGAAAAAGACGACGAAGAGAAGAGTTCTCCTCTCTCCCCTACTTTACCCTCTCACTCTCTTTTGCATAGAAATGGGAGAGAGTCGATTGACATTGAGGACTTTGTCCAAACATGGTATAGTCCTTTTTGTGGCTCAAAAACGTTAAAGAGAAAATCATTTATTGTTTTCTGGGGCTTAGTCTACCTGTATTATCTATACGTCAACACGAATAGCCCCTGGACATTGAAACGAGAAGAGGGTCGATTCCCACAAGAAAATGACGATATCGCACCGGCGGCGGCGGGAGAACCGACCAACAGGGATCCCGTATAAGAGAGGGAGAGGGTGCAGGGCTCCCATAAATCCGAGGATCAAGGTCGAATAGGAGATCGGGCGGGAGAATTGGCCATAAAAAGGCGATGGTCGGCGTGGGATTGTACCTTTGCTGCCCCAAATACCCACAATTATCGACTGTTTCGAATATTTATTCTTTCGGGATGGTTTAAGAGAAGGGATGGTTTGAGACGTAGAGGATTTGGCTATGTCGACTCTATACCAAGCTCTCTTTTTTCAGGTCGTAGTTCCGATCGTTTCGACTGTCCTGTCGCTTTGCGCCTTGGAGACTGGAGGTACGGATGCCGCGGATCCGTGGTTCTCCCTCCTCCCCGAAGCCTTCATCTTGTCCACCGGCAGTTGAAGCTTGGTGTGTCCAACAACCGATTTATCAGACGACGACTCGCGAAATTCCTCAACGATCTTGTGGATTGCCTTGCCCGAGGTTTCTGGCACCTCGTAGTAAATGTAGAACAGGAAGAACAATTGGAACCCTATGAACAAGAAGAAGACGTCCTCGCCGATGGCGTTCAAGAAGAGCTCGGGGAAGACCAAAGCGACGAGGAAGTTTGCGGTCCAGTTCACCCCGCTGGCAATGGCGTTGGCGATCGTGCGCCCTCTTTGCGCGAATAGTTCACTGACGAAGAACCACGGGATTGGACCGGGGCCGATAGAATAGAAGATTACGAACACGATGAGGCAGACGACCGAGAGATAGGGAAGGAACTCCATGTCGGACCCAATCTCGTCCGTGTTGACCAGCTTGAAGCAGAGCACCAGACCGACCGTGGTGACCAACATCCCGCTCAGTCCCACGTACATGAGGGTTCGTCTGCCGGCGTGATCCACGATGAAGAGTGCCAGGACGCTCATTAGAAAGTGCACCGAAGTCAGCACGATGGTGGAGATTTGAGCGTCCTCGTGTGACAGCCCGGCCTCCTTGAATATCAGCCGGGAGTAGTAGAGCACCGAAGCTATACCCGTTAGCTGCTGCGCCAACATCATCAGCACCGCGATCCGCAACGGCTTGTTGAGGGAGGGCTGCAAAAAGATCTCCTTGCAGTTAGTGGGACTGGCCTCTTCTTCCTCGTTGCCTTCTTTCTCGATGCGCAGCAGTTCCCCGGAGATGTCTCTGCAGCGCCTCAGGTATGTGAGGGCGTACCTTGCGCGCTTGCTGTCTCCCTTCTCGATCAGCAGGAACTTTGGAGACTCTGGGCAGAAGGCGATCCCGACTATCTGCACTATGGCCGGGGCAACGGGGAACACGAAGAGGTACGGCCAGAGGTCGTTGGTGCCCAGCGCCCACTGCGTCCCGAGGGCGTTGGCGACGAGGATGGCGAGGCAGAAGGAGACTGGGTAGACAGAGCAGACAGCGCCCCGCAGAGCCGTGGGCGAAATCTCCGAGAGGTACATGATGGAGAGACCCGCGTTCAGCCCGGCGTTGACGCCAACCAGGAACCTTCCGATGAGAAACAGAGCGTACGAGTTGAGGATCTTGGCGAAGCCGAGGAGGATGGCTCCAACGATAACCAGCATGTTGTTGAGCTTGAGCCCGTTCCTCTTGCTGTGGTGCCTGGTGATGAAGAAGATAATGATGGATCCCACCAGGCCGCCCAGGTTGAAGACGGACACGAAGGCCGACCACTTCCACAGGTGCTCCCTGACATCGCCTGATCCACCGGAGCTTGCGCTTGCCGCCACCCACCGGGTGACGGGCACGTGAGCGTTGTTGACCACTCCGGTCTGGTAGCCGTGCTGGAAGGCGGAGCAGAAGCCGCTGACGAAGACGGTGAAGGCGAAGCGCTTGGTCAGGTCCTTGAATCCCTCTCGGAGGGTGGCCAGGTTCGTGCTGTT
>JAAUYJ010140268.1_pt1 | contig 13141 bp, 15 predicted proteins | sample 7278031 | NCBI WGS metagenome assembly JAAUYJ01 (sample SAMN14350222, study PRJNA611818) | marine sediment metagenome | isolation source: surface marine sediment (1.8m) | place: French Polynesia: Moorea | collected 2018-08 | reverse complement strand
ATCACTGGGATCGGGAACCAAGGCAACGGGCACGGGCACCACCACCACCTGGGGGCGTCAGTCGCGGCAGAGCCCCACAGGGTCACGTCGAGGTAGGAAAAAAAAGCTTTTTAAGTGGAAAAAAGAAATTGATTTATTCAATGAAATATTTGGCGAAAAAGAGAATTTTTAAAGTAATCAAAGCTAGCCCATTTTAATGCTACAAAAATAAGAATGCTAGTGAAATTTGTTGCAAAAGCTACAAGGGTTTAGAGATGATTTTCTGAATAACTTTAGCAATGTTTTCAGTACATGTGGCACGGACTTGTAGCATTGCAGCAATGAGGACTTCTACAAAAATGCGTCGAATTTCTATGGTTAACTGATATGTATAGCGACAAAAAAATTATCAGTGACACTTGTCAATTTTTCGGAAAAGTTCGGCCAACTTTCTTCAAAGACTCGAAATAGACTGGACTATCAAATAAGGAAAAAAATATGTATCGTATCCTCATTTTTTCAGGAGCTATTACGCGGGTCACCTTCCGTCGTCCCAGTACGAACAGAGGAGGAGCCGGATAATGAACAGGCAAGAGGCATCTTTCTTTCCCATAACAATGCCTTGGTTCTTACTTGTTCCAAATTTCTCATTTCACAACAGATATGAGAGGATCATGCAGCAGTACAGCGACATCACGGGCGGGGCCGGGGTGGGAAGCAGCCACCACCACCACCAAAACTCCTCATCCTCTGGAGATCCCTTCGATGCCTACTCGCCCCGCCGACTGCTCAGCCACCAATTGAACAGTCAGTCGGGCTACGCAGCTCAAAACCCCTCCTCCTCCTCGGCGAATCCCGCTCCCGTGCACCACCACCATCATCACCACCACCAGTCCCTCCGCACATTCCCATCCATACTTCGGTACATGGGAACCTCAGGTAAGATCATCCATCAAATTTTTTTTGCGTTCAATTTCCCATTTCTATTAAATTTAGATTCCCCCGTCGGAGGTCACGGTTCTCGCGCGACTGCCGTGACGGTTCAGAACTCTGCCTCCCAGACCCTGTCGGACCTGGCCCAGGCCGCCTCCAACCAGCTTATGGCGGAGAACGGCAGCAGCGGCTCCAACGCTGCCGCCGCCTCTGCCACGGCTACCGAGGGAGGAGACTCCGCTGCGGCCGGGACCTCCGCCGGAGGAAGTGGGGGAGGAAACTCATTTGAATCTAGTCGGGAGTCCTCCGTGGAGAGGGACGATCCTTTGCTCAGCGACCACCCTTACGGTCTCCCCAGCTACCGCACAAGGGTCCGCAGACTCCTGGCTGCTGCCAACGCCAGGCCGCCCTCTGCGGCTGCTGGAAGCGATCGAAATGCTTCTTCGAGGGGTGAAGTCAAGTGAGTGGGTCTTCAAGCTTCTATTCCCACGGTCCATTCCCATTTTTAAGACACTATTATCAGAGAGAACAGTTCGTATCCATTTTTTTTTTTGACTAAATGTCGATCTCAACCTTCCAGCTCTTCCGCTGCCCTTCACAGCCGCTCCTCCTCCTCCGCCGCCTCCGAGGCCCCTCGGCAACCTGACGCCAACGACGACCACGCCTACTACCGCCGCGAGCTGAGGGAGCGCATGCTGGAGCTGAGCCGCTACCGGAGCACCATGCGCCGAATGGGGGCCTACGGTGCGGGAGGGGCCGGGGGAGGGGGAGGGTTCGACCCGCCAGGGAGCACCGCGGGGACAAGCGCCTTCGTAGACCAGCAGGAGAGGTCCGGCAGGTACTGTGCTGTACATTACAACACTTCATTCACTACAAACTACAAATACACTCACTTCTTATTAATTAATTAATTTCGCAGGACTGGCAGGTTCACCCACAGCCCCGAGTCCGAGTTTGTTGAGGTTGAGCGGACGTCCTCCGCCGATGACAGGAACTTGGAGGCGAGGCACTCGAGGATGTACTTCAACCCGGAGAGACGAGGTCAGTATTCTGAACAAGGACGAAGAAGAAGAGTCGTAAACTTTCTCCCCCCCCCAGTCTCTGCCGTAGTCAACAGGGCCCAACGGGACCGGCGACTCCAGGAGTTGCTTGACAGACGACAGACGCTCGTTTCCCAAATCGAGCAACTGAGGTCAGCCAGGGAACTGCTCTTCGCCGCGGACGATAGACCGGCGGCGGCCCCATACCCAAGCTCTTCCTCGAGGAGGGAGTCAGCAGGTGCGTCCTCCTAAATACTTCAATGAGTGGAAGAAAAAATCATTTTCTAAAAACAATATCTCAGATTTCGACCGGCAATTGCGTGAGCTCATGGACGACACCACCTCTCCTCAAGCAGCCGCCCGACGTCCGTCGTCAACGTCTCCATTGCACGTGGACGTGCACTCTCCCTCCGGCGGTCTCTCTCCCTCCGGCAGGCCCATAGACGAGTGGGCGGTGAACAGGAGGCTGAGCATCCAGCGGCACAGGTATCTAGAACCGGAAAATTCTAGTGATTGGATGCTTACTTTTCGCTTTCAATCTAGTCTCGTCTCGAGGCTGGAGAGGCGCCTGGAGAGCATGAGGAGGCGCGGCGGGGATTCCAGCTCTCCGCCAACACCCACGGAATTGGCGGACGCGTCAGCGGCCTCGGCATCAGCTTCGGCCTCGGCCTCTGCTTCGGACGCAGGGGCGGGAGGAGCCGAACAAAGGCCACAGAATGACAACCCACCTCAGAGGATTTCTGAAAGGAGGAGGAGCAGCGCCAGCAGGTCAGTATCGAATCGGTATTGTTCATATTATTTTTCTGACTGTAATCGCACTGTACACCTTATCAGACGTCGGAGGTCGACAGAGATCAACCCTGCGATTCTCAACGCCTCCGATTCCGCTGCGGCCGCGTCTGCAATTCCAGAACAGCAGGCTGGAGGCGGCAATGTCACCGACAGGCAAAATATGGATATCGTCCTACTGAGCAGGCACATCGACCACATGCAGAGGATTTGCAGGTTCGGACCTTTTTATCTTGTATCAAGGATGTATTGTGCTTAACGGCCATCCAATCACACAGGGCCAGCTTGTCAGACATGGCCCTGACGAGGCAGAGGCGACAGATAGTGCGACTCCAGAGCATCAGAAGGATGCTGGAAGATCTGCAGCGGCAGATTCGCTCTCTCAGGACGGCTTCTCTCCAGGAATTAAACCGCAGAACCCGGGAAGCGGAGTCTATTGGGACAGCTTTAGGAAGTGTGACACGTGGTGAAAATCCTGGCAGGTCGAGAGGTGGTCAGAGTGCCGCCGGCACCGAAACGTCTGCGCAAGACCCAAGTCCAATGACCAGCAGGAACCGAGTGTCGGCAAGATTGAGCAGGTAGAAATAAACTATTAATCTGGATGATTAGTTCTTGCCTTAAACTATTGCCTTTGCAGACTCAGACGTCTCTCAGGACAGAGGCATCATCGTCGTTCTCGACCGCCTGGATCCGAGGGCCACAGAGAACGCGTGTCCACACGGTCAGCCCGTGCTCGAGTCCACCTAGAGAGCCGCATGAGGGCCGCGCTCAGGGCCATCGAAATGAGTCCTGACCTTGCAAGGCAGCAGAACAACTCGCTTAGCCAGAGGAAGGCCGTGGAGAGCCAGGAGGTCATGGAACGGACGGAAAGCACGGCCAACAATCCTGGAAGCATCGGCGGCGTCACGGGCGAGAACAGCAACCGGATGGAACTGAGGGCCATCTCGCAGAGACTGGAGAGGATGCTGAGGGAGAGAAGAGAGGCGGATGAGAGCAGGTACAGAAAACAAGGAGTACCGAGTAAATAGGATGTGTATTTAAGGTGGCGGAGGATGGTTCAGTACAAATCCAAAATGAGGTTCTTCGTCTGTTTCGATTGTCGGGTGTTGGGGAAAATACTGTCTCTGATGTCTGTGAGTGCTGCTTCTCTCCTCATGTCTCCGCGGCTTGTTACGTGCCACTCTGCGTCGGCGGGGCCGATCCTGATGTTGGTGCGGTGGCGCTCCCAACTGGAGCGGCACTGCCGTCCGCGGCCTTATGCGCCTGGACCGCGGCATACTTCTGGTTCTCCTCGTACGGACTATAGATGAGCACCTTGAGCCTGCACCGGCAGAAGGCCTCTGGCAGAGAAGGACCGTAAAAGGACCAGGGGCCGATGCACTTCTCTTTTGCATCCATCACTCCGTCGCGGTGGGACAGTCGCATCATCGCCATGGGAACTCCAATTATCTCCTCCATGGCAAAGGCATCCGCCTTGACGATGTCTCGCGAGTAATCCGGAGAGGGCTCCTTGCCGACCATCACCAGGAACTTGTCCAGCAGACACCCGATGAACATGTCTGAGAATGCCAGAGACAGAGTGTTTGTCCTCGTGACCCCATGTTTCTTGATCTTCCAGCCGTATGGCGAATTTCCATCGGCGAAGCTGATCTTGTACCTGTAACCAGATGGCCCTGCCACGACGTATTCCACCATATCCTTCTCTTCATTGTACCGGCCGAAGAGGTAGAAGCGGGAGCCCCACGAGAACACCGTGAACATGAACGGGGTGAGGTTGTCTCCGTCTCTCATGTAGGGTGGAACGATGAACTGGGTTTCGAAGCAGCCAGCCTCGTCCACGAGTTCCATCTGGTCCAAGGAATCATTGTACATTAATTTAGACATGGCTCCGAAAGTGTGCCAACCTTCTCACTCTTAAACTTTAACGACAACTAATACTTCCCACAAAAATTTTGTTTTAAAAATAATTTCAAAATTTCAATTTTGAATTTATAGTGATGGGGATTGTCGTAATTCATGTCATCACTCATCAGACCAATATTTTCGTTTCACCTTTTCTTCAATTGTTGCCTTTTTTCAAGGAGCGTTATCTGTTGCTGTTGAAGGTTCTTCAATCTGTACAAATTCAGCCAAAACCAAAGTATGTATCTTTCACGCACTTTGCTTCGTTCTGAAAGGTTGTTCTGACACATCCCTATTTTTTCTGAGTAATGTCATGTCGCAGTTTTCCCAGCAAATCTTTACAATTAAACAGTTGAATAATTTCATTACAACTTGATTCCCTTAGAAAGATTGCAGACCTGGAATATTAATTATCTCCCTCCATTTTAATTTGCTTAGTTGTTACTTTTGTACCACTTTCACTTTGTCTTTCAGTCTTCCCACTCCGCGAGAGGAACCGGACGATGAATCAGTTTCTATCGTCGCCACAATGGGATCGTCCAGCAACTCCACCGCGTCCTCCATCGTCGGAAACCTAGACGGCGACTCTCCCAGGAGCCCGGAGGCGGCCAACGATGAGGAACACGCGAACGAGGACCGGGTGGGCGGGGCGGACGGAGACCCCTACAGGGAAGGCTACGACGAGATGATGCAGTATCGCAACCATCCTTACAACCCGGCTCGGATGAGGAGGATGAGGGAGGTTTCTTGGAGGACGGCCTACGACGACGTGTCCCCCTACTCCACCCGCGCCTCCGCCTTGGCGGTGCCCGCCGGGATGGGGGGAAACTTCCCCACGCTGTCCTCCGAGTCCGACTCTGACGACCCCCTCTTCGGCGACCCGTCCTTTTCCCGCAACGCGGACAACGGCGGCTCCTCCGGTGGCCGCCCGCCGCTGCCCCCCTCCGCCGCCGCCAGCATCGGCTACGAGAGCGTGCAGGACTACCTTAACAACAGCAGCGGGAGCGGCTCCGGCCTCACCCGCCGCTCCCTGGACGGGCGGTGGAGGTCTGCCATGAGGGAGCGGCTGGACATCCGCGCTGGGCTGAGGAGGGACGCAGAGAGGGAGAGGAGGAGGCTCAGGAGGGAGAGGGACGCAGTCACCAGGAGGAGGAGGTACATGGCGGATTCAGCAAGGTAGGAGCATGGTCTTTTTCTCATGTCAAGCGTCTTTGTCCTAGTTCCAAGTACGTAACGTCATGTGCATTCTTTTCAAACTGCAGCTACTGGATTAGTCGCCTAGAGGAACGTCGCAGTGGCTCGCGCAGCCCCTCTCCAGGCAGAGCATCGCCCTCCCCTTCCTCGACCGCCCCAGCCACCGAGAGCCCTCTGGTCAGAGACGGGACCCCCGTGCGGGGCCGCAGCCCGTCACCGGCCAGGAGGGCCAGGCTCAGGCTAGGGGGAGCAAGGTAATTATTCGATCCCATAGCGAATTCTTCACTCCCATTTCTACGTTCTGCAATAATAATTGATGTTTTAGGAGTCGCCCCCGCACCGACCTCCCTGTGCCCTCGCTCCGCCTGTCCCCGCCTCCTCGACGCGAGCGGCCCTCGGCCCCTGCCCCCATGTACGGCCCGCCCGGACCGGACGTCGCCGACCCGGTCGGTGGCGGCCCCGTCGACCCCGACCCCACTGACGGGGAGCTGCCACCGCTGCGGGAGCTCATCTGGCGACGCCTCAGGAGGAGGAACGCGCAGCTCAATCTCCTCGACGACGAGATTGGAGCAGAGGCGAACAGCGGCGGCGGGGATGGCCGCGGCCCCTCTGCGGCCGCTGCCTCTGAGAGGGGCGGCGGTCTAGCGAGCCCGTCCTCCCCCGGCGCCGTCGGCGAGCGCACAAGACACCGCGAAATGCTCTCCCTGATGGTGGACCAGCTCTCCATCGACCAGCAGCAGGCCGGAGGAGGGGGAGGCTTCGTCCCTCCCTCTTTGATCCACCGGCCTTCCGCATCCGCCGCGGGATCCTCCTCCGCCACCGTCACATCCGCCAGCCAGACTTCCTCCTCGGCTTCTGCGGCGGCCGGCTCTAGGTCCTCTCCTCAGCGCCACCAGCCTCCCATCCTCATCCTCCGCCGCGACATGCTGCCGGCTGCCGACGGCGGAAGCAGGGATGGGACTGCCGACCGGCACCAGCAGCACCGTTACCCGCCGCCGCTCCTGGCCCCCGACGGAGCTGGCAGGGGACAAAGGACCATGCCATACTACTACGAGCCATGTAAGACACTTCATTTTCATTGTTCTTTTCCACATTTACAATCATGCTGATTATATCCTTGCTTTCAGTGAGTCGCCCCAGGATCGTGAGGCGAGACCCGGAAGGAGGAGGAGGACTCCCTACTTATCAGAGGGAGAACATCTTTATGCAAAACACCCCCTCCAACATGCTGAAGACGCATAGAATACAGGTTTGTACAAAACATGTCTTTCCCTTAAATAATTTACTGGTGCTGCTTCTACATTTATTATTTTTTAAAAAATAAAATGTCCCCATTTAGGCATGGGACTTTAGCCGTTGCGAGTTTCCCGACATTGGCGACCCCACCGCCAACGTGGTGGTGAGGGAGGCCAAGATCCACAACGACGCCTCTGTCGACATCAGCCGAGATGGAGCCATCCTCGTCACGCTCGTCCCATCCAACCTCCCCATGACCACCGTGGTCGGGGTCTACAGCCTGAGGCCGCAGAATCTCGGGCAGTGTTATGCCACCTATTCGCTCGAGTCCTCAGCAGTTTCGGTCTCTCTGAGCCCTACAGCAAGGTTTGAATAAAACAAATTTCCTTGAAATGTACGAAAATCATGCAAAACTGTTCCTTGTAGGCACTTGCTGGTAGGCCTGACCTCTCGCGCCGCCCGCATCAGCCTCTCTCCCGCCGACCGCGCAGTCATGGCTCAGGTCTTCAGGCTACAGCTGCCCTGGGAGAGGAGCGCCGCCGCCGCGGCTGTCGCGGCCGCCGCCGCCGCAGCTTCCGGGCGCAGTGGAGGCAGCGGAGCGGCCGTGGCCGCCGCCGCGGCAGCCGCAGCCGCCAACCACCACGAGCGCGGCCGCCTGATACACCGCCGCGACCTCCCGCAGGCCGAGCAGGGTCAGACCGCCCTCAACTGCATCCGCTGGATCCCCGTGGCAGGACAGGGAATCGTCTACGCCACCAACACCGGCCTCCTCAAGATCCTGCGCTGAGAAAAGACAGCTCCGTTTTACCTTGGCCTTTGAGAGCAGCGTTCCAGGCCAGTTTATTTTTCCTTTTCCCTTTTTTTCTTCGGGCTGTGTTTAGTCGCCGTCATCGAAGCCCCATAGAAGCAAGAGGAAGGCCAATGAAGAAGAGAAGATAGTGATGATCAATTTAGGGTTCCTTCTTTTTTGCCCTATGTTATATCAAGCGCAAGGCTAGAGCGAATTGGCACACGTGTTTCATACAGTAGCATCATTTGAGTTGGGCTACTTCATACACTATTTTTTCTTTCGGTACAGGGTGGCACAAAACCTACGAAAAATATGTTGCCAGAAAAAAAGTAGTCCACTTTTGTGGATTTCGACAGTTGTCGTGTGATTTGACCCCTTCTGTCAATTATTTGTTCTCTGCTTTCGTCCCATCAAGGACGGAAGAATGCAATGACACCGGACACCAAAACCGCGCATTAAAAATGTCGTTTTGAAAAAAAATTACTGTACAGCAGCAAGTTTATTACCGGCTACTTTTGTCCTGCTGTTGGGTATTAGTTAGAAGTCCTACTGCTTTCGAGTCATGTCGTCTATTTCCCTCAAACTATTGTATTTTTTCACACAATCGGAATCAGTTTGTCACATCCCGGCCATCCCGAAGGCCTGCACCGCCGAGAACTCGTAGTCCTCCATGTCGTCGTCCTGGTTCTCAGAGAGGTCCACGTTGCTCACGGTATCGGGGTCTGAGGACATTAAGTGAACGAAAAGTAACGCTTCTCCTCTGGGAAAAGGTCCCTTCTTTTTCTTGCCTCCTTGCATGCAGCAGTCGTCCGTGCTGTCAAAGGTGTCCCCCACGCAGTTGTTGGTGCCACAGCTGAAATTGAAAAGTCATTGGTGCGAATTTCGGATTCACCCTAGTAAACCATCTTGCTTAGCTTCCAAAGTAAAATTACTCACACTAGCCCGTAGGTGCAGTCGTCGTTCTGGTCGCAGTCTCCCTCGTTTATGTAGCACCTGTTCTCCGGGCTGCAGCAGGAATTGCCGCCGCGGCAGATCCCTGTTGGGGGATTGTTCGCGCTGGTATTTTTCACTCTGCTCATTGCGCCAAATTTATCTTACTGGCATGAACGTTGGTTCCGAACCCGACGGCTAGGAGGGAAAACACTACGAGGAAGATGGAATTGGTCATGGTCATTTTATGCACAGTAGTGTACTGCAGGTAGAACACGTCGGAGGATGCTATTCAAGTGCTTCTACTTTTGTGCACAACCTGCAGTTTATCCCCCCCAAAAAAAATTGTATTGGAACGTTCGATACGGCAGGGGAAACATTTGGTCTCATTTGTCACCATGGTGCAGTCTTTTGGAGGCGAACCGTCATCAACAAATATGTCACGTCAACCCTTATCTACATTCTGCACCGCAGGCAACGCTAGGGACTGTTCGGGAAAAACGCCGAATGTAGGTTATAGTCTAAAATACACTTTATTTACTTTACGCAATGTTACACAAATACATTAAAATTTTCGCGTCTTTGAGTCATCTTTGTTTCTCTGTTACTTCCTGACAGTTGTTGTTCACTCCCTCTTCTCCACCTTACACCAGACCCCTCCCACGGGCATTCCGTTGAAGGAGGCCGCGCTCATGATGAAATCCTTGGGCATCTTGGGACCGGGGGCGATCTTGAAGTTGAGGAGGATCTTGACCAGGCACATCTTGGCCAGGAGGAGGGCAAATCGCATGCCGATGCAGTTCCTGGGCCCCTGCCCAAAGGAGAGGAAGGAGTAGGAGGACCTCTTGGACTTTGCCTCGGGGCTGAAGTTCTCATCTGGGTTGAAGTTGTTGGGGTCGGGGTAGTACTTGGGGTCGCGATGGAGGGCGCTGCTGGGGACCTGGATAAGCATGCCCTCGGGGACGACAAAGTCTGTTCCGGGAAGCTTGTAGTCCTTCGTGCAAACCCTCTCAATGGTTCCAGTGAAGTAGAAGCGGAGGGTCTCCATGAACACCATCTCCAGGTAAGGGAGGGCCATCACCACCTTTGGATACAAAGACGAAACATACGGCTTACTGGCATAAGAAAAACAAGTATGGATAGATTTCCCCTCATACCTGGTAGTCAATGTCTTTTTTGCCGTTCGCCTGAATGGCGTCATTGATCTCCTGATAGAGCTTCTCCTGCACGTCCGGGTTGGTGGCAAGGTATGCCAGAGCCATGCTGAGGGAAGAGGAAGAGGTGTCGAAGCCGGCGAAGAAGAGGACGACGGCATTGGCGATAAGGAGCAGCTCGATCTCGTCCTTCTGGACCTTGTAGTCACCGGAGTCGATCTCCGCATCTTTTTCGAACTGAGGGCATTTTTACAAAATAGTTGATAATCCAGCAAACGAAATGTACGAAATGTTTTACCTGATCGTCCTCCTTGTCCTGCTGCTCGTTCTCATTGGCCTCCAATGCGTCCAGGACGAGGTCGATCAAGTCCCCGCGCTTGATCTTCTGCTGCTTCCTCAAGGCCACGGACTTGCGGACAATGTCGGCGAAGAACACCATCGACTCCTGCGAATTTCCGAAAAAGGCCGATTGTTTGTGACAGTTTGTCGGCAATATAAAAGGGGCCGAGCTCTTGTGAAACTTACGCCGTCGAAGAGCTCCAACTTGAGCGCCTTGGACACGGAGGGAGCGATCATGGAGATCATGACGTTGATCATCTGCTTGCGGTTGCCCTTGTCTCCCCCTGTTGCTTGGAGAACCTGAAAAGACGACTATTCTAAATTGCTGCATACAATACTAGAAATTGAATGTTGTTATACCATTTTACGGAAGAGGCCATTGGGCTCCTTGAAACTCTTTGCCTCCACTCCGAATCCGCAGGTGGCGATGCAGTCCAGCGTGTACGAGGTGAGCACCTCCTTGGCGCTGAACTCCTCGCTCTTGTCCGCCAGCCCGCCAAGGTAGTCCACAAACTCATCCCCCACCTGGTCGATGAGGGGGGCCATGGCCTTGAGCTTGCCGCTGGTGAAGGCAGGGGACATCATGCTCCGCACCTTCCTCCACTTCTCCCCGGTGATCATGGTCAACATGTTGGAGGCGATTTTGTTGCTCTCAGACGTGTGGTCCATGGCAAAGGTCCTCCTGTCCATGAAGTAGTCAAAGTCCTTGATGAGGACGTTCCTGGCCATCTCCAGATCGTTGACCACTAGCACGGGGCTAAACGAAGAAAAGAACGTTATATTCTTGGGGTAAAGAAGAATTGAAGTGCCAAGTCCACCTGCTGTTGGCGAAGGTGCCGAGGTACTTGTGCTTGTCTCCATACTCATCGTAAAGGTCGTCCAGTGCTTTGAAGAAGGGCATGCGTCCTGTCATGACCTGAAGACAAACATTGTTTTTCGACCAATCGTCCATCAAAGGAGCAATGAGACTTTCACCGCACCTTCCAGTTGTAGTCCGATCCGAAGGGGAAGCACTTGCGCGGCTCGAAGATGCCCTTGGCCTCGAAGCACCCATATTTCCTGCGCAAAAAAGATGAATTTGCTTTCACGAACTGTACGTCTTTTGAAACAATAAAATGGGCTCTACCTCGTGTTCCACAGGTACAAGAAGGTGATGAACACCACGAACAAGGTGAGCATAACCACGTACATGATGGTTGCTTCCTTGCTTCAACCGCTTTCTAAAAGAATCGCAGACGTAGTAGAACACGCCCACTTTTTTCACAGCTTGGCAACAATCCAAACACCTCCTCGCGATATTTGGCTTCCTCTCGCCGCCGTATCTCCTGCGTGAATGAGTCGTTAGATAGAACCCACCGACCGTTCTGCTTCGGAGAGCGTAGGAGCCCTTCCTTCTTTATATCGCCGGAGAGGAGAGGCGAATCTCAGTGTACACCGCTTCAAAAGTGCCCCTCAAACAGAACACACGCCCGCGATTCTTTCTTTGTCGACGGTGAGGGTCGCGGTGAACGTTCCCCAGCCTGGATAGTGGGGACCCGGAGGAGGAGGAGGAGCTGGGCTGGCGTCAAGCCAGGAATTGTCTGTGCAGTTGGAGATGCTTGCTCCTTTTTTCACTGCATGGATTGGACGGTTTTCCCGGGCTGGGTAACGTTCACCGAGAACTCCTCACCCCTGCAAGGGAATAATTTTAGTGGAAGCAGAAAAGATACATAGAAATTTCTCGTGCCAAGACGGCAAGAGTTATTTTGCTAACAGCTTTGGAAAGTTGTTTTTATGCCCATATAAGGGCAATTGCGGGCCTTGTGAGGGCCTGAGTATTTCTTTGGATTATTTATTTCTTATCTCGAATTCGTACATCGGTTGTTTTTCCAATGATGCATCCAGTGATTATTTACATGTTGTGTAAAAAGAGATTTCCCTTCATGGAAAAATTTTTGCGCAAAGCTGGTTCCCACGAGCTACCCTTAGTCAATCCCATCAAACCAAAGGCAAACTGCGACATTTTGCCCGTGTTTTCGAGTCTTGATTCATGCATGGACTTCTTGTCTTCTGGCCCCTCCCGCAACAACGGTGCGTCAGTACAAAGAAGAGGTAACAAAAGAAAGGATCTTGTTCCCGCTCCCGGGCCTTCTTCGATCCCCTCCCTCCTCGACAAAAGTTCGCGCCCGCTTTCAAGCGGCGTAGGAATCGTACGCACGGCGGCAACGTTCACGGAGAGAGCTCATCAATTGCCAAATAAGGGCATGAAAAACCATGTTTCGTATGCATGCGATTTTGATTTATCCGTTGCGGTTTCCATTGTCGTGTAAGGACTGTACAGTAGGTGCTTTAATATAATGAGTCAGAGGAGACCACGGATAAATAATTTTTTTATCATTTTTGCTACTCGGTTTTTCTCGGCTTCACTTTGCACCAGACCATACCCTTGGGCTGGCCGGACCTGGAGCGGGGATCCATCTCGATCTCGTCCGGCATCTTTGGTCCTGCTTCCACGTCAAAGTCTTCCAGGATCTTTACAACAGCAATCTTGACCATGAGTAGCGCCAGCCTCATTCCAATGCAATTCCTCGGTCCTTGCCCGAATCCCAGAAATGCGTATGGAGATCTGTTTGCCTTTGACTCCGGGCTGAAGTTTTCGTCAGGGTTGAAGTTCAATGGATCGGGGTAGAACCTGTCATCCCTGTGGATCCCCAGGGAGCAGACCTGCACCAGCATCCCCTTGGGCACGACAAAGTCAGAGTTGGGCAGCTTGTAGTCCTTGACACACTCCCTCTCCAGGAACCCTGAGAAGTAGAGCCTGAGGGTCTCGTGGATCACCATGTCCAGGTAGGGCAGCCCCTGTATCTGACCGTAGT
>JAAUYJ010018183.1_pt1 | contig 13152 bp, 19 predicted proteins | sample 7278031 | NCBI WGS metagenome assembly JAAUYJ01 (sample SAMN14350222, study PRJNA611818) | marine sediment metagenome | isolation source: surface marine sediment (1.8m) | place: French Polynesia: Moorea | collected 2018-08 | reverse complement strand
TGGGAGAGGCCTCCGCCGCCGGAGGAAGGGCTGGCTGCGACGTGGAGATCCTGGAAGTGGACAATTTTGAGCAGCAGGTGGGTAGCCAAAAAAGACTCCTGTTTGGTCCGTCCAGTCTGTTGTTGATGATGGTTGCTGTTGTTGCTCCCATCCTCTTTGTTACCACTACTGCTGTTGTCTCTCACGCCGCAGCCTCTATCTCTGTTGCTCTTGTTGCTAATACGTCTGCTGCTGCTCCTTTTATTGTTCACATTGCAGATTTGCAGTCGTTCCTTAAATTCCTCCTGCTGTTATAGCATATGTTGTTTCGAAAGACATCACCCACGTACGGGCGTTCTTCGCCTCACGCAGGTTGTTGCCGGCATGATCTACAAGCTGAGCTTCACCGCCGGCTGCTCCCGCACCCCCGGCTCCAACTCTGTATCCGCCGCCACCCCGCGCATGAAGTGCGTTGACGTGAGGGTCTTCCAGCCTCTGACCTACGCCTGCCCTCCCGCCATGAGGACGCCCAGCAACCCGAGGTGCCTCGAGGTACAGGGGGAGATGGAGGAGTACTGCAGGGCGGCGGCGCCCTAAGGAGAAGATCGGGAGGTGGAGGATGTCCTTTGCAAACAAAAAATATTAAAAACTTCCACTGGTGGATGTAATCAAGAGTCACAAAGATCATTGATTTTTTTACAAAAAATATAATACAATTGTGAGGGACATGCGATGCTTCTAATTGGACTCTTTTGATTGGAAGATTTATTCGTAGCGGTCGCTTTGACAACGCACAGCGGAGAGCAGATGGATCAGACGAACATTTTTGAGTTCGAAAAATCCTTTGCAACACTTTCTTTCACATTCTGGCTTTTTGCCTTAAATTGAATACGAGCAAATTCGCATTTGGCTATAGACTTATTAGGGAAGTCCTGTGTAGTTGAACATCAAAAATTAAATTATATTGCCCGGCTGGTGGATTGCTGCGAGGCTAGCTTAAGAGTAAAAGACTTGATGTTCTGGTACGGCACCTCCTCGTCTTTCAATGCACCTGCGATGCCAGCCCTCCCAGTTGTGCGCCCTTCTGCTGCTGGACGTCGCATTCGTGCTGGCGGAGATCGCCTACTTCGCAGTCGCCTTCTACTCCAAGTTTCCTTACACTGCCAGCATCGCCATCTGCGCTCTGATCCACTCCTTCTTCGCCGCAGCCAACGTGATCGCGGACGTCGCCTGCGTCCTCATCTTCCCGCAGGCCAAGGATCCGGAGGCCAAAGTCGGAAAGTCGCCCTTCTTCCTGGTGGCCCGGTACCCGCTGTCCGGCGCGCTCCGCGTCCTGTGCATCACCATCTACGCCCTGGTGATCGCCTCCGGACAATGGGAGGACGCGCCGCTGGTGGCGCTGGGAGTGGCCTGGGCGCTCTTCTGCCCGGTCAGCCTCTACACCAACTTCCTCTTCCACATGGCCGTGCGCAGGTTCCACCTGATGCGGAGCGAGCACGAGAGGCAGCGGGAGGGTCCGAGTCTGGCCACGACCAACGTTGCCAAGCCCAAGTGGAGGACCGTGCCCTCCTCGCCGGAAACGTCGCTGGCGACGACGGCCACCGCAAAGAAGAACAAGGGGGAGAAAGTGAAGAGGAAAAAGAAAGTGGGAGAGCGGCTGTGAAGCAATCTCGCACTGACATTTCTCATCAACTCTACAAAGTTAAGTCGCGTCAGGTGTACAAAAAATCAAGGTAGTACATTTCATGAAAATGTAGGCATACGACGAGAAAACACACAGGGAAACATTTGTCTACAGAACATTCGTTTACAAGGCACCTAAGTTTAAATGCACAAAGACAATGCTGCGTGGAGAATCCTCTGTAGTCTGTAGGATCTTGAAACTATCTATTGACTTCTCCCAGTATGGCCTTGGGCTGCTGCTCTTGCACATTGGAAACCTTTCCCTTCGTCATCGTACCCTCCTCGACAGGCTTCAACTCCTTTCCGATGCTGCCCTCCACTCCTGACATCCTGAATATGTCTTGACAGTGCGCGGTGTACACTTCAGGGCTCTCGTAGATGTCCTCGTCGGCGTTGATGACCAGCACCTTTGCGGGGACTCTGTCCTGTTCCCCCATAAGCCACTCCTCGTGCAGCCCGTGAAGCTCCCGCAAGTACTCCACCGGGATGAGGTCCTCCTCTGTGCGTGCGCGGCGCTTCACCCGCTGGAAGGCCATCTCAGGGGAGGTGCGCAGGTAGACCACCAGGTCCACGCCCAGGTCGAAGCTGCCGCGGTCCAGCGCCTTCCTCTGGCTGCCCAGGTCGGAGGTGAGGAAGCGGTACCACTCGTCCAGCACGCTGTACTCGGAGCCAGGCAGCTTGCCGGAGCGATACAGGTTCTCGATGAAGCAGTGCCTGCCGCTGTGCAGACTTCGCTCCATCAGCTTAATGGGGGCGGAGGTGCGCTGCAGGTGAAGCTTGACCATGGTGAGCTGCACGTAGCTCTGGAAGGCCAGGGACCAGCGACCGGGCTCAGAGTACATCAACTGCGCATAGAAGAGGAAGTTCCCAAAATCTTTTTTCACAGCTCGCTCCAATCTTCTTCTCACCTGCAGCAGGTTGTGCCCCTTGAGGTCCCTCCACTTGTCCACCGGTTCAGCCAAGATCTCCACCAGGTTCTCCCGCGCCTGCCGCCCGTCCTGCCGCGGCAGGCTGTTCTCCATGCCCGCGTGCGCCTTGCCCTGCGCCAGGTCCTGCATGGCCCTCTTGAAATGCGCCAGGAAGGTGGACTTGCCCGAGCCGATGTTTCCCTCCACCACGACCGTGAAGGGGCGGGAAGACATGATGACAGGTGGGGAAAGAGGTCGACCCCTGCTAGCAGGTGTCAAACGACACAGTGTCTTGGATGGTGAAATACAGTTTTCAGACCGCTTGTGTGTTCTGTCTGTCTTTTGCCCTTTGCACTTGGGCTTTGTTATGTTGCGCGCGCGCTCTCGCTCTTCCCGTTCCCTGCTTCCCTTCTCTCTCCCTGTCCTCTCCGCTCTCCGCTCCCGATCTGTCATTTCCCCGCTTTGCGCGCCCGCGCCTTTCCAACACAACAGACATGGGCGCAACCTAAGAGGGCCTCCGCTTTTGAAGGGGTTGTATTGGATACTGCCTGTTCAGTGATAGAGAGATCTAACACTCATGAATGAGTGACAACGGAACACCACTTCTTTTTCGGCCAAGTTTTCTTTTTGCTTTTCAACAGAGGAGTCCTGTAAGTCTCAAGTTGAGACTCTCAACCCAACGACTCAAAGATGTACATTATTGATTTAAGTAATTAAGTATGTCTGTAAAATAACGTTCGGTGGACAATGACAACTTTCTTTACGAAGTTTCGTCATTTGACCATGTCTTCCCCCCTTTTCAGTTTGTGCCCTTCTCCTTTCTGCGCAACCTCTCCCCCTTCGCCTTCCTCCTTCCCCGCTTTTTGGCTCACGTGGAACGGGCCATGGGCAATGGGCGCTGTTCGGGCGGCGTTGCAGCACAGCCAGCGCAGACGGAAAGAGACTAGGGGGAACACAAAGCAGTCCCACAAACACATAATTATTGAAAAAGGAAAAAATACTTCCCCAAAAGTTATTTGAGGAGGTCAAAACGGATACATTATTTATTTCTTGCTTGTTTAACTACAAAAAAATACAAATAGTTGTTCAAGATATCACATTTATGCACTACTCTTTTCTACTCTTTTTTTGTCGAAAAATCTTAGTTTTGAACCATTAAAAACGCTAGACAAGAATTAAACTTCATATTATTTGACCACATTCAGCAAAATATCTCTTTTTGTTGCCTTCTGCCCCTTTGCTCTGTCTGCTGGCTCTGCTCTTCGCTCTCGGACTTGGTGGTCTTGTCCACTTTTTTGCTTCCCCTGAAAAGAGAGGAAATTGACAACAGCACTTCCACGATGGCCTCGCAAGGTGAGTGACGCCCAACGCCGGGTTTCCCGACGGGTGGGACCCATCCAGGGCCACCCGGACGGCACCCGGAGGGTCAAAACAATCCATACAGTTCCTGGGTCGTATTTGGTCAAAGTTTGACGCCGTTTGAGGCAAGAGAGGGTCCAGAAGGGCCACTTTGTGTGGCCGTTCTTCACCCTTATTTGTGGTCGCCCTCCCCCGCGTCTTTGTGTCCCGTGGCGTGTCTGACCTCGACCTCTGACCTCTGACCTCTCTGTTGCAGGCAAGAAGGGCAAGAAGAGCAAGGGCAAGACCCTTGCTCTCAACGACTTCCTGGGCGGATCCTCCGCAGGGCCCGCCACGGGAGAAGATGGCACCGTCGTCGTCGCCGCGCCCAAGTCCTCTTGGTAAGTCCGCCTTGGTGTAGCACTGCAAACTTCCACACCAACTTATCCACGCTGTCTTTTCCCCCAGGGCTGACGAGATGGACGACTACGACGACTACGGCCGCGGCCCGTCCCGCCCGCAGACCTTCGTGCTGCCGACGGCCCCCCGCGCGGCGCTGGGCCCGGACATCGCTGACGACCGCATCCCGCGCGAGCCGCCCTTCACCGCCTATATCGCCAACCTGTCCTACGACATCGACGAGGAGGAGATCATGGAGTTCTTCTCCAAGCTGCGCATCAAGGGCGTGCGCCTGCCCAGGGACGGAGGGGACGACCCGGCCTCGTCCAGGCTCAAGGGATTTGGCTACGCCGACTTCGAGGACCGCGAGTCCCTTATCGAGGCCCTGGCCATGAACGAGCAGCTGCTCAAGAACAGGAAACTGAGGGTGGACCTGGCCACCAGCAGCACGCAGGGGGGAGGCTTCGGAGGTGCGTACTACATACATTCGGGAGAATTATCGAAACTGCGCAGTTTGGTGTCATATTTCAACTTTCTTTCTTTTCCTGTGTTGCCCCCTCAGGTCGTCGTATGGGTGGCGGTGGCCGGTACGGCGACGACGGCGGCGAGGACCGCACCCTGGGCGACTGGCGCTCTGGGCCGCCGCCGGAACCCAGGGGAGGGGACCGCGACGACCGGTACGGAGGGGGAAGGGACAGGGACAGAGGTGAGAAAAAAAAAGGGGCGAAAGGGATACATGACTAGTGGAAGGAAAAACTCTTGGCATGACTGCGATACCCGCAGGTGGAGACATGAATGGTGGTGGAGGTGGCAGCAGATACGGGCGGTACAACGAGTATGACCGCTACGAACGGAGGGGAGGTAAAAAAACGACTGCTTGATCAGTCACAAGTCTGATGGTCTCACAGCTTCGTTTGTCTTCCATTGCCTCCAGACATTCGCTTGTTAAAATCGACAGCCAAAGTCCCATTCTAGTCTCCTCGTTTTGGCAAGTCCCTGACTTAACTTGCTTCCCAGCTCCGCTCACCGCGCTCATTGTGTAATGTGTATCATTGACTCATCACCAGCAGTAGACACTCTCTAAACAGCTTTTCATTAGTCTCTGTTCTTAAACTCGGAGCTTTTTTAAACAAAGGCCTTTTTCCAGCAGACCGCGGATACGGCTTTGGAGGTGGCCGCGACCGCGACGACTTCGATAGGGACCGCGGCGGCGGCGGATTTGACCGTGACCGCCGCGACGGCGGCGGCTTCGGCAGGGACCGGTACGGAGACCGGGACCGGTACGGAGACCGGGACCGGGATCGCTACGGGGATCGCGACCGCTATGGTGACCGCGGCGGCGGCGGCTTCGAGAGGCGCGGAGGGTACGACCGAGACAGGAGGTCTCCCGACGAGAGAGGTGAGAGACGTTCATTTGTAAAGCGTATATTCAATGCTGTATCGTGATGACAATTCACTGCGCAAAGTCTGACGGCGACCCGTCTCCCAAGAACTAATATTGTGCTGTACGTGCGGATGTCGTGTGATCAAAACGTGCAGTCTGAAACGTCCTTTAGATCAGTCTCGTCCAGCTTCATTTTCTCATTGTCTAGCCATGATCATACCTTGGTGCTAATCTTTTTTCAGACGCTCCCCGTGAGAGACCTCGCCTGCAGCTAGCCAAGAGGACCGTCCCCGTGGAGGAGGAGAAGACCGAAGCTGGCGGTGGCGGCGGAGGAGGAGGAGGAGGGTCTTCCATCTTTGGCGGCGCCAAGCCAGTTGACACTGCCGCCAAGGAGAGGGAGATCGAAGAGAAGCTGAGCAAGAACAAGGAGAAGCCGCCTGCGGAGGAAGAGGCCCCCAAGAAGCCTTCGGCAGCCTCCATCTTTGGCAACGCCAAGCCAGTCGACACGGCCGCCAGGGAGAGAGAGATCGAGGAGAAGCTCAAGTCATCCAAGAAGCCCGAGGGAGACGACAAGGAAGAGGAGGGCGGAGAGGGCAAGGAGGAGGGCGGTGACAGCAAAGGTGACGACAAGGGCGATGAGAAGAAGGATGAGCGCAAGGAGGACTGGCGGGATCAGGACCGCAGAGACGACAGGAGGGATGACAGGAGAGATTACCGCAGGGACGATCGCAGGGACTACAGGGACGATCGCAGGGATGATCGCCGAGACTACAGGGATGATCGGAGGGACGATCGCAGGGACTACAGAGACGACCGTAGGGACTACGATCGCAGGGACGATCGCAGAGACTACGACCGCAGGGATGACAGGAGGGACTACAGGGACGACCGTAGGGACTACAGGGATGATCGCAGGGACTACGACCGCAGGGACGATCGCAGGGACTACGATCGCAGGGATGACAGGAGGGACTACGATCGCAGGGATGACAGGAGAGATTATCGTAGGGACGATAGGAGGGATGACCGCAGGGACTACGATCGCGATCGGAGGGATGACAGGAGCTTCGAGAGGGACCGCGACGACGACCGGGACAAGGAGGACAGGCCCCAGCCCAAGAAGCCGTCCGCAGCCTCCATCTTTGGCAGCGCCAAGCCCGTAGACACTGCCGCCAAGGAGAGGGAGATCGAGGAGAAGCTCAGGAAGAAGAGGGAGGAGGATGACAAGAAGAGGGAGGGAGAGAAGGAGGACAGTAGCAAGGACGGGTGAGTTTTTCTCATTAGTTATCAACTTCCGTATATGACTTTCATTTTGACGATGTTCTTTTTTAAAAAGGGAGAGTCGTGGACCGCCCCGTCGCATCGAAATTCATTCTGACCGCGACCGCCGCGGAGGTGGAGGAGGAGGAGGGGGCGGAGGCCGCGGAGGCGGCCGCGACCAGCGCGGTGGAGACAGGCCCCGCGGAGGCGGTGGCGATCGTGATGGCGGCCGCCGCAGGGCGGACAGCGACGACCGCCCCGACGATCGCGACCGTGCAGGAAGCCGCAGTCCCGAGGCGGCCGAGGCCCCCGCCGACGGCGGCGCCGCCACCGAGAAAAAGGAGAAGCCCATGAAAAAGATGGCTGAGGAGAAGCCGCCGGTAATTAATTGATTCCCTTGATAGCTCATAGGACCTGTTGAGACCTACTGTGTCCCTATTTGTTTCAGAACTTCGTCGGCGCCAACAAGTTCTCGTTCCTCATGGCCGAGGACGAGGAGGCGGCCGGCAGCAACAGCGGGCAGGAGTCCGATTAGGAGGAAAAGCTAAAGAAGGGAGTGAATTGAAGGGCCAAAAAATCTAGGATTGATTACAAAGAGAGAAAAGAAGGTGAAGGCGAAGAGGATTCGATTGAAGATCTTTCAGTGGCAGCGACGAGGAGGCGGAATCGCTATTTCTTAGGAGCTTCGGCGGCTTTTGAGGCGAAGGAAGTGTGAGTGGTTTCCCGGACTACCATTTGGCAGTTGCAGCAGAGTGTCATGACTTCTGAAGAGAGGTGGAAGAGGCGAAAGAGATTCTTGGCGAATCCCGGACGACTCGGAAACGACGGTGTTTGTCCCGAGCGGCTCCGAGCGCGGGGGGGAGGTGGGGGCGTAGGGCGGTGATTGCCGTCACCTTTCTCCTCCACTTCCCCCCAACAACCCTTAGCAACGCGAAAAGGAAGAAGAAATTACGCCAGTACCTATTGATGTTTCCACCGACAAGACTGCGATGACGATAAGAAAGAAAGAAAAATGCCTGTGCTTGGGATCAGTGCGCGGGGCGTCGTGCCAAGCCAATGCAAGAAAAAGATGATTGGGGGAATTCCAGCGTTTCTCCCCTCCTTCCCTACATTGGTGTCTTCTTCCCTTACACACGACCTCTTAAATTACGTTTCTACGTGTACATCCTTACACTCCGTGCATAGCGAATGTGCTTTTTTCTATATTTTTGCACCCGCCCTAACTGAAGCGGCTTGAAAAGTTCTTTTTGTGGCATCAAGATGTCCAGTCTATTTTGCATCCTGGCTTCTTTGGTTTTTCCAACTTTTCACCCACCACCGCCTTCCCCTCCCCCTCTCGTCGCCCCTCCATCTTCCTACAAAAGTTTTCCACCCTGCATTATTACCGACTCCTTTGGTGAATGATATCAATCTATTTTTTGCCTCTGCTGTGGACTATGAAAAAAATCAGACACATGTAAATACAGTGCCGTACGGAAAATGAAAACTTTTCCGGTCTTCTGTAACACTCCGTCTTTCGACAGAACACGGTTTTCTTACGCAAAAATTGCTCATCCTGCGCACGCGTCCCCATTTCTTCAGAAGGGCTCTTGTGGGACATCGCTGTTCTTATCGCTTCCGTTAATATGAAGGAAACGCGGGTGTTGCTGGCCCTAAAAAGGGCTTTGTCCTTATCTTTCGTCCATTCTTCTCGAGCTCCGCTATCACTTCGCACCTTTGCGACAGCGCCCAACGCCCAAAAAGAAGATATCACGCTTGCACCCAGTTTTCAAAATATCAGAAATGGCCTCAGCGGCGATAGCCAGGAAGAGGGCCGAACTGGGGCCCGTCGACGACGACTCCGACCACGAGGAAAGCTACGACGACTTTGACCTCCCCTTCAGGGACCCAAACTTTCCTCTCAGGCTCTTCACAAACAATGAAGTCGAAGGTAAATTGACTTTCTTTATTGATCACTGTAATTTCCCTTTCCGATATTTGTTGATTTAAAAAATCGAAACATTATTCAGCAATCAACAAGAAACTTACTGCCAGCCGTTCCCGACGGGTTCGCGCCGCTCTGTACCCGGAGACTTTCGAGTCTGAGGCGGCGGCGGACGAGGAGATACTTAGCGCTGCCTACACCACGGCGGTAGGGCCAGACGGGAGGCTGCAGGCAAAAAAAAACAAATTATGGTTGTTGAGAAATATATCCTACGATGTTTTTTTTTCTTGTTGTAAGTAGGAATCCGCTGTCATGAGCCTGGCCCCTGCAGCTAGGGAATTGAAAGACGCCATCGCAGACATCGTGGCCTACGCGCTGGACGCAGACTTTGCGGAGAAGTTCATTCCGCAGATATGCAAGCTGCTGGCTGACGACGATAGGTACTACTACAAGACTCCCTCACTCGGTTGATCAGAAATGATTGCATATGTATGTCTTCATCTTGCAGCGATGTCGTTCGCAACGCTGCCGAGCTGACCAGCGATCTCGTCAAGAGCGAGGCTGCCTGCCACGTTATTGCTAGGAGCCCGCAGATGGTCGCAGCTCTCCTCAAGGCAGCAGGTACCAAGTTGAAAATTAAAAATGTAAATTTGTTAATGCTGTTTTACCTTGTTGGAAATGGCTTTCTTGCTTCAGGTTCGCCTGGCGAGACCAAGAACGACATCCGCGTGAAGGAGGCTGTGGCATCGGCGCTGCTGCTGCTGGGCCGACACGAGCACGGGAGGCTCACTGTGTTCAAGACCGGCGGCATCGAGCTGCTAGTCAAGCTGCTGGCGGCGCCAGCGGAGAAGGCGAGCGAGGGCTTTGAAAAATTATCATCTTCTTTATTTCCCTCACAAATATACTTTTCCCGAATAAATAATACGTAGGTTGTTAACTACGCCATCTCCACCCTTCACGGCCTGCTCAACTACCAGGAGGGCTCCAAGCTGGCCGTCCGCATGGCTGGCGGCATCCAGCGCATGGTGCCCCTCCTCTCCAAGTGGGGGCGAGACCCGCGATTCCTGGCCGTGGTGTGCGATTGCTTGCACCTCCTGGCCTTCGGTGACGCAGAGGCAAAGCTGGCCATCTGGAACAGCGGAGGGCCAAGGGAGGTCGTAGCCGTGTTCGAGAAGGCAAAGGAGGACAAGCTGCTGTGGACCTCCAGCAGGCTGTTAAAGGGTACGAAAATATGAGCGTGCATTCGGACGCATTTTAAATGCACATTATTTACCAGTTCTCTCCACCGAGTCCCGCAACAAGGAGCAGATCGTCGAGTCCGGCGGCTTCGACCACATGGTGAAGCGGCTGGGCACAGACGACCAGAAGCTCTTCCAGAACTACATCACCACGCTGAGGAACCTCTCAGACGCCGAGGCCGACTTCGTAATTGAAAACTTTTTTTCCCAAACTGAATTCGAATTCAAACGAATTTTTTTCCCCACAGCCCTGCGACAGCACGATGATCTCCTACCTGCTTCAGTTCCTGCGGCGCCCAGGCGACCCCGAGACGGTTGAGTACGCGGCGGGGATATTCGGCAACCTCAGCTCGGACAAGCCCAGGCTCAAGGAGGCCATTTTCTACGCGGGAGGAGTAGACATACTGCTGCAGACGGTCAGGAAAACGGAGAGGTACTAATCTAGCGAAGGGGGCGGAATTTGACATGCTAAAAAAATTCTTTTTGAGCGGTTTTCTTTCCTCGACATGGTTTCATTTCGCTTCGTAATTAGTTTTATTCCTTGCAGCGAGGACACCCTCGAGCCCCTTTTGTGCACCCTCCGCCACCTGACTTCGAAGCACCGTGAGGTGTCCTCGGTGCAGAAGGAGATGCGCGACCTTGGCGGGCTGGAGCTGGCACTTCACCAGATGGGGCTCAGCTGGCAGAGGAACAAAGGCGAGATCAGCTGGGCGCTGGTGAAGGCCAGCTGCGGGCTGGTGAGGAACCTGGCGGCGGACGAGGAAAACCACGATCAGCTGGTCAGGCACAAGGTCATCCCCAGGCTTGGGCAGGTGCTCGCCCTAGCGGCCAAGGAGGACAGGAAGGTGCGTAGAACGGTGTTTCTGTTGGAGGCGAAAGACCTGCTGCTACTAGATCCAAATCCCTTAATGTCCCTTGGATCCAAATCCTTTTATTGTCGTTGATAGAGGATAGGGTAGTTCGTGGGATTGGTAATGATGTGATGCCGCTGCGGTTGCTCCTTCTTAGGTTGCAACTATCAGCTCCGCCCTATACTGTATATCCAATCGTTTCATTTCTGCTCTCCAGCACCTTGAGGCCATGTCCTCTGCTGCCTCTGCCTCTCCGTCCTCCTCCTCCGGCGCCATCGCCTCCCGACAGTCTCGCCACTCCCTGCACCGCTCGGCCACCCTTCAGACGGGCAGCACGGCCTCGATGGTGGGCGGGGTGGACCTCAACGACGTCAAGGAGACCTCCATCGGCGCCCTTGCCATCCTCGCAAGGGCATCCATCGTCAACAAGGAGGAGGTAGCGGCGCTAAACGTAGGGCCGCTGCTCATCAAGTGAGTGACGTTTTTAAATTTCCCCTTTGTCCAATTATTTCGCATAGGTTGGTTGGAAAAAGCATGAAGTAAATTTTTTTATCCTTCTGTTGCACTTTGCAAGAGTTACGTGACAGGTGACAACCTTAAACTGTTCTAATTATATTTAGTCGCAAATCGCGGATCTCGATGGCGAAAAAAGTTTTTTAAGCAGAATTAAGTTTATGAAAGACACATAGCATTGCCAAAAAGGAATGAAAATTTAACTCAAAAATTCCTGAGGAACAAAAAATGGCCTTAAATATCTGAATTTGCTTCTAAATATGACCACAGTGACACACACACACACACACACACACACACACACACACACACACACACTACCTCCCTTACAAAAAAAATCTCTCTCCATATTTGAAATAACGCGCAGTTGGTTTCCCCATATTTTAGCACAGTTTTTTGTCTGTAAAAAGTAAATACGAATTGTTGCGCGCAGGCTGCGCCACGAGCCGACGTCTTCTGAGGATGTGGCGGACGCCTGCACGGCGCTGCTGGAGGAGCTTAGGCTGGAGGAGGAGGAGGAGGGCGGCCCGGACGCGGCGGCGAGGAGGGGGAGGGCGGAGCGGTGGAGGAAGAAGGTGGAGGCGGAGAAGCAGGAGCAGATGGGGGATCGGGAGAAGAAGGATGAAGAGTTCGGGGTCAAGGTGGAGGCGGGGGACAGGGTCATCGTTGCAAGGTGGGTGAGAGTGAGGGCAGAAAGAACCGTTTTCTAAAGGCACTCTCCTCAGTCTGCAGGTTGTTTGCTGTTGTTCCTGCTCCTTTTCATGTGAAGCACTTTGCAAATGATGGCGTCAAGCTTTTGGTTCCTGTCACTTTGACTTGCCTCCGGCTTTTGATGGCATATTTAATATTTTAAAATACGGAAACAAAAAAAATAGTGCGGCAAATTGGGGTTTCCATCAAACCTCGGTGCTTCCAGCAACTAGCACGGTCACACCTATCCATTCACTGGGGGAAACGAATGCAACAAATTGGGCTATAATGGAGGTGGCATCGTACGAGCGTTCAGCCTTTCGGCCTTTTTTGTGCTCACCAGGGCGAGAAACATTTTGGAGGACGCCCCCGACGCCGACGCCGCCACAGGACGCAGCGCCACTTTGGACGGGAGGGGCAAAGGAGGATGGGGACGGAGGGGCAGCGCCAGTAGCGAAGCGGGGGCGGGAGCGGGGGCCACCGGGAGTCTGAAGAGGATGGCCAAGGAGGGGGAGGAGAAGAGGAGGAGGGGGATATTCGGGGGAGGCAAGAAGAAGGAGAAGAGGAAGGATAGGGAAAAGCAGGAGGATCCCATATACGAAAACATGGAGAGCATAGCAGGTGAGCCATTCATAAAAAAGAGCTAAAAGTAAGTAGTACCAAGTAGAGGAAGCCCGTCTATCCACTTATGAAAGATGAATTGCACTTGGCATTAGTCTGAACAATATAGCACACCCACTCACCCAGCCAGCCAGTAATCCTTGCAGCCAGATCATTCCAGGGGTATTAAATACTCATCCTAGTCGACCTCGTAGCACAAAGAGCCTTTTTTTCGCTTCATGAAGAAGGTGCTCGTGTCCTTCATTGCGTAACTATTCCCAAAAATGATTAGAAGGCCTCGACATGTAGTAGAGCGGGAGGACTGAGTGACTCGACGAGCATTTCACTCTTCCAGGAGAGAGAGAGAGAGAGAGAGAGAGAGAGA
>JAAUYJ010056060.1_pt1 | contig 13159 bp, 21 predicted proteins | sample 7278031 | NCBI WGS metagenome assembly JAAUYJ01 (sample SAMN14350222, study PRJNA611818) | marine sediment metagenome | isolation source: surface marine sediment (1.8m) | place: French Polynesia: Moorea | collected 2018-08 | reverse complement strand
CAAGAAATTTTTATAGGTGTAAAGTACGGTATACACCCTACCGAGAATTGTATCCGTCGAGTTTTTTCGTTGCAACGACCCTCCCCTGTAAATTGTCCTTAACAACACCCGTTTTGGGGGCCCAAAAAGGCGAAAAAAAACGAAAAAAAATGCAAAAACATTCCACCCGTTGAGGCGTTTGTTTAAGGTGTTTGGACGGGTATTTTTGTGACATAAAAACGCATCTTAAAACGGTACCATTTTAATGTTACCGTATGAACAGGCCCGTCAAAAAATTTAATATACTTGATAATATAGACCGTTCTAGCGTTTGTCTGACGGCAGTCGTTATTTTTGCCCGACTTCGTGGTAGGGAACTACGTAACTTTGCTGACAATAATAAACTTGAATTTTTTTTGAATTTTTAGAAAGTTCTTCACAAAAGCTCAAATTACTTTGGAAGAACCTAGTTTTGGAGGAAAGTTTTTCAATTTTTTATTTCATTTTTCTTTTCCGGAATATATTTCCAAGGGGAAGGGGAAATGAAATAACTCCTATGGTATGATTGCTCGCCCGGGGTGGGGTGGGGAGGCATGCCAAATTTGGTGAAAATTTATCCAGTAGTTTGGGAGTCAAATTCGAACAGACAAACAGACACCTCACAACTCAATATTTTTATGATAAATTTTAGCATGTAGGAGCGCTTTTTGTATCCAACAGTCCCTTGTTCCCTTCTTGAAAATGGAGCTTTTTCCTTGACCAACTCCTGGAAGCACCATTCTATCCACTCTACAGTACTTATCATTTTTTCTCTTTTACAGGAGGAAGAAGCCTTCTCAGCTCTGTGTGCCTACGCCAGCGACGCCGTACAGAGCGGCGGCTCCATTTCTGCGGCTTTAAAAAAGTCTGGCGGAAAAGGCGTCTCCGACGGAGGCCGCGTTGACGTCATCCACACCGTCATAAAAAAACATGGTAATTACCATCCCTACCATACACAATTTACAAAAAACGGGCCTTTGAGGCAAGGTCGCAGTCGAGGTCAAAGTGAGTCTGTATTTCCTCTTTGACTGAGATAGCAGAATGAGCAGAATGAAACAGAAAGGAAAAGCTGATGCAATGCGGAAACGTTGGTGCGCGCCAGCGATGCCACATGGCCCCCCTCAGAATGGCACTTGTTTTTTTGTCTAGGCTTGAGCTGGCTGGAGAGGCGGTCGTCCGCGGCGAGGTGGCTGAGCCAGAGGAACGGGAGCAGAGAGGTCCACGTGAGCAGGCTTGAGGCGGTCCACCAAGACGTGCTCCGGGCGGCCGCCCAGGTCAACCACAAAGGTCTTGTCGTCTCTGTCTAGAACCTTGTAGGGGCCGTCATAGGGAGCTTGAAGGGGTTTGCAGTGCCCGTCCCTGCGGATGAAGACAAAAGGGGCCACTTCCAGCGTGTGAGGGATGAATGGGCTTGCTGATTTGTGATGCGAGGTGGGAACAGGTGCGAGGTTGCCGACAGTGTTGCGCAGGCGCTGCAGGTGCTGATCCGGAGCTTGCTGTGCAGTTGGCTGAGCAAGGATGAAGTCTGCAGGGACTGTGAGAGGAGAGCCAAACACCATCTCAGCGGAGGAGGCGCCAAGGTCTTCCTTGGGGGCAGTGCGGATGCCTAGAAGGACCAAGGGGAGCTCGTTGATCCAGTTGGGGCCGGTGAGGCGGGCCTTCAGCGTGGACTTTAGGTGCCTGTGGAACCTCTCAACCAAGCCGTTGGCAGTCGTGCGGTGGAGCTTGGTGCCGAAGAGGAAAGCCATGGATTCCCAGAGCTGTGATGTGAACTGTACATCCCTGTCGGAGGTGATTTCAGCAGGGAGGCCGTAGTGGGACACCCAGCGGCTGATCAGGGCTCGAGCACAGGTGGCAGTGTCTGTCTGAGCAAGAGGAATGGTCTCGGGCCAGAGAGTGAAGCTATCCACGATGGTGAGGAGATGGGTGTAGCCTTGGGATGCGGGGAGCGGGCCCACCAGGTCAACGTGCAGGTGGTCAAAGCTCCGGCTCGGGACTGGAATGTTTGTGAGCGGAGCGTGGACGTGTCGCTGAACCTTGGCGTGCTGGCAGGAGAGGCACTGCTTGGCCCACTTGCGGACTTGCTTGTTCAGGCCGTGCCAGATAAACTTGGAGGCCACCAACCGGCAGGTGGTGTTGACGCCGGGGTGCGAGAGGTCGTGGACAGCGTCAAACACTTTGCGGCGCCAGGACACTGGCACCACAGGGTGCTGGCGGCCAGTGGAGATGTCACACAGGAGTTTGCTTCCTGCCGAGCCCACTGGGATGTCCTGGAAGCGCAGGGTGGTGATGGCCGTGCGGTAGGCGTGGATCTCCGGGTCTGCTTGCTGGGCCTACGCCATCTCCTCAAAGTTGAGTCCATCCTGGACGGCACTGATGACTGCACGAGAGAGCGCGTCTGCCACTGGGTTGTCCTTGCTGGAGATGTGCTGCAGGTCGGTGGTGTACTCAGGGATGAAGCTGAGGTGGCGCTGCTGACGCTTAGACCAGGGGTCGGAAACGCGGCGGAGAGCGAACGTGAGGGGCTTCTGGTTGGTGAACACAGTGAAGTCCCGGCCCTCGAGGTAGTAGCGGAAGTGCTTGACGACGAGGTAGACCGCCAGAAGCTCGCGGTCAAAGGCGCTGTACTTGACCTCAGGAGGGCGGACCTGCTTGCTGAAGAAAGCAAGCGGTTGCCAGACCTCACCGACGTGCTGCTGAAGAACGACTCCCACCGCCACGTCCGAGGCATCGGTGGTCAGGGAGATCTTTGCCGCAGGTTGTGGATGGCACAGCATGGTGGCCTGGGCCAGAGCAGCTTTGGCGGCGTTGAAGGAGACCATCATCTCCTGCGTCCACTCGAAGGTGCGCTTCTGAGCTTTGCCGGAGAGAGCTTGGTAGAGAGGGCACAGGATCCTGGCAGCGGAGGGTAGAAACCGATGGTAGAAGTTGATCATCCCGACAAACTCTTGAAGGGCCTTGACCGAGTGAGGGGCTGGGAAGTCCTTGATGGTGTCTACCTTACTGGGGAGGGGCACCACCCCTTTGCTGCTGACCTGGTGGCCAAGAAAGTCCAAGGTTGAGGCACCAAACCCGCACTTGGCCTGGTTGAGGGAGAGGCCATGGTCATGCAGGCGGGTGAAGAGGAGACGGAGGTGCTTCTTGTACTTGTCCTTGTTGCAGCTGGCCACCAGGATGTCGTCCAGGTACACAAAGGCAAAGTCCAGTCCAGCGCAGACGTTGTCCATCAGGCGTTGGAAGGTCTGAGCGGTGTTGCGCAGACCAAAAGGCATGCGGAGGAACTCAAAGAGGCCGAACGGAGTGATGACGGCAGTCTTGGGGACATCCTCTGGAGCCACAGGGATCTGGTGGTAGCCGCGAACCAGGTCGACCTTGGAGAAAATGTGCTTGCTAACCAGGTTGGCTGAGAAGTCCTGGATGTGGAGCACAGGGTAACGGTCGGGCACGGTGACATTGTTGAGCAGGGTGTAGTTGCCACTAGGTCGCTTATATCCATCAGCCTTGTCGACCAGGACGAGTGGGCAGCAGTGCTGGCTGTTGGAGCGGCGGCAGACTCCAAGCTTCATCATCTTGTCAAATTCGGCCTTGGCGATGCGGGAGTTCTCAGGGGAAAGGCGTCTGGCCCGCGTGTGAACTGGAGGACCCGTTGTCTGTATGTAGTGGAACACCCCATGCTTTGGCGTGGAGGTGAACGTGGGGGCGGTGAGGTCAGGGAACTCTGCCAGGAGGCGGCCGTAGCTGTCGTCAGCCTGGGCGATTGATTCCAAGTGTAGAGCGGCCACCTTGCTAGAACAAAGCGGGACGGTGGCGAAGGTTCTGGCATGGACAAGCTGCTGGCCGTGGATGTCGACGAGGAGACTGTGATGGCGGAGAAAATCGGCACCAAGGAGTGGTCGGCTGACTGCCGCAAGGATGCATGGCCACTGGTACGTGCGACCTGCAATGTGGAGCGAGACAGTACGTGTGCCGTAGGTTAGGATTGGCGTGCCATTGGCAGCAGAGAAGGGACGGCCAATGGGGTTGAGGCGCTTGTCGATGAGAGTGGCGGCGATGACGCTGACTTCTGCTCCTGTGTCGACAAGGAAACAGCGGTTGGACTTGTGGTAGAGGATGGTGAAGGAAGCACTGTTGATGGAGGGGCCGGCAGCTGCAGCGCTCACTGGTGGCCAGCAAGTTCGTTTCCCGACTGCTGGGCTGGCGGCTTGGCAGACGGATGAGCGCATGGAGGAGTGCAGTTCTTGGCCTCGTTGCCAAACCTGTTGTGATAGTAGCAGTAGGCCGGGTTGCTGCGCTGGCCCCCCTCGGTGTTCCCTCTTGGTGCCCAGTGGCCGCTTCTGGACCGCGCTGGCACCTCGGCTCTGTGCCTGGATAAGCTCGTCCGCCTCAAGGGCGAGCTTCCGCAGATCTGTCTCGCGGGAACTGGCCAGGACAATGCGGACGTCATCTGGGAGCCGTCGTAGGAAGATGGCGCGGAAGAAGACACAGTGGTCGTGGTCGTCGATGAGGGCAAGCATCTTGGACATGAGGTAGGAGAGCTTGTCAACACCCAGCTCAGGCATGTCCAGGATGGTGTTGGCCCGCTCCAGGTCGGACGGGGTGAATGCAGCAATGAGGCGGCCCTTGATTGTGTCGTACTTGTCTGCTGCCGGGGGGTTCGTGATGAGGTCCACCACATGTGTTGCCGTGTCCTGGTCCAGGGAGGCCATGACGTGGTAGAACTTTGTCGTGTCCTGGGTGATGTTGCGCATGGCAAACTGGGTCTCTGCTTGGCCGAACCCGATGTGGGACCTTGTCTGCCAGAACTGGGGAAGCTTGAACATGATGGCGTTAGCCTCATCAGCCATGATGGTGGTGGTGGGTTGACCTTAAGTAGACCTCCAGGTTTGCTGGGTCTGGCCGCCGGGTTTGTCGGGTCGCGCCTAGTCGGGCGCCCAGAGATGAGAGATGATGATACGGCGGCGGCGGCGGCGGCGGGGCTGCTTGTGACCTCCAGGAAGTCGTCCCAGAGCGTCGGGGTCACCAATGAGGCGAGGTCGCAGTCGAGGTCAAAGTGAGTCTGTATTTCCTCTTTGACTGAGATAGCAGAATGAGCAGAATGGAAAAGAATGGAAAAGCTGATGCAATGCGGAAACGTTGGTGCGCGCCAGCGGTGCCACACCTTCCCAAAAAGCGCTATAGGAGGGCATTTGGATGGTACAAAATATGGCTTATAATAAGGTTTCTGGGGCAATTTAATTGGTCCAAAATTACTACTAATTTTTTGACGGAAAAAAGGAGATGACAAAAAAGGTCACCCGTTGAAAACCCTAATATGGGCCTAAAAAGTGCCTTCCAGTCATCTTTTCATAACGCGGGTAAGGGACAAAAACGGTACCTTCCAAAAAGGCAAAAAAACGGGCCAGTAAAAATTGGAAAAATTGAGGACACAAAAACGGTACAAAAAGTCCTACGGATACTGTGGTTGGTCGGGATAGGAAGGAGAAGGAAATGACATTTCCTTTTACTTAATCATTGTCAGGGGGTGTATACAGTACTGACTGTTTCAGAAGTACAGTCAGGTTTTTTTCATTCTACATGTTCACTACGTAAAATTTTGTCTATTCGGCAGGTCTTTGAACAAAGTCTGTTCTTGTTACCTTATAGCTTAGCAATTTCCGCGTCAAAAGCCGGCATTCCGGCACTCCTTTTTTTAAATTTTTTTATCGCTTAGCTAACAACGGTTGGCAGGGTTGTGTCTACTTCCTACTTTAGAAAATACTATTTGGGAAGTTTTTCTCACCAAAAAGCAACAGCAAACTAGGGTCCGGATCACTGTTTTGGGTACCACGTTAGTTTTATTCGTGAGCATATAAAGCGAGTGTTTGCCTGACGCAAATAGGTCCCATTGAACTCCCGCAAATGTTGGATTAAGAGAAGAGGATGATACTTTTATTTTTTGTTTTCATGTTGTGTTGTACAAAATTTGTTTTCCGTTGAAACAAAGGATGTTTGGAGAATATCAGTAGAACTGACACTTCAACTGTGTGTTTACTCAAATATTTCCCCCAAACTTTTTCTCCATTTGTGAGAAAAATATATTTGTCTTCCCTGTCCTTTCCATGAAACGAATTGCCTTTTGCTGTAAAAGTCGTTCTATTTTCAGTACTTAAAAAGTGCAAGTGTTTTATTTTTGGTCGTATAGTCCGTATGTCCGTAAAAGCGCATATTAAACAGGGAAGGGATGAATGAAGAAAAAATCGCACAGAGAGTTAATATATTGTACCTGTCTCCAGCGCAGAGTGGTGATCTTTCTATGATCCTCCCTCTCCAGTTTCTCCCTCTTGGATCCTTTCCTTTCTTTGAAAAGGTGGAATGAAACAATCATTTCGAATGTTATTTCCTTTTTGTTCCAAAGAAACGCCGGCCCATCATAGTCCCAACTTTTGGAATGGCGTTAAAATGACGACGTTCCCTCATGCCCAGCCCCTTTCCAATTTCTATTGTCCGCTTGAACGGGGTATTTTTGAAATTCCCTTCAAAGCCTCAATTAGGAAAGGCAAGTGCGCGGTGATCAATCACACACTACGTACGTACTACTGCCTTTTCAAGCATCAGATTGGAAAGGAATTTTTTCTCCCACGCAGGCCTGGTGACGAAGAGCGCCAGGCCGGACTCACCATCCGCCACAGACGCCAAGGCGCTGAACATGCGCCTTGGGGGGGAACTGGCCAAGGCCAAGTCGGAGATCCGCCACCTGGCCGCCTCTGGGGCCGTCAGTGCAGATGGCTACCTGGAAATAATCCAGCGCGCCCTCTCAGTCATCCGAAGGTGAGTGAATTTTTTTATGGCAATAGATATGGCACGTACACAGTTTTTTATTCCTGAAAAATGATTTTTTTCCCTCGAAAAAAATCCCGAACCCATTCTTGGGTCACATATCTTTGTCGCAATGTGGTAGCGCCCGAAATTTGGCGCATTAACAGTTTCGTTGTTTATGCCGTTCCTGTTCCTCTTTTTCGCTTCCTGCCCTCCTTGACTTCCCGGGTTTTTTTTATAAAAACATTATTTTTATATTCTTGTGCTTAACTTTTTCCCAAATCTCTCGACTTCACAGCCTCCTGGATCTTTCCTACGGCAAGGCGCCCGCCTCGTTTTCGGCGCGAGGAGGGGTCCACACGGCGGTGTCCTTCTACGGCAAAGTGGACGAGGTCTACCAGTTCACAGACAAGGTACAGCTTTGTTTCCCACATTCTCTTTTCTCTACATATGCAAAAAACTTTTTTTTAAAATAGATCTTAAGCTCAAATTTCTAGGGCAGTTTGCTGATCTGAAATTTCCAATTTTTCAAAACTGTTCGATTTTCTGCAATAAATACTCCGCCTTCTTGAAGGGACCATGGATTTTGTTGTTGTTATTCTCTGATGAAGTCCTACCCCTCACTGGTGTCTACGTCCTAGTTAGACCAACCTTTGTGAAACATCTAATTGGGGAAGCAACAAAGTTCATGGCCGGTACGGTAATACGGGCACCGCTTTAGAGCGCCGAACGCTATCGTGAGCACGTACCTCTGTACCTCACCCCCGCTCTTTTTTTTTGCAACGTCAGGTGCTCGTGATGGACGCGGAGACCGACCGCGACCACAAGACGGCCACGACGGTCCGCCTCCCTCGCCCCATCCAGGGGGAGGACGGATGGCGGGTGGCCAAGATGACGATGGGCCAGATCAAGACGGCCGCAGTCAAGGCCCTGAGGGAAAACTGGGCTGTACCCCTTGAGCTCGACGTAAGCTAAATTATTTTTCATAATGAAAAACTCAGCGAAAATTGAAGATATCAATATCAATTATTTTGTTAAGGAAAAAGTGGACCTTTTTTTTTGAACCACCGTGTTCCTTCGAGCTGCAAAAAGACATTTTTGTAGGCATGTGCGAGAAGAAATATATTGTCTTCTTACTCCCCTCTGACTCGTCGAACATGGGAGAAGAATGCCTTTGCTTTGCCACGTTATAAATAAAGTATTAAAACAAACATAAATACACCAAATAACACCTGATTTTTTTGCACAAAACATTCGCCTTCCCGCCCTCCTAGTTCCGCCGCGGGGTCGACAAGGACAACGGCGTGGCGCACCTGGAGGAGGAGGAGGAGGACATCCCCAGCCTGGCCGCCGCCCTCACCAAGGAGGAGCGCGTCGACGGAGGAGACATGAGGAAGACGCACGCCATCCTCCTCGTCGGCGCCGCTCTTCGACAGGTGAGAGAAATATTTTTTTATTTGAAAGAAAATAAATTATTCAACGATTTTTTGCATCAATCTGGCAACAGTAAATATTTTTTCCTGCAACGCCTTAACTGCACGTTGAAGGTATAAATTAATTCTTTTTATTCCTCAAAGGACACCCCCACCGCCTTCCGCCTCATGAATTCCCACGGCTCCGGGCACGGCAACTGCGGGTTCCTGACCGCGACGGCGGAGTGGTTCGACAGGAAGTGAGTTTCCCAAATCCCCATTTATTTGCCCGCCGACAAGATTTTTGATTTTGGAAATTGTTGCGAATACAAAAATAGTCACGGATGCAAATTCTAAGTCTTGGGGAGGCCAGTCAGGCCACCGTACAAAGTTTCAGGCTTTCAGCCCTCTTTAGCCAGTAATTCTTTTTTGCTGAAAATGATATATTAAATTTTGAACTTCGATACTTTTTCACGGTGGCAAACCATTCATGTACTCCTGTTTCCCTTTTCATTTTGATCTTTTGTATCGAATATTTTTAACGCTACTTTTTTTCTCTCGTCTGTTGCAGCGTGTTCACCGCCCTCCTGCCGTCGCACTGCGTGGAGAAGGCCATCAGGGAGAGGACCTCCTCCGACCACGCGCCCGACCTGGAGGACGACCATCCCGTCTCCGCCCACTGCGACGGGGAGGACGAGGAGATCGACGAGGAGACCGACGAGGAGGACGAGGTCAAGAGGCTGGACAACGCCGACAAGGAGGGAGAGGAAGAGAAGCAGCTGGACAAGGACGCCGAGGAGAGGCTGGAGGGCGAGGAGGACATGGGCGACGAGGAGCTGGACAGGGACGAGGAGGAGGAGGACGTTGTGGACAAGGAGGACAGGGACGACGAGAAGCTGGACGAGGTGGAGGATGCCAAGGACAAGGAGGAGTCGGTCAAGTTCGGGGAGAGGCAGGTCAAGGTCAAGGAGGAAGAGCTGGACGAGGGCGAGGAGATCAACAAGGAGGACGAGGTCAAGGCTGGGGAGGAGAGCGACGACGACGACGAGGAGCTGGACGACTTCGAGAGGAAGATCGAGGAGGAGGAGGAAAACGAAAGGGACATGTGAGAACAGGCCAATAAGTTACAGTTTTTTTTATCTTTTTCTTTTCTGTCCCCAAAAAAAGAAAATTGATGTTTCAAGTTCGAACGATTTTTCGTCAAGAAGTTACAGTTTGTTTTATCATTTTTCTTTTCTGTCCCCCAAAAATGAAAAATGATGTTTCAAGCTCCAACTATTATTTCTCGTCTGGGCGCTGAAGATAGTTTTTCGCCGAATGTTTTTTATGCGAAGGCGACAGGTGTTTTTTCTCGTCGTCACGTTTTCTTTTGTGAGGTTCTCGCCAACGTTTCGCGGACGGATTAAAAATGTATTGTTGTCCAGTCAAACATTGGTGTTTTGCTTCACGGCTCGATTTTATAGAGATTTCGACTCTATTTACACTGCAAGGAGAATAAGAGGGAGGAGAAGGAGAAAGGGTGCCTCCAGAGCCACACACAGAAGAAGGGAAGGATCGAGGGAGCAGCAAAGAGTTAGAAGTGGTCCAGTGGACACAGACACGCATAAAAAAGGCAAAGTTTTTGCTGGAGCAAATTCTTGATTTTCTTATTTACTACACAAGAATTCATTGCTGTGCCACGTTTCTGCCTTTGAAACGCCGTTGTGTCGTACGACAAAGTGTCTCTTCCAGGCGTGTTTTTTTTGCTCCTTGCCGCTGCCAGCGCCGCAAACATTGAAATTGGTTTTGTCGAGGGAACACTTCATATATTGAACAACACTGTTCTGTGAGGACTCCGCCCCCAGACGCAAACAACTCATTTCACGAACTTGAAAAAAGGAAGGCCCTTTCCGAGCTCTAACGAAAAGACCAGACAATGCAGTGTGACTTTGCATTCCACTAACCTGAAAAGAAAATGGCTAAATTCCCCGGCTGCCTTGGTTCTGCAATCACCGCCCGCACTGCCGCCCACCACCTCCTCGCCCTATTCCTCTCCTTCATCCTAGCCTGCTACATACTCGACCGATACAACGTGACATAAATTTCCTCTAAAATTAGATTTATTTCAGGCCAGAAACGCTCTTTTTCAAAAAGTTGTACAAGCTGAAGTTGGTGGCGTCGGCGACGACAGAAGTGGAAACAACGGAGTTCGAGTCTGTAGACGAAGAATTTTTTTTTACATTTGTTCTTTTTTTTTTACGGAAAAGTGACACGAGAACATATCTTGCAGATTTCCCACCATCTCCGTCTGCGGCATGGTCTCCAACGTCACAGTGGCGGCGGAGAACCCCTGGATAATCGCCGCCAAGCAGACAGTCGTCAATGAGACAGGGTGCCGTTTCCCACATTTTGTTCACAAAGAAAAAAAATAATTTTGCTCGAAATCTAAGCAAGTGGGAGATCAACTCCACCCCCGAGCTCGACGGCGACAACTCGCTCTTCGGCGACCCCCTGCGCCCGAGCTGGGACAGGCGGACGGAGGTGGTCATGCTGCCGGGGGACGGGAACCACTACGTGCTCTACTGCAACCGCTATCACCCGCCAGGGAACCTCAAGTGACGACATATGAGGATGACGATCTTTAAAAAATGAGCGTTCAGTAAAACACCACATTTCTAATCCCCTATTTTCAGAACTCCTTTCGCCAGAGGCAAAGGGGTAGGGAAATGGTTTTTTTAAAAAAAATGTACTCTTGATATGTTTGTTGTTTATTTGTTTTAGCTGAGCTTGTTCCTGAAATCGACCCTCCCAGTCCCCTACTTTTTCCTGACTGCAAGGCACGCAACACGTAGCAATAAAAGAATACCGGTATTTTGGATTTGTTTTTTTTTTCCAGCGGCCCCGGCAGCGTTTCCTACCTGGAGCTCTTTGGCAACAGCGTCATCATGGCGGAGGGGTCGAGGAGCGGGGTCAGGCTGCTCAAGACCTTTGTCTCGCTACAGTTCGGCAACAGGACCAGGTGGTGCAAAATCACGTGATTAAATGTCCACTTCAAAAACAATTTCTATCCTCCTCCTCCTCCTCTTAAAGGCTTCCCCTCAGCGACCGCCCTTGCGTGCTGAACGAAAAGGGTGGAGACACGGTGGACAAGGACACAATGGAGAAGTACAGTAAAATAAATTTACCTGGCGGAGAAAAAAATAAAGCCATTTCCTCTCCATAGTTGCACCACTACATACATCACCAACGCCTGTCCGTGCTTCTCCGGCTTCGACCTGGGCGGCTGCGACAAGGAGGAGGTACAGGAGGTCGGGAAGGTCTTCCAGAGGGTGCTATCGATGGGGGAGAGGGAGGTGAAGCGGAAAATAGGCATGCGAAACTTTTTGATTCGTTGATTCGTGAATTACTTTCCTAGTTTATAAACGAGACCGGGTGCATCCCCAGCTGCTCGACCGACACCTACAGCCTCTCCATCGACAACGTCATGGAATCACAGGTGGCCAGCTCGGCCGCGCCCGAAGCGGACGGGGAGATACTAGTGAGCGTTTCACCACCTTCCCCCCCCACCCCCAAATAAAGTCCTATGAATAATATTCGATTTTCCCTCAGATCTACAACCCGCTCCCCGAGACCCTTGTGCAGAAGGACTACACTGCGTACGACGGCGGCGCCTTCTTCGGCGACGTGGGCGGCATCGCCGGGATACTCCTCGGCCTCTCCTTCCTCTCCGCCTACGAGGTGGCTTCCGCGGCGGCGGCGGCGGCCGCGGGGGCGGCCAACAAGACGAGAAAGAACAAGAAGACCGAGGGGCTCCAGAGAAAGCAATAGCGGAGGTGGAGCGGGGGAATAGCTGGAAAACTACTCGACTTCAACGTTTTTGCGTTCTGTGGACAATCCTCGTAAGTTTCCTTAAATGTCCAAAGCGATGTTCCTAGCTAATTCATCGATATACCGTACCTAGATACCGTCATCTAAGATAACATACCTAGATTGTGTGTGTAATTTACCGTGGTCTGAACAAGAATCAACCAAGACTCGACGAGAGAATAAATTTATGTATTTCTCTCATTAAAGTAATCACAGTGGCATTATAAACTATTTATCCGGACTGTTGACCGTTCTTCGCGTTCGTGTTTCCACTATTCGACGCCCCTCCTCCTCCGCCGCCGCCGCCAGAGGAGGAGTTCCCCCTCTTGAAAATGGCTGCGAACCCTCCCCTTACTCCAGAGCCGCGGCTCCTCTCAGAAGCGGGGGACTTGGGAGCCTCAGAGTTGTCGTCAGAGTTCAGGGTGTCGTTGCGGGCTCTGAAGGGGTAAAAAATAAAAAATAAGCCATGAACTGATCGACTTTGTAGCTTTGGATATTACGACTGTTTTTTTTGGAGTTGAGAGATACGTTGCTGCTGCTATTGGAATTGTTTTCAAGGACGTCGTTGCTGCTGTTGTTGCTGCTACTGTCGTAGGTATTGCATAGTGTTGCTGCTACGTCTTTCCAACTCTGCCACATCGTGGCATTTTCAACTGTACCGGCACAGGAGTAAAGCTTCATTTGCTTTTCAAAACGTGCCTTGCTACGACGACCCCGTTGCTGAGCCTCATTGCCCTCGTGACTGCGGCCCTCCGCTCTGAGACCCCCCTCCTCCGCCGCTCCCGCTCCCTGCGCTCCTCATCCCCTCCTCCCCCCACCTCCGTCAGAGAGAGGTCTGACTCGAGCAGCTCCGCCATCTCGGCCTCCCCAGCAGTGTCCTCGCCGTCGCTGCCCCAACGGCCAAGGCCTGAAATCGATGTGGCGCATGTGTGTTTGGCACGGAATTTTTTTTGAAAAATGAAAAATATAATGAAAAAAAATCTTTTATAAGAAAACTTGAATATGAACTCAAAAGAAGTATATCTTGTTGGGCATTTCGCAAAAGTCTGTTGCTCTGAATGCAGCAAATATTGACACCTTGGTATTTG
>JAAUYJ010012146.1_pt1 | contig 13170 bp, 5 predicted proteins | sample 7278031 | NCBI WGS metagenome assembly JAAUYJ01 (sample SAMN14350222, study PRJNA611818) | marine sediment metagenome | isolation source: surface marine sediment (1.8m) | place: French Polynesia: Moorea | collected 2018-08 | reverse complement strand
GCGTTGCTGAATCAAGGTATGAAAATAAAAATTTAACAATCCCAAATATTTGTGATTCAATAGTTCAGCAATTACTAAAAAATACAAATCATACCCAAAATCAGCAACGCCGAAATTGTTAATAAAATCACCTAGAAAAAAGTAGCTAGAGTATTCTATATATACTCTAGCTACTGTGAAATATTTGGATATTGTTAGGGAAACTAGCCTTTTTGATAATCAAACTATTCAGTATTTTGGGCAGATAGATGTCTCTAAATAATTATGCCAAAAGTTTTTGGTAGGCGATCGAATGCGATAACGGAGCTACTATCTAGGCAGTACATCTAGAGTTATTACTAAGTGTATTCAGTGGGGATTTGACACTCCACGGACTAAAGTCGCGTGGATTCTTCAGAGGAGCTGTAAATCGGGTTAAAACCACGATTTTCACATTGCTCGAAACGGCCACATTGCCAGTACCGTACCCTAGTACGCATACAGCAGCAGCTCACTAGGCGGTGCCAATCGCCACTACTCTCTCCGGCCAAAGACCATTGAGGCTACTTTTTTTAGTTATTGGTTGATTCACTCGCTCTGAGGTACAACGTGCTGACTAACGGCTGGAAACAGAGTGCTGGCAAGCACCGGGTCACCTTTTCGGTAAACCACCCTTTAACGTGGATCGTCCATTAGCTATCGGGCTTTCACCATGCTTCAGAGGTCATTGTGTCTTAATCACTCAATTATAACACGTTTTGACGACGGGTTTTAACCCGTCGTGTCGTTTTCATCCAGCCGTTAAAACTGGCTGGTTTCCAACTTCCCGAAAATTTACGATGATTTGACGTTATGGACGATTAAGTACCTGGACAGTAGTTTTGATAAACTCGATTATTGCCAGATAATGGTTTTAGCTTGTCTATCACTAACGACGACCACGACCATTACCACCACCACCACCACGACGACCACCACCACCAGCTACTGAGTCTAACTCTTCCTCAGTTAACTCTTCTAATATTGGCTTTTTTTCAGTGGCTTTCTCTAAGGCCATTTTTGATTGATTTTCTTGTTGTTTGTTTTTCATTAGCTTCCTCCTCTTAAATACGATTTTTTCATTTTTCCACAGGCCAACAATTGATTATTTATTTAGTTAACCCATTATTATATTATTCTAAATAATTATGATATTATATCGATCATAACTCACATTTAATACATGAACACCTAAAATATAGAAATATTTACATAATCTTTAGAACTTTAAGTAATATTAACTAAGTCTAGTGATGTTTTTTTATGCTTGATTAGACATGGAGTAATATAGTTTATCTTTAATATATTAAATATATTAGTATCATATCAAAATTTATTGCATAATAAAACCTTAGTTAATTGGTAATTAGAGGTGAAAAAAAAATTATTTTTATCAGTAATCTCACTAGGATTTTGGCTGTGGCATTTGACCATCTATTCTAATTGGAAAACCCAAGCAAACGCTCAACTAGTTCCAGACAAAACCTTGGGCAAAGAAAACTCTGTAGTTAATTCTACTGATGAACTTCAAGACCAAATTGAAGGGGGAGCAATTCGCGGGTCAAATTTATTTCATAGCTTTCAAGAATTTAATGTCGGAGAAAGTAGAAGCGTTTACTTTGTCAATCCTAATGGAATTAGAAATATCCTGACTCGAATTACAGGAAACAACTCCAGTAACATTTTAGGCAGATTAGGAGTAGATGGAGGAGCAAATTTATTTCTTGTTAATCCCCAGGGAATTTTCTTTGGACCTAATGCCAGTTTAGATATCCGGGGTTCATTCATCGCCACAACTGCTGATGAAATTAGATTGGGAGAAAATGGACTTTTTAGTGCCTCTGCACCTCATACAAGTAACTTATTATCAGTAGAACCCTCGGCCCTATTCTCAAATCAACTAGAAAATCAAGTTAGAGGGACAATACTTAATCAATCTACACAGCAAGAAGTGGGTTTGGAGCTGCCAGATGGTCCAACCCTAGCCTTGGTAGGAGGGGATGTAGAGATAGATGGTGGACTAATTACAGTGCCAGAAGGAAGAGTAGAGTTAGGAAGTATAGGAAATAACTCTATAGTTAGGTTAAATCCAACAGACAAAGGCTATGAATTGGATTATTCAGAAGTTGCAAATTTTCAGAATGTCAACATTAACTCTAGCACTATTAATACTCAAGGGAATGAGGGTGGTGGTGACATTTCAATTCGCGGTCGAAATGTTGCTGTTACAGGGATTTCTGAAATTTTGGGTAGTACAAATGGCTCACGGCCAGGGGGCAATATAGAAATTACTGCTGTGGAAACAGTAGAATTAGTTGAGAGTAGTATTTTGGTTGATGTTAACGAAGAAGCCACCGGAAATGGAGGTAACATTAATATTCAAACTCAGAATTTGATTCTTCGCGATGGTTCAGTAATTGCAGCAGACACTTTTGGTGAGGGTAATGCTGGAAATGTCTCAGTGCTAGCAACAGATATTGAAGCAACAGGTAATGTCCTAGAGGAAGGAGTTACAGTATTTAATAACTTGATAGCTAGCCAGGTAAGAGAAGGAGCTACTGGAGAAGGGGGAAGATTAACTGTTGAGACTCAACGCCTCAGTTTACAAGATGGATCTCAAATAGCTACATCTACTTTTGGGGATGGTAACGCAGGCAGTTTAATAGTACAAGCAAAAGAAATTGAACTTATTGGTATTACAGAAGATGCGTTGAGCAGTGGTTTATTTGCGACAGTTCAGGAGGGAGCTACTGGGGATGGAGGTAATCTTACTGTTGATACTCAGCGGTTGAGTATACAGGATGGAGCATTAGTAGGAGTTTTTACCCTTGGTTCTGGTAATGGTGGAGAACTTAATATTAAAGCTAATGAAATTGAAGTAATTGGCCGTTCTCCGGATGGAGATTTTGCTAGCACTATCTCCGCCAGTGTGCTAGAACCAAGAGAAGGTAGAGCCAGTGGCAATGGTGGAGACATATTGATTGAAACCGATGGCTTAATTATCCAAGATGGAGCAACTATTGCAGCTAGGACTTTGGGAGATGGAACTGCCGGAAATATTTCTATTCAGGCTAATGATAATATTACTATCTCTGGGTTTAGTTCCGTATCTGGTAACTCTAGTGCTATTAGTGCTAGCACAGAATTAAGCGCCACTGGAGAAGGCGGTAATATTGAAATTACTACTCCACTCCTAAATATTGAAAATGCTGGAGTAATTACCGCTAGCAGTAGCAGTGACTTTGATGGAGGTAATATTTCCCTTAATGTTAAGACTTTAAATATCACAACAGGTGGTCAAATTTCTACCTCTAGTGTCAGTAGTGGTAATGCAGGTACAGTAGAAGTAAATACCAGCGATCGCCTCAACATATCCGGTATTGATGCCAATTTCAATGAACGGCAAGAAACAGCAATGATTAGAGGAGAGGAACTACAAAGCAATAGTGCTGAAAGCGCCATATCTTCACTTGCCACAGATAACAGTAATGCAGGCTCGGTCACTATTAATACGCCTCAACTTAGGATAGAAGATCGGGGGTTAGTAACAGTCAGTAGTTCCGGTGAAGGTGTTGCAGGCTCACTTAATGTTAATGCTCCATCAATTGAACTCAAAAATGCTACTCTTAGTGCAGAAACCAGCGCCGGAGACGAGGGGAATATTACTCTCAACTCTTCAATTATCAGCTTAAAAAATAATAGTGCTATTACTACCAGTGCGAGAGGAAATGCTACAGGAGGAAACATTAGCATTGATACTCAGCTTATTGTCGGTAGAAACAACAGTCAAATTAATGCTAACGCCATAGAAGGTCAAGGAGGTAACATCCAAATAAGTGCTGATGGAGTGTTTCTCGACAACAATAGTCAAATCACAGCCACTTCAGCAATTGGAATTGACGGCACAATTGATGTCAACACTCAAGTAGACCCTACCCAAGGTGTGGTGACATTATCACCAGAAGTTGTTGACGCAGAGTCAGTAGTAGCACAAAATTTGTGCTTACCAAATCAAGATGGTATTGCTAACAGTAGTTCCTTTGTAATTACAGGTAGGGGAGGTTTACCACCAAATCCTTCTCAACCGTTGACAGTATTAAGAGGTATTGTCGGGTGGGAAACAGAAATAGACAAGCAAAGGCGTAGAAATGGGAAAATGGTTTCCCATCAAAAACAACCAAATGTAGTAGTTTATCGTAGACCAGAAGCTAATAATTTATCAGAAATTAGTCAAGCTCAGGGTTGGGTAATGACTGCGGAAGGTAATATTATGTTGACCACTACTTCGCCAACTTTAAACACAGGTGGTTTACAGTTAATTCATCCTGGCTGTTATGTTTTGTCACCTGCTGAATTTGATAATTAGTTAAATTTAGCTATGGTGGGAAGTGAGAGCTACGCTCCGCTGACGGGTTTCGCGCTAGCGTTGCGGATCAAACGTCCGTGACAACCTGTAGCCTGTGGACTGGTGAGTGCCGACACTGGCAGAGTGAAGCACCGAATATAACAGATAATCATAGATTTATATAGATTATCGTAGGTTTATAAGAATGGATTTTAGAATAGAGACGAGATTATTTATATAAGTGCTGATGCCAAATTAATTACACATTTTATTATATATCTCTAATCTTATCCATAAATTACAGCGCTTCCCGATATTATGAGGTACAATTATCGCGGGCAAGATGCCTCTGAATTACGGGCAAGATGCCCGCACTGTAAGACATTTAATTCACGCCTTGTACATCATCAGCCCGATCAGGATCAGATGCTGCATCCTATTCCCTGTTTCCTGTTCCCTCTCTCAAGTAGGAAATTCCTCAAAGCACGACTACTTAGTAGAAAAACTAACAATATTAATTCATAGAATAACATGAAATTAAAATATTTTATTTCCTATCTCTATCCCACATCTGGAATAGCCCTAATAATATCTAATTTATTTTCTCCAGCTACCGGAAATGCTCAAATAATTCCTGACCAAACATTAGGTGCAGAAAGTTCAGTAATTCAATCTATAGACCAACTCAAAGAACAGATAGAAGGTGGAGCAATTAGAGGGTCAAATTTATTTCATAGTTTCCAGGAATTTAATGTTGGGGAAGGTAGAAGTGTTTATTTTGCAAATCCTACCGGAATCGAAAATATATTGACAAGAATCACGGGTAATAATGCTAGCAATATTTTTGGTAAACTGGGAATAAATGGAGCAGCAAATTTATTTTTAGTCAATCCTAACGGTATATTTTTTGGTCCTAACGCAAGTTTAGATATTCGCGGTTCATTTATTGCTACAACAGCAGATGAAATTAGACTAGGAGAAAATGGTATCTTTAGTGTTAATAATCCAGCAAATAGTAACTTATTATCAGTAGAACCATCAGCCTTATTTTTCAATCAATTAACAACTCAAACCAGAGGAAATATTGTTAATCAATCCACAGTAGAATCTGCGGGTTTACAAGTGCCATTAGGTGAAACTATAGGGCTAGTGGGGGGAAATATATTGATGGATGGCGGAATCCTAACAACACCACAGGGGAGAATAGAATTAGGCAGTGTTGGAAATAATAGTTTAGTCAGATTAGATAACAGCAAAAATAATTATTCCTTGAATTATTCAGCAGTAGAAAACTTTGAAAATATTCAACTCAATAATGGTGCTATTGTTGATGTCAGTGGAGAAGGAAGTGGAGAGATACAAATACAAGGAAAACAGATAGTAATCACAGAAAAATCAACAGTTCTAGCCAACACATTAGGAACTGAAGCAGGAGGCAAAATATCATTAAGTGCCAGCGAGTCAATAGAAGTAAATGATAGCTTAGTAGATGCCGATATCGGACCAGGTGCAACAGGCGATGGAGCAAGTATTATAACCAATAGTCCAGGTTTAATACTGACAAGTGGAGGACAAATTAGTACAGCAACATTTGGTTCAGGAGCAGGTGGAGAATTAACAGTAAACGCCCAAGAGATAGTAGTAATAGGAGCATCATCAGACGGTCAAAACCTGAGTGGTTTATTTACAGACGTATTACCAGGAGCAACAGGAAGAGGGGGAGATATCACCATCAATACTCAAAGTTTAAAACTATTCACAGGAGGGCAAATAGGAGCCAACGTATTAGGACAAGGAGTAGGAGGAAACTTAACAGTAAACGCCAAAGAAATAGAAGGAAGTGGCACAATACCAGTAAACTTAACAGATCCACAACAACAACTACAAGTGCAAGCCTTAAATGGTCAACTTCCCGCTGCAATTTTAGCCATAGTCATCACAGAAGGACAAGGAAATAGTGGCAAACTAACAGTAAATAGCGATCGCATCCTCTTAGAAAATGGAGCGCAAATAGGAATAGGAACATTTGGGTCAGGTAACAGTGGAGAACTAGCAGTCAACGCAAAAGAGATACGAGTAGTAGGAACTTCAGCAGATGGGTTATTGCCAACTAGCTTTAATAGTTCCGTCTTATTTGGAGCTACAGGTCAAGGTGGAGATATTAGCATTGAAACCCAAAGTTTAACTCTAGAAGATGGGGGACAAGTAAGAGCGGGAACATCTGGAGTTGGAAATAGTGGAGATGTAACCGTGAAAGCTAAAGAAATTAACTTACTAGGTAGTTCTGAGAATGGTCGGTTTGCCAGTAGTATTCAAGCATCTGTCGAAGATATATCAGACCTAGTTCCTGGGGCAGTTGGTAGTGGAGATGGAGGCCAAGTATTAATAGAAACTGAGCAACTGATTCTGGAAAATGGAGGCACAGTCAGCGCTAGTACATTTGGAGAAGGGCAAGGTGGAAGTATTGAAATCAATGCTACTAATGTTGAGATTAGTAACAGTTTTATTACTGCAGAGAGCAATGATAGCAACAATAATAATAGTATCGCCAAAATTACTATTGGAAATGGAGGAAATTTAACAGTTAATACTCAAAGTCTCAGCTTGAGAAATGGAGGCAGACTCCTAGCAGCTACATCTACTGAAGGTCAAGGGGGAAATATTACCATCAATGCGACGGAAATAGAAGCAGTGGGTATCTCACCAGATGGTGTGTTTCCCAGTGGTATAGATAGTCGAGTTCAATTTGGCTCCACAGGAAACGGCGGCAACGTAACCATAAATACCCAACGTCTAATACAAAGGGACGGAGCAGTAATTCAAGCAGGGGTTTTTAGTTCCGGTCAAGGAGGTAACATCACAGTCAACGCTACAGAGATTGAATTATCTGGTAATGCTCAAAGCGAGAATATACTTCCAGAAATATCACCTCTCATCCAAAGCATAAGGGGTGAGGTTCCCAGTTCTTTGTTGACAACTGTTCTACCTGGGGCAACAGGAAAAGGTGGAAATCTAACAATCAATACCCAAAGTCTGACACTACGAGATGGAGGATTAATAGGTACAGGAACATTCGGTTCAGGTGAAAGTGGAGACTTAACAGTAAAAGCGACAGAAATTAACTTGACAGGTACTAACCCTACTGGTCAACTTCCTAGTAGTCTCTTTACCACAGTTTTGTTAGGAGCGACAGGGAATGGTGGCAACTTAACTATTGATACGGAACGCCTCAGTCTGGCAAATGGTAGCCAAATTAGAGCAGGTACATCTGGCTTAGGTCAAAGTGGAGATTTGGCCATACGAGCCAAAGATATTGAACTCACTGGTCGTGCTGACGATGGGAGACTTCCTAGCAGTATACTTGCTGGCGTAGAAGACTTAAGCAACTTATCTTTAGGTCAAGGAAAAGGAGATGGAGGTAACGCATTTATTCAAACAGAACGCTTAACAATTTTGGATGGAGCTGAAGTTAGTGTGATTACAGAAGGTGACGGTCAAGCCGGAAATTTGACAATTAACGCTACTGACAATATTACTCTCTCTGGAGTCAGTGACATTACTGGTAACTCCAGTGCTATTACTGCAGGAAGCGAATCAGGTGCAACACAACCAGGTGGAAATCTCAATATTACTACCCCCACTCTCAACCTCAGTAACGGTGCTGTTGTTACTGCTCTAAGTCGCAGTAATTCTGATGGTGGTAATATTTCCTTAAATGTCAATAATCTCAACCTCGCCAGTGGTGCTCAAATTCTCACCTCCAGTTTCAATGACGGTAATGCTGGAACTATTAGTATTAATGCTGATACTGCTATTACTCTTTCTGGTAGTGATGTAAATTTTAATGAACGAGTAGCAAATTTTGGAGAAGAAAACGTTGACACCGATGGAGCCGAAACAGCCATTAATTCTCGTTCTCGTGGCAATGGCAATGCTGGGTCTGTTACTATCAATACACCGAATTTGAGAGTAGAAGATACAGGTATTATCACCGTCAGCAGTTCTGGCAGTGGAGTAGCCGGTTCCCTGAATATTAATGCTCCATCAATTCAACTAAACAATGGCACTCTTAGCGCTGAAACGGCAGCCGGAGACCAAGGCAATATTACTCTGCGAGCTTCAGAAATTAACTTAGAAAATAATAGTGCAATTACTACCAATGCCACAAATACTGCCACAGGTGGAGACATTAATATTAATACTCAATTTATCATCGGCTCAGATAATAGCAACATTAGCGCCAATGCCATCGAAGGTCAAGGTGGTAATATTGCTATTCGCGCAGAAGGAGTATTTCTGGATAAAAATAGTCAAATTACTGCTACCTCAGCTTTAGGAATTGACGGTACAGTTGACCTCAATATCCAAGTAGACCCCACCCAGGGAGTGGTAAAATTATCTGCCACAGTCATAGATGCTCAGTCATTAGTAGCCAAAAATTTGTGTGCCCCTACTCAGGGAAAACAAGAAGGTAGTTCATTTGTGATTACAGGTCGAGGTGGTTTACCAACAGACCCAACTCAACCATTAACAGTATTAAGAGGAACAGTAGGATGGGAAACAGATACGGATATAGTGATATCTAACCGCAAAGAAAAAGAATCTGTAGTAGTTTACCGCCGACCGGAAGCTAAAAATTTGCCAGAAATTCGTCAAGCTACTGGTTGGGCAATAACGGAACAGAGTCAAGTTATTCTGACTACTGCTGTATCAAACTCTCACACAGATGGTTTACAATTAATTCATCCTAGTTGTTATCTGTTTTCACCTAATAGTATTTGACATTAATTATAAATTTTAGGTAATATCAAATCCGGTTGAATACTTATTATATAATTGGGAGAGATAGGGAGGTGGAGAGATTTAAGGCTTGAAGTAATTATCAAATTATGAACATACACTCGTTGAATCGGATTCTATATAATATATATTTTCATGAATTTTTTTAAAAATAATGTTATGCTTGAGAACACTTCAAATATTAACTAATGAACAAGGTTGTGCAAATTTATTCCTTTCATCAGCAGCTTTTTTTCTAGTTTTTCCGATTATTTAAATACACCGTAAACCCCACACCCTATACCCAAGATTAATAATATTTGTAGCAAAAATTTATCAAGTTGGTAATACACGCTCCGATGCTACCGGACTTGCTCTAATTATTGCCTCTTATTTTTAATAACTAATATGAAATTAAAATCTTTTCTTTATTGGATAAATACCACCTCTGGTATCCTCCTCTTTTTCCCTAACCTGTTGTGTCAAAAACCTGTTAATTCTCAAATATAGCAATCAGGAATCAGATGTGAGAATTTAACTTTTGCTGAAAACTAGAGAATATAACATTTATCATATTCGGAATCTACATTTTTCCCTGATTCCCTATTCCCTATTCCCTATTCCCTGTTCCCTAAAAGTCTCAAATATCTCACAAATTAAATCATATTGCTATAGTTCCCGACCAAACATTAGGTTCAGAAAGTTCTATTATTAACAGTATTGACCAACTAAAAGAACAGATAGAAGGGGGCAATTCGTGGGTAAAATTTATTTCACAGTTTTCAAGAATTTAACGTTGGAGCAGGTCAAAGTGTCTACTTCACAAATCCAGCCGGAATTGAAAATATATCAACTAGAATTACAGGTAATAATGCCAGCAATATATTAGGAAAACTAGGGGTAGAAGGAGCATAAAACTTATTTTTAATCAATCCTAATGGTATATTTTTCGGTTCTAATGCTAGTTTAGATATCCGTGGTTCATTTATTGCCACAACAGCAGATGAAATTAGGTTGGGAAAAAATGGGTTATTTAGTGCAATTAATCCTGAAAATAGTAATTTATTATCAGTCAAACCATCAGCCTTATTTTTCAATCAATTAGCTACTCAAACTCAAGGAAGAATCATTAATCAATCAATGGCAGATGGAGTAGGTTTAGCCGTTCCACCAGGTAAAAGATTAGGGTGGTTTTACTGCAGAGAGAGATTTTAATGCTGCAGTCAATTTGGAAAACTATATATATCAGTAGCTTGAGTTCCAAGCGATGTTAAGCCTGTGGAGAGAAGAAGGTTGCAGACTACGGTCGGTGATTCTCAAGGAAACAGGAAGCTAGCTCCAAAGTTCATGCGTTCGTGCGTGGGTAAGTTTGGGTAAGTTTAGTAGAACGGAAATATATCTATTTATCGAATTTATTTGTAGCATTATTTTTTTAAGCTGGTATAATATCAAGCCTGAAAAAAATCTATGTCCTTGCCCCCGCCTCTGCAAGGATAAACTCCGATTGGGGAATGTTATGAATAATCAGGGGGACTCAAAGACTTTATATAGCGTTTCTAATACTAATGGCGTACACCTATATTGAATTTATATTCTATTTCCAGTAAAGTGTTCCCTAAAACCAACGAATGAGCTTACCGAAACGATAATAGCAATTGCTATAGAACCCATTTGGCATCTTTACCAGATTAACTTTTTCACTAATTTTAGAATTAATCAGTAAACCCTAGAGATATAAGGAATAGGGAAACAGCAAGTTGTAAGATTGATTATTTTTACATTATCTGTTTAGTGAAATAATCTCTAATTATTTCGAGAATTATAGTATTATTTTCTGGATTTGATACTTATAACATAGATTATATAATTAACAAAACTATGGGTATAATAACATTATTAGCAATTCATAATTATACACCTCTAGAATTATCAATGCCATAATTAATTAGCATTATAAATCAGCTTCATTAATTAAGAGTATTTTATGATAAATAATGACTAATATTAAAGAAAAATTATGATGGCCAGATTGTGTTTTTTTGCCCAGAAAGAACCTTAACTGCTGAAATATGATTATTTGGATAATAACTCTAGTTTTTTTTTCCTATTTTACTGCTAAACCAGCTCATGCTCAAATAAACCCTCAACCTGTTATACCTCAACCTCAACCTCTACCAAAGGTAGAACCACTCCCCCCACCAGATGATTTACTACAACCTCCAAAAACCCCATCTACAGTTCCTCAATCACCACCTCTACCTCTGCAAATTCCTGGCCAGATTACTGTCAGACAATTTGCAGTTATTGGCAGTACCGTTTTTAGTTCTACAGAATTGGCAAAAGTTCTAGAACCATTTACAAATCGTCCCATTTCTTTTGCAGAATTACTACAAGCACAAGGAGCAGTAAGTCAGTTATATTTTGACCAAGGATATGTTACTTCTGGGGCTTTTATTCCTCCCCAAACTTTGCAAGATGGTACGGTCTTTATAGAAGTTGTAGAAGGACAAGTCGAAGAAATAGAAATTGCTGGACTGAAACGACTTAATTCTGGTTATATTAGAAGTCGAATTGAATCTGGTATTAAATCACCTTTAAATCAAAATCAATTGTTTGAATCATTGCAGTTGCTACAACTTGACCCTTTAATTCAAAAATTATCTGTGAATTTAACTGCAGGTTCTCGCCCTGGTTTGAGTCGCTTAGAAGTGGAGGTTGAAGAAGCACCTGCTGTTTTTGCTCAAATATCTGCTGATAATTTACGTTCTCCTAGTGTGGGTACTGTTCGTCTTCAAGCTCAAGCTACTCATAATAATTTAACGGGGTTGGGCGATCGCCTGAATGTTACTTATTATAATACTGAAGGGAGTAATACTCTTGATGACTTGAGTTATACTATCCCAATTAATTCTAAAAATGGTAGTATTAGTTTACGGAATCGTCGTACCCGTAGTGAAATTATTGAGAAGCCTTTTGATCAACTTGATATTGATACAAAGTCTCGTACTTATGAGGTTAGTTTTCGCCAACCTATTTATCAAACTCCCACTACAGAAATTACTTTAGGTTTAACAGGTTCTTTAGAAGAATCAAAAACTACTCTTTTAGATGAACCTTTTCCTGGTTCTGTAGGAGCGGAAGATGATGGAGAAATTAGAATTTCTTCAGTTCGTTTTTTTCAAGAATATACTTCTAGAAGTACGGATGATGTATTTGTGGCTAGGTCAGAATTTTCTTTCGGGATAAATGTTTTTGATGCTACAGTTAATAATCAAGCTCCAGATGGAAGATATTTTTATTGGCGAGGACAAGCACAATATTTACGATTATTAGCTCCAGAAACGGTTTTTTTTATTAGGTCAGATATTCAATTAGCATCAAGAAGTTTGTTTCCCCAAGAACAGTTTAGTTTGGGAGGAGGATTAAGTGTGCGAGGATATCGTCAGGATGCTTTACTTGGTGATAATGGTCTGTTTATTTCTAGTGAATTTCGGTTCCCAATTATGCGGGTCAGGGATTGGGATACTACTTTACAGTTAACTCCTTTTTTTGATATTGGTACTGTTTGGAATAGTAATGAAATTGAGTTTTCTGAGCCTACTTTGTCTTCTATAGGTGTGGGTTTAAGATTGCAAGTAGGAAGTCGTTTTTCGGCGCAATTAGACTGGGGAATTCCTTTGGTAGATATAGAGAATAATGGAGATTCATTACAGGAGGAAGGAATATACTTTTTCATTAAATATAGAGCCTTTTAATAATAATATGAAATACTTTTGATTAATCATGAGGTAAGGAGATATGCAGATAAGGAAATGATTCATTTCAGTTATCAGTTAACAGTAATCAGTTAATAGTTAGCCTCCTCCGGAGGAGCTGCGCTAAAAGTACCTCTGCAATAAAGAGGCTTAAAATTTGGAATATTCTCTTTTTTTATCCCCTTAAAAGCATATCCCTGATCAGGAACTCCTGAAACCATTTTCTGATAGAGAGAAGGGGGGGTGGGGAAATGGGGAAATGGGGAGATGGGG
>JAAUYJ010219671.1_pt1 | contig 13173 bp, 4 predicted proteins | sample 7278031 | NCBI WGS metagenome assembly JAAUYJ01 (sample SAMN14350222, study PRJNA611818) | marine sediment metagenome | isolation source: surface marine sediment (1.8m) | place: French Polynesia: Moorea | collected 2018-08 | reverse complement strand
ATTAATAATTAATAATTATTAATTAAATAATTGAGCAATATTCGCCTCCCCTTTCAAGGGGAAAAAAGCGGTCGAGAGATGGCGAGGTTTCCCGCTCTTATCAGAGCCGCGAACGCTTTTCATGTCGCTCCGCGAAACGCCATCTCTAATCGACCAAGAGAAATAAATTTTTTCCTTAGCTTGTCAATCCGATGGTTTTAACCAGAGGTAATTATCAATTATCAACTATCAATTATCAATTAATGAAATCCGTGGCAAAATTCGTGTCATACTCTTCCTATTTATTTTTATTATATTTAGCATAATGTCTTTCCATTAATTGAGAAACTTCAGGATTATAAATCTGTAAATAATTCCAATAATTTTCAAACACAGACTCCACATAACCCCTCGTTTCCGGATAAGGAATTTTCTCCACAAAAGCATCAGCATCATTAAACCCAAACCGCTCTAACCAACTACTCACAGCATTCGGACCCGCATTATAACTCGCCACTGCTAACATAGAATTATTCTTGTACTCTTGATGAGTAAAATCAAAGTAATAAGTACCCAAATTAACATTATCATTTACATTCTCTAAATCATAACTAACAAGATTAATTTTCTTAGCTGCTTCTGCTCCCGTTTCCGGCATAATTTGCATTAATCCTGTTGCTCCCACAACCGATTTAATCTTCGGCATAAAACGAGATTCTTGACGAATTAAAGCAGTCACCAAAACAGTATTTAACTCTCGTTTATCAGCCCATTTAACAATAGTTTCCAAATAAGGAAAAGGATACAAAGTTTGCCAATAAGTCCGCTGTTCTTTCAAAGCTTTATACTCAGCTATCTCCTCCGGTTTTTCCCGTTTACTCAAGCTAGTCAACATCCAAATACCATCCAAATTATCCCCCACACCAATCCTCAATACACCATCAGTATACTGTTGAGCAACAGTTGGATTCATCCGTTCCTCAAATTCTACCTGCCACTGTTTCCAAGCATCCCGGTCTTGTCCAATCTGATATAGTTCCCGCAATGTTTCAGAACCAAAAGGCAGTGGGTCACGGTTCTTCGTATGTACAACCTCTGGAGATAAATTCCTAACTGTGGTAAAATCCCCCACAGGCCAACCTAAAATCACCGCCGATCGCCAAGCATAATAAGAGTGAGGATACCGTAAAATCATATACTCAAAAGCTTTTTTAGCATCCTCTGTCTGTCCAAGTTGTTGTGCCCACTTACCAACCCAGAAACCTGCTTGCGCTGCTAACTCACTATCAGGATTATTCACCGTCAACTGTTGCGCCCACTTCCAAGCTGCTTGTAAATTACCACTTTTAGCAGCTTGTTCTGCCAACTCCCACCGCAGTTTAGCCGCAGCATCAGAATTACTATACTCTCTCAATAATTGTTGACGTGTCAGTGAAGCTGACTTAGCAGAGTCAAGTCGATCAAGCAACTTAGACTTCTCTAACATAGCTTCAGGTGCATGACTAGGGAAATTAGCAATTACCCTATCAAGATAAGGTATAGCATCTTTGCGCTCGACTAACCTCGACAAACGAATCAAACCCAAAGCTGTATCTTCTCCCCCATTGGGAAATGTATTAATTAAAGTTTTATAAGCTTCGCGGGATTCTTTGGTTTTTCCCCCTAACCATAAACCCCTAGCATAACGATATAGATTTTTTGGTGTTTTAGCTGCTTTTTCGTAAGCAAGGGCACCTGTACCATAATCTTGTTTTTCCCAATACCCAAAAGCGAGCATTTCCCAATCTTCGGGAGTTAACTCAGAGGCATATTTTATTCTAAGTTGTTCCAATACGGTTCCATATTCCGGCACATGAAAACCATACTTAGCAATGAGCAATAATAACTGAGGTTGATTAGGATTTTGTTTTAATCTTTCCTGAGCAATTTTAACCGTAGTTGGATAACCCGGAAATTTAGCGATCGCCTCATCCCAATATTCCGGGTTTTCTTTTCCTAACACATACAAAGCTTCTGCCACCACAGGTTCTTCTGGATAAGTTTTTAAGACTTCTGACCAAGCTTTTTGTGCTTTATCTGTCTCCCCCATTTGTTCGTAAACTTGCGCCCGTTTAACCAGAACATAAGGTGCTAGAACTCTATATTCTTTTTCTAAATTTTTAAGTTTAGCGATCGCCGACTCCTCCTCTCCCTGTTGAATTAAATCATTAGCCAGAATATAACGAGCGCGACTTGTATTAAGAGATTTTCCTGTTTTTATCGCCCTCTCCAACTTACTCCGGCGTTGTTCTGGTGGCAGTGACACAAAGTTTGTTACATCTAAGTCTTGGTTGAGTTGTTGGATGGCGTTTTGGGAGATTTTATTATTGCTGGTGAGTTGTGGTAGAAAAACTCCCAGTAACAGAGCGCTAATAGAAGCAACTACTACTATAGAAACTTTTGTTATATTTTGCTTTAACATTTACTTACCGTGAGTTAATTTTAAATTTGTTTGGTTTGAGTGTTAAAATTTTTGCCCCGAAAGGATAATTCAATATTGCTAGTGTGTATTAAAATTTACACTTTGAGGAAAAGTTGTAATTTCTCCATCTAGCAGTTAATTAATTGGGACTTTCCTCCAAGTTTTAACTTTTACCACTATTTTATATTAGGTTCTGAGCATCACTTATAGCTGAAGTCAGAAGTCAGGGCGAATGGCCAGCAAGCCCCTACATTTTTGCTGTGACTATATTTGAGAATTTCCTAACAGTACAGTAATGACAACTGCTATAAATAATAATAAAACTTCCTACTGTCCCCCAGTACCTCCCTTTTAGTCAGAATTTAAGTATTAACCGAATTTAAGATTATTCGAGTATTTTCTTATGTTTGCTACACATTTTCCTTCTTGTTTCCGGATTTTAATCTGGATTTTTGTAGTTGCTTAACGAAGTCAGTAGGGGTGATTTCCTACGGAATGCTCCCTCTTGCAGAGGAGCTGCGCTAACGCAAACGCGAATCACCCGTACAGAAGTTGTTTTGGTAACGGGGATTTACGCCCCGCTCCAAAAACATTTCGCTGATCGAGGCGGGGTCAATTTTTTTGATAATTTAGAGTAGGACAGACATCTTGCTTGTGAGAGACACACCTGACTCTGGTAGCACAAGCATCTTGCTTGTGAGAGACGCACCTGACTATGATAGCACAGACATCTTACTTGTGAGAGAGACACCTGACTATGATAGAATCCGCTGCATATAATACCAAGCGTGATCGATGTTTGTTACACTTTTTTTCTGTTTTTTCTTCATAATCAGATTCTTCTCAATCTATAGCTAGATTGGGTGCATCTCAATATTTGCCAAAATACTTTTTTCCTCCATACCTATTCCCTGTTCCCTGTTCCCTGTTCCCTGTTCCCTAAAAGCGATATTTTTTTAGCTTTCTTCACCCATTGAGATGCACCCGCTAGATTACTAAAAAATCATATCTACTTTTGAAATTAACTCCTTCATTTGTCTTGATAATTTTTTTGACAGTAGTGCAGTCTAAACCTGTTTATTCAGCAATTTTAGTATGAGTATATTTAACCTCAAATAATTGAGATAATTCAGATAATTTGTCATCAACGTTTACTTTTTCCTAGTGTTGTGAGGACATAAGTAGGTTTTCCTTTTTTAGCCATTGACACCCTTGTTATTAATAAAATTCAAAAAAATTTATGAGATAGCGATCGCTTTCTCTTTTTAACAGGACTTACCCAGGCGAACCCCCCAAACCCGGTACGAGCGTAGACGTCTATTATTCATGCGCAATGATTTACTGTAGAAACCGAGTGCGCGCGTGGGTAAGTTCTAATTTTAAGAAACCGGGGAAAGTTGGAGACAGGTGTCAGTAATATTACAGCAATGCATGAGGATGGTAAGGTACAGTTGAAGATTAATACCAATTTGAAAAAAGAATGTTACGGATAGTAAGGTAGATAAAAATATTTTACAGGAGATGTCATTTTGACAAAAAGGATGATTTACGGCCTAAAAAATGGAATTGAAGCCATTCCCATGCGACTCCTGTAGGGGCGAGCAAGCGAATCGCCCCTACAACTCCTGACTCCTAAAAATTCCCCTAGCCATTTGTAGCAAACATTTATTGAATTAGTATAATCTCTATCTTTGCAGTTGAGCCTTCGAGGCTGTAACAAGCAGGATGCTGGTGTTACATGATTTTGGCAGTTGAGCCTTCGAGGCTGTAACAAGCAGGATGCTTGAACTGCCAAAAATTTTGTACCTCACTGGCCCACGAAATGGCTGTAATTTATGGAGGGGTCTAATAGCACACTTGTTGCTAAATTTTGTCGATGATCGACAAAATCTAAAAATATTTTTGTCTATCTTCTATTAATTTATGGTGAATGCTTGCTATAAGTTAGTTTCAATAATTCTGTAAAAAAATGTAGATATTTGTCGATCATCGACATTTTTTTTATTTGGATAGGCTATAGTAATACCAAGTCGTGAAGTTAAGTAGATAGGGACCAAAAAGTGGCATTGGTGAACCGAGCTATGAAATAATCGCTCTGGTGTTATCAGAAACCGGGTTTGGAGACAGATATCAGTATGTATCGCCATCTAATACAAACCCGGTTTCTCAAAAAATCATAGCCACGCGTCAGCAACGCCGGAAAAGCTTAAATATATTAAGACTTGTAAACTAACTCCAAGCTCTTCCAAATATTTGAGTTGAAAGGTTATTTACATTTTGTTACATAGCGACAAATTTTAACCCCTACTTAACTTATTCACGATAAATAACATAGTTAACTCCATATTTACGGGATTTGACTACCAAGATATAAACCTTTGGTAATTAATTACCGTAATTTTACTGACAGTTAATTATTCAAATCAAGTCACAATAACTATGGCCTACGATAATTTAGAATCTGCATTTGAACTGGGTGCTATTACTACTACGCCAATTAAAGAAAATGAAAAAATTGGCTTTAAACAATCTAATGGTGTCCGAGAGCGAAATGACTACTATAAATTCAGTCTGGAAGAAGAAAGCGACCTGACTGTTACCCTGGATAGGTTGGACAAAGATGCTAATATTGAAATATTAGATAGTGATGGAGATATTTTATTTTCTTCTACTAATAGGGGTATTGAATCAGAAATTATTGATGCGGACTTAGAAGCAGGAGAATATTTTGTTCGGGTCTTTCCTAGAGGTAATGCTCAGACAAATTATCAGATTAACCTGAGTGCAGCTCCGATTAATCTTACAGAAGATGACACAACTCCTGGTATTCGTCTGGGGGATGATTTCCTCAACAAGATTGAAGAAGGGGTTGTTATTACTGATGAAATTGGCTTTACTCAAAGGAATCAAAGAGATAAATCTGACTACTATAACTTTGTTATTGATGAAGAAAGTGACTTTAGTCTGACTCTGGACCAACTAAAACAAAATGCAGATGTTCGACTCTATGAGGATGATGGTAAAAGTCTGTTGTTTAAGTCTACTAATAGAGGGCGAGAAGAAGAAACTATTAATGCTATTCTTCAACCAGGGAAATATGTTATTGAAGTAGAACCTAAAGGTCGGGCTAGAACAGACTATCGACTAGAGATTAATGCGGATGCTAATATTGGTGAAATCACGAATCGATTACCTGGTGTCGAATTAGGTAATTTGTTGGAAACAGGAGAAACAGAAACAACGATTGCTTTAGGAGAAATTGGTTTTGGAAGAGGTACTACCAGAAACCAGAATGACTACTTTACCTTTAGCGTGGATGAAGATGCTCTCCTTTTTGCTGACTTGGATATGTTGAGCGCTAATGTCCAACTTCAACTTTATGAATATGACCCCGATGAGAACGAATTAGGTCAATTACGGTTTAAATCTAACAACAAAGGTAAAAAACCCGAAATTATTAGTGGGGAAGTTTTAGAGGAAGGTGACTATGCAGTACGGGTAAGACCTGTAGGGAACGCCAGAACTGATTATCGTTTGGAGTTAAGTGTCTTTGACCAAGATTTAGATGAGAGTAGTCCGACTCCAGAAACAGCGGTAGACTTAGGAGAAATTACCGAAACTACAACTAAAAAGTCAGGTAATATTGGTAACTTAATCTTGACGGGTTTCCGAGACCAAGCAGATTGGTACAAGTTTACTCTCAGCAATGAGAAAAATCTCGATCTGACTCTTGATGGGTTACGACGTAATGCTAATGTAGAAATTTATGAGAGCGATGGGGAAACTCTAGTAGATAAGTCTACCAAAAGAGGTTCCCGACCAGAAAATATTAATCAGACTTTAGAAGCGGGTACTTATTTTGTGAAGGTATTGCCCCAAGGTAATGCTAGCACGAGATATAGCTTGAGTTTGAACGCTGAGGAACCTATTAAGGAGATAGATCGCTTTGAGTTGGGCAATCTCACTGGTGAAATTGTCAGTAATATTGATGAAATTGGTGGGGAAGGTAGCGGTCAACGGAATACCCAAGATATTTATAGCTTTAATCTAGACGAACAAATAGATTTTCGGGCAACCCTAGACCAAATCAACAGTAATGCTAACCTGGAACTTTATGACAGTGGTAGAAACCTGGATGAAGACAGCGACGACAATTTTATTGTTAGTGCAACTGAGTCAGGTCGCACTCCTGAATTGCTGGAACGAATTTTAGAACCTGGTAACTACAACTTAAGAGTTGTACCAGTAGGAGCAGCAGATACAGAATATCGGGTAGAATTTGATGCTACTGCTGTAGTAGAGGGTATAGATGTTGTTGAAGTTGGGGAACTTAGCGAAAGCGAATATAAAAGCGGACGCGGAAAACGAGTTGGGTTTACGACTGGTGGTGTCCGCAATACTAAAGATATCTACAACTTTACTGTAGATGAACAAAGTACCTTCAATTTGACTCTGGATGGACTGAGTGGTAATGCAAATGTTACTATAGTTGATGAAAATGGCGATCGCCTCTTGAGTTCTTCTAACCGTGGTCGTCGAGCGGAAAGTATTACTGAGACTTTAGAACCAGGAAATTATGCTGCGGAAATATTCCCTGTTGGGAATGCTAAAGCCAGATATTTTCTGAGTATGGATGCTGTAGCAACCGAAGGTTTAGGAGAGGGAGAAGCTCCAGAAACAGCTTTCGACCTGAATCTGGGAGTGCCAGTTAGAGAACGAGTGGGTGATGTAAAAACAGATGGTAGTCGGAATACTCAAGATTACTACAAAATCATTCTTTCAGAAACTGGGGAATTAAATCTCAATTTGGATAACCTCCAAAGAAATGCTGACTTAGAGTTAGTAGATAGTGATGGTAGTACAGTTATTGCTGACTCAACTAACTCTGGTAGAGATAGTGAAGTTATTAGTGAGGTATTAGATGCGGGAGAATATTTCGCACTGGTAGATATCCAAAGTGGGGGTGCTACAAGATACAAACTTACAGCAGAAGTCGATCCAATTACAGGAGATACAACAGACCCGAACGGTACATTAGCAAGTGCAACTTTCTTAGGAACATTTGGCGTAGATGAACTTACTACCTCTGATACCAAGATTGGGTTTAAGGAAAATGGAGTAGTTGATGAAAATGACTACTATCAATTTAATGTGGATGAGACTGAGGATGTGTTTATAGTTCTAGATCGCATAGACCAAGATGCTAATCTAGAATTATTAGATAGTAATGGTGCTTTAATTGAACGTTCTGCTGGTAGCAGTAATAGTGAGTCTATTGAAGCAACCATTGACGCGGGTCAATACTTCTTGCGGGTTTATCCAGGTAGTGAGACTGTTCAAACTGACTATAGTCTTTCTATTGTCTAGAACAGGACTTACCCATGAGGTACGACAAGTTATGATTTGAGATTGCTTCCCTATCGGTCGCAATGACGAAAATACCTTTGATGTACCAAAAGTGACGAAAATACCTTTGATGTACCAAAAGTGACGAAAATACCTTTGATGTACAAAAAGTGATGATTTGAGATTGCTTTTCTATCGGTCGCAATGACGAAAATACATTGTACTGCGTAATTCCTATAGAGGTGGAAAATCTCAACAAAGCAAAAATTTATAAATCAGGAGCGATCTAAAATATGACGATTTTTCAGGGTTCAGCTAAAATTACATGGGGCGAACCAGATGAAGGTTCTAATTCTAATTCATTTTTCCGGGGTGTAGGTACTGAAGAAATTTCCTGGGGTAATGTAACCGTTCCCTTCATCATTGAGAATGGGCAATTGGTTGATAATAATAAAATTACCTTTGTGGAATCCCCATTACCATTTAGTGTTGGAGTTGGAGAAAGTTTTAATTTAGGGAATTTAGCCACCTGGAATTCTTACATTGATGAGGGAACTGGTATTGACTCGGTGCCAATGGTGGTGCAACTAAATTTGGATGGACCGCAGGAAATAAACCAAACGTTTGAGTTTGATTTGGAATTGTCTAGTACCAGAAATGCTACTGCTGATGGACAGTGGGGTGGTGTTTACTTTTTACCACAGACGGGGACTAATGAAACTTTTGAGTACGATGGTACAGAATATTCTATAAACTTGGTTGGTTTTGAGCAGTTTCCTTATTTTCCGGGGTATGAAGGGGAAACATCAGTATTAGGCAATCGTTTTTACACTTCTTATCTTCCTGGTTATAGTGATGCAGCAGTATCTTTAATAGCTCAAATTAATGAAGTAGAAGAGCTAGAAGCAACGCCAGAACCAGAACCAGAACCGGAGCCAGAACCAGAACCAGAACCAGAACCGGGGCTAGAACCAGAGACAGAAGTACCAGTTCAAGTCGGTATTCTCAACGAAGGCAACTACAGAACCACAGACAATATCGGTTTTACAGAAAATAATACCCGTGACGTTGTAGATACTTATGAATTTGAGTTAACCAAAGAAAGTGAAGTCAACCTCACCCTCGATCAACTAAGACAAAACGCCAAGGTAGAAATAGTTGAAACCGAGACCGACAAAATTTTGTTCCAGTCAACAGAAAGCGGTACTCGCCAAAAAAAAATTACGGAAATTCTAGAACCAGGTGAATATTCAGCCCGAGTCTACACCGAAAGTCTAGAAAAAACCAGATATCGTTTAGGTTTACAAGCAGAGGAAATGTCAGAAGAAAAAGACAGCATTGATACTGCGAAAAACTTAGGCATCCTCAGCCCGCAAGAAATTTCCGAACTCGACCGAATTGGTTTTGGTCGTGGTGTTTCACGAGATAAACAAGACTATTATAAATTTAGTCTGGAAGCCGAAAGTGACATCTCTCTCACATTAGACCAGCTCAAAAGAAACGCAGATGTAGAAATCCTAGAGAGTGATGGTAGTAGCCTCCTATATAAGTCTAATAACAGAGGCAAAAGGCAGGAAAAAATCAACGAAACATTAGAAGCAGGGGACTACTACATCAAGGTTACACCTAAAGGTAACGCCAAAACTGATTATCGACTTGGTATCAGTGCAGAAGCAGTTATTGAGGAACAAGATGACACCAAGCCAGGAATAGACCTGGGTGTAGTTACTCCCATCAACGAAATAGCGCAAAACGAAAGTATTGGTCGGGGTCGCGGTCGTCGCCGAGATACCAACGACTACTACAACTTCACTGTAACTTCAGAAAACCTTGTTACCGTGACTCTAGATAACCTGAAAGCTAATGCGGACATAGAACTTTTTAATTCAGATGATGAAATTATCTGGCGTGGAAACGAAAGGGGTCGCAGGAAAGAAGAATATACAGAGTTACTGGAACCAGGAAATTATACAGTGCGAGTTTTCCCCAAAGGTAACGCCCGCACCGACTACCGATTAGGAGTTACAGCTCAGTGGCCTTATATTGATGATTATGCTAATGTTGATGAGGCGTTTGATTTTGGAGTAGTGACTGTTGATGAGCAAAGAGTTCGTAATGAAGTCGGTCAAACTTATACATCACAGTCCGGTCGTGACGAAGAAGACTGGTTCCGGTTTGAAGTGTCTCAGGAATCTAATGTAAATATTGACCTGCGTCAGTTACGACAAAATATCGACCTCATCTTATATGATGAAGACGGTACTCTCATTGACGACTCGAAAAAAGGAGGTCGTAGGAAGGAAAATATTAATGAAACCCTGGATGCTGGCGAATATTATGTGCAAGTACAGCCAAAAGGAGGAGCGCGTAGTAACTATCAACTTACTATTGATGCAGAGGGGTTGATAGAGGAACCACAACTCTTTAATATTGGGGATATTAGTCAACTAGGAACATACTTCAATAACGATCGGATTGGTTTTACTCGCAGCGGTGTCCGGAATGAGATAGATCGTTATTCCTTCAGCTTGAGTGAAGAAGGTCGAGTAGATGTGACTCTCGACCAATTGCGTGCCAATGCTAATGTACGAGTATTGGATAGTCAGGGTTCCCTAATGTTTGACTCCCGTAACCCTGGTCGCGCTACTGAGGAAGTAGGAGAAGAGTTAGAAGCGGGAGATTATTTTATTGAAGTCTTCCCACAGAATTCGGCTAGGACTTCTTATAATCTGAGCTTAGAGTTTTCCGGAGATCCTGGAGAAGAGGATGATTTTCCCCCTGGTGAGGATATTGGGGAACTAACTGAAGAATATGTCAGAGAAGATCGGATTGGTTTTTCTGATGGGGAAGACTACCGCGACCAAAATGACTATCATACATTTACTCTGAGCGAAGAAAAGCGGGTTGAGATTAGTTTAGATAATTTGAGGGCAAACGCTAATGTCCAGTTATTAGATAGTTCTGGTAGTTTGATCAACAGGTCTAATAATCGAGGCAGTCAAAGCGAGAGCATTACTGAAGTGTTGTCACCAGGAGAATACGGTATTCGTGTCTATCCTCAAGGTGGCGCTCGTACTGACTACACCTTGACTGTAAATCCTTCAGAAGTAGCAGAAGATATTGATGGAACTCCACCAGGGGTAGATATTGGTGTCTTGGGAAGTTACGATGTAGAAGACAGAATTGGTTTCACTGAGGGTGGTAGTCGCGATCGAGCAGATTATCGTCAGTTTACGATAGAGGAAGATAGCAAGTTTAGCCTGAACTTGACAAATTTACGACAGAATGCTGATGTAGTGTTGTACGATATTGATGGCAGTCTGCTCAAGCGTGCAGCTAAAAGCGGGAGGCGCAATGAGAAAATTAGTATGGATTTGGAAGCAGGAGATTATTATGTAGGGGTGTTGCCTAAAGGTTCCGCACGGACAAGTTACGATTTGAATATGAGTGCTTCTCCTACAAATCCTCCTTCTACTTCTCCTATCGACCTTGGTCTTCTTGATTTTGCTTCCGATCCTTTGACAGAAGGGGGTAGGTTAATTAGTAGTAGTGGTAGTGAAGTCAATTATACTTTTGATTTAGCTGAAAGTGATACTGTTACCGTTACTCTTGATGATTTGAGAGCTAATGCTAATCTGGAACTATACAACAGTGATGGCAGACAACTTTTAGGTAGTTCTAGTAATTCTGGTACTAGCGCTGAGGAAATAGAAGTTTCCTTGGAACCAGATACTTACCTTGTTAAAGTTTTAGGTCAAGGTCAAGCAACCAGTTTTGACTTGAGTATTGGTTTGGGTTAAACAGGAGTTACGGACCTAAACAAGAAACCGGGTTTATATTAGATTCGCGATCGTACTGATATCTGTATCCTATAAACCCGGTTTCTGCATAAGTTAATATTATGGACGGCTTGTAGTAGGGTTTCAGCCCCTTCTAGAGTTAAGGCTAAAACCCTACTACAAACAAGAACTTTTTTTATAGCTAATTATTCGGACACGATATAATACCAAATCCGGTAGTGTCGGTATAAATAAAGCAGAGAAACCGGGTTTATATGAAATTCCCTACTACACTAACATATATCTCCCATAAACCGGGTTTCTTTGAACATTTCCATTGCAAGCGGATTTAATATAAACAGGACTTACCCATGCTTCACCTTGAAAGCGCAATATTTAGGGGCGAATGGCATTCGCCGTCACTGGATTTAGTATCCGTGCGTAAGTCCTGATAAATCCTATACTATAATAGTTTATTAATAGTTAATATCATGGACGATTTACTAAATATATTTTCCGACCCATTTTTTGATTCATCAACGCCAGATTTGATTCAACCTAGTGTACAATCTGGAACTATAGGCGATATCTTCCAAAGTTTTGGAGATATTACAAACATAGGCGAGATAGGAGATATTACTAATATTGATATAGGTGATATAGGTGATATTGATATAGGTGATATAGACATAGATATTGGTAATACAGACCTATATTTTGGTGGAGGCGACCCTCTAACTGGATACGACCCAACAACAGATTTCAATATCAAGGAGTTAGAGAATATCTTGTGCGACTTATTGCCAGGATTTTTTCCCGATCTATGTCAACCTCAAATCTCTATCAATGATACGAAAATTACTGAAGGTAATAGAGGTCGAAAAACAGCAATATTTAATGTCACTTTAGATGAAGAGAGTGATGAAATAGTTAAAGTTAACTATACAACCGTCAACGGTAGCGCTCAAGCAGGTAAAGACTACAAAAAGACACAAGGAACTCTTACTTTCCAACCTGGTCAAACCCAAAAGGCGATCGCTATTCCTATCCTTGGAGATGGAAAAGTAGAAGACAATGAAACATTTACTGTCAAATTGAGTCAACCTCAAAATGGCAAAATTGAGGACGTTCAAGGAATTGGCACTATTCAAGATAATGACTTACCTAAAATCTCTATCAGAGACGCCAAAATTACTGAAGGGAATAGAGGAAAAAAACGAGCAAAATTTACTGTTACTTTAAACAGTGAAGTTGATGAAACTGTTAGAGTAAATTATGCCACTGTTAATGGTACTGCAAAAGCAAGATCGGATTATCAAACAACTAAAGGTACTCTAACTTTTAGACCAGGACAAAGACGAAAGACGATTTCAGTTCCTATCTTAGGAGATACCTTAGATGAAGAAAATGAAAGATTTCAAGTTGTTTTGAGTAAACCCAGAAATGCTAAATTAGGAGATCGAAGAGCGATCGGAACTATTAGAGATAATGATAATTCTATTAGACATCTCCGAAAATAGTCAAACGTTTACTATAACTATCTTTTAAGGAGCGATCGCTATCTCCATAAGATAGTTAATTTTTCAGGGTTTTATCAGTATTATAGAT
>JAAUYJ010110541.1_pt1 | contig 13176 bp, 17 predicted proteins | sample 7278031 | NCBI WGS metagenome assembly JAAUYJ01 (sample SAMN14350222, study PRJNA611818) | marine sediment metagenome | isolation source: surface marine sediment (1.8m) | place: French Polynesia: Moorea | collected 2018-08 | reverse complement strand
TTTTCGTCTGACTCTTGCGACGCTGGCTGCAGCTCGCACGGAGAGTGGGGGGAGGGACCGACAAAAAAGTGTAGCAGTGGCGCAGGAAGAAGAAGGAAAGGGATTGGAGACTTTCTTTGCCCTTCCAAGTCTTAATTACAATTGGAGAAGGGACATAAAACCAGAAGCTATACAGGAGAGGAAGGCAGAGGAGGTCACTCGAGAGAGAGCGCATAGATATATCACCAGAGATACTTTTTTGCGGAAATCGCTTGGCAGGAATTACTGCGACCAGCGTCATTCGATAAAAAATAGAACAAATATACTTTTACTCTCCGCAAAAAATTTTCTTGATGGACGCGAAATATTGGTGGCATTAGCGTGTTCCCAGGCCCTTCCCCCTTCCCCGGTCGAGGTTCAAATTAGCTCGCCCTGGGGTGGGATTCGAGATTACCCACGCACACTGCAGACAACCCCTACCTACCCTCATCGGAGGGGACCGGAGGCGGCCAAGTAAGACTGAATTAAGAGGGAGGAAACTTTCCCTTCTGCGCCGTTGAGCCAACAAGGAGAGGGGTGTGTTGAGGGGGCAGTGGAAACAAATCTTCCATTAGTTGGAAGGACAGGGGGGAGGGGGGCACTGCGGCCAGTGTACATTGTGTTGTTTCGTGCCAAGAGAGCGGACACGATCTCCCCCTTCCCGCGGGCCAAGAAGTGGCTCAATGAGGGGGAGGGGGGAGGATCTGGAAGGAGGGAGGAAGGGCGTGTGTGGTACAAACACTACCAATCGTGTGAGCTTTCTTCCGTCTTCTCTCCCTCCCTTTCATGTGGGTGTGTGGCAACATGCACTCACGGGTTGTGTGTGTGTGTGATGGTTGTTTGTTTTTATTGCCCGCCATCCCCCCTCCCCCGATCCCTCCCTCTCCCCCGTCTCTTTCTGGCGGTCTCTCGATCCGGCGACCGCAAGGCCGTCCCGAGAGAGAGGGAGGATACGGAAGAAGGACTCTCTCTCTCCTCCTTTGCTCCTCCTTGGGTCTGTGGGTTCTTTTCAAGACCGCGAGACTGAGACAGAGATCAGAAGCCATATGCACCCTGGAAAGAAACACGTAGCGAAAGGAGTTGGGCGGGATGACCTGCCTTGCTTGACGTGGGGAAATATATCGGTGAAGGGTCGGGGATTTTAGACACACTTACAGATTGTCGTCTCCTAGTGAAAAACCACCACGACACACGCTACTTCATTCCAGGCCAGCCCCTCCCCCTTCCATTTTACCACCACACATCAACGATTGTTCCTCAGCGAAACTGTATGAAGGAGGGGGAGGGGGGACGTTTTTGGAGTGGAGGTATCCCATTCCATCATGCGAGAAAATAGAGTGGGATTTGATGGCTAAAGGGGGTTGGTCTCTCCCTCGTTGGGCCGGCTCGGTCGGTCGGCCGGTCTCATAGCTCTTGTGGTCGGGGGGGAGAAAATGAGGAGCCAACACGCGCGGAGGCGGAGGCGGAGGCGGCAAGATGGACTCGCCTGAGGAGCTCTGCCTGCCGAGGTTGAGGTCTTTTTGCCTCCTTCCATGAGGTTTTGGTTTTCCCCGTTCGCTGAAGGGGAAAGTCACCGAATCTGGGGTGTTTACAACATGCGTAGCACGTTTTTTTCTAATAAAATTAGTTGCTACAAACTGCCCCGTTGGTATTCTTTCCGTTTGGCCTTTGGCGAATTCCACCCATCCTTTTCTCCAGCTCCGGTTGCCTCTTTTGGCTCGTCCATCATGCTTGAAAGAGGAGGAAAAGGAAAGAGAAAGAAAGAATAGGCCGACCGTGAGCCGCCGCCGCTTTTTTGTTGGGGTTTTTCTCCTCCCCTGTTTCCTTAACAGCCTTTTCATCCTCTACTTTTCCTATTTTTGCAGGTGTGAGTGAAAGCAGGAGGAGGCGCCTTGAAGAGTTATGAGCCTCCTGGCCCTATCCTCCTCCGCCATGGGGGAGGCGGAGGCGGGGGCCGGAAAGGGGGAGGAGGGGGACGGGGAGGAGACCCAGCCAGGGTCGACGTCCGCCGCCGCCGCCGCCAAGCTCTTGCTCAGGGGGGAGGTGAACAACAACATCGACCAGGAGGCGACTGATGAGACAAGAGGAGAAGGTACAACTTTAAATACAGTTTATTGACGAAGGTTTTTCTATTTCCAATTTCTTCGCCCCAACAGGATTGGGCGCCGAAGAAGATGCTTTGAAAGCCCCTCCCGCTTCTTCGGCCTCAGCAACCGCGAGCGCCCCTCGTTCCGACCAGGAGTGGCTGTGCGTGTCCAGGCTCCCGAGGGACATGGGCGAGGGGGAGCTAAGGGCCCTCCTGGCAGACTACGGGGAGGTCCGCCACCTGCGCATGGTCAATTCAAAAATATCAGGTCGGTGAAGCAAAACATGGACACAGTGCATGAAGTGGTCGCCGCTGGCAGTGGTATCAAGCTCATAGAGCCGAGTTATCCTTGTTTTCTTCTGTTTTGCATCTGCATGAGCTGGGCTTTGTATAAAAAAGAGAAAATTAGGCGAGAGAGACACTGTGCAAATTGTAGCCGCTTTTTCTGCATACTCTCCACGGCGTACGCCAATCCCTTCCAAGACTGCCATAAGAAGCCTTTTCCACGCTCTCTTTCGCGCTCGCCGTACTTTCCTCCCCCTCCTCCAGGCTCATTTCTATTTCCAGAATATAAGAAGCAGCCATCCAGCCATTCCTTCCCCTTTCCTCCCTCCCCTCTTGCTCCATTTATTCTCCCTCCTCCTCCTCCTCCGCGACGACGTCCTCCCCGGCTCTCATACACATTTGATTATCCCCCCTACCCATTCTTTGTGCGGCGGCGGTGCCTGCCCGCGTGAGCCTTTTTTTGCCTACTTCTATACCTCCTCTCTCCCCCTATCCTAATGCGTATGTGTAGAGTATGTCCTTCTCTCTCGTCGTCTTACGCACAGTGTACAGATGGGAAGAAGGAGCGAAAAAGAAAAGAAGAACTTCCTCCCTCATCATCATCATCATCTGTAGCGCATCCTTCGTCCCCGCTCCTCTCTCGTTCCATGCATGCCACTCCCCCGGCATAGCAGTCAGCCCGCATCTGCCTTTTCTTCCCCCTCCCCTGGGCCTAACTCCCCTTTCGTCTTCTTTTTCTCTTTCTGTTTTCTCCCCCTCCTCCCTCCCACTTCGTCCATTATTAATACCTTATCCTCCATGCAGCACTTGTCTTCGTCTTTGTTGTTGTCGGTCGAGGGCGAGATGGAGCTGGAGAGATATGCGGGCGTTTGTCAAGGGACTGACAGCGCGATTCTTTGACGACACCTCTGCTCTTTGTACAATTTGAGAGTACCGCGAGCAATACAACTTCCCACCTGAGATTTTAATTTGATCTCGAGCACCTTCCTCCTTCGCCCCCGAACGACTGTACTGTACACGACGACGACCGCGTCCTTTCCTTCCCGAAACCGTCTTCCCCAGTCATAAACGCGGTCGGGGGGTGGGGGGGGATGCATTGCGGGGCTGGAGGCTGCGGCATGCATTGGTGGCGACTGGCTGTGCACTTTCCAACTCGAAAGAGCGAGCAGTCGACATCAAAGAAGTTGTGGGAGGAGAATACAGAAAGGGAGGGGGCGATGATATGCATTTTCCCCGTAGCCGATCGCGCTCCTCCTCTTTATATTAAGCGATCGATGCCCTCAACATTTGTCTCTCTCCCTCCCTTCCTCAGGTCGCTTCACCGGCTACGCCCTCGTCTCCTACTCTTGCAAGTCCTCCTCGCTGCAGGCGCGCCACGTCCTCCAGGGTCTGCCGGCGAGGGGAGGGCACGTCCTCGACTGCGAGTGGGTGCGGAAGGAGGAGGAGGAGGGAGGAGAAGAGGAAGAGAAGGATCCCTGTCGCGGGCTTCCCACCGAATCCAAGTGCTTGTTTGTGGACAACCTCCCCTCGCAGTACAGGGACATGGCAGAGTTCAGGAGGGTCTTCTCTGTCGTCGCCAAACCGCCCTACTGCCAGGTACATAAAGAAGATTTTTCTAAAAAAAATAAATTAACTTGTGAAACAATATTTAGCTTCCATAATACGTTCAGTGACAGCATCATGATTTTTTCATATCCTTGTCCTTTTCCTCAGATCGCCATGAAGAACGGAGTAATCCAGAGCTGGGGTCTGGTGGAGTTCACTTCGGCGGAGGACACTGAGGCGACGCTGGACCGGGCGGACGGAACCGAGCTGCTGCCCGGGCAACCCATCCGGGTCCAGTTCTGCACGCCGGGCGTCAGGGCCATCAGCATCTACATGGACTTTGTGAACAACCCGATGGACGCGGTGGCCAGCAGGGAGAGGAAGGCGCTGCTGGAGGAAGCGCCCTCCACCAGGGTGTACGACCAGCTGGAGTCGCTGGCCAAGCACAACCCCTGGTTTGTGCAGAACCTCCAGCGCATCATGTCCTCCTCCAGCCTGCTGCCCAACGGGGAGGCAGCCCCGCAGCATCAGACTTCCGTCCAGTCACTGCCCTCTACTTCAACCTCCTCGCCCGCCGCTACAGCAGCTCCTCCTCCATCTACGGATCCCGCGCAGGCTGCGCTGATTCTTCTGCTGGCCGGGAGGGTGGCGGCCGGGAAGTCATCACCAGCTCAGACGGCCTCCCTGCTCAAGGTCGTGTTGCAAAGAATGGAGGCGGGAGCGTCAGCGGCGGAGGTGCTGGCCGAAGTTACTGCAGAAGAGCAGCAGCAGCAACATCAACATCAGCGGCCCGTGTTGCTCGACACCCCCGGTCAGCAGCAGCAACAGCAGCAAAACGGCAAGAAGGACCTCAGCGAGGTGATCTCCTCCCTGGTGAAGTCCTCTCAGGAGATGCTGAAGCAGTCCAACTCCAATTCACCGTCTGCTTCGCTCCTCCCCAACCCCCCTCCTCCCACGGCCTCGCCACCCAGCAGGATGGATCCGAACAAGAGGGATCCCACGCTCACCGACCTCCTCCTCAAGTCCTTCCAGGCCAGAGTTCGAAAGGGAGTCTATTCACCGCAACAAGGTGGAGGTGGAGGAGCTGTAAGGATGAGGGGCCAAGCACCGAATGGGAACAGGTCCAGATTCGGCCCGCCCACCGCTTCTTCCACGGTAGGCTCTTCTTCGTCCAGGGCGGAGGTCTTCAAGTATCATCAGCACCAGCAGCACCGCTCTCCCACTGCAGTGTCGAGTCCCAATACCGCCACCGTCCCAGTCCCGGCCCCCACCGTTCCCCTCCCTTGCCCACCGCCTTCTCCAGCGGCCGCAGCGGCAGCCGCAGCAGCCGCAGCAATGGCGCCTCTTCCGGTACCCCCGCCGACAGTGGCTCCTGCCTTGTCACCAGGGGTCGGGTTCTTTCAAGCCCAGCTGGAGCATCAGCAACAACAACAACAACTGGAACAGCAGTCTCTGGTATTAGCCGCTGCCGCCGCAGCTTCATCGCCAAATCCGTTTCTGCCCTTCTCCGCCGCCGCCGCCCAGCAACAGGCATCCTCCCTCCTGTTCCCCACGGCTCAGTCGCCCTTCCCTGCCCCGCACAACCCCGCCGTGGCCCCCGCCACCCAGTGGCCCATGACCACCAGCGCGGCGGCGGCCGCCACCCCGACGCCCCCGCCGACGCCCTCCCCGCAGCAGCAGTATTGCCTCCAGCAGGCCGCCGTCCTCGCCACGTCCGCTGGCGGCGGCGCCTACCCCAACTACGCTTTCCAGCCCGAGAACATGCTAGTCAACGCCCTCGCCCAGCAGCAGCAGCAGCAGCTCTCCTACGACGTCTCCGGCGGCAAGAGGAAGTCCGACTCCTGGGAGGACATCCAGGCCAAGAGGGCCAAGATGGCCTTCCAGGGTGCCGCGTCGGGATCTATCCACCAAGGCCATCAACATCAGTTCCCGGGATTCGTTGCCGTCCCTGGATTCACCAAGACTTGAAAATGAAGAAAGAAGAAAGAAGAAAAGAAAAATTCATGTTGTAAAGAGTGGCATTTTATGAACCCCTACTTGGTGCCTGCATATGCGACATTATTATTCGAAAGATTGTTATGTGCGTATGAGACGCAAGGCGCCATATAACAAGGAAAAACCCAAAAAGTCCCGAGGGAGAAGCATCACCCATATCCGATCTGTCCAGTCCAGTCACTGTCCATGGTAAATACAGTCAGCCGAAAAATCCTATCCCAGCTAATCTAATGAACATCTTTTCCCCCTTAATTTGCGAAGAACTAGGTAGTCGATATCACCTACCTTCCGGCTTGTCTCTTTTCCCCGTTGCTCCGTTGGGACAAATTCCGCCTCCCCTCCCTCCTTTCTCTTCCTCACTGACGAGGTGACAAGAGAGCTGTCAACCTTTCTACAGGACATTGAAGGAGGAGGGGAAACGAGGAGGGGAGGAGGGCAGAAGAGGGGCTCAGTCAGTCGTCCTTTCCACGCCCTTCCCCCTCTTCGAAAAGTCAAGCAGCCAACTCGTCCCTCGCAGACCTAATTATGCAGCAGATCAAACTTAATTGTTCCATTCCTCCTTCCTCCTATCCTTCTCCACCGCCACCCCTCCTTCTGCCTGCCGAGAAGAGACGGGGGAGAGAAGGCTCGTTCGTCCCCGGTTGTCGGAGCCAAATTAACCCGAGTGGAAAGCGCTGGGGAGTCGGAAAGAAAAGAGATCGGTCTGTGCCGGGGAAGGGAACAAACTGTTTGGCAAGCATGCTAGAGACTTTCTCGCTCAGGCCGAAATGAAGACCAACTGCAGTGTCAGCACTTCGGGCCATGATAGCTCAACCATAAGAGAAATTGAGAAAGATACCCTGAAGTTGGAATACCTCTTTATTAAAATAAATTTGCTGTTCACTACCGGCCCAAAAACAGAAAAAAATTAAGACAATGGTAGGGCCCAAGACTGGTAGGGCCATTCCAGTGCCCAGGAATTATTGAATCGATTTTTTTGGATGGCGGGTACGTCGTTCTTCCCAACAAAAAATGCAATATTTATTTTTAGAGTAAAAAATTAAAGGATAAATAATTTCTATTTTTTTGGAATCCAACTATAAGAAGCTTTGTAAAAAGTGAAAAAGCTGACTTGATCACGTTTGCCCTTGAAAGTGAAAAATGTCTTGCCCTGTAACAACGGAAGTAATGGAATATAAGGAGAACTTACCGACTGATGGCCTTTCAGGAGCCTCTGCCAGCAATAGTGAGAAGGCGGAAGGACATGGAATCATAGGTACGGTGAAGCAAATAGACGCGATGGCCGGCAGCATTTTGAACCTGAACGGGCCGGAGGGGATTCTGGTTGGCACCGCCGCTGTCGTCGTCATGTACCACCTGCTGCGGAACGCCATGTCTTCTCCCGGCGGGGACCGAGTGTCTCCGGCGCTGGTCCTGGCCCTGGGTTTGCCCGCGTGGCCGATACCCCTCCTGCTACTGACGTTCCTGACGCTACAGCCGCACCTGCCCAGGTTCTTCAGGTTCCTCCAGCCGGGGGGACTGATAGCGGGGGACGCCCTGGAGGCTCTCTTCCTGCCGCTCAGGAGGAGGAAGAGCGGCGAGAGCGGTTCCTGGTGGAAGGACGCCCTGAGGGGTCTGCACGTTTTGGTGTCGCTGGCCGCGTGGGCAGTGCTGCACATGTTCTTTTCGCGCGCAGTTCAGAAACATTTCTCATCGTAGCTACAAAAAGTAAGCTGTAGAGGAGAAGATTACACGGCGTCGGTCAACAGGTTATACAAGTGCATATATTTTTATAGTCCCAAAACTATAAAGATTCTTCCCAACAGTATTAGATGAAAACAATGAAAATCAGTAATTTCCTCTTAACAACTCAGAAGACAACGCATTTTTAGCCGAGTCCAATGTGAGATCATCCGGGGACTCCCGAAAAAATATCCTGGCGGAGCTAAGTCCGTAGAAAATGAGATCGAACTCCTTCTGCAAGACATCCAACCTTCTTGCTGTGAGGGCCAATGTCTGTTGTAACTTTTCCTCTCCTCCCTCCTGATTGCTCTGTTTCTCAATTTTGGCTTTTTCCTACGAAAAAGGCAGAAACTTTAGGAACGCCTGTACAAAACTTCCGAAACTCTTTCTTACCTGTGTGTATTTTTCGCCCACCGATTGAAACCAATGGAGAGAATCGAATTGACTCCATTGCTTCAGAAGTGTTAAAAGATAGGCGATTCCTGAAAAGAAGGAGAATAAAAAAGTCGCCAACAGGTGAAAGCGAGATAAAATTATTACCCATGGTGAGTCCGTCGTCTGTAAATCCGATTTCTGGTTCCACGGCACTGGTTGCGGACTTTCTCCAACCCTTGCGGACAAGGACGTCCTTGGCGATCACCATATGTTCTGCATGAGCCACGGACAGGGCAGGAACCAATAGGAAGAAGTTGTCGAGGTGCGAGAAGTTTGTAGAATCGCGAAGCTGCTTCCCGAAGACTGCGACTAGCATCTAAGAACACACAGTGACAATATTCCAGATCGATATGTAACCCCTCCCAAAGAGAAAACCTTTCAAGTACCTGTAAGAAGTCGCCTTCGTTTTCCAACCCGCTCCCCATGCTTGCCATGGTTTCATCAAGCAATGATGCGGAACGCGACACTTCTTCAGAGCCACCAACCGACAATGCTCCAAAAGGGTTGTTCTCGCTCTGGGGAAGAAAGGCGACGGCCTCGGTGGCGTTCCTCAAGCCGGCAGTCCGAACTAGCCTGACAAATCCAAGGGCGTTTCCTGCAAATGATTATTTCAAAGTGCAACTGTACAAGGCTAGATGAACCAAAAGTAGCTAACTCACTCACCATACGTGGGCGTAGGGGGCACAGTAGAAAAACTAAACCCACTCACCCTCATGGGAGATGCCCTTACGTACTGCTGCACATACACACACCCTGGCCGCCGCAGGGGGGGCGAGAAATCAATTTTTGCTTACAAACTAGCAAAAACAAGCAAATTTTCGGCCGCCTTTGGCGGCCACAAAAAGTGTTTTCCAATTTTTGTCCACAAACTAACAACATCTACAATATTTTGGCCGCCTTTGGCCGCCTAAAGAAAAACATTTCTTGATTCCCCCTTGAGGGGCCAAAAAACATTCCCCCCCCTTGATTGACTTCCGACCTCACGCCCACGTATGTCACTCACCTATTTCGGAAACCAACTTTCGGAAATCTTCCATGTAGTTGAAAGTGCTGGCCGATGCGCCATCGTCTTCCTCCACTCGGCGAAACACCTTGACGAACTTCGATGCCCGATCATACGGAAACTGCAAAAACGCATTTACGAAAAAATCGTCAAGGAAACTTAATTGATCAAATCAGCACAATATTGTACCTTATGCTCAAGAGCTTCCCTGCTGTCAGCGAAATGCTTGGCGTCACGCAGCAGCCTGGACTTGACACGGTCGTCGTTAAGGAACCGCGAGAAGGAAGCGAACCTCTTGCGGAGAAGCTGGTAGGCGTTGTTGGCGGCCGTGTTGAGAATTCCAGCGCCATGGCAGCGCACAGAGTTGGACACGTGAGAGACGCCCACCGTGCTGAGGTACTTTGCGTCACCTCCACCTCCGGACTGGGGCCTCTCGACAAAGACCTGATCGTTGGCGTTGTAGCGGTATCGCCGCACAAAGGCGTCCAGGTGCCGCATGATCTCCAGCGCGTCCGGGCCCTGGGTCTCCTCCGCCGTGTGGGTGGACACTGGGAGGTGGTCGTCGTCGCCCCCTCGCCCAGACGACGACAGCGAGGGCAGCCCATGCTTGTGGTCGGCCAGGGAGCGCATCTCGGCGTAGGTGCGCCAGTTGTGCATGGCCACCGTTGCTAGGTTGTAGAAGGTGCGGTTCAGGTACTGAAGCACGCAGGCTTTTGGGAAGAGAAGGAAAAAACATATTGAACTTTGAAGTCGCCACAAACTTGAATAAAGTTAGGTCAATGTTCTCACTCTTGACGTGGATGTACTTGTCGAGGAACCTGATGGGTCCCAACTCGAGCAGTGGCGAGAGGCACCTCCTGTTGGTCGTTCCTGCAGACTCCTTGAAGGGGTTCCGGACGTCGTCCAGGTGGAGGTGCGAGTGGGCGTGCATCCTAAGGTCCGTCTCCAGGTGGCGGCACAGCGGATCGAGAAGCTGCCAAACCATACTAATCCGAATTTCAATACTCTTTTCACAAGCTGGATTACGTATCTACCTCGTCTTTGAAGTATGACTCGATTTCCTTTTGGAACGCCTCTCTCAGCTCGTTATTGTTCTCAAGGTGTTGAACGGAAGAAAGAGGCGATGCAGAATCACCCATGGCAAGGAAAAGATACTGCAAAAACGAATACACTTGAAACACTAGAGGCACAAAAGCGAGGTACAATGATCAAAATTTACGTGCAATCTTGGAGCCTCTGACTTGTTTTCGTAGACATGCTCGAAGTAAATAGGAACGATGGCCCGATGCCAGTAGGCGAACGAACAGTCGCACGCCCTTCTGACAGATTTCTATGCAAAAGAAAGATGACTGTTTTTAGATGTGACAAGAACACGCAGCGGGAAAAAACCCTCTCACCTGAATGCTCCCTAACACAGCAATGCGGTGCAAATTAGAAGACAGTGACCGAATCTCTTCGTCTCTGTGGATATAAATCGAAACGTCAAGCAAAGTTCCAGCCGCTTTCAACTTTGGACATAAAAAAAGAGTACATAGTACCGTACATTACCTGAACGTCCTGTTCTGCGCCGCCAACGAGAGGCATATCCTGGCCACCGTCCTGCGGTCGTGCGTGGGCGGCCCCGCCACCGCCGCCTCTGCCGCCGCCATGGCCGCCAGCGTGTCCACGCGGCTCTGGGTCATCCTGCCGTCTGAGGCGACGCCCCGCTTGGCCCGCTCCACCGTGCTGACCACCAGGAAGGCCGTGTGCTGGGTGACGTGGGCCACCGCGTCAGACACCAGCAGCGAGTGGCGGAAGAACAGCTGCTCCACGCACTTGAGCATCTGCAGCATGCGGCACAGGCACACTGCGCTTGATCTGCAGAGGAGGATCAACCAAAGTTGATATTTACTACTCATGACGGCGTATTTATTTTAATACTTGGTAAGGGGAGCGGACAACTTTGAGTGTAAGTTGAGAAGATTGGATGCCAGGTTTCGCAGACTGCAAGCAATCTTCAGGCCTGGAAAAAAACACTGTTTCCTTTGGCACTTGGGACTTGTGTAAATTAAGTACCTTGCAAGATGAGGTCTGCCTTCCTGTGCAACTCGTCCAGACTGAGGCTCCCGCCCGGCCGTCGAAGGGAGGTCTCCAGGCGGTTCATCCACGTTGATAGCTGAAAAATGCAATGACTGTAGAAATGGCCGTGGAACAACGAACTATCATCTTTTCAAACCTGTCTTTGATAGGCCTTGACGTCCTGCGGAAGGGACTGCGCTTTCCCCTCCAACAAAGCCTTCCTGGCGGCTGCGACGCCTGCGGGGAGTCTCTTGTCCAGCCCGCTTCCGAAGTGGTCCGGGAGGTGAGCGGAGAAGACGTGCTCGGGGAACCAAAGGATGTTGCCGGTGAGGGTGACATTCGGCACCTGAGAGAACAATTGATACAAAAATTATAAATTAATACAGCGCAGTTGGCCGGTTTTACAGTACCTTCTTGAAGAGCTCCCATAGTCGAGTAAGAACTCTTTTGTCTTGCAGGCCGAAAAGTTTTGCAAAGTAAATCACCTGCAAAGGAGGAAAACCATACAGTACGAAACGCATATTTTGGTCCTGCTGTTTTTATACCAGGCAAGAGAGGTCTACAACCCTCAGTCTCTGCAGCGGGTCCCAGGCTGCCGTGACAAGGGATGACTCCACGTCGGCCATCGTCGTTCGCAGGCAGACCAGGGCCTCGCCACGCAGGCACTTGTTGCTTCCCACAGCGACAGTTTCCTCGCCACCGGAAGAATCTAAGTCTTGATCCACGCAAGCCTAAAAAGACAGAAATGTCTTATCATCCCATCCTTCAACTTGTGCAGGAAAATACAAACTCACTGCAAACATTCCCGTCCTGAACAGTCTCCCGTCGATGTCTTCGAGGCACTCCTCCAAGCGACCCACCTCGTCGTCATTCACCTCAAGCTCGAATTTGTCGGGATTGGCTCTGGCGGCCTTTACGGCAACCTTCATAAATGGAAAGAAAAAAGTCTGGTAAAAATACGGCTAAGGCTCAAAGCCAGTTTTTCACTACCAACCTTGTAGGCAGACCAGTCCGACGACAGCGAGGACGAGCTGGCAGACACTGAGTTCTGCTGTTGAGAGAGGAGCAGGGAGTCAAGGGTCAGGAGGGTCGTCAGCAGGCGGCCAACGTGGTCGAACACAACCTGTTCATGAATTTGAATCATTAACAACATTACTTGTCCCGTTCATAGCAAACCTACTTGGAAATGAGTGTCGGCGATGCTGATCAGGCGTGGGGACGCCGACTTGCTGTCGGCGTGAAGAACCGACATCTAGACGAGAGTATTTAGTTTCGCGCAAATCCCTACGCAAAAAAGCCAAACCTGTCTTATGGTGTTGGACAGGACCTTCTGGCAGTACCTCTGGTACTGTGCCATCCTCCTCAGCAGTGGCAAGACCCTGCTCAGGGCCAGCTGCTTCCCTCCCTCCTCAGTCTTGACGCCGGACCCGTACAATAGGAGAGGGCAGAAAAATCTGGAGAAAGAAAATGATATGAAAAATGAAATTATATGAATGTGCATTGCGTGCTAATTTTGATTTTACTACAAGCCTAACCTCTCCTCGGCCTCCCTGACCATGTCTCTCATTTCCGAGCAGACGGAGGCCAGGGCCAGGACCACCTTGGACAGCATCTTGTTGTCGCTGCAGACGATCTCCAGCAAATCCTACATGGAGAGAAGAGCGACGACATTAAGTGAACAATCCGCCTATATGTGTGATGTGACTAAGTCAAGTGTCCATGACCCACCGCTCCTTCGTACGCCTCCGAACAGGGCAGCAGAAGGGGCACGTCGGGGACGTTGGAGGCGACGTCGCTGATTGTGGAAGATGGTGCCGCCGCCTGCCCGTCCTCCCCCTTGTGCGGCGGCCACCTGGTGATCCTGTCGAGCGTCTGCGAGTGCTGGTCCACCAGCAGGCCGTACTGCTTTAGGACGGTCTCCTTGGCCAAGACTGTCAAAACGAAAAGAGGGACAACATGATAAAAAACGGGACTCAGTTTTGACATGAGCATACAAATTATCTTGTACCTTTGGCTCTGTCGTCCATGA
>JAAUYJ010096432.1_pt1 | contig 13176 bp, 14 predicted proteins | sample 7278031 | NCBI WGS metagenome assembly JAAUYJ01 (sample SAMN14350222, study PRJNA611818) | marine sediment metagenome | isolation source: surface marine sediment (1.8m) | place: French Polynesia: Moorea | collected 2018-08 | reverse complement strand
CACCTTCCTCCCCATCTTGTAGTGGGATCCGGTGACCGCGCGCTGGAACACAGCGGCCAAAGGAAGAAGAGCGAGCAACTTTGCGGAATGTTCCTCTTCATCATCCTCCGTCCGTTCGTCGACCTCTCACTGGACGAAGTTAATAAAACACATGAAAGAGTAAAGAGTACAGGGTGGCCTAATAAATCTTACATATTTCAGGTTTTACTCTCCACCTCTTCCTTTGAATATCATTACCGGATGATCAAAGGAGATCCATTTTCACGTCTTATAAGAGCCCTTGTTCTTCTTTGGGTACATGTATACAATTGAAGTCGGCAGATGGACAGGGCTCACGTAATAAATGGGAAAGAGAAGTAGGGAAAACGTGGGATGGACGGACGCAGAAATTGAGCGCTGTTCGAAAATTAAATTGGGAAAGACTGGGGGATCTTTCGTTCGCCATCCCGCTGAGAAAGAGACCGAAAAAACGCGGCAGACTCTCTCACGCTTCTCTAAGCAGAGACGAGATCGCATTACTCTCCTCTTATTTTTTTCCCAGGTGACCCTTCCTTCCCTCTTCGCTCCAAAACACGCCATTTCGCAGCCGGACGGATTAAAGTGGTAAATATGGATTTCCCTTTGTTTGACCGTTTCTGTGTTGTTCCGTGGATCGCCCGTGCGTGAGAAAATTACGTCAACACAAAGGAAGAGAAAGAGACTCGCGACAAAAAAGGCGAGGGATTAAAAGCAAGTCTGAGTGGCAAAAAAGTAGATTTCTCCTGGTCTTGACTGCAATTATGCCTCCTTCCCTTGTTCTTATGGTTCTATAATCACCACCTTTTAGGCTACCGAAATATATTTCCTTCATTGGCCTGCAAAAAAAGAAGAATCGATAAAAAGCATTTCTTTCCTGGTCCCAACCTCGCCTGGAGGGGAAAGCTCCGGCTGCCCCCTAAGTGAGCGTATAAAAGGAAGGAAGGAGATGCCACGAATTTCTCATCCCTTTCTTCTCTCGAAAAGAAGGGGGCCTTTGTTGTGTTGCTCCGACATTCGCCGATGACGACAAAAAACGCTTTGACACTGTGGAAGAACACGGTTTAACACATGTGGCGAATGTCGGTTTCGGCCATGCCATCGTCGTCGCTTCGTCCATTTCGTTGCGCCGTGGGCGAGGGATGGGAGCAACAATTGCTAGGGATGAGATTGCACATTTTCTGGAAGTCGCTCAAGTTGGGGTGGGCTGCTTAGCAGGGAATGGGGCGGTAGGGGGGTCTCCAATAGAAGATATACAGTGGCACCTCCGAAAAAGCTGCCATCGACTCGAAAAAAGAAGAGAGAAACTCTCTTATATCGGATAAAGAAGGGGGAGGGAGAGAGGGGTATTAAGCAATTCGAGCATTGGTGAGAGGAGAAAAGCTACCCAAATACTTTTACGACCGTTGTTTTTCCCTTCAAGGAGGGTGGAAGGAGGAGGGTGGATTTTCTTTTTACCCCACCCCTTATTGGCCGTCGGGCGAAAAGAGAGAGCCAGCACCAAACAACAACAAAATAACAAAGAAAAGAGGAGGGAGGGACAACAAATGATTGGCAGCTTCATGCCAAACACCGCCCTGCCCTCAAACCAAAAAGAGCCTCCCCCTCCTCCTCCACAGGTCGGCCGGTTATTGTTGTGTTATTGTAATCCAATCTTCTTTTTTGTGTGTCCAGGGTTTTCTTTTCTTTTGATTAGGGCAAAAAGCCAGGGAGGAGAAAACAAGCAAAAAACTCTTCCTCAAGACTTTTTTCTTTTTTCTCTTTCTCGCTGTCATAATAGGTGCTGCCCCTCCTCCCTTTCTAAATAAAGGTTCGTTTCTTCCACTCCCACGGAGTGTTCAATTAAGTCAGGGCTGGACCTGGATGTTTTTGAACGATGGGGGGGCGGAGATCCCAAACTTTTTACTCTGACCGAGACAGGGGGGGCAACAACAGAGTATTTTGAGTGACAGCCGTGGAAATTCGCGCTGCACTAAACTCTCAACTCTCTGCTTGCTGCCTGGCCTGTGCACGCAGCACAAGAGATGCAGAAACAAAAGCCATGGAAAGATCTCTCTCCTCCAAGGTGAGCGCATGCAAAATGGTATCTTCTTGGCATGTATGCCCCCTAGTCTTGCAGCAGAGGAGTGGTATCGGCAGAAAAGCTTGAAAATGCATTTTTCTTTTCATTGAGATCCGTTGCAAATTGGATCCTGCCCAAGAGACGGAGCGTGAAAAAGGCTACATATCTGGTTAGGACACACTTGCGTAAATGTTTTGGGACTTTGGAGGCGGTGAATTTCATACTTGATCATCGACATTTGCATCCAGAAACTTCTCTTTTTTCCCATGAGAGAAAAGATCGTTCGTGACTTCAAAAGGGAAAGAAGAGAGGAGAAGAGATTGGAGAAGAGGTTTTTCCGTGCATAAGATTTTGGAGAGAAAGACTCATGTTTTCGAGAGGGAGAGAAGAAGAAAAGGTGGGGAAAGGGTTCATCTCTCTCGGATCCGACCCTCCCTCTCCCGACGAAAATTGCCGTGTTCGCCAAGTTTTTCTTTTTTTTTTGCTTCACTGCTCATTACACGCAGGCAGCCGCAGCCTTTCTTCTTCCCATTTTTTACCCCCTCCCCCGGTCAACTAGAGGTTGTCGGGATCTTCTTGTGTTTTTCGAGTCTGGGATTTCCTCTCCTCTGAGCGTGCAATCAAGCTGTCAGCCGCCCTGCCACGCAACATTCATAACCCATCCGCTGCTCCATAGTATTTGCTTCTTCCTCACCCAATTTTCCCTGAATTGCGGAGCAAGGATTTTCCCAGACCGTAATTATCGAGTTAGACGCACTCACAAAAAACAAGGCTTCTTGTTTGTGAAGTCGAGAGTGGTCGCGAGCATTTCTTTTTTAAAGGGGGGATCTTGTAGGTAGTAGGGTCGTTTATCCGTCTTGTTTCTTTCTTTCTCCCTTTCGGAAGGTTTTTTTCCGGCAAACTGTGATTAATGAAGGGCAGAAAATTGAATTCCCTTCCTTTTCGGCCGCTGACTGGGCTAAGGCCTGGAGGGAGGAGAGGAGGAGGAGGAAGAGGAGGAGGAAGAGGGAGCTTCTTGGCAAGGTTAAGATGCTTGTTTTTCCCCTTCTGCGCGGAGGATATTTCCAAGTTCGGAATTCCTTTTTGGGTTTCTGCCCGCCGCCGCCGCCGCTTCCTACCAAAGGAGGAGGATCCTACAAGAGTCATTAATTTCACTCTCTCCCTTCTTCCCCCTCTCCGTCTCTATTTGTCTCTGCCCGCCCGAAAAAAACCTAGCTCATTTGTAAGGCGGGCTCGCAGCGCATTTTTTGGGGTGGAAACGTCGGAAATGCCTCGAAATCCCATAGTGAGTAGATACTTTTTTTGCCAAAAAAGTCTTGAAATTCTACAGAAACATCGAGCTTTTTGGGTAGTGTTGACCATCTCTCTTCTTCGCGCCAGCGGGAAGCTAATTGGAGCCCCAACTTTTCCTGGTCACTTGGTGTAAAAAATACTGACACTTTTTTCCAAGAAAAAAGGGTCCGAATTTACTCAGGTCTGGCGCTTACAAATGGGATCTGGCTCGAATTCCTTGCCCTAGAGACGTCGTTAAAGTCTACGTATTCCAAAGCAAGACCTGCAGACAAAAAGACAAGAGCCGATTTTCATGCTCCGCCGCCGCTTGTTTCACGATTGTATCCTCCTCCTTTTCTCTCTGGCAAACGCGATTTGGACGTGGGAGGGAAAATGGGATTTTAAGCCGCGTAAAAACGCATTTCGCCCTCCCCTCCATCTCCCAAGTATGCGCTGTGTCCACTTCCTCCTTCCTTCCCTTCTCAGCATGGGTCTTTGACCCACATCCAACGGGGGAGATTCCAACGCTGTAGTAGTAGTGTACACTGTTCGGCCCTCCCCTATGCAGATAAGGTTATCTTGGAGAGGAGGGGTCGGGGACGGACGTCGGCCAAAGCGAAAAAAAGGTCTTTGTTCGCCAGTTCCTTCTTTTCAGACTTGAGACGTGTCCGTCTGTTTGATCTCAAGATCCTTCTCTTTTTTGCACAAAGGGGTTGAAAAAAAGGTCTCTATCGACGATGCAGGGAATAAGGAAAATGAAGAAGTTTCCGCTTTCCCAAGTCCAAAAGTGGACCCAGCCAGGAATCGTGTTGCCTTTTTTTCCCTACCGAGAAAACGAGCGGGGACTCGTAAACTCGGATTTAACGGCTTCGCGGAGAAACAGTGGGGGAACGAAAAATTTATGGGTATCACCGCTCTCTCAGCCAGCCCTGCTTTGGCTGCAGCAGGAGCCAAAGAAGAGAAGATTTTTGCTCCTGCTACCTTCTTCGCCTCCTTTTTTTTACGACGCAGGATTCGCGGAAGAAACGAGAAAATGAGAAATCCGAAAACAAGTTTTCTTGTCCAGTCATCATGTTTGAGGCAGCAGTTCGAGTCTGGAGATGCCTAAAGCTCACGTCTTGATGGATGCAATTCCTTGGGACCGCCGACAAAGAGGATGGAGAAGGAAGGAATTCGCCAAAATCTCCATCCGATCCTACCCACCCCCCGCGCTTCTCTTCCCCTCTTTCCGTCTGAATTGATTGACCTCTCTCCCTCTGGGTCAGAAGAGAGAAATTCCTGTCGAAAGGGGCCAATTTGAAGAAAGGTCTTCGTCTTCTCTTTTGGAGTATTCTGTCCGCACTCACTTTTGTTTTACACGGGAAAACTTTGCTGACAAGTTAAAGGGGTTTTTGCGCTTGGGAATAGACAAGTTGAATGTGTGGGGCGTTATGAAGATTGCCTTTCGGACAGTCGGCTTCACCCCCCGCCCAAAAAAAACTTTCCATGAATGCCCAATCAGTCCGACCCTCCCGTCTCCCCCCAAACTGATGGGCTCTTGAGCAGGGGCGGCCGGTAATTGGGTTTGAAGCCACCCCACAACCCAAGACGACGAAGAAGAAGAGGGGGGAAGATCATTAAAATTCATTGCAAATTGTTATTCGAGCCCTGTTTTCGACTTGGGGAGGATAGGTAAGAGGATTTCGGCACATGCGTCGGTTTCCCAGTCCTTTCTGCTCTTTAACGCATTAATATTCCGGACCTTTCCTCACACGAGGAGAAGAAGGAAAAAGGAGATTTCTCCTCCGAAGTTCTCCGGTTTCTCCAGCCAGGGTTGGGGTTTATGACCAAGAGAGGAGGAGGAGAAGGGATGGCCGCGACGATAGGAAGGGGACGCTTTTGCATCTCTGTATGTAAGACAGGGTGACTCAGGAAAATAAATTCTATATTTTTTCGTGTTTTCGTGTACGGGAGTGTACGTATGTGTCGGGTGACACCCTCAACACTGCGGCTATATGGCCAACTCTTGTGGCATTGTCAGCCATAGGGAAAAGAGAAACTTGGCAACAAAAAAGAGGAGGAGGAGAGGACAGGAGAAAGAAGGATGGCCAGACCGTGCAGGAACGGAACAAAAAAGAAAGAAAGAATAAGAAGGAACTTTTTTTCTTACTTCAACTGTGTTCCGGCAAAAGGAAAAAAGGTATAAGGAATCAACTCCTTCATTTCTCTCCTTCCTCTTTTCTTATTCAAGCGAGAGGCGAGGAGGAGGGTCCCTTCTTCTTCCTCTCTTTTCTTGCGAGGAGGGGGAGCATGCCAAATTGGGAAGAGAAGAATTCTCCCCCTCTTTGTAAGGACCCTCTTCTCCCTCCCTTCTCCTTTCTAGTGGTGCCGTGGGGTCAGCATACTTTGGAGGAGAAAGGGAAGAAGAGGCCGAGTGTCCAGTTTTCCCCCTTCCCTTACGCGCAATATTCTCCTCCTAAATCCCGGGCGAAAGTTTTCCCTTGCTTGCGAAATGTTAGGCTAGGCGTAGGTGCGGTGCGGCGCCTATATTTCGGTTCGGGTCGAAGCGAATGCGATTGACGGTTATGACTGCGGCGAAGGAGGAGTGTCCCTCCCTCTCTCTCTCTCTCCTATTTTCCTCCTCTCTCTTTTCTCCGTCTCGCAAATTTTGATTCGGTCACGGCGGGAGAGGATGCGGCGGCGGAGAAGGAGGGGTATGAAGAGACGTGACTCCTCCGGCGGACGGTACGAGATTTACCCATTGTGCACCAAGCCAAGAAAGTGTACCCTGATGAAGAAAGACCAATCGGCCAATCCCATCCCGAGACGCGGTACAAGCGAGAGTTGAGGAGAAGAGGAAGAGGAGGAAAGGCGAGTTTATGCAATGACACACGCACATAAACGAGACTCCTCCTCCTCCTCTTCACATCTCTCCTCTGGCTGTGGATGGTTGGTAGCCGCATCGTGCGTGTTCTACGCCTCCTCCTCCTCCCCTGACTTCCACCCTCCCCCGCAGCATCCCCTTTTCCGCCGACTCACACGGGAGAGAGAGAGGGAAAGAGAGAGTTGTGCTTGTGTGTGTGTCAGTGGTGCTTTGCCCCTCCTCCGCCTCTTCCTCCCCTCGCTGCTAGTAGTGGCAGGTTTCCCTCCTCTGTATGTGTACGCGGAGGAGGAGGAGGAAGAAGAGGAGGAAGGGGCCTTCTCCCTTCCTCTTTCCAGGATGTTTCTTCTCCTTCTTCCGTCGCGTCATCCTCGTCACGGCTTTTGGCTGACCTAACCCTCCCTCCTCTTCCTATCCCGGCTTGTGCCCATGGACATGCCCTCTCCTCCTCCTCCTACGCAAAAAGGAATGCCTTGCCAAATGGGAGAAAATGCCCCAAAAATGCTAAATATTCACGCTGTCTGAGTAAAGTTCGGGTCAGACTGAAAAATTATCTATGAGATCACGTCTTTTCCGGCTTGTTTCTCCGTCTCCTTTTTACGATTTGGATTCCGCTGCGGCGTGACCACCTCCACTCTTCCTCATACGGCCGCTCCACAGCCTAATCGCCCCCGCTGTGCCCAAGGGGGGAAAGCCGCCGCCGCCGCACATAAAACGATTTCCCGAACCCGAAGCGAACTCACGGATTATTATTATTATTATTATTTCCTCTCCCGGCCCGCAGTTCGCTGGACCACGCATCGTTAGCGGGAGGAGAAAATCCCGAGAGCATTATTGAAATAGATGGGACTTGGGAGAATCCAGCTGCTGCTGCTGCTCGGTCCGCCCGCCCGCCGCGGGGTTTCCCAATTATGCCCACTTGCAGAAAAAAAAGAAGTGGAAACGGAAAAAGAAAAGTTCATTTATCACCGTAACTACTCCTTCCTTTGCGGAAGTGCGGTGAGTTTTCCAATAGTTTTCTGCGCTAATGAGGAAAAGTCAAGTTTCTCGAGCAGGAAGATCCTTTTCCTCTTTTTCGCGAAAATTGGCGTTATGGATGGAGACGGGAAAATTTGGAAGAGGAGGAAGAGAAAATTGAGCAGCGGCCCTTTCCTTTTAGGGGCCCGGAGCTCGTAGCAAGACTGTTTTTCCCACATACTCCCAAGCAGTAGCTGCCACTGCCTTCGGTCCGCGGCTAATTGAAATTGGCCCATTCAAGAAAAGGGAGAAAGAAGGCCTTTTTCTGCTTTTCCAGACCCCCGCGTCATATCTGATTTTCCCTCCTTTCTTCTCCGGTACAACGATGAGGTCTTAGGACTCACCTGCAAAAAAGGGGAAACAATGGCGGTGAGACGGAGGAAAAAACAGAGAGCGAGAGAGATCGGAAAATGAGTTTTTTCCCTTTTACTACGGTACTACCTCTTTTTCTCCATTGGGGATGCAAAAAAGTTGCCCCAATCAGATAGAGAGGGGGGACGGAAAAGGGGTTTTTAAGGGGGGGGGGGAAGAAACCGGCGACGGCGAATGGAACAAAAATGAGAATTGGGGAGGGGGAAATGGTGGCGACAGCAACCCAAAGACAGGGGGAGGGAAAAGAGGTCTTTTTTTGCCCCGCCACTTTTACAACCGTGTAGTTACAGCCGATCTGATTTTTCGGTAAGTAGGAGAGGGAGGGGGTAAAAAAAGGAGAGATTTTCCTAAGGCTGGGAAAAGGGGGTAAGGGGGTAAAAAAGGGAGTAAGGAGAGCGGCGACGCTGCCTCGTAAAAAACTCTTTCTCACTCTCTGCACGCACGCACGCTCAAACCCAAACCGGGGTTTGGAAAAGGGAGCCTTGTTACACAGGGATTCCCTAAACAAAAAAAACCTGACGCCGACGAAAACCCTTTGTGCCCTAAATACGTGAAATCGCCAACACTCGGCACTCTTATTATCTTGCTCAAAGGGAAAAATCAAGAAGCGTTGGTGATTTTCTTCCCGTCGCCCCAAAAGCCCGTCGTGGTGATTTCAACGGAAGGGTTGCTCGCCGTCAAGTTGCCTCTTTCACTTTTTTATCCCCTTCCACCTGACAGAAGAATATCTCGCCGTATCGAGTGACGGATTCCGAAACGGACAAAAATGCATTTGAGGCTCAATTTGGAGGAGATTTTTTTTCTTTTTTTCCCAAAAAGCATCTCGAGTTGCCCGTGGTCGTAAGCTTAGGGATACGGATTGGATGGGAACTTTTTCGGACTCTGCCGATCGCGTGGTCGGATCCATTAGGAGAGATCCAAATTTTCGGGAATAAACTTTTTTTCCTCCATCCATCCTTCCTCTAATGAAGCCGCTACCGTTGTCTTGTCTTGGACCAAGCAAGGCCAAAGCAGATAAGTGGCTATCTCTTGCCCCCCTCTCTTTCGACGGTTGCTTATTTAGGCGGGGATAAAAAAAAGCTGCCTTCAGGTTTTCTTGCTCCTCAGTCCGTCCGTCCCCTGTGGACAAAAAATACCTAATTAGGGGTCCGCGCTGGCTACTGCCCCTGTGTAAGAAAATTGGAAGATGGGATGGAGTAGGGCGAGAGGGAGGCGGGGCCGGGACAGGTTGACGTTTCCACACAGGATTCGTGTGCATCACTAACTCAGCCAAAAATCTTGCAGGCATGGCATTGGACAAAAATCCATCAAGAGCTTGCAGCGCAAAAATCAATAAATCAATGGGTAAAACGGTACGTGGAACATTTACTTTGTGAATGATGAAAATTACGGGCCTATCTTCTTTTGTTCTTTCGTTGAAACTCGCCCCGAGACAGTAGGAAAAAGAATGGCCCAAGAAGGAGTAAGGGGGAGGGAAAACACTGTAATTAGTTGGTTGCTGCTGCTCCCGGTTGCGCTTCTAGAGGCACCCTTGAACAACGGAAAATGAGCGCCACCCAAAAAAAGGAAGGGGTCAATAGGTTCTTCTTTGGGTACAGCAGGCGTCATCTTGGGGTTGAAGGAAGCCTGCTGCACTTTTTGGGGGTCTTTTGTTTCAAAGCTGCAACTTGAAGTGGAATTGGGGGTAGGGGTTAAGGAGAGCAGAAGGAGCCACCGTTACAGAATGACAACCAACCAACGAAGCAAGTCGGGATCTGGTCGTTTTGGTCGGTAAATGGATGGATGGAAGTTGCCGCGGAGAGAAGATGATGAAGAGGCGGCATTGGCAGCTGCTGTCTTCTCTTCTCTTCTTCCTCCCATTCTTCGTTAATAGAAATCGCAGCCGCCTCTTCTTCTTCCGTTTTAACGACGGAAGAAGAGGAAGGGGGAGAATCGTGATTTGCTCCACAACCGGGAAAAGAGGAAGAGGAGAATCAGAGCACGCACGCACACACGGCAAAAAGACAGGAATGATGCGAGAAGAGTTCCCTCAAGCGTGCAGTTTTTGACGGCAGCAACGGCGGCAAAAAGTTTATTTTCTTAGCAGTGGATTCTTGCTACTGTGGTAGAAAGGTAGTGTGTTTTGAAGTCATTGGCTTTTTTTGCCCTCCCGCTTGTGTGCCAACGATGGCGCCGGGTTCAAAAAGCTGTTTCTTTTCTGTTTCCTTTCAGAGTGTGCCGCCGCCTCTTGCTTTGGCTGCAGCCTCTCTTGTTTTCCCACAAACATTGCGCGAAAGGGAAACAGCGGGAGCAGCGGAGGCTAAAAGAAGAAAGTTTCCGTTTTCGAAAAGTCATGAGGCATTAGTCGGTTTTCCCCTTTTCATTGCTACTCACTCTCCCTTTTCCCCGGAAAAGGAAAACTTTTTTCCAAACTGCCGATAATACTCCTTCCTTCCCCCTCCTCTCCTGTCGGCGCACTGTGTAATCTTTTTTGGGTACTGCCGCCGACGTCGGCTGAGACTTTTTTTCTTCTTTTCCTGCTCCGGGCGAAAGTAATTTATGACTGCCTAATGCCCCTCCTCCTTTCCTCCTCCTCCTCTCCCTTTTTCCCATACGTCCGTCTTTCCTATATTTCGAAGCGGGAAAACAATAACACTGCCACAAAGATGAGGAGAAATTACCAACGTTCTTCGATTTGGTAGTGGGTCATAGTAAGAACTTTTGTAAAATTGTCGAATTTCCCTCTTCGATGTGGTGGTGTTGCGTGCTAAAGCCGCGTATAACGAAGGGGGGATCATTCGAGGGCCGTTTTTTGCCCGTTGATATCTCCGCCGTGAGTAAGAAGAAGGAGGAGAGAGAGCAACGAACTCTTTGTCGATGTCGATCAACTGGAAATAAACGATGGTGAACGTTGGTTCGATTTCCAGACGCCACAATTTCATCTCGTCGGTACGGTACTCGAACAACGGCCGTATAAGAGAAATAAATACTTCACGGTCGTAAAGCGAGGCTCCAGTTCCGTTTTCTTCCTTCGGTAACCCATATATTTTATATCCGGGCACAAAAAACCCTCCTCTCCGCTATCCAAGTCATGCTTTCGGAAGGGGACGGGGGAAAGAAGAATGCGCTCTCGGTGCCAAGATTCCGGCAATCCACCGCCTCCTCCATACGCTTCCCCTATCCTCCCACTCCCTCGGAGAAACAAAAAATGAAGAAATAAAGCATTTTTGCCGCCACCCTTTCCTCCCTTTGCTGCTGCAACATTTTATGCTTTGTTAACAGCGACGAGATTATCACCGGGAGTCGAGAAAAGGGGAGAAGAGGGGGGGACAGCTAAATGGGAGTCTAGACAATGGAATAGGGAGGGGGTCTCTCTTTCCTCCTTCGCGGTCTGAGTCGGAAGAGGATTTTACCCCAACCCTAATCCTCCCCTTTTCTCTTTTTCCCTTCATCATTTCAGGCATGGGGGGGTCAGCAGAGCCCATAGACAACTTTTACACAATCAAAGTGCGATGACTATGACCCGTGCTACTGCCAAGTGACGTAAGTTTTTTTAAGGCCGGAGCTACAAAATAAGTCGATTGCTCTCGTTTTATTGCATGTCTGACGACAGAGGAGGGAAATAAACTTCTCTCTGTAGTAGTGGGTGCAGTTGGTAAGGTATCGCCTCCTCTTTCTCCTCCTCCTCCGTTTAGTGGGGGTCGTCTAATCCACCTTTTGGAAGGAAGGGGAAGACGACACCTTGACAATGGCGGGAAGGAAGGGTGATTGGTTGAAAAGAAGAGGAAGAATGGGCGAAGGAACCCATTTGACGCCACTTCGCCCAAAAAGAGGGAGCTACCGGCTGTGCCTATTGTCTCCTATAGCAGACCCAGCTGTGCCCATTAGTAATACCTTTCGGGTAGGGCGCCGGTAGCTGTTTTCCCTCCTTCTTTATATCTTCTCACTTCCCAAATTACCCGCTTCCTGCGCGTACTTTTTTGTTGTTTGGGAAAAGATAAGGTGTTGGAAAAACCTCCGATATGTCTCTCCCACAAACACAACAAAAAAACGCCGTTGATATCAGAACGAAAGAGGAAGAGGAGATGTTAATTTTCTTGTCACACCTTGACCTCCGGGCGATTTGTTTCGGAAAAAGTTTGGGAAAGCGTTGTTGTTGAGACTTTGTTATTCGACCTCCAAGTGCAACGAGAGGGGAGATACTTTTTTGTTTTTCTTTTACGTTGCAATGTGAGTGGGAGGGTGGGTGGTTTTTCTGTTGGTTTTAGGAGGAGAGAGAGGGGAGGGTTGCATTAGACACGCCTTCGCCTTTTGGTTGGTACCTAGGGGTAGGTTTGGGTGGTTGGTTGTTTTGCGTTCCTTTTCTCTTCCTCCCTCTCCCTCTCCAAATGACACCTGAGACCTTGAGAGCAACAACCAAACTCTCAGCCAGACCCCGTTGGTTTTGGTTGGAGTAAGGGGGATTTTGGACTCTGTTCCACACAATTCCCTCCTCCAAGAGTAAATGACCGAAGCGTCCCTTGTGTAAACCGAGAACCCATTGTCTTTGTGGAAGTTGGGGAAAGACAATAAGAGGTGCAATTGGTAAGAAGAAAAGGGGGAAAGAAAGGGGGCGGAGCTGTGACTAAAAACGCTTCTTGACCATTGCCGACCCTTTCTTTTTGGGTTGGAGGGAGGGGCTAAAGACTTAAGTAGGAGTCGTATAATTGTTGCCCTAAATCTCAACAGGATCCCACTTTGGTTTTCCCGTCCGAGACTTACAAAAAACTATTTTGCTTCCTCGTTTGTTCTCTCTTCTCTTCCTTTTCCTCCCACTCAAAAAAGGCATTGATGCAAATTTGGCTTCTCCTTCAGCTCTCGGGTTCAGCCAATTAAGCTTGAGACTACCAACATAGTAGTTCCCAAAAAAGAAGCTGGTTCCAAAGGGGATCCCGGCGGACTCTCATCAGGGGGTCTCTTCTCTTTCCTCTTCATCCCTGTGACTTGAGACTTTTTTCACTGATGAAGCAAGTGAGAAAAGAAAGAGGAAAAGAGAGGATGGGGAGTGGGGATGCTCTGCGCATAGGATTTTTGTCCCCCCTCCTCCCCCCGTTGAGCGAATCTCCTGCTGTGGCAAAGACGGTTTTTTCCCTCCTTCCTTGGTCGGTTGTTCTTTGCAGAAAAGTGGAGGACAGAGTTTAAGACAATCGACTGGAACGGAATGTCTTCAAAGAAAAGAGGAAAAAATGGACTGCCCCCACCTTGACTTTTTTGAGAATTTCCGGCTGAAAAAAAAGTTTTAACAAGGTTTTGGTACCTCTAGGCGCCAAATTGGGGGCTCGGAAGATGGGGGGACACCGCCACAAAAGGGCGAATACATTATCTCCCTTGGGCCCCGGGGGCGAAAGAAGACGACCGGAGATGAGACGAGGCGAGGCTTTTTTCTGACTTTTTCGGACGCCTACCCCCTTCCCTTCTCAATCAACCCCCGATGACAAGGTAAATAGGAGGGGAGCAAAGGAGAAAAAACGGCCGGCGAAGGGATGGGATGGAAGGGGGGGTATTCTATTCTGAATGTGGAAAGATATTTCTCTCCTGATCTAGGGGGGAAATTGAAGCT
>JAAUYJ010071799.1_pt1 | contig 13184 bp, 9 predicted proteins | sample 7278031 | NCBI WGS metagenome assembly JAAUYJ01 (sample SAMN14350222, study PRJNA611818) | marine sediment metagenome | isolation source: surface marine sediment (1.8m) | place: French Polynesia: Moorea | collected 2018-08 | reverse complement strand
CACTATTCTCTCTGAGAAGGGATTTAAAGAGGAAGTCAGACCATGACATAACGAATATTTCTTAGGGAGTCCCACTTCGTATTTTAGCATTTCCTTTCCTCTTTTCCAATACCTCCGCCGGAGAAGAAGCAAAATATCAGTCTGGGCTACACTACAGCCCTCGTAAAACAGCCAGGAGGGAGGGCCAAGGGTGCCCGGTTTTTTCCGAGAAAAGAATAGAGTTGGCAAGGGAAAAAAGGCGCAGAGTGCAAATTGTTTTTCCTCCCCCTCTCAGAAAGAGAAGGAATCGTCGAGGAAAGAGTGGGACTACCGTTGCGAAACGAAGCTATTCTCGCCCCCCTTTTTGGTGGTTTTTGGTGGTTTTTGCCGTTCGGGTCTTGACCATTGCCTGAAGGGGGTATTTCCTCCGCCTTCGTTCCATGCTGGGGAGGAGGGGGCAGATGGAAGAGGCGGGAAAATTGAGCCTTCCCCTCCCCGCACACCGCAAATTTTCATTCTCCTCTTCCTTTTTTTTCGCCTCCGCTTTTTCTGGGCCTGAGAGATGAGGTGGGCTGGCGGGGTGCGGGCGGGTGCAAGAAGAGAGGGAAAGGAGATGCAACCGCGTGGGGAGATGGAGGGAAAGGAAGGGGATGCAATCTCTGCTTTGGAGTTGAAGAGAATGAGATAGAAAGGGCCTCCCGCGGCCGGATGAGAGGAGGAAGGCGGTGGACTGTCTGTCAAACTCTTTGTCGCTGCTTTGTACGGTTGTTGGTGCTTTTTTGTTGTGTTCCTTGTTTCCCCTTACTTTTCTGAGCGAATTCGTCGGCGGAGAGAGAGAGAGCTTCCTGATGAGGAAAGGAGAGTGGGTAGCCTTTTTCATCCTTTCCCCCGCGGGAAAATGAAAGTAGGCCTGACTGCCTAGTGCCTAGTGCCTACCCACCTTTCCCGGCTTCTTCTCCCACTTTCTTCCCTGTGTTTTTCCCTACATTTTCTTTCCTGTTGTTATCAAACTTTCCTCGCGCATCCAACAGCACCTCTTCCTATCCCGCTCTTTTTGTGTGTCAGACGTCTTGTGGAGGGGCGAGGGGGGAGGGGAGGAAAAGCACTTTTGCCGGATGCCTCCTATTGCGGAGGGGGGGAGGATGGAAGCATGCGCTCCATCCAGCGTTGGAAAGAGACAAGAAACGGCTTTCAAAACACGACGTGGGTACAAGGCGGGGAGACATACTTTAGTTTCGAGCAAAGCTCAGAATTTTGACGTGCGTTCTGCCAGATATTTACAAAACGGAAAAAGGTGGGGAAATTTTGCTGCGTGGGGCGGTCAGAACTTTCGTGGGCCTTTCTCCTCTCCTGACAACTCCCGTGGGACATCAGGTCTGTGTTGCGCAAGAGGAATGCGAAATTTTGTTCCGAGAAATGCGTGTGGACTGTGCAAGGAAGGGTTTCTAACTTGTTGCGTGCCACGCGAGAACTGTCATACCTGAATTCTTGAAAGACGTGTTCAAAAAATGACTTTTTGTCTTTTGCAGGATTTGGATCTGGGACCGCGACGGGAACGGAATTGCCAAGGAGGACTTTTGCTCTTCACGATCCCAGTGCAGTGCAGAAAGAGGGCAAACGAGAAGGGGGAGAGACCCCCTCTGGTCCCAAGCGATCCGGGGCACTGCGTGGTGGCTCAGGGGCCACGGCTCAATCCCATCCCCCATTCCGTTCCGGGAGTGTGAGGGCTGAACTGCGGCGTTCGTGACTTTCGGAGGAGGAAGAGGAAAGTGAGACCGAAAAGTGAGCCCCAAAAACTTTTGTCTTTGCGAGTACTTGGAAGACCCCGCGCTTGGGCCATAGCCGTCCCAAGAGTTTTCCTTCCGAAAAATCCTCCTTTGGTAGGGAGAGCGCGTCGTCCGATTTTCCGTCCCCTTTTCCTCCACCTCCGTCGGTCGGCCCTCCAAGGCCTGGCGGGCGGCGGCGGCGGCGGCGGCGGCGCATTTGCATAATGCAACTGAGCGCGAAGAGGAGGAAAAGGAAAGAAACGGGGACAGTCAGGAAGTCGAGATAAAAGCTTCCCCCCACTCAAAGAGGGGAGAGGGGAGGGGGGAAATGAGAGAACTATCGTTTTTTTAACTGTCTCGCGGTGGCGGAGGAAGGAGATACGGATAAGCTCCCACCATTCCCCAAGGATGAGTTGAAGAAACCGTCATAGAAACATTTTTCCTTCTCCCTTCTCCCCTCCTTCGTTTTGAGAGGAGGAGGGCCTGAAAAGGCGCGCCGCGGAGGGATAGAGAGAGAGCCGGAGGCGAAGGGAAGACTGAATGAGAGAGAAACGAAGAGAGCGGGGGAGGGAGGAACGAACAAAGGAGGAGGAGAGACAGACAGAAAACGAAGACCCGAAGAGGAGGAGGATCGAGGAGGAGGAGGAGAGGGCGACGGAAGACAGAAGACAGTCGCGCCGATTCGATCCATTGAGAGAAACTGTAGTAGCAGATTACATCTTTTTGTACCCGAGTCACGACTCACGACCTCTCATCCAGCCTCCGCGTCGTGTCTTTTCCTCCATTTTGAAAAAGCCTTGGAAAAGAATTAAAAAAGGGTCGATACTATCTTGAAAACAGTTTGAACTAGATACGACCGGCAGGAAGAATCGTCCTTGGGTGAAAAGAAATCCTCAACAGATCTTTTCCTCCCTCCGGATATAGGATTCCATCGATAAGAAAGGCCTTTTTGGTTGGAAGAGATCACGCCAAGCTGCGAAAGACGCAAGGAGGAGGTGGACACTCTGTTCTTTCTACGTATAGCGTTCGCCCGCCCTCACGCCACCTAAGGTATATATTGAGAAGTTCTCGTGTTCGTTCAGAACAAGAAGAAAAGAAACCACTGCTCCCTTCCTCCTCTCTTGGGAGGAGGTTGGAGACACGCTTTCGGTGGAGGAGAGGGGTCAAGACTCAAGAGGGGGGGGTGACAGAGGAAAGGGAAGCGGAACCCGATACGAAACATCCTCGTAGAGAGAACGGTATTCTCATACTCTAGAGGTCGCCGAATATATACAAGAAAGAAAGTGACCGTGAAACTCATATTGTTTGGCAGATAGAAGAGAGCAGTGTCAAAAATGTCGTTGCCGATAGTGACTCCGTCTCCGCTCCCGGCGCTCATGCCTGGCGCGGAGGCGGCGGCGGAGGTGGCGGCGGAGGACACGATTGCCGCCGTCGCCACTGAGGCCCCGTTGGCGACGCAGGAGATGACCGAGAAGGAGGAGACGGAGGCCTACCAGAAGTCCATGGAGTTCATCTTCGAGGTGGTCCTGCTATCCTTTGTCGGAGTCCTCGGCATCGTCGGGAACCTCGTCCTTATCGTCCTATTCTCATTCCAGAAGGTGCAGGTGAGTCCGGCCCCCACATACCGGTACATACAGCACACTACAAGAAGGAAAAGATCTGTGGACTGCTCTCGCCGAGATATTCGTGCGTAGCAGTAGTACAGGGGAAAGACTTTAAATTCTATCTTTTGGAGATTCAAAGAGGGGCTCAAGGGAGGAAAAAGTTTGTGTGTGGCTAACTTTGTCCGGCAGGGAGTGAGCCCTCTTTGAATCTCGATTTCGGCTACTTTGGTCGCGATCAAAAGGACTTGGATATATGTACGTACGTATATACCTCCATCGAGATAGACACTCACGGGATGAAGTGTTTATATGGCAGCAAAATATTGCTTTTTTGCGTGATTAGTCGGGCGATGGACGCATGAATTTTTCAATGCCTGTTTCTACTGCGCTGAAAGTAAGCCGCAAAATTGTGCAGGTACAGTATTGCTCAACAAGTAAAGTACTTAAGCGACCAATTAAGGTTTTGGCTCAGAAAGTACGAAGACCAAAGTGAAAAGAGGCACTTCTTATGGCCTCTATTTCTGGGAGGAGCAATTTAACGTGTCATACGAGCTGTCGTGCGGTAGGTATAAAATGTAGTGGAATGATTAGTGGGGCAGAGAGGAGGAAGGGGAGACGGATTGGGAGTCAAAGAAAATTCAATTTCCGATTGCCGCCTCCCCTGCAATCTCTTGAGGGAAGAGGGGGAGAGAATCCTTACAAATTAGATCTGTGATGGGAGAGAGGAGGATCCAAGAAAGGGCAGCTTATGTAGTAGAAGGGCGAAAGAAAATTAGGTGATTGCCAAGTTGGTGGCGTTGGGATGGCCCCGGGTAATCTGGGCAATAGTCAATAATATCGACCAGGAGGATTTTGTTGCGGGAAAGCGGACGTGGGAATAGGGTCTATCTACGTACCAAAAGTATAAGAACCCGTTCTTCCGTGAGATATACGTAAAAAACCGACCTGGCCCTCTGCTGTGTCGCACAGACTTTTGTATGCATCGAGCGAGCTCTAATTTTTTCCTTTTTGCACTGTAAGCAAGACAAATTGGAGCTTGCAACCGTACGTTGCAATGTGTTCCCCCCTCTCCTCCCACGCCAGGTCGAATTAACCTTTTTTTGGACACTGGGAGTTTCCTTCCTCTTCCCCCCCTTTCCAAAACGCTCTTGGAGGCTTGACGTCAGTGGAAGAGCAGGAGAGTAGACAGGCATGAAGGTTGAAGGGGGGAGATGTGCTGCCGTAAATAGTACAGCAATACACTGTACTGTGTTCGTGTCTCTTCCTTTGAAGAAAAAATATATACCGGTAAATGAACTGCATAGGGGAGGAAATAGGAACAAAAAGTGAATCACTTTGAATTATATTTTATGTCTTTCCTCTCAGTGAAGTATGGCAGCCCAGGGAAACCTGCTCTTCCAATAAACTGGAAAAGTTGCTGAGCTCAGCGAAGGAGGCCGGACAAGGCTTTCACCCCTTTCCCCCCCAAATGTTTTAACAAGTGGCGACAACTCCTTATCTTGAGTGGAGCTAGGAGGGTCGAGGTCGCATTAATTTTCTTCCCCTTCCCTTTCTCTTCAGGCAGCGAAGAAAGGACACGTGTTCTATCACGGCGGAGGAAGCAGGAGAGGCCCATTCAGTAGTACCGTCCTCTCCTCCTCTTACACTTCCTCTTTGGTTAATTATGCATGCGCGCCGGGATTAGTCCCTCTTGTTGGCTATTAGGAGGGCCGGGATCGAGGGGAAGGTGAGAGAGGAGAGGACAGGGCTCTCTCCCCCGCGCCTTTTGTCTATGGGTCGAGGGCGAAAAAAGGGCAGAAGTGGCCACGGGAGGGAGGGGGGCTATTTGTTCCCCTCACTCACTCCCAGGGTTCCTCATTCTACCGTTCTATCGCAGTGCCAGGAAGTTTTTTTGTGGCTGTCAAAAGAGAGGAGGAGGAGTGCGTAACCAACAAGCTTAGAGCCTCATTCAGGGCCTCCGCGCCACCCCTCGACGTCCCTTCTCCTTCGGCAATTTAATACCGTGTTTTATGGGCGAGAGGGAAAAGTCATGTCCTTTCATTGGGCCTCCCTCTCCTCCCTCCACTTGGCCATCAAAAATACTGCGCTGGAACTGCAAAAAAGGGAAATGGAGTGAGTGGGCGGAAGGAGGAGGCGAAGCGAAGGAGGAAAAGCAGAATCGCGTCCTCCTCCACCGACCGAAATGGGCGGCAGGCAATAAAGAGGAGGGGGCCTTCTTTCCGCTCTTGGGTGGACTTGGGCCAGCACAAGCCGCTACTGGGGAGAGGATCGAGAAGGAGAGAAAAGGGAGCTTCAGAATTTTATCCCCGTCTGTCCAACCCACTCTCCCACAGCGACATGAGACGTGACCGCGGGAAAAGTGGGGTGGAAGGACCGCAATCTCGGCGGTCCTTTTCTCTCCGCCGACAGAAGCTGTTTTAATGCCTTCTGCTAAGCTCAAGCCGTCGTCGCTGCAAATCCGCGCTTTGGAGCCTTTTTACTGCCGCTTGCCTCTCCGGAGGACATGTGCGGTACAATTTTGCGCCATACATGGGAGAGCCACGGTTCCACTTCAAAGGTAGCACGAAAAGACACCACCCTTCCTCCTTCCTCCTTCTCCGCCCATGTGTCATGTGCGGCTTTGTCGCGATGGCGGAATGGAATGCCATTACTCTCCCCTCCCCCTCTCCCTCTCTCTATGCATGAGGAAGAGCAGACGCACAAGAGAGACACTCACAAACAGTCACAGAAAGAGGGAAATGGAGAGAGAGAGAGAGAGAGAGAGAGAGAGAGAGAGAGAGACAGAGTTGGAAGCATGCAACTCAGAGGAAAGAGGGGGTAAACTCCCGAGGCAAAAGCCAGGCATGAGGAGAGAGTTCCCTCGAGACCTCCATCTCTGTTGCGCGGAAAAGAGCAAAAAACAGGATACACCGTTGTATGTATAGAAGATGGGGGCAGAAAGGCCTCCCCTTGCAGCAGGAAATGGGGGAGGCGCAGATTCATGTGCCCTGGTTTCTTTTGTACCAGAAGTACCGTGCTGCAGTGATATGCCTCGTACCGGTACGCAGGATGGGGGAAGGAGGGGGTAACAGACCCGAACAAACGAAGTTCCCTATCCTCCCCCCCTTTTGTGCGCAGACCATGGTTTCCGATATTTTTCTCCTTTCTCTTCCTCAGTCAAGGCCACTTTTGTCTGCCCAGTAGGTAAATCAGGAAAGGAACTGTGTACTCTGTAGTAACCCCTTTTACTAGTACCCCCCTGGAAAGTTGCTTACCTCCTGCACTGTGTACATTCACGGCACCTTCGTCTGCCTTTTCTCAAGAGTTCCCTCTCTCCCAGTGCTCGATCCCCCTCCTCTCTTCCCCTTTTGGGAGCGAGGCTGATTGGGAATGCATTGCACGCAACCAACTGTAACTGGGCCGCTTCATCCACCCCTTGTTGCTTTGTTCTGGCGCTCTTTTAAGCTACCGGCCAATTTCACAGCCACCATCCTCTTATCTGCGTAAAAGTTCTTGAATAAAGGTACCTTTCTTCGTCAATAGTTTTCAATTTAAATTCCGCACTACTGACCCATTTCAGTCTGCCGTCTGGTATACTTCCTCTCGTACCTTCCGCCATATTGCCCGGGAAACCAACTTATTTCTCAACTCCTTTTTTCAGATGAAGTTCCACCGCCTGATGATGCTCCTGGCCTTCTACGACATGGTTTACATCGTCCTATCGCTCTTGCTTTTCACGGTGCCACAGGTGAGAAAGAAATATATGGGTTTTCTTCCAAAAATAATATCAGGATTATGAAAACCCTTGTGCGATAATACGCGTGTGTCTTCCTCCTTCCCCGATGCCAAAGGTGAGCCCTGAGTACAAGAGCAGCGGGTGGCACTACAGGGTCCTGCCCAAGGCGCTGCCTCTGGCGCAGGTAAGAAGACGGAGATTATCCATGTGTGACAAAGGAAAAAAACTGAATGCTCAAGCGGTACATACTGTAGGATACTGTGTCAGTCATCGTCTGTTGGAGCAGGATAGGTTATCAAAGATGCTAGATTTGCCTGGTTCTCATTCACCCCCCTACTCAGATAACCCTGACCGGTTCGATCTACTCCACCCTGGCCATCACCATCGAGCGCTACATCACCGTCTGCCACCCTTTCTACGCCGTTTCCCACAAGTGGAGCGCCCGCCGCTACCTCGTCCCCATCATCTCCTTCTCCCTCTTCTACAACGCACCAAAGTTCTTCGAGCTCTCAACCGCGCGGGAGGAGAACGTCAATTCGACAACAAACAACTACACCATCGAGCCCACAGCCATGAGGGTCAACGAGATATACATCAAGGTGAGAAATAATAAACACACTTTATCTGCGAAATTTAAATTAGGATCTTCGTATTCCAGGTCTACTGCATCTGGATGAACTTTGTCTTCATGGGCCTGGGGCCGTTCTGCCTGCTCATAGGCCTGAACGCCCTTACCCTGCGCACCCTCCTTGTCCAGACCAAGGGCTCTGCCGCCGCCGCCGCCTCCAACCTTCCCCCGTCCTACTCCCAGTCGAAAAAGTCTGAGATCGCCTTGGCCAAGGTCTCCCTGGCCATCGTCTTCGTCTTCATCCTGTGCCACTCCGTCAAGTGGATCCCCAACCTGTACGAGCTAGCGCGCCTGGCCCGGGAGGACAAGCGGGCCTGGCCGCCATGGGTGGAGTCCACCACCCACATCAGCCACTTCCTCATGACGGTCAACTCCTCCGTTAACTTCTACATCTACTGCTTCAAACACTACGCGGGGGGCAGGCTGCGCTGGCTGCTGCCCTGCTGCTGCTTCTTCTGCTGCTGCGGGAACAAGGAGGACAACGGCAACAGCGCCGCCGCCATCACCGTCACCACGGAGATGGGGGTTGGGGGCGGGGGCGGCGAGAGGAGCAGGAGGGGGTCGCTGATGGCGGACTTCAGGTTCAAGCTCAACAGGGGCGGCAATGGGAGGAGGGGGTCCGGAGGAGGGATGCTCAGGTAAGGACAGAGTCGAACTTTTTGTGCTACATTAGACGCCAAATGAGACTGGGATGAGAGATAAGCTCTGAGAACATGTTTTCACCAACCTGAAAGCTCAGGAAAGATGATGAGTTGCCTCTTTATTCGTACAGTTTTTCAGAAAACTCCTACAGGAGTACGCAACGTACTTCCTCGAAACACTTTTCCGAAACAAAGTAGCTTAATTAGCTAGAGGGGCAGCTCATTTACATTCCTCTGTACGCCCTCAAACTCCCCCAAAAAGAAAGAAAAAAACGTCACACAGCTTTGCATATTCCATGTATCTTAAAGCGAATTTTCTCTCTTTTACCCCAGGAACCCGTCTCCTTTGACGTTCGCCACGACCGAGCTCCTCACCCCGCTCCCCACCGCCAAGAACAACGGAGAATCCTCCAACGGAGGAGGGGGAGGAGGCAGCAACGGCCTCTCCCCGGACGGAGGGGTGACTCAGCCGCTGCTGGGGTCCAACGCCCATCCCAGAGACTCCCGCGAAGTCGGAGGAGAGGACGGGGTCAAGTCTCCTCCGGTGGGGAACGGGAGGACGGCGGCGGACAGCTGAGGCCTCGGCTGAGGACGGGAGAGAAAGAGTGATTAGTGGAAGAGGCGCAGGTGGCGGGGGCAATAAAGAGATATCTAGCTAGAGGATAGACATGCAACAGAGTCCGCTAGGGGTCGACTCCTCCTCAAATCCTTTTTCCCGCATGCTTCAAATCGCGACGAGAACTTTGTGTGCCCGCTGAGAAACAGGAGAGTGCTCATAGGTCGATACACAAGTCGGACGTTCTGCTTTCTATCTGATCGCAATGAAGGAAAAGTATGGAAGAAGTACTTTGGACAAAGCCTGCCTCCACAGACTTATCCCTTTTCCCTCTTCGTGTTTGCGACCCAGTTTTACTACGATAAAGACGAAAGACGCAAAAAACAATCCATCCACGATAAGATCCAACCTAAATTAGTAACGATACAAAAACTATTACCCAGTGCGCGCAAGTGTATGGGAAGAGACAGTGAGTCCCGATTTCTATACATACGATCATCTATATAGTACCCTCGTGTCCCAATTTGTCATCCATTATTCGTGCCCTCCAAGCCGAGAGAGAGAATACACCTACACAATCTCACGCGAGAAGGAAATTGTCTGGAGAGCCGGATAGATTTATAACGTTCAGTTAAGTTGCTTCTAATGCTTATTCTTAGTACTGAATGTACAGAATGATCGATTCGTGCTATATCTTATTTCTCTCACGTCCTCGGCTTCCCCTCTTTTCGTGTATATTTATTTTCCTCCTTCTATTTCGGTCAAGAGCATCACAATACCGAGCACGCACACATGACCTAATCAGAGATCCTTTCTTCTTTGTCCATTTTCTTCCTTTCTCCTCCGTCGCTCCGTCATCTTTTCCTATGGGTCACATATGTGTGTGTTCCCCATACCCAGTCTCCTATTATTACCCATCCCTTAGCGTTTCCTCGGTCAAAAGCCGAGCAAGGAGTAATTTGGACAGAGAATACACTCGTAATTATTAGGGTCATCCACGTATACGCCTGTCAGTTTCTGGCGGCTCATTCAAGACACCTGTGTGAGCGACATTTACGCTAGGCCGATGCTCCAGATATAAAGCCCCCTTTTTTTATTTGGCTTGCCCAAGGCTCAGGCAGACGTAGACCCTTTATTTCTGTCAAAAACACTTGCCGATCCCGCCGCCAAGGCACCTACGTAAAAAGGAAACTTACCAAAGTCTGGAGTTGTATGAAAAATATGAAAGCTTCATTGGGCAAAATTGTTTTTGTCGAAAGTTTTGGCGAGTATCTTGGGCATATTCTTGGCGAATTGCTAGGGAAAACTATTGTTGCTGTCATCGTTGTTCAAAGAAAGAAGTGGAAGTGCTGAGTGCCACCTCATTTTCTCCACATGAAGAGTGAGTGGGCACTTATCCACAAAAAAACCCTTATGATGTTCCTTTTCTGGGAAGCAAGTAGTATTAAGTATATCGCAGGCACCCAACCTAATCTTTTTTCGAAACATTTTTCTGGCACCAAATGTTCGAGCCAATAAATTGTCTCTCTATCTGGCGCGCCAGACAAAGTTATAAATTGTCGGCCAGAAATGCATGCAATCACGCTCTTATCTCGGCGAGACGATCGCGATACTTTTTTGCGCGCAACGGATGCCCCAGACACGCCAGCATTTACGTGCGACGAATCGACCAAGAGTTATTTTCTTTTTGGTCCAGGTTTTCCTCGTACAAGTAGGTGCAACAAAGATAATTTATGTCCGAGGTAGGGTATGTGATCAAGGTCTGCCGGTAACGCCCTCCCAGAGAAAAAGCAGCCTTGATAGAAAAACCATTCCCCGGCCACTTATCACTCCCATGCATGCTATTCCTGCTGCTGCAGATGCTATATCGTGAGCCTTTCCTAAAAAACACAGCATACAGTGTGCCCTCCCGTTTTTGTCCTCTGAGGAAGCAACGGAGTGCTCGTGCCCATTTTGATGTGATGCAACTAAACGTCGTACGATCCCATTCCCCCCAGGAATTTTTAAGGGTACGCCAAAGAAAGCCTCTTTCGTAATGTGAAAACTACAAACAGTTTTTCCCCAAATGGGTAAAGCAGAACTACAGAACTTTGCTCCGAAAGCACATGGTCCTACTCATCTTAGGTGAATGTCTGGCCATGCCTCCAGCAGTGTCAAGACCTTCTCATGGCAGCGAGCATCTGAGTCCCCCTCCTCTCTCGAAGGTTGAAGGTAAGTAGGGGGGCTCTCTCCTAAATTGAAGTAAGGGGAGTGAAACCCCTCTCCCCTTTCCATCTACCTTTCCTCCCTAATTTTTCGCTTCGTCGACCCTCGGAGAAGGGGCCGCCACTTCTCCTTCACATTAAACCATGACATCAGCTGGAAATTGGGCGCTCATCAAACATGTCGCGCAGTAAGTAACTTATCAAAAATGTTCATGGTCTATTTTTAGCGACCTATCCCTTTTCAGGTCCCTTCATTTTCCATATTCAAAACCTGTGTCAGCGTCCCAACTCAACTTTGGAGCACCACAGACCAGGATTTCTCTCCCTCCTTGTATCGGTCTCCTTCTGCTCCTGAGTCCTCTTCCGTTTCCAGGGGGCGGCAGTGGCAAAGGGGGAAGGAGGAAGTAGGAGTAGCAACGTGTTAACCGATGTCGGGAACACTGCATCTCTCGACTCTCTACCGTAATGATGCTGTCTGAAGAATCCGGAAGACTATGAATACTTCCGCCCATACAGTGTCCAAAGATAGCCAAAGCTGGAGAAACGAAGGGGGCGCAAGCTCCATTTACGGAATGACAAAAAATCCTACGTCCCCCTTCTCAATTAATTTCCCTCGCAAGACGGCTGGCGGCAGAATTTAGGGGAAAGGGAGCAGATTGACTCAAGGTAACATGAATGGACTCAGCGTCATAAAAGTACTCTTCATCCTCCCAAGGAAGTCACAATGCCATTAAAGTGCCCTAAAATTTGGCTCAGTCCTTCAAAGATATTTTTGGCTCTATTTTTAAACTCTGCCTCTTGGGAAACGAGGAGGAGACTCTCTCTCTCGCTCCTTGTTCAAACAGCTCTTTGCTGTCAACTCCCGTCGCCAACTCATTAACGCTCCTTTCGCTTCCTTGATCTTGCATCCTCCTCCTCCTCTTCCTCTTGAAAGACTCCTCCTCCTGCCAGGCCCTGACATTGCCGGGGAGAAGCTGCAGAGATTATTTCGCAACAACAAAAATTAATTACGAGTTTTGCCTCGCGTTTGAAACTGGATAATTTTCACGACCGCTTCAACTGCGTTACCGTTTTGTTGCTGGTACTTTGCCTAATGACCATTTGCAAAAACCTCGTGTTGATTTTTTGATGAAAAGCAGGTTTTTCGGGAGAAACACGCCGCGGCATTCTCTTTTCCACCATGCACGCCCATTCTGCACTTCGCTGCTAAAAACTTTTCCGGTTTCCAAACTCGGAATTGCCGCCGTACAGAACAGTCCATCCCCCCGACGACCTTGCACCTTTGGGGTTTCCGAACTCATTCTCTGTCATGCCTGGAAGAGGAAGGATGGAAACAACTCCTCTTCTTTCCTCCCACTCTCTTCATTTTCCCTCCTCCACCGAAGATGGTTCATTTTCCCTCCTTTTTCCGATCCCGAGACCCCCGAGGCACCATTTTGAAGTCATTTTCCCTCTCGCCTCCCACCACATTTTCTCCTTTCTTTCCATCCGGCGAGAGGAAGGGAGAGGAAGGGGGAGCGCGCGCAGAGGAATTACGTAAAAGTTCAATTCGCCTCCATCACCTCTTCTTCTCCCTCCTGTGACTGCAAACGCCGATGTGTGTACCGTAGGTCGGACTTGGGACAGAGACAGGGGCGGGAGTAACGGAGTGCAAGAAACACATTACCGGAAGGAAAAATTCACCCAACACTACATTTTAATTCTTCTTTGCTACGAGCCTTTTGCATGGACCGACGTCGTCGTCAGTGAGTAGTTTAAATAGCAAAATATTTTGTCGTGGGTAAACTTCACCATAGAGGAAGAAGGGTATCCGCTCTGGAAGGAGAGGAAAAAAGTTTGGTGCTACAGCAACCAAGGACTGCACCTCTCCATTTTCTCCCTCAATCCCCGTTCAGCAATTTCAAGTCGCATCGTTCGTTCCCATCGCCGCCGCGATATCAGGTGCAGGAGGGAGGGGAAAGAGAAAAGATAATCCTTGGCGTAGCACCATAAGTTCTCATCTGCGCGAGGATGATAGTGGTTTCAAAGTGACTCTGATATAGGTGTCGTCAGCAAACAAACATGGTCCCGCTATATCATCCACTATGGCAT
>JAAUYJ010133375.1_pt1 | contig 13194 bp, 17 predicted proteins | sample 7278031 | NCBI WGS metagenome assembly JAAUYJ01 (sample SAMN14350222, study PRJNA611818) | marine sediment metagenome | isolation source: surface marine sediment (1.8m) | place: French Polynesia: Moorea | collected 2018-08 | reverse complement strand
CCCTCCCCCTCCCACCTCCGCCGAAAACAACTTTCCCACCTCCTCCCGATCTCACCAACCCCTTTCCTCTCGATCCCCAGAGGCCACTTCCGAAGAAGGGCGGAAGAGGGGAGGAGGAACTCACCAATTTCACTACTGCACAACAGCAGAATTATTGACCATGTACTGACCCCTTCCTGTATTTTTCTTTTGAAAGTTTCTTCAATTGGTGAATTCCTCCTCTGACCACACCCGAGAGTCCGCGAGGAGAAAAAAAGTTTGGGCAATCGTGTTAGAGTGAGGAGAGAACATCCAACTCCTCCCTCCCTCGGTCGGTGGCGGAGGATGTCACGATATCATTAGCAAAGAGAGAAAAAGCTCTCTCACAATCCAATCGCCCTAAAAGCACAAACGGGGAAAAAGAGAGCTAGGAAAAGCAAGGGGGAAGAAGAAACAAAATTCTCTTTTCTGATAACAGACGGAGAAACAAGAAAAAGAGTTTCACTCTTTTCTCACAACTTCCTATGTCCTTGGTAGAAAAAACTGGAACAAACTCAGAGTGATGGGATGGCTTTTGTCCTCGTATGAAGAGCAGCACTGACGTCTAGTTAGGCCGTCTTTTCACAGCGTCATCACGGGTTTTGACAGCTCTTGATCTCTGGTGTTACAAGGTGGCTGAAAATAGTTTGACATTGACTGTATGTTGCGAGAGAAGGGTGGGGGACTGAGGTGTCGGGTTTCTCCTACTTCATTGAAATGCAGAGGGCGGCCGATACAGCCATACAGCAGAAGAGGCGTCGGCGGCACGTTTGATTATCTTTTCTCTGAATATTTTTTTTTCATTCCTCGGAGATATCATGGTGACGAACATGAAATATTTTCTTTGTTTGTTTTCCTGCTTCTATATGGGAGCAAAGGGGAGAAATGACGGTATAAAGGATCCTGAGGAGGAAAACCTGATGCTGCTGGACGTCTCAGTACCAAGGGGCAGGCTGGAGGAGCTGCAGGAGTTCGTAGAACGGTGGCCGCAGCTCGATTTGTTAGGGGGAGACTTTTCCAGGGGAAAATGTCGCCTGCAGGCAAACAAATGCTTTTCTTGAAATTTCAATGGAAAAAAATAATGCTATTTCCAATCTACAGGTGTTTGCCCCTGTAAGCTATAACTTGTCCACGCTGGAAGCCAGGTTCAGTGTCAGGGTTATCACCAGGGACGTTAGGACGATGCTGGATAAGTCTTATCCGCCCGTCAACGAATCTGCAGCGGAAGACGTCCCCAGGGTTCAGAGACAGGGACTAGACTCCCTGGCAAAGAGCCACAGACTATACGAAATCTTCGCCCAAATGGCACGGTTTAAATTTTTATCAATTTCTGTTTTTGTCCGGTCTCGAACAAAAATCGACACATCGACCTTCAGGGAAAACATATTATTGCTTAGTGATACATAGAAAATTTCAATCAGGAGTACTTGGGAGGTAAGAACCCTTTTTGTGCATATAGGCAGTTTTTATATTCATGGCCCAGCTTTCCAGATCAGTCTGAGCGTGTCGAGGTGCGGACAGCCGGGAAATCCTTTGAGGAGAAGGACATCAAAGTTTTGGTCGTCTGTTTTGACGACGGAGGCTGCGGCGGAAAGGACGCGGTGTTGATAGAAGGAGGTATTTCATTAATTAATTCTGATGATGAAGCATGTGGAAGCTCTGCCGATTTTTAAGGAATCCATGCCAGAGAGTGGGCGGCAGTCTCCACGGCGGTCTACATCATGACACACCTGACCCAACTCTCCGTACATCAGAAAGCTCCATTAATTTTGTTCTCTTTGCACAATGTTATTTATAAGTACAGTAAAATGCAGGAAACCCGGCTTCATTCTGTTCCTGCACACGTCAAGGACTTTGAGTGGCACGTTATTCCCATGGTCAACCCGGACGGGTACGAGTTCTCCTGGGGAGGAGGCCTCAACCGGAGGTGGAGGAAAAACAGGTAAGCAGGCACGGTTTCATACATGATTTTTAAAATGAACTTGTCTTGCAGGCAGCCCACGGAGGGTGGCCACTTCATGGGCACGGACCTGAACCGGAACTTTGGCTTTGAGTGGAGGCGGCGGAGGGGGCGAGGCGAAGGAATTTCCGAAGTCTACCCGGGGGAGCGCCCCTTCTCGGCTCCAGAGGTTTTTGGGCATACTATTTTCCCGTTCATAAACCTTTCTTCGTCCTCCGCAAACAGAGCAGGACCCTGGCAGACTACATGCTCTCCCTGAGGCCACGGCTCAAGTTGCACATTGCCCTGCACACCTACAGCCAGATCGTTATTCACAGATGGGACTACAGAAAGAAGAAATACAAAGACTACAACAAGATAAAGAAAGTCCTCAAGCCGGTAGCAAAAAAATATTATTTTTATTAAAAAATTGCATAGGATAGATTTTTGCCCAAAGGCCCTTACGAAGCTAGAAGAAAGGCACGGGAAAAACTACCTGGTGGACAAATACTGAAGTCTTAAGTTTTATGCATGGAAATTGTTAAAATATAAATCAACATAGTTTGGGAACGCCCGTTCTACTATGGGCGCCTTTGCCTTTGGCACCTCCACCGACTGGTCTACGGCGCGGGGAGGGGTCCCCGTCAGCGTCACCATCGAGGGGAGGCCTCGTAAGAAACATTATTCAAACCATACGGTATTTAGCAGCAAATTATTTTTTTGCTTACATCAGGCGCAGAGGAGGTGGAGGACGAGGAGGGCTACTCGGGGTTCCTTCTCCCTGATGAGGAGGTGATCCCGATGGCCGAGGAGATATGGGCCTTTACCTCAGAGGCCGCCGAAAAATTCCAGAAACGCAAAGGTAGGGAAAAAATAAAATGCGCATTTTTGTAACTATTGATATTAATCCAGATTTGTTTGCTGCTGCTGGCGGAGGCGCCGCCCTCAGGGTCGCTGGATTGACGCCTAATTTACTTTTTCTTTGGCCAATTTTGTGCGGGAAGTAAAGCGTCACGTCTTCGCCAAAGTTGAGAGATACTATGTGTCCTGGAGGAACGAAAATGAAACGTGTCGGTCGGACACACGATCGCAAATATGGAAGGCGCATGGGAAAATGAACCGAGGCAGTATGTGCGCGGAGCAGCAAATAATAAATCACTTGGAAAGGAGGAAAGGGGGGATTCGAGGATGAGAGCTTGTCTTCTTGTCATCCTCTTTTGCCTGAGCGGCGGCGGAGGCGCTTTTGGACCTGCAGGAGGAGGGGAAAGATCTGTTTTCGAGAGGGGGGAGATACGATGTCTCACACGCGAGTTTTTGGACCTTCGTCCTCCTCCATTCTGAAGTACTTCTTCGTCCGCGTGTATAAGCGTAAAAGTCTTTAGTCAAATTGGCGCTGTCAATCGTAAAAGGCGGACGGAAATCGGGAATCGCCAATCTATTTCCAAGACACTATTCTAGCCAAAATGGGTTTCTTCGTGAGGTATGGTTTTTTGCTGGCGTGTCCTAAGCATCCTAGAAAGCAATAAAATTTTAATTTCCAAATAAACCAGCCGCTAGAGCGAAAAAAAGGACGGTAAATTTGATATTTGCTACTTTGTGCGAAATCCGAATCAGAAACCGATTTAGTTCTGCTCTGCTAATTAGGGGGTCGAGTTCCTCTTTTGATAACGGATGCGAGGGTGAGTCAAGTGAGTCGGCCGCGTCGCGTGATGCCGTTTCCCGAACTGCTATATTTCTCACATTGTCTTCCACTTTTTTTCGCTCTCCCCCCTCTGCATGGAATGGTGGCGTGACTTCCTTTAATATCCCTCCAGTACACATTTTTTTTCGGGGAAACCGAGGTGAGTTGAAGGGGGTGGAAATGAAGAGAGTACTGTTCGGAGGAGCAACAGGAGGAGGAGACGAGGCGAAGGGTGTAATTAAAACGAAGTCTCCCTCTCTATTACTCTGTGCTTTGCGCTCCTTTGCGAGCATGCAAAGAGACTTAAATTGGGATGGGAAAAGTACGGGGTGGCACAGAACCTCGCTATTTACTCACGTAACAAGTTAAAACTTTGATTAGAGTGGCTTAGACAATAGACATACATTGCTTCTCTGAGAAAAGGCGAGACTTTGGAGCCCCCTGTTCAAACAACTGACTTCTTTTCTCCTTCCGTCCTCCCCTTGAGGTGCCACGGCGTCGAAGGCAATTTTCTTTCCGCGAAAAAGAGGAAGGAGCGGCGGAGACGTGATTGCTTCATTTTTTTTTTGCCGGCTTCTTCTTTCCCGATCGCATGATCTTGCCTTATTTCCTTTCGCTTCGAATGAGTGTCGTTTTGACGGGTGAGAATATGGAAAAAAGAAATTTGAAGACGAAAAAACGACGTGTTCTTCCTTCCGCTTCTTCTGACCATGTTCTTCTTCGTGACGGTGGCAGAATGGTGACTTGGCTTTTCTTCTCCATTCATTCCGAGGAGGAGGCCGCCGATCGCCCCTCGTCTTCTGCGTTCTGGAATATATATAAATCACCGTCTTTAAATGGGAGTCAATGAAATTATGGCAAATTGTCTTACCTGTCCTAGCACACAACTTTCTCCGGCATTTGCGTCCGAGGTCTCCTCTTGTTCTTGCTGTTTTTCTTGTTCTTGCTGAGTCCTTTTCAGGTGCGCCAGGAGGAGCTGCTGCTGGATGATAGCGCTGGACCAGTGGTTCCATAGAGTCGCCAGAGGTTGGTGCTGCTGCTGCTGTTGCCGCTGTTTGATGGCGGCAAATAAAGGAAGCAGAGACGCAGCCGAAGCTGACTGTTGCTGCTGGTGCTCTTCTGTCGCTGTCGCTTCATTCGGGTGGTGCTGCTGCAGTTGCTGCTGGAAGTGCTTGTAGCAGTTGAGGTAGTAGATGAGCTTGAGGTCTGTCTTGAGCTTCCCCCTGTCGTCGTCCTCTGCCTCGGAGTCCCGACACTCTCCGCCAGGCTTTTGAGCTTGAACTTCTAGAAACGGAGCGATGGCAGGCGGCGGCGGCGGCGGAGTGTGGGATTGGACTATTTGATTGTGGTTGTGATGTCGCCTCGGGTTCCGGAGGTGAAGGTGAAGCGGGCCGACACCGACACCGTTTTCCCAGAGGGAGTCATAGTTGTCCCTGAACAAATAGTGAACGTCCAACCATGGCTTTTTCTATGATGCAAAATATGAAATAAAGTACCATATACCTTTCCAGTTCTGCCAGCCTGGACGAGTCCCTGAATCCCTTAGCGAAGGGGTTGGAGTCGATCTTGAGCTTGGTGATGAGCTGATTTTGGTAGGCGGTGACCGCCATAAAGGCCGTCTCTTGGAAGGAGAAGGTTCTTGTCCTGTGCCTCCTCTCCGAGGGCGAGGAGAAGGCCTCCTCTACGTCAGAGAGGCAGGAGGAGGAGGTGTTGCGCCTACAGGAAGCCTTGGCCGATGCCGATGTGGTGGAGGCCGCCACCAGGTGGATGCGCGGTTGGAACTTGTGCATGGAGTTTAGAACCACCTGAAATGCATTTAAAATTATTTCATGAAAAGGAATACCGGTACTCTTGAGAACACTACATTACCTGTCCACTCTTGTCCATCTCGTTGTTCGTGAGCTTGACCTTCTCAAATGAGATAACCTGCCTGCGCTCAAGCTGTTCAGCAGAGAAGGGGCCATCTGGGTGGACGTAGAATCTATGTGGCGGTGGAGGATCAGCCTTTCCCGCCACCAGCCAGGAGGAGCGGTGGTAAGCATATCGATAGCGCTTTGAGTCACTCGGCACAATGTCCAGCACTACGTGGTACGTTAGGTCCTGCTCGCTTAAGTTGAAGAAGCTGCACCTCACGGTTGGGAACATTCTCCTGAAAAAAATATAAAAAGCGAAATAAATTGAATTGAAAAACCGGTGGTTGTTATTGCGGACATACAACTGGGAGATCCTTCTTCATCTTCCGAGATGGAAAAAGCGCCCTCTTAATAATTCAAGGGAACGGTACGGTACTACTGTTTTGGAGCGGGAATCCGCGCCCGCCTCCGTCCAAAAAAGAGAGGGAAAGCGATGATGACGATGATGTTTATCTGTCAGAGTCGCCTCGACCCCCCAAAGGAGAACGAGGAAGAGGAGGATGCCAAGAGTGGAGGAGGAGGAGGAAGATATGTTGAGGTGAGATGCGGGAAGCGGAGGCCAAAAAGGAAGATGCAACCTAGACATTCGCCCATGTTTCATCCTCCTGGAATGTATCATTCCTTCATGCCATTGCTTTCAAGTCAAAAGACGCACACGACTCTTGCTGACATTCCGTAGTTACCGTCATGAAGAGCTGAATGAAATGTTTGTCGAATTCGCCCTTTTGCAGTTGGTCGGTTGAGCTGTTATCCTGATGGGGTGGATTCACACTTTCGCGAGTGGTGGAGATGGGGGAGGCGAGTGAGTGACCGGAGGCGGAGGCGGAGGTGGTGGTTTGTGAAAATTTAATGCTCCCAGCGGACCCGTCTTCAGCAGAGGCGGAGAAGGAACACACAGCACAGAGAGAGAGAGAGAAAGAGAGAGAGGGAGAGATGGGCAAAGTGAAAGCCGCTTTATGTGGTACGGTATACCTCAGAAAGGAACGTGGAATATAAGATGGAAATGCGGGAAATGGCATTTCATGCTTTGTCCAAAATCATTGTGTTGTTTACGCTTTTTACCTTCCCGTTTTTGTGATGATCATCTCCGTTCCCAAGTCGAAGAATCTCCTCCAGAGCTCCCTTGTTTCCAGTCGGCACTCTGCTCCTTCCAAAAGAGGAGGATCTTTTTCCATTTTGGCGCCATTGGAGGCTTTTCCGTCGATTGCTAGAGGCTTGTTCTCCACCCACTTTGGCACTATGGTCAGCTCCCCGTTGCCCACACTGACGGGGCCCCTTCCACCAATGTTCCCCCTGATTAGGGACTCGATGGAGAAGCTGCTGCTGCCGCCGCCTCCAGCATTGGCTTCGGAGTCTCCTCCTCGATCCCGGTCCTCCTCCGAAGACATGTTCAAAATTGAAACTGAAGGAAAAGAGACAAAAAGTCCCACCGCCCCCACCGCCTTCCGAGCGTATGGGAGCGAGGCAGTGGTGGAGAAAAAGGGGGAGGTAGGGAGGGCATGCAATGGATCTTCTTCCGTCCCCTCTTTTTTTGCATTTTCCATGATTGCGCGCGCCTTTTCCTTCCCCAACCCTTTTTCCCTCTTCTTTCGTCCGGCGCCGATTCCACTTTGTTCAAGCCAGGTGATATTGGAATAGAACCAGAGACACAAATTCCCTACCGAACAAAAAAAACTGCGCGAGCCCGCGATGAATGGGCAATGCCCAAGATGAGATGCATAAATGTTAAGGACAGGCAAAGGTTTGCATTTGCAGTGTACGTAGAGTATGTCATTATTAAGTTGCTGCAGACGAAAAAAAGCCCTTCTATGGTTAGTCGGGTGGCGTTAAAAATGGAATCGAATGGAGCTGGCGCCAACACAAATCACGCGAAAGAGAAAATGAAGAAGCCAAACTAGCACCTTCGAAATGGGAAAGGAAACGACAAGGAACGAGCAGGAAACGTAAAATGCTCTTTCTTTTTAACCTGTATCATCGCAGCCCGGCTAGCTCAGTCGGTAGAGCATGAGACTCTTAATCTCAGGGTCGTGGGTTCGAGCCCCACGTTGGGCGATCACACTTTTTTTGTTTTTCGTTTGTTGGGTCATGCATACTTGGGTATGGGTATGATGGCCAGGGTTTTTCCCTCTCTATGTCCACGTATGACCCTATGACCCAATCCAAAGCTCTTAGGATTGGCAGGACTAAAAAAAGTACTACAGTCGGAAAGGCCTACCGACATATAAAAGCTTTTTTCACCACTCCTTTGTTAGTAGAATTATTTTTTGGAGAAACTACATAAATTATAAATCTACTTATGTATCTTAATTGATACTTCTTAGCATTGATTACTTACAACCTATCCGGCCTGTGCCTGTAAGGCCTGTTTGAATACTTAAAACCCTGCTTTACTAAAATTGTTCTTTTTGATCAAACAAAATTTTAAAACAGTACAAAACCTTGATCTTTAGAAGAGAGGTACCAAAAAATCTTGCGACAAAAAGTATTTTCTCATTGCTGCTAGGAAGCTTAAAGAACAAACTAATGATCGAGTCTGAAAAACAAACTTAGCATCAGCTTTTCCAATTAAAAAAACACTGCAATTGGCCATGTACAAGGTGTTCAAAAGAAGCTCTGTTTCCCTTCTTTTGCATACTTTCCTATTCTCCGCTAGTCCGCTATGAAGATTGCCGATATGAGTCAGGATGTCGTATCTAAAGAAAAACGAGACACTTCTTCGATATGATTCATACAAGTGCTTCTTTTTGGAAAGCTGTAACAATGTAACAATTATTGCAGTTCATCCCCGCCTCGATGACCTTCTGCTACTGCTACGACTGCTACTGCTACTGCCGCTGCTGCTGCTGCTTCTACTGCTGCTGTAGCTACTTCCACTGCTGCTGCTCCTACGGTAGCTACTTCCGAAGCTGCTGCTCCCAGAGCCTGAGCCTGATGATTTCTTCTTCTTTTTGTCATAAGTCTTCTTTGCTTTCTTCACCAACTTTGCAATACTTTTGCCCTTTGTCCTCTTGTGTCTATTTCTTCGCTTATGACGCGAACCTCTCTTGTTCTCCTACAAACAAGAACATAATTTATTAAATGACTTACTGGCACTGGCAAAATATTTGAAAAGAGATAATCCAAAAAAGTCTCATTGGGAAAAGTTTCCTATCTGGATTCATTCCTTCAATTCAAAACTAAGAACCCAAAATGGATCCCACCCCTAAAAGAAATATAATGTGAGGCGACAGTTCCTCCTCCGAAGAGAAGTATGAGTGGCGACAACGGGAAAAGTGGACCTTGACAAACTAGTCCCCTCAAAGCAACAACAACTTTCACAATTATACGACCTGACGGCTTTGCCGCTGGTAAAAAATGTAGATGTGTGCCTTTCCACTCACATCGTCATCATCTCGAAACAAGTGGCGACCACGTCCATTAACATTGCAGGACTTCGCGGCTGTCTTGTCACCTGCCGGTATCAAAAATCCTCCGCAGCTAAAGTCTGTTTCCTTCCCATTTGTAGTTCTGACAAACACATAGAGATTGTTAACCTAAAAAGCGAAAGTTAGCAAACTGGTTTTTTCCCCAAAAAATCATACCTCGAGGCTGTCGGATTCAGAGTCCTTTGACAGTTCAACTGACATTCGACTGTTAGAATTCATCTGGTATATAGGAGAGATACAGTTTTTACCAGTACCAATGCAAAAATAGCGTGGTACTTGTTACATTGAATTTTGTTTTGCCGCATGGTCCCAGCCATTTCTTGTCCCAGGTTTGCCTGTCCTTCTTGGACCAGTCATTGGTCCAGGCGCTATTTAAAGTGTGTGTGTAGCAACACCTCGCACCAAAGCAGAGACGGGCAGTCACGTCGTCGTCAGTGCCGTCGTTGCCAATGTGAGCAACAATCCTGACATATGGATGTCAGTCAGGATATTTTGAATTTCAAATTCAATTGATTGAAATGTCTGCATCACTTGTAAGGCGTGACTCGGACCCCGATTGCAGCACCGGGCAGGACGATCAGGACAAGTCCCACCGCCAGAGCGAGCCAGAGCCCTTCTTCCATGGTGGGGTCCTTTCCATCAACTGAGTGGTGTATGTGTACAAAAAAACGGCGCAAAAAAGTCCTTTGAGCATGACTGGAATGCAACTTCGGCGATAAAAAATATGGGATGGGAAATCATGCTCAGAAAGTCTGTAAATAATATGTTTCCGACGCGAGCAAATATTTCGTGAAATTGTCAGTACTCCAAGAGAACATATTCTATCTCAAAGAACACATGCTCCATGACGAGAGCTGCACTGGAATTTGCAACATTTTCGTTTTGTCTCGTCATCATGGCCTCGACCTTCAACAATGCTAATAGTATTTGACCTGCAGACACTGGTTTGTTCTCGGTGGGAAGTTTTTATTAATAGTAACTAATATCTTTGTTTCTTCGTATGGTGGCAATAGAGATGTTTGCTTTCCGTATCAGAATCTTATCCTGAAGTTGTGTGCAAAGTCTGGCGACTTGCTCATGATGTATCTGAACTCGGAGAGGGAGATGGACTCGGACTTGTTCAGGTCGGCCTCGTGCATGATCTGTGGGGAAAAACATCAATTATTGTAAGTTGTTAATCCATAAATTGATTGCTCAGTGCTCACGTTTTCGACGATCTTGGCAATCTCCTCCTCGGTCAACCTACCGTTCAATGTGAAAATTATTGCATCAATTATCGTGCATTATACGAATACAAACGCCACTTTGTTTTTTCCTCCTCCTCCTCCTCCTCTTCCTCGACCTCCTCCTCCTCCTCCTCGTCCTCCCGTCTCCCCCTCCCCCTCCCCGACAGCGCGTGCGAGACCTCCCCGCTCCAGTGCCTGAGCGTCCCCTTGACCCATCCTCCCTCTCCCCCGCCGAAGCCCCGTCCCCTGTAGTTTGTCAGGCGGAGGACGACGCGGCGGACGTCGGTAGGGCCGAGGATGCCGTCACAGTCAAAGTCTTAAATGGAAAATGACGGATTCATTGGACCATACCGCATATGAAGTAACCGTGAAGTGTATACAAGTATTTTCTCACCGAACATTTTGAAAGCCCAGTCCGATTTCAGTTGGATGGGGGCGTGCTCGCTGAGGACGGAGGCCATGTCAAGAAAGTCCTCGAAAGAGAGTCGACCATCAGATCTGGTAAATAGAGATGAGAAATAAAGCCTAACTCTAATTTTCACAAAACAGCTACCTTACCTGGAGGAGAACGCCAGACACATTCTGTCTGCGAAGGGGTTGAACTTGAGCTCTGGCATCTTGCGGATCACCGAGACAGGGACGAGAGACGCACTAAGCATCCAGATTGGGTTGAAATCGCCCGATAAATTATGTATGTTTAGTAATTACCGTATTTCCTCGTGCGATGGCCCGTCCGCCACGTCCTCCCCCTCACCCGCCTCCCCTCTGCCGTCCTCCTCCGCTTCTTGAGATCCAACTTCCAAGCGAACTTCTCCCTCCTCGCTTCTTTCCTCCTCCTGTTGCTCCTCCTGCTCCTCACCATGTCTATAGTAAGCGGTTCACAATGTAAAGACGTCGCATGTTTTACAGGTTTGTCAAACATATCATACTCTTTCTTTCTGGAGGTTCGTTCCCTGACCTTCTTGCTGACGGCTCTGGACTGATTCCTCGCGCTCCGAGCTACACGGCAGGCTACTTGCCTAGAAAGGATTCTCCACTTTGATGGAGTCACGTGCGGTATAAATCCTCCAGCAATACCTTGATATCTTCCCCGCCCCTGACGCCAGTTGGCCCTTCAGGCTCTCCTCGTTCCCACCCGTCCGAACCAGGTGCTCGAACCGGCTGTAACAACTGAGGGGTTCGATTTTAAATTTAGTACTGCAAGAATATTTATTCGGGATAGCGATTTTCCTCACTTAAGGATCTCCTGCTTGTTCAGGAAGGTGAGCTCCTCATAGTCTCTGTGCGAAGAAAGTTAAGGTTGACGCATTTTCCGCAAATTGGTAAATGGCAAGACTTTTTACTTCAGTTCTTCTTGTGTGAAAGCGCTGCTCCTTGCCCCCATACCGATGCTACTGCCACTGTAAATTCCTCTTGTCACTTCAATACACTGACTAATTCCTTCCTGAGTTAATCAGTCGCGTCCGTGGTCGAAATAAAAGTCATTTAGCTGACGTTTTATCATTCGGCTCATTGCATGATTGATCCCCCTTTCGCTCAAGGAGTACTGTACACATACGTACACGTGCGATAAGAGGGGGAAGGAACACATTGACAGATCGAAATGACGCATGCGTGCTGAGCGTTCTTTCCCCTAGTTCCAAGTCATTACCCGGACACATGGGAAAGTGCCTAAATGAATATCCGAAGTCAATTTATGAATGCTCGCAGAGATGTTGCTAAGGATTTTTGCTGTAGTCCTGCTAATTTCGTTTTTGTATTGGCTTGGTAAAAATATGTTTGGAGCCACTAGCATGGAGAATGACTCGAAGGATACGGGGGGAAAGAAGGAAGAGACCAACGCCACGACGACGAGGAGCAGCACAACCTCCACTTCCACCACCTCCGACAAGAAACATGTAATCCCTCATCAGACCCCGCTGCTGTTGAATCTGGGAAAGGATGTGCTGACAGCGACTGCGGAGGACGTAGAGGAAGGGAGGGTCGTTGTGAGGTGCTTAAAAAGGAAATAAAACCGCACGCTAAAAGAAGAGAAGTAAATTATTTCAGGCATGACTGCGAGATCGCAGTCGACTTGGCAAGGAAAAAGATGGCAAATAACTCTCGGCAACGTTTGACCACGGTGGGGACGCCGACGACCTCGACCGCCGAATATCTGGAATCGGCTCTGGAGCGAGGGAGAGCCATCGACGCCGTTCTGGAGTGGGTATAATTCATGACGACGACATGAATGAAAAAAAGCAATAGGACGTATTTTAAAAGGAGTGAGTGAATTACAATGTGGCTCCTTCGCAATTCTCGTTCTTCTTCGTCTTTCCTGTCGGTGTCCGTCCTCTTCCCTTCTCACCAGGAGCGACTGAGGCGGAGGCACCAGAGAAGGAGGATCTACAGGGATGGCGGGAGAACAGTTTCATGGAGCAATCAACAAAACAGCAGTAGTTTTGTAACTGCCACAAGTTATGGGGATGTGCACACCGAAGAATTTACCGAACTTTGATGCAAAAATACCTATCAGTGCTTCATGAAACGGTCCTTCTCCCGACAACTTAAACAACAGGCGTCTTGTTTGGGCCTTTGCTTCCGTGACCAATGGCGGAGGCGGAGGGCCCTGTGTCAAGATCTTGTCTTGGTACTCCGTGTTCATAACCGCAGTGGCCGCCTTGGTGCTGTGCAGAATCGCTCTGGACAGAATTCATGAAACCGACAGCCTAGATATGGAAGGAGAAGATGACGGAGAGGAAACTCATACCCAAGGGCAGGAAAAATTGCAAAGAACAACGACGCATCTCCAAAAAAACACCACCACGACGAGGAAGGACGAATCCCTCCTGGGCCCTTCTCACTTTCTGTCGGGGTCCGCCCACCTGCACCAGTCCCACCCGGGCCTCTCCTCCGCCGTCGCCCGGCGTCTCCTCCGCGGCCCGCCCAGGGCAAACGACTACCACAAGGGGGTCTACTCGGCGGGGCACGGATACTACGCGGACAAGCTACT
>JAAUYJ010087595.1_pt1 | contig 13199 bp, 2 predicted proteins | sample 7278031 | NCBI WGS metagenome assembly JAAUYJ01 (sample SAMN14350222, study PRJNA611818) | marine sediment metagenome | isolation source: surface marine sediment (1.8m) | place: French Polynesia: Moorea | collected 2018-08 | reverse complement strand
TTTGATAACTACTGACTAACTCACCAAGAGCCGTTTCAGTTTTCGCTGACAGCGTTAGTAGATGAACTGCACGTTCTAGCTCATCTTGACTTTTAACTTTTAACTTTTGAGGTTTGACTTTTCCTGGTGCTTCCTCCAGGATTACATGGGCGTTCGTCCCCGTGAACCCAAATGAACTTACTCCAGCCAACCGAGGACCCGATATCTCCCATGGTGTCAGTTCTTGTGGTACTTGTAGCCAAGGCTGCCAGTCAATCTTAGGATTGGGCTGGTCCAAGTGCAGATGGGCTGGCAGGAGTCGATGCTGTAATGATAATACCACCTTAATTAGTCCCGACACTCCTGCCGCTGCTTCTAAATGACCAATGTTCGTCTTCACCGAGGCCATCCATAGGGGGAACTCTAGAGTACGATCCTCTCCCAAAACTTCTATTGCTGCATTTACCTCTATGGGGTCTCCCAAGGATGTCCCCGTACCATGAGCTTCCAAATAACTAATCTCAAAAGGCTTGACCTTTGCTTGAGCTAGGGCTTGCTTGATCAGCCGTTGTTGTGACTGTCCATTGGGTACTGTCAAACTACTACTTGGTCCATCCTGATTGACTGCACTCCCCCGAATCAGTGCCAAAATGTTGTCTCCATCACGCTGTGCATCACTCAGACGCTTGAGCAGCAACATACCACAGCCCTCTCCCCGTCCATAACCATCTGCTGAGACATCAAATGTCTTACACTGCCCATCGGCAGAAATCATTCTAGCTCTGGAGGCGGCAATATAGGGGTCTGGGGTCAAATTTAGTTTCACCCCTCCTGCCAGGGCCATATGACATTCTCTCAGTCGCAAACTATTGCTGGCTTGGTGAATTGCCACTAGGGATGAGGAGCAAGCAGTGTCAATGGTAACCGTTGGTCCAATGAACCCAAAGGTGTAAGCCAAACGACCTGCGGCGCTGGATAAAGTATTACCAGTTCCTGCATAGCTGACTAATGGACTCTCTGGCTCCTGCTGCAAGTGCTGTAGGAGCAACTGTTCGTAGTCATGACCATCATTACCTACAAACACCCCCACTGATGCTTCATCCAGCCGCTCTAACACTTGCCCTGCTTGCTCTAATACTTCCCAGCTCACTTCTAGCAGTAGGCGGTGTTGGGGGTCCATTGCTACAGCTTCACGGGGGGAAATCCCGAAAAAGCCAGGGTCAAATTGGTCAACATCATCAATAAAGTGCCCGTAACGGGTGAGGATTTTCCCTGGAGCATCTGGATCGGGGTTGTAGTAAGCTTCAATGTCCCATCGCTCTCGTGGGATTTCCGATCTCACACTGAAGCCCCTTTGCAACAACTGCCAAAACTTTTCTGGATCAGAGGCACCTCCAGGAAACCGACAACTCATACCAATAATTGCTATGGGTTCATGCAAAGTATTATTCAGCTTAGTCTCTAGTTTCTTTAGAGCTAATGTGGCTCTTTGTAAAGGAGACAGTTTCTTAATCTGCTCTTTTTCGGTCAATATTTTCTCTTTTTGAGTGAATTTATTTGACATAAATAACTTTAGTTTATTTAATTGATTATTTCTTCCAAGATTTTATCAATTGAACCCTCAAGTTCCTGATCGGATGATTGCTCAATCTCTGCTAGAAGGTTAGTTTCTAGAGAATCGGCTTCTTGTTCATATTTATCAGTCTCACGCTTAAAAAGGCCAACTGTGACAAGGTGCTGGTCGATTATATATTTCTCCAACTTTTCAATGTTGGGAAAATCAAAAGTCAAAGTTGAAGGTAAATTCACTCCCAAAAGCTTACTCAATCGGTTATGTAAATCTATCGCCATCAACGAGTCCATCCCCATCTCAAAAAATCCTACCTCTGGACTTGGTTTATTTATGATGGGTAAACCCAAGACATGGGCTACTTCCTCTTGTAGTATTTGTCGCAGCAACTCACTTCTCTGAGTTTCGGTTACAGCCTCCAACCTTTGTAGTAAACTCGGGACTGTATCGCTCTTAGTGTCAACCTCTTCGGTAAGAGTAGCTATCATATCTAGGAACGGACGAGGACGTTTGACAGCATACATAGCTTTGAAACGAGACCAGTTATTACGACTAACCGTCACCTGAACTTGGCCAGCTAATATCAATTGCTCCAAGGCAGAAATACCCAACTCTGGTGTCAGGGCTTCTACTCCCATTAGAGTCAGCAATTCTTGAGCTTCATCTCTTGTCGTGCCACCCCCTGCCCATGGTCCCCAATTGACAGCTAATCCCGGTAAACCTAAGGAGCTACGATAGTGCATCAGCCCATCTAAGAAATGATTAGCTGCTGCATAATGAGCCTGACCTCGGGAACCCCAAACTGAAGCAACAGATGAGAAACAGACAAAGAAATCTAGATTCTCACTTAGAGATAGCTGATGTAGATTCCATCCCCCCTTTACTTTTGGACGCAGCACTGCCTCCCACTTTTCTTGGGTCAACTTTTCGAGAGGATCTAATTTTACTACTCCTGCCGCATGAATAATCCCTTTCAGAGGTTTCTCCTCAGCTTTGATTTCTTCCCATACTCGCTCCATATCGGTTAGTTCAGCCACATCGGCTGCCAGAACTCTGACATGAGTTCCAGTCTGTTGCAGTGCTTCCACAGCTGGTTGAGTTTCCTCTGTCAGACCACGACGACTTAGTAGAATTAGATGGCGGACACCCTGTCGAACCAGCCAATCAGCTACTTTCAACCCCAAGTATCCCAATCCACCTGTGATCAGATAACTCCCCTCCAGCTCGACTTTGAATATTTTCGAGGTAGAAAGTGAACTGGGCACTAACCGGGGTACATAACGTTCACCCCTACGGTAGACTATCTGGTCTTCAGTATCATGGTTCAGCAACTCCCTTAGAAGGTATTCCATTTGATTTTCAGCAGTTTTACCCGGTTCTAAGTCGATTAATCCTCCCCATAACTCCGGGTGTTCAAGTGACACAACTTTCCCCATTCCCCAAACAGGCATCTGAGCCACAGATATAGGATGCTCTCCAACGGCCACTGCTCCTGCTGTGACTACCCATACTTTGGCTGTATTTAAAGATTCGCCTTGCAGCAAAGCTTGTAGCAGCCCTAGCAAGCCCTCACAAGTAGTATCTTCTATCTGAGAAGGGACTGCCTCGGAGGTTAAATATACAATTCCTACCAATGGCAGCTCGGTTTCTTGTTGTACTAGCTGCAACAATTGTGAATAGTCTTGAGGGAATTGCTTGACAACATAGCAGCTTTGCTGTCGTTGCTCAAGCTGCTCTGCTAACTTCTGTGCCACATTTGCCTCACCCCCTATAATCAACCATTGACCATGTTGGGAAGGGCTTTCTGAAGCTGGCTCTGAAGGCTTGAGCTGCCACTCTATATGGTAGAAACAATCCCGAATAGCTGCTTGTGCCAATGACTTTTGATGGAGGCCAATCAGTTGCTGCACTACTTCAACTGGGGTCAAGGATTCGTTTCCTGACAACATTGCTGTCAACTTCTGGTAATCTCCCCTATCGAGGAGATCGGTTACAGAAGAAGAGCCTTGAGCCAATTGTTTTGTGGTTTTGTCCCTGCCTTCAGAACTTTCTACCCAATATCTTTGTCGTTGAAATGGATATGTCGGCAAGGCTACTTTCTCACGAACATATTCTCTATCAAAACCTGCCCAGTCTACTTTGACTCCCTGTACATATAACTGTCCTAAACTTGAAAGCATCTGTTGCCATTCATCCACTCCCGGACGCAACGATGGCAACCAAACACCAATCTCTGCTGGTAAACATTGCCTTCCCATTCCCAACAATACTGGTTTAGGTCCGATTTCCAGAAAGGTTTCATATCCTTGCTCTTCTAGAGTTTTCATACTCTGGGCAAATCTTACTGGTTGACGCACATGATTTACCCAATATTGAGCAGTGGTTATTTCTGTACCGACTTCAGTACCAGTAACATTTGATATGAGTGGTATTTTGGGTTGATTATAGGTGATTTCTTTGGCTACTGTTTCATATTCTGTTAACATTGGTTCCATTAAGGGTGAATGGAAACCATGGGATACTTCTAGCTCTCTAGTCTTGATTCCTGCTAATTCTAGATTGTTAACAATGGTATCTATAGCTTCTACTTCACCAGAAATCACTACACTTTCCGGTCCATTGATAGCAGCAATCGCTATTTGCTCTTGGTATGGAGTAATTAGGTGACGCACTTTCGACTCTGATGCCATCACCGAAACCATCTTTCCACTTGCAGGCAACTTTTGCATTAATTGTCCCCGCATCGCAATTAGTTTCAAACCATCCTCTAAACTAAATATTCCTGCTACTGTTGCTGCTACATATTCTCCTACACTGTGACCCATGACTACATCTGGTTTGATTCCCCAGGATTGCCATAATTGAGCTAAAGCGTATTCAAGAGCAAATAAGGCAGGTTGGGTGTAACCAGTTTGACCTAGTAGAGATGATGCTTCAATATCTTCTGGGTTTTGAGGATAGATTACTTCTAAAAGTGACTTTCCTAGATAAGGTTCTAATATTTGGCTGCACTGGTCGAGCACTTGACGAAAAACTGGTTGCGTTTCATACAATTGCCGGCCCATGTTCACATACTGAGAACCTTGACCTGTAAATAGGAAGGCTACTTGTGCTATCCTAGTAACAGGTATTTCTCCAGAAAATATTTCTGTTACTGGTTCTGTTGCTTGGTGAGCTTTGAATTTTTCTAGTAGTTCTTGTTGTTTGGAAGCAATAAAAGTTAGGCGATGGTTAAAATGAACACGTCCTGTATTAGCTGTATAACATATGTCGGCAATTGCTGATTCTTGATTAGTTTCAAGATAGTTTTGATAACGGCTGACCAGTTGTTTCAGTGCTTCTGTGGTTTTGGCTGAAAGGGTTAATATATGAACTGGACGCTCTGGGAAATTTTCTTTTTTTATTAATTCTGGAGCTTCTTCTAAGATTACATGAGCGTTTGTTCCTCCAATACCAAAGGAACTAACCCCTGCTCTACGAGGAGTTCCATTCCTTTTCCATTCAGAAAGAGTGGTATTAACATATAAAGGACTATTAGCAAAATCTATATTAGGGTTGGGTTGTTCAACATGTAGCGTTGGCGGCAGCAATTTATGTTTAAGAGCTAAAACAGTTTTGATCAGTCCTGCTACCCCTGCTGCTGCATCTAAATGACCCATATTACTTTTCAGGGAACCAATGGCACAGAAACCATTCTTTTCCGTACTATACCTAAAAGCCTGGGTCAGAGCTGCGATTTCCATCGGATCTCCCAGTTCTGTCCCTGTGCCATGAGCCTCTATGTATGAGATTGTCTCTGGGTCCACTTCAGCAACAGCATGAGCTTCTGAAATAACTGCTGCTTGACCTTCTATGCTAGGTGCGGTGTAGCCCACTTTCAAGGAGCCATCGTTATTAATCGCCGATCCCCTGATGATTGCTTGGATAGAATCACCATCTGCGATCGCGTTATTGAGTCGCTTGAGAAGTACAATCCCAAGACCATCACCTGGTATTGTACCCTTGGCTTTAGCATCAAAAGTTCGACAGTGGCCATCAGGAGAGAAAATCATCCCCTCTTGATATATGTGTCCAGCTTTCTGAGGAATATGGATACAGATACCACCAGCAAGAGCCAGATCGCATTCCCCATTGAGTAAACTTTGACAAGCCATGTGTATAGCGACCAATGAGGTTGAACAAGCGGTTTGAACGTTGAGTGCAGGTCCTTTTAAATTTAGCTTGTAAGCAACACGAGTTGCCAGGAAATCTTTATCACTGCCGATCATTAGCTGATAAGAGTTCACTGGATTATCAAGATCGTGGTTGGGATAAAGATTCCTCAATAAGTAGTGGTTCATGCCAATACCAGCATAAACTCCAATTAAACCTTCATAGGTATCTGGATTGTAACCACCCCTTTCTATAGTTTCCCAAGCACATTCAAGAAACAAACGTTGCTGCGGATCTATGTATTCAGCTTCCTTGGGACTATAACCAAAGAAATTAGCATCGAACATATCGATGTCTGACATCACAGCACGGGCTTTGACATAGTTAGGATTATTCAGTAATTCAGCTTCAACACCATATTTTAGCAATTCTTGCTCTGAAAAAAAAGAGATAGATTCAACACCATCCTTAAGATTCTGCCAAAATTGATTGATGTCTTCAGCTTGTGGAAAACGACCAGACATGGCAATAATTGCTATACCTAGATCGTCTATTAAATTTTCTTCATCTTGTCGATTCATTTTTTTTTATACTCACTTGTCTTAATCAATTAATTTCACAGCTATTTTGATATTTAATTAAATACAATACAACATAATTCCTCTCTGATTTAATCTCGAGAACGATGTTTCTTCCTCCGTTCTAGTCTTTGTTTCATCATGCTTTTACCTTCTTTTAAATTAGTATCACGGATATTACGTGCTTCCTTGGAATCATTTTCACTCATACTTTTACCTTTTATATGCTGACTCAAATAATAAATAGTTGGATATTTTAAAAGAGTGACAACTTGCAGTTTGATCTTAAACAGTTCTTGCAATTTATTACTTACCTGTAACAACAGTAAAGAGTTTCCTCCTATTTCAAAAAAATTATCATAAATTCCTACTTTTTCTAGTTGAAGCACATCTTGCCAAACTTCAGCAATCTGTTGTTCTGTTGCAGTTTTAGGTGCGACATATTCAGTATGAGATAGATTGTTTATGTCAGGGTTGGGCAACTTTTTACGGTTTACCTTCCCATTAGGTGTTAGTGGCAGTTGCGACAACATCACATACCCATTCGGCAACATATACTCTGGCAACCTCTGCTTCAGATACTCCCTCAACTGTGGTACGAGTTGTTTGGTCACCACAGAAGCCAAGGGATTATTCCCGTAACTATACCAATTTTTCCCTAGGATTGATTGTTGAGTCAGTGGTGTTAACACCATTCCCTGTGCTGCTAACTCTCTTCGTACCAACACCGCATCAAAACATCCTGTTCCTCCCTGTGCTGCCCAACATAACTCTAGTTCGTACTCCAAAGAGGTACTCAGTTGATGTAGCTGTTCTGGATCAATACCATTGACTGGCTTTTCTTCTAGTTGTTGTCTCAACTGCTGCACATTCAGTTTGGACTCTGGCTGTGAGAGCAAATCTAGTGCTTGCATATCACAATTCACTCTGCTGTTAGCTAAACTACTAAAGCAGATTGATTCTGGTTGTTTTTGCCGCAGATATGCTTCTATATCTTGATAAGACATAGCTGCCCCATTCTCTACCGGGGCTTCGATTACTGATGCTGGTTGTGCCTCTATGTGCAACAGCACAGTATAGCGATATTTATTCAGTTCGTTGAGTTGAGTTCCCCTTTGTAGACGTATTTGTACATGGGTAATTTCAGGATATTTGTCTTTCAGGGCAACAAATAACTCTGGCGACACCAACAACTCTTTCTCCTGCTGCATTTGTCTGTCTATACCTTGCATTAGTTGTTGCACTGACAACGATGGGGTAGCTTTGTGTAGTTGGAGCGAGGTGTGAAAGGCTCTCATTAGTGGGTAAGAGCGGATATCCCCTAGCACAATCATCCCTCCTGGTTTCACCACTCGAATGCTATTAGAGATAACTTGCAAAAGATACTCTATGCTTGGGAAATATTGCACTATGGAACTCAGAAGCACAACATCGAAACTGTTATCGGCAATCTGTGACATCTGTTCTGGTTGTTTCTGAGCTAGAGTCACATGAGCATATTTGTTCGGGTATTGTTTTATTTGTCTTTGAATATACTCCAGTGACAGATCGGAGATATCTGTACCGTAATAAGCTTGTGTGTGGGGTGCTATTTGAAACAGCAGCATTCCTGTGCGACAACCTATTTCCCACACGCTTTGGGGTTTATGAGCTAATACTTGAGCCACGATATCATTTGCCCACACTCGCATTTGCTCTTCTGGTATAGGTTGGTTGTCGTAACTACTGCGCCAACTAGCAATGTTGAAAAACGGGTCAGTGAATTGTTCTAGTTCTGAACGAATTCTTGCATTAAATACTTCTTGCCAACTGTCGAGTTGATTCTCTAATAGTTCTCGGTTTTTTGATATTTGCTTGCTTGTCTGGCTGTTAATTTCTTTGGCTCCCCACTGACGTAATCCATAGATGTTATATATCTGTGTCTTTTCCAAGAAAGTTTCTTGTTGGATTTTTAGCTGATATCCTTGAGCTTTTAGCAACCCCTCCACTGCCGCTAATCTGCCATTTATATCATGCACTTCCACTACTATCTGTTGAATTTTCGACCAATCCTCTGGTTCAATACCTTCTAGCACCTCTAACTCACTTTTTTCCACATCTATTTTCAGTAAATCTATCTTTTCCACCCCCTGCTCTCTTATTACTTCTGATAGGGTTCTTAACTGGCAATTAACTTGTTGCTGTGTTTGAAACAAATAGCTACTCACTTGTTCGAGTTCTTGAGTTGATAACTTGCTTGTTTCCCCAGTCTCCTTTTGTTTGTTACTCAAGAACGTTTTCATCATTTCTTGTTCTTGCGTTTGGTCTGCGTATAATCCAGACACTACTGAATTCTCTGGGTAATAGGTAAAGGTTTCCCTTCTGGTTTGGTTCGATAGACCACATTCAAATAGCTTTACCTTTGAACCATACAGCTCTGTGTTCATTTCCAGTAGTTTAAACACTGGTGGGATTGGTTCAAACGCAAATATCTCTAAATTTTTCGCCTGTTGCGCTGCAAACAGACTGAACATCCCAATATTTGCTCCTACATCAAAGATACAATCTCCTTCATTAATTCTAATTCCATGCTGAAAATATTCCGCATTTTCAAATATCTCTTGGTACAAAAAGTCGGTTTCATTTTGATTCAGATGAGCAATTACCATGCCATTAGGCAATTGATACTGAAAACCAGTTTTTAGTCTTCCTTCTTGTTCCCATTGCAACAGTTGTTTTACTTGTCTACTTCCCTGATGATTCGGCACTATATACGCTACTAACTGCTGCTGTCCCACTTGATTTTCTCTGAGTGTTACTACTGTCTCTTCTACCTCTGGATGTTCTTCTATGGCAGATTCTATTTCTCCTAACTCAATCCTAAAGCCCCGCATCTTTACCTGGTGGTCTATGCGACCCAAAAATTCTATATTCCCATCTGGTAAATATCGAGCTAAATCTCCTGTTTTATACAGTTTGGATTTTTTAGTATCTTGGGATTGGTCGAAGGGGTTGGGAATAAATTTTTGTTGCGTTAATTCCTCTTGTTTTAAGTAACCTCTGGCTAAACCTGCACCTGCAATGTGTAATTCTCCTGCTACTCCAATAGGCACTGGTTGTTGATGTTGGTCTAAGATATACATTTGTGTATTAGCTATGGGGCGACCTATGGGAATTATTTTCTGCTGTTTATCTGGCACACATGGCCACCAAGTGACATCGATCGCTGCTTCTGTCGGTCCATAGAGATTATGCAACTCACACCCTAGCTTCTCAAAGAATTTTTCCTGCAGTTGAACCGATAAAGCTTCTCCACTACAAATGACTCGCTTGAGACTACTACAATCTTCTAAATTATCCTCTTGTAAAAACGCCTTGAGCATTGAAGGCACAAAATGGAGTGTAGTTATTTGTTCTTGAGCAATTAACTCCCTGAGATATCCACTATCTTTGTGTCCTTCTGGTTTCGCCACCACCAAAGTTGCTCCCTCCAATAATGGCCAGAAAAATTCCCATACTGAGACATCGAAACTGAATGGAGTTTTTTGCAGAATCTTATCCGATGATGTTAACCCAAAAGCATCTTGCATCCATAACAAACGATTGCAAATCCCGCCGTGGGTATTCATTGCTCCCTTTGGTTTTCCTGTGGAGCCTGAGGTATAGATAACATAAGCCAAATTCTGGTGATTGACTCCACTGAGTGGATTCTCTATACTCTGTGAACTAATAGCTTCACCATCTTGTTCCCAACAAACTAGCTGTGCCTGATGTTCTGGCATTAATTTCATCAGTGCTGGAGTTGTCAATAACACTAATACCTCTGCGTCTGCCAGCATATAAGCCAACCGTTGTGGTGGATAATTCGGGTCGATTGGCACATAAGCTCCTCCAGCTTTGAGCGTGGCTAATAAAGCAATTACCATCTCAACAGAGCGATCGTAGCAAATTCCTACTAAAACTTCTGGTTTTACTCCTAAATGTTTTAAGTAGCGAGCGAGTTGGTTGGCTTTGCTATTCAACTCAGAATAAGTCAGCTTTTGCTCTTCAAATACTACTGCTACTGCTTCAGGGGTCTTTTCTACCTGAGCTTCAAATATCTCATGGATACATTTGTCTACAGGATAATCTATTTTAGAATTGTTCCACTCTACTAACAACTGCTGTTTTTCTGCTTCACTTAGCAGAGGAAGTTGTTCTACTCTCTGCTCTGGATTACTCACAATTGATTCTAACAAATTTTCAAAATGAGCAGCTATTCGGGCAATAGTCTGTTCATCAAATAGGTCAGTATTATATTTGAACAAACCAGTTACACAAGAGTCTTCTTCGACCATTTCTAGTAACAAATCGAACAGACTTTCATACTGATCCAATTCAAATGGTTCTACCTTAAGCCCTCCCCAATCTACTAAAGCTTTTGTCCTGTTAGATAAGAGCTTTCGTATATCTTGAGATTGCTTTTGCATGAAGTTCTGTAGTAGAAAGGAAACTTGGAAGATAGGGGCACGGCTGGGGTCTCGCGGTGGTTGTAACCGTTCTACCAATAACACAAAGGGATAATCTTGATGAGCTAGTACCTCAAGCACTGTATGGCGTACTTGGGAGAGGAAGTCTGTAAAACAAGGATTCCCTGACAAATCTGCCCTCATCACCACTGAATCGACAAAGTAACCCACGATGGGGGCAAACTCTGCTTTACTTCTGCCAAAAGTGTGAGAACCCACTAAGATATCCTTTTGACCACTGTAACGAGATAGAAGCACTTGAAAAACAGCAAACAGGAACATATAAAGAGTTGCCCCTTCTTTTTGAGCTAGTGTCTTCAGTTGCTGAGTCAGCTTTTCAGATAACTTTAAGGGGTAGCTACCACCGTTATAGGTCTGTATTGGAGGTCGTTGTCTGTCTGTAGGCAAATTTAATACAGGTAATTCTCCAGCCAGTTTTTGTTGCCAGTAGTTCCATAGCTTTTCTCCCTCTTGACCTTCTACTAACTCCCTTTGCCAACGAACATAATCTTGGTAAGAGTGCTTCAGTTCTGGTAGAGATGCCTCTACACCAGCACGTTGAGCTTGGTAGAGTTGTGGCAGCTCTTTGACAATCAAATTTATTGACCAGCCATCCAAGGCAATATGGTGTATCGTCAGCAATAAAACCTGCTCTTGCTCAGAGCAAGTGAACCACCTGACCCGCATTACTGGTTCTTTCTCCAGGTTAAAGGGATGTTGATGAGCTTCAACTACCCTTTTGTGCAGCTCATCTTCATTCCAGGTAGTAGCATCAATTTGTAAGAAGTCTAACTCTTGATCTTGATGCACCTGTCGCATTAGTTGTTCACCTACCCTAGGAAAGGTACTCCGCAGTAGCGGATGGCGTTCTCTTAGCACTTTAAAGGTTTGCTGCCAAGTAATTATATCTGCTTGGGAGTAGATGCGAACTGCAAATGACAAATTATAATGATGACTCTGAGGTGCTAGTTGCCATAAAAACCAGATATTTTTTTGACCGTAGGAAAGAGGATATACTTGCAATATATCTGGCTGTTCCTGCAGTAATTGTAAAATTTGAGTTTTGTTCTGCTTCAATTGAGCAATAACATCGGGAGTTAATACCTCTTGGGAACCTCCTGTACGCAATTTTTCCCCATCACGCCATAATTTTACCCCTTTGAGAGAGATATCTTGTAAAAATTCAACTAATTTCATAGTTCTACCTCTATCCAATTACTATCTTTATTTTGATCGAGCTGCCCTTGATTATTTGATTCAATAGTTTGATTTTTATCTGTTTTAATTATCAGTTGTTGCTTAATCTCAGTTGCTAGAGCTATAATGGTGATTCCTTCCATAAATCTGGTAGCTGGAATATCCACTGCCAGCTCAGTTTGAACCTGATTTCGTAATTCCACAGCCATCAATGAGTCAAGTCCCATCATAGTTAGAGATTTTTCTAACTCTATTTGAGAAACTGTCATACCCATAATATGAGCAATTTTGCTTTGTAGGTAAGAGGTCAATAGCTTTTCTTGTTCCGTCTCTGAAGCTACATTTAGCTGTTCTAGAATTTGACCTTTTTGACTCTGTTCTACCAATTTTGTAGTAAAAGCTTCTAAAAATGGGAGCTTTGCCAATCCTGGCATCTGCCTAAAAAATTCCGGCCAATTAACCGGGAATACCCCTACTTGGCTTTTATACCCTGATAACAATGAACCTAGTGCTTGCATTCCTAATTCAGGTTCAATAGCCATTACTCCACTACTCTGCATTCGATTTTGATGTTCCCTTGCTAAACGAGCAGCCATTCCTGCTGTTGCCCATGCTCCCCAGTTAATACTTAATCCTGGTAAACCCTGACCTCGGCGATAGTGGGCGATCGCATCCATAAAAGCATTGGCAGCTGCATAGTTTCCTTGACCATAATTCCCCAACATTGAAGCCATAGACGAGAAACAAACAAAGAAATCTAAGGGTAAATCCTGAGTGAGTTGATGTAAATACCAGGTTCCTGACACTTTGGGAGCCATAACTTTTGTAAATCCCTCCCAGCTCATCTTTTGTAATACCCCGTCATCCAACACCCCAGCAGCATGAATCACTCCTTTAAGTGGGGGTAACGAACCAGATATCCCCTCTAAGATTTTCATAACAGACTCAAGAGTCGAAATATCCCCTAATAAAACACTGACTGATGCTCCTGCTGCCTCTAACTCCTCTATGATTTTTTGTGCAGTTTCATTCGGACTCCGACGCCCAGTTAATACTATATTTTTAGCTCCCTGTTTCACCATCCATTGGGCTACTTCTAAGCCTAAAGCTCCTAAACCTCCTGTAATCAAATAACTTGCTTCTGCTTTGATAGACTGTTGACTTTCTAATATGGACAATTTTTGTTGTCGTACTAATCTTGCTACATAACGGACTCCCTGACGAATTGCTATTTGC
>JAAUYJ010097920.1_pt1 | contig 13218 bp, 13 predicted proteins | sample 7278031 | NCBI WGS metagenome assembly JAAUYJ01 (sample SAMN14350222, study PRJNA611818) | marine sediment metagenome | isolation source: surface marine sediment (1.8m) | place: French Polynesia: Moorea | collected 2018-08 | reverse complement strand
TCCCCTCGTCTCTTCAATTGTTTGAGGAAAATTGCGAGCTCGGCCGATTTTTCCTTTTCACGCCTTGCAATTAATTGTCACGTCAGCATCTTCCTTTTCCTTTCCGCCCTCCTTTTCCTTCGTCAGCAAAGTGATGGTACTTTTTTTCAGTGTTATTTGGGAGGAACTGCAGTTCCCCGGAGCTAGAAATGATCTGCCGAGGTAGCACGCTCGCATCGAGTGACTTTGGGCTGCATGTACTCTAGGATGATGACTGAGAGGAGAGTGGCGCCACCGCGACGCCACCGTCGGGGAAAAAATAGGCAATATGCCCTCCTTCTGACCACGCCACCCGTAACTGCTGCCATGACGGGGCGGGTTTCCGTTCTGGGGCATCCGGAAAAAATGGAGAAGCCGGTTCTGTCCGGTTTTCCCGCCCGATCCCGCATGCGTCACGGCAATAGTGCATGATCGACGACGACGCCACAATCTCGGAGGAAGAAAACACTCTGTGTGTGCGGCTCCTTTTCGCGCCCTCTCTCTGCTTTCCCGCGAACACGATATTGAAATAAGATACTGCGTACTATTCTCATCGGCCCCACGATTACAAATCTGATCATATCAGACCCTATGTTCCCTTTGAGTACGATTTTTCCCCAAGACAACTTTGGCCATCCATTCCATCTCCTCCTACTTGTGATATAGTGAGAGGCTCCCGGACCGCAGTTGGTAGTACAAATTCCCAGTGGGTTAAGACGCGGCGACGCGGGGGAAACACGAGATGTCGAGTTGCGTCAGTCAAATATACCCCACCTCTCTCTCGCAGCCCGTAGCTTATTTTAATGTTTGCCCTTCCACTCAATGGTCCGAAGATTCCTACGCTGTTTGCACACCTTTTTTTCTAGTCTCGTATTTTTTTTCTTCAATGTAGGAAACCCGCTGACTTGCGACTGCGACACCCTGTGGCTGCGCAACTGGGCCTCTGAGTCCCCCTCGTCCTCCATCAGGGACGAGCCCAGGTGCTACTTCCCAAAGGCGCTCTCGGGAAACCCGCTCAGGAGGCTCAGGTCTTCCAGGTACGTTAGAAAAAACCATTCGTGTAAATAGAGGCGCAAAAAATCAACAGCATTCATTCTGAAGTAGAAAAAAAATCGACAGAGAGAAAATGTACATCTTGCAGTTGTAACTTTGATTTTCCGTCTAAATTTAACATTGGTGAATTCCATTCTGGTATTTCCAGGTTCACCTGCGGCTCTCGCGGCGGGAATAGGCGTCGCCGCGGGAGGAAGGTGAGGAGGCGCAAGTTGAACAACAAGAAGAACGTCAAGAAGGTGGTGAAGAAGAAGAAGAGGACGAGGAGGTCGGAGAGGGGCATCATCGGTGACGCCTGCGCCGGGATCCCGCTCAAGACCCCGGTGCAGCTGGTGGCGCAGCAGCAGCAGCAGCAGCAGGAGCTGGAGGAGCAGGAGGCGGAGCAAGGCAAGTGAAATGATAATTGAAAAACTCTCATTCCCCAGCATTTATTTTGGGGGATTTTTTTGCATCACGTCCGCACCTTTTTCTTACGTTGGAGAGTCATGCGATTGAGATCTATGTACAAGTGGGGAAGCATCATTGCGCTGAGTGCACCTGCTCCGGCCTCCTGCGAAGTCACTCAACATCTGTAATTGTAGGAAACGTCAGCCTATCCGCCCGGCAACAACAGGATCACCCCATTCTCCTCCTGCAGACAGACGACGCACGTGTCAGCCTCGTGCTGATTTTGCCTTTTACCGTGCATGCTAAGACGATTCTTCTTTTTTCCTCCTCCTCCTCCGTCAGTCCTGGGACAAGACGGGAAAAGGCGGAGGAAGGGCAATGTTGACACTTGTCGGGGTACCCGTGTTTGTCCGTCTTCGTCTTCGAAGTTGGAGGATGGGAAAAATCCTTCGCGACGGCGTGTTGACTGAGGGGAAGCGAAGAGAAAGAAATGGCAGTTGCAGCACTTCCTTGCACTTGCGAATTCCTGCGTCTGTCGGCGGTCTGTCTCCCTCCTATGTGCTTCTTTTCATGCCATGTTTATTTAGAAGTCGGGCTTTTGGTCAACAGGAAATGAGAAAACCCTGTAGTAGTCAAGTCTAATTGCATCGGCGGGCAAAAGATGATGTGTAATTTTCGTGTCGATTTCAGCCACCTACCCGTACCCAGTGCGAGACGACGAGTCGGAGGCCCCGGCCAAGATAGTGGAGGCCCCCTCTTCCTCCGCGGCCTCTGTGGAGAAAAACACCGTAGGCGGCGAAGGAGGAGGAGACGAGGACGTTGGAGACGTTGACGTGGTGGACGTGGGCACCGAGAAGGCCGACGGGGCAGAGGGGAACGAGTATTATGAGTACTACTACCTGTACTATGACGAGAATGGCAACGTCGTTAGCAACACCAGCGCGAAACCCAACTCGGCCGCGGCTACCACCACCTCGGCCTCCGTCAACCTGCAGCAGCAGCAGGCCAGCAAAGTGCAGGTATGGAATTCACCACAGTAGTTTATATACCCGTAGACATATGGACAATTTGAAATTATGGCTTGCACATCTTTGATTTTTCGCGAAATGACCGATTGTGATTCTTGCTCTAGGAGATCACCATCAACCCTCCTACTTCCGCCGTCGGCGACAGCACCAAGACCGGCGACACCCCGACCATATACGCACAGATCAAGGACCCCGGCAAGCTGGAGGACGACGGCACCGCCTCCGCGGACGAGGACTCCGGATCCGGCCTCTCCATCTTCGGCATCCCCATCCCCAAGATCCCCATCAGCCTGAGCTTCGGCCTGGCGCCCGCCCTCGCCTCGGGGCTCCTCCCGCTGCCCATTGGCAGGAAGGGAGACTCGCTTGACGGGGAGGCGGAGGTGGACAGGGCCTCGCACCACCACCAGCTGCAACAGCAACACCAGCAGCAACACGACCCGGCAAGCATTACCCGCGGTCCCGACATGCTGGACCCCATCTGGGTGGAGACGGGGCTAAAGGCTGCTTCGGACATCCTCATCCCGCAGCTCAAGAAGGCCTTTGCGGGTAGCAGCGACGACAAGGAAGAGCAGGACTCTGGTTCCAAACAACAGCAGAGGCAAAAGCCGCAGCGGCCGCAGATGTACAGCTACCAGCACCCGCAGAACCCCGTCATCCCCCTCCAGTCCGCCGCCACCGGCCGCCAGGGACCCATCTACGACGGTCAGCAGCCTGTTAAACGACAGGGCGAGTACTACCCGCAGGGCTACCTCCCGGCCATCAAGTTTGACCACCCGCTGCCGGGGCATCACCGACGACCCGGCCACGGCCTCCACCTCCCCCCCGGAGGCAACAACCCGGTCCTCCCCCCGCCCGCCGCCAGCGAGCGTCACTCGGTGGCCATGCGCGCCCCTCACGCCCCGGACGGCACCAGGCACTCCTCCAAGATCAGCGGCGGCAGCCCCAGGGACCACATCAACGGGTTCAGGCCGCTGTTCAGGCCGCACGGCACCGATCCCAACTACAACCCTGCCGCCGCCGCCTACCTCCACAACCAGCAGCACAACCACCACGGAGTGGGAGTGGGGAGTGTGGTAGATACAGTAGCAGAGGCCACCGCCACCGCCACTTCCTCCCCCACCTCCTCCGCCTTCCCGGGCATCGACGCCACCCTGAACTACAACACCGGAGGAGAGGGAGGCCAGGACTTCCGAGCAAACAACTACAGACCGCAACACCAGCAGCATTTCAAGACTCCCTCCCTCCAATTCACCTCCCCTTCCTCCAACGGCCTCTTCTCCGCCGAGGAGAGCACCACCGCCACCTCGGGCTCCCTCGGACCGGCCTTCGCCGCAGTCCCTTCATCCTCGGGTGCGAGGCTTCCTGAAGCGGCCATCGACAGGCCGGAAGTAACCAGGTAAATACCGTAGGACTTGCCGTATTTTCCCCCTCCGCCTTTCCATTCCCTCTCATTCCCCATTTCAGGAGCCGTCCCATCCCAGACCAGTCCACCTCTCCTTCCTTCGGGAACACAGCTTCAGCAACGGAAAAGAGAGGGATCGGAAATGATGAAGATGAGGATACCACAATCACATACGAATACTACGAGGACGAGACCGAGGAGGTGCCGAGCGCCGAGCAGAGCGCCACCTCCGTCTTCGGGATCGACTCGGACGGCACCAGGGTCAACAGTGAGGCCGAGCTCATGCAGCTGCTGGACGACCTCAGGAGGAGGTCCTCCTCCAGCACCACCACGGAGAAGGCTATGGTGCCCACGCTACAGGTAATTTGCCCCCGTTTCTTAACTCGTTCTTGGTAGTTTCCATACGGTTTTCTCATAGATTGAAGAGGTGCTGCCTGGCACAACAACAACAACTGAGGCGAACGAGCAGACCACTAGGCTGACGGAGACGCCCTTGGCGACAACGACCGTGAGAGTTGCCCATAGGGGCAGCCCCAAGACCTCCACCGCCGCCGAGGAAGAGTACAGGGACTACGGCGGCGACGCCACCACAGAAGCAGTCGCGGAGACTTCGACGGTCGGAAACTCAATCAACTCTCCTCCTCCCCTCCCCGCCGCCGCGGCCGCTCCCAAAGCGAACGAAGGAGAAGAGCCAGAGTACACCTACGAGTACGAGTACTACTACGAGGAGTACGACGACGAGGAGGGGGACTCGGAGGGTGAGGCCTCCACCAACGTGGTCGACGTCGTAGCCCCCGGAACCACCACTGAGAAGGAGACGACCACCACCACCACCACCCAGTCTTCCACCTCGACCGCCCCCTCTGAGAACAGCAAGGCCTTCCAGAACCTCCTCGGCCTGATCCACAGCCAAAAGCAGCAGCTAGAGAGGCCCAGGTCGGCGGGAATCGCGCTTCCGGGGCTGGGCTCCAATAGGGAGGAAATACCGGACCAGCAGAGGCTTCCAGGTTTATTTAATAAATTTATTGAAGAAACGTACACTAAAATGAAATAATGATCCAAACTTCCATCAATTTCCAGGTCTTCTTCCCCAAGAGTCCTTCCCTCAAGCTCCCCAGCATTCCCAGCAGCACCGGCCGCCTTCCCCTCCGCCGCCGCACCAGTACCCTTCCCTCCACGGCCGCGGCCCCCGCCCCACCCTTTCCCCTCCCATCCGCACCTCCACCCAACTCTACGACGTCAACGGCAACTACCTTGAGAGCCGCCGCAGCCCGTCCGTCACCGTCGACTCGGTTGGCATCCTCAACCCGCCAGCATCGTCGCAGAGGCAGCAGCAGCAGCAGTACGACTTCTTCCCTGCCTCCACCACCGAGGTCGCGGCCTCTTCGTCTTCGCCGCCCGCGTCGTCCGCCGGTGAGAGGGGGCAGGAACCGAGGGTGCCGGCAGCCAGGTGAGCAGCAACATTTTTAATGTGTAGTGAAAGCTTCAATGGCAGTGTTTTCCCCACTCAGGGCCACTTCCTCCTCGTCCAGCCCGTACCCGTTCCATCCTGACCGCCTGGACCCCGCGGGCAGCCCCGCCCCGGCGGGCGCCGGAGACGACGCCTCGGTCAACTGGTACTACAGCAACTACGACACCGCCGAGGGCGCCGGGGGGGCGATCGGCGGCGGCGGCGGCGGCGGCCGGGGGAGGCCGCTGCTAGAGCCCATACTCGACCGAGGGGGGAGGGCAGATCCCGAGGCGGAGGCGGAGAGCTCCGCGGCGGCTTTCTCGTCGTCTGTCTCTGCTTGCATTTTGCTGGCTCTTCTTGTACAAAGATTGTTGATCTGAAGATCCTAGGAGGTTTTTCCCGAGCTAGCAGGTCCCTTTTCCTGCGTATCTCGCTATATAAGAATCGTCGTTTTCTACTACGTACGTATACAATACTCTACCTGAGAAAATTTGAGTCACGGATGTTTCTTAAAGAAATAACTTTTGTACTAAAGGTCGAAAAGATGCCAAATTTGCATTACCCGAAAAGAATGCTCCTTTGGGAGAATCGCCGTCAAAATGAAGAGTAATTTGTCCCTCTTACCGAAATATATTTATTGTTATCCTTCCTTCTGATGTGCCCTTACTTCAGTCAGACGACAAATTTCGCGCTGGTCGCAAAAGGAAAAGAGTCTTAATCGTGAGTATAGGTTGTAACGTAATATATATTCTCATCTGATCCACTTTTGCACGGCGGCGGCAACAACGAGACAAGGTGTACATAGTAGTAGTAGTAGTGTAGTATTCTTCCTTTCGAAAACGAATCCTCCTCCGCTCAATTTAATAGCATTAACCAGACGTGGCTCGCGATCGCACAGTCGTCATCACATGAGAGAATTGCATTTTAAAAAAAGTTGCATTATCACTAGAGACTTTTTTCCTTGCTTGCTGCTTTGCTCCTGCTAGGATATTTACCGTACGGGTCTGCCTTTTCTTTGCAATCAAAATAAATATGCGCTTTATGGGGGAGGAGGGGGTATAAGTTAGGCTTGCTTCAGTTCCCTTCGCTTAGTGTATGTACAAGTAAAATACCGGGAACTCTCTTGAGATTGCGCACGATATTTATGTCTTCTTTTTTTCTGTGTGAATATTTTTTTTCCTCTCTGTGTGTATGTATGCTGTAGTATCCGTTTGGGTACGTGCGCTCATTCTTCTGTCAAAATTGTTGCTGGGGTGGGGTTGATTGCAACGGACGTTCGGGATTTCGGGTGTTTTCTTTCTGCGTGCCATTAACTAGGTTGAGCGGGACGGGAAGCTCCAATCGGACAGTCTGTCCATCATCAGCACATGAGAAACTCACAGCACATTCCAGTTTTTTTGTGTTGCTTTTTTGACACTTCTTTTTTGCCGTCTCTTCCCACCCTTTCTGAATTGCTTGGAGCACTCGTTTACTTGTCTTTCCGTAGTGTAAGGCCTCCAATTAAAAGAATCTTTTCTTCTTGGTTTTCACCGCACCCCATTACGACGTCCCAATTGCATTGCTTGATTCAAAGAATAGTACGAGAGTTTCTGTTCACTGAGCGTGTGAGCGCGCTTAGAGGATAAAGGGAGTGGGGGAATCGACGGGGGAAGACACTGTAATTCCTTCGCTTTTGCTGCCTTTTCTGTAGGTGGATCTGTCGTGCGTGTGTGCAATTTAAACGAGTTTGGGGAGTTCTTCACAGGTACCTCAGCCAAGGGTCCTCTGACATGGCGGACGGCGAGTGGGACATCCCGTATCCGTGGTGGTGAGACTGTGCCGGCACCGGCCTGGGCAGCGCCGGCGACGGTGCCGGCGACGGGGAAGAAGACGGAGACTTGGTTGGGGACCCGCCCCTCCCTCCGAGGCACTGGAAGACGTAGTTTCTGCTGCCGTTGTTGTCCCAGAACTTTTCGCCGTTGACCTCGTAGCGCAGGCAGAACTGCAGCCTCTGCCCGACGGAGATCCCGGACTGCGGCCTGAGGTGGAAGGTGAACTTGTCCGAGAAGCCGTCGCAGCTGCCCTGCATGTACTCTGCGTCCACCTCCGACTGCGTCAGCCACTCGTTGGTGGTGTAGAGGAGGGAGACGCGCTTGTGGAAGCCCACGTTCTGCACGCGCACCGTCCCCTTGACGGAGCCGGGGTCGGACATGTAGGCGTTCTCCAGGCAAACCCGCTTGTCGCGGATGAGGTCGAAGAAGTTGGGGAAGCCGCCGGGCTGGCTGAACATGGGGACCAGGGTGGCGGAGGGCGCTGCTGCGGAGGAGGCCATGGGAGAAGGGGAGGAGCCCCTTGCGCTGAGGAAGTTGCGGAAGGGGTCGCTCCTCCCGTTGCCGCCGCCGCCGTAGGAGGGGAAGGCGGCCTCGGATCCGAGGTCGCTGTCGAGGTCTGACAGCTCTGCGTCCTTGAGGTCGCTGTAGGCGCTCTTGGGAATGCGGGGGATCTCGTCGAAGAAGGTCTTAACGTCGGCCAGGTCCAGCCCAAAGACGTCGGCGAATCTGTAGGGGGAAATCGATGGTTATTACCAGTGTACAATACAACCCTGTTTTCTCCCTTCGTACCTGACAATTTTTCTTCTGCTGGGAGTTCCCGGTGGCGTCTTTCCCGATTTGAGCGACGACGCCCGCCTCAGCTTCTGTGGCTGCTCTGGCATCTCCAGGCCTTCCTCCTTCTTCTGCTCCTTGCCCTGGGCAGAAGGCGACGACTGTTCCGCGACGGCCTTCTTCCCTTCCTCCGCCGGCACCGCGACCTTCCTCCTCCTCTGCAGCTGCGGGGACTGTATGAGCTCCCTCTCCGCGGAGGTGAGCGACGGGGTGGAGTCGCACCTCTTCATGGGCGATGCAGCGCTGCGGCCAGCTGAAGAGGTAGAGCTGTAGCTGCCACACACCTTGTTGCTGTTGCTGTTGCTGTTGGTGTTGCTGCTGCCGTTTCCCTTGGCCGCCGTCAAGAAGGAGAAATTTGCCGGCGACGCTGCTATCGTCGGCAGGGAGCACTTGTATGACTTTTTGGTGGGACTGCCGGGAGCTCCGCCCCTGGTGGGGCTGCCGCTCTCCTCGCTTTCCTTGGGCGGCGACGGTCTGCCGGCGTACTCCCGGTCCTTCTCCAGGAGGGCGATGAGCGCGTTGAGCTTGGAGTGCGCCACCTTGTGCTTCTGCTCCCCGGTGTACACGCTGAAGGAGTCGGCTTCCGACGACGTCTCCGCCGCCGCCGCCGATTTATTGAGAGAAGAATCGAATTTGTCTTGGGCATCGTTGATGGCCGCCGCTGTCGCTTCCTTGACCTCCTTATTGTCATTTCCTTCCTCTCCTCTTTCGTCATGTGACAACGATTGTTCGACCGGAACTCGTTGTCCTATCGATTCCTCGTTGTCCGGGCTGCGCATTTCCTTTGGGGCCTCTGCGCTCCCGACCGGCTCGTCTAGCAGACTGTCTGGGGAGATGAGCGGAGAGGAGGAGGAGGCGCCGGCGACCCCGTCGGAGATGCAGCCGCCGCCGCTCGGGCTCTGGGTGGCGATGGGGGTGGAGCTGGAGGTGTTGGAGGAGTTGTTGCCGCCCGAGGGGGAGCCCAGGTCCAGCTGGAGGCTGCGCTTGGCCAGCCACGCCTGGGGGTCCAGGGCTATCCCGGCGTCGGAGCCGGCGATGAACGCGTCATCAAGGACATTCTCGAGTTCGGAGGACTGTAGGAGGAATTTAATGGATAAAGTTAGAGGAATTCACCAATATTGGGGAGGAACGAAAATCTATTCAATCCAACCAAATCAAACTTTTCAGTATTTTTTTTTTGCTGAATCGAAGAATGCCCCCACCTGCATATCATCTCCACCTTCCCCTCCCATCATGCCTCCGTGCGCTGAAGCCGCGTCGCTGCACAGCCCGGAGGAGGTGCTGCCAAAGGCCACGCTGCTCTTGTCGCAGTCGCACTCCTCCTCCTCCTCTTCCATCTCGGAGGAGGCTTTCCGCCTGGGAGGGCTGACCCTGCTGTTGCTGCCATGCTGGTGGCGCTCGTCCTCGTCCTCCTCTTCCGGAGACCCGATGTCAAAGTCGAAGAATAGGTCGCTGTCGTTGCCGTCGTCCTCGTCGCTGGAGACCTTGAACTTTGCCGTCCCAGGTATGACTCCGCCGACGCTTTTTTCTCCGTGGTGCTTCCCTCCTCCTCCGCAGCCATTTCCTCCTCCTCCAACGGCCGCCGCCGGGGTGAGATCGGGCTCGGAGTAAAAGTTGGCGGTTGCCCGCATATGCTCCGCGAAGCACCTGGCCGCCGCGCCGCCGGGTGGGAAGGTGGTGCCGGGGTAGGGGAAGGAGCCGCCGCCGTTGTGCTTCATGGCGGACGTCAGACCACCGTCTTCCTGCTTCTGCTCCCCTCCTCCAGGAGAGTTGAGGAAGTGCAGCTTGGACTGTAGGGTGTGGGCGAAGACCTCTGCCTGAGATTTGCAGCTTGCGCTGATCATGCTGCCGATGGCGTTGAGGGTGAAGACTGGGCAGGTGTACAAGAGAGCGACGACGTGGGGAGCAGGGTGAAACAGCAGCCGTCGGACAAGTCCCTGTTTCTGCTGTTGCTGTTCTTGGTAGCTTTGCAGCACCACCAAAGTGTCCACCTTCTTGGTCGAGCTGCTACTGACTTCGGACTCTGCAGATTCCTTCGCTATCGTCTGGGAAATCGCCGTCGTAGCCGGTGGTGGAAAAGTCGCCGACCTCCTGGGCTGTTCCGTGGTGATTATCGTCTGTTCTTCGGACGGAGGGATCGCCGAAGCGGCTCTTCGTCCTCCTCCTCCGACAGTCGCCGGCGCGAGACTGACTCGAAGACACTTGCCTCCGTCTCCGTCGCCTCCGCCTTCGAGGGAGGAGGGACGATGGGGTGATCCTCCTCCTCCTTCCTCTGTCGCGGCGACGAAAGATGTTTGAGCGCTCGGAGGTGGCGGCGGCTGCCCAGGGCGGAACGGAGGAGGAGGGAAGCGAACTGAGGCGGCGGTGCCGGAGTCTCCGATCACTCTCCGCTCGCCTGACTCCCGTAATTCCTTTTCCTCCTCCTCGGGCGAGCCGAGTTCGGTGAACGGAGGGGGAATAGACTGTTGTTGCTCCGACGTCCAGGGTAGCCGCCGGTCGCCATTGCCTCCCTCCTTCTCCTCCTCCTCCGCTGCTGCGTCCTCGCCGGCTGTCACTTGTCCCCCCCCGTCCTCCTCTCCCGCCCGTTCCTCCCTTGGGAACTGCATGCCTGGGAAAGTTGAAAAAAGAAGGTGAAGAGGGAGAGAGCTAAAGAGAGGATGGAGGAAGGGGAGAGGGGAGGCCTCGGGCCCACTTTGCCGCTTCCCCTGCGCTGTCGCCGGCCGGCCTTAATTAGGCATGGCGATAGGCGATGGGGAGGGGAAACGGGACAATTCTTCTACGCTGCAAAATCAGCTAAAGTTCAAAAAAAATAAATGCTCTAATTTGTACAGACGACAGTGCTGTCGATATTTCTTGAGAAGGATATATGCTGTAGAAGCTATGCCTACTAGGCCTAGGTCACCTTGAAAAGTTTTTTTTCTTCGAGACCGAACTGACGAAATTTTTCGAAGAGAGAAGTCATTGCACATTCCATGCACCCCTCTTTTTTGCGTCCAAGTCGGAGGAACGGTCTTAACGCCTCTCACGGTTTGCTTTTGAGAGCTGTTATGCAGGGGGAAAGGAAGGTGCACGTGCCTTCATCCCGTATCAAGTGACTCCACTAACTTCGGAGGTTTAAGACCCTCCTCCACTTAGCAAATGAGTACTACGGTACACTCGCCTCTTCGTCGCGACTAGCTGAAGCTATTTGATGACACCCTTACCGTTTCTTTCCGTGTCGCGACTCACTACTTTGGGACGGTGGACTTGGAAAGAGGCTGGGAGCTCAGCAGCCTCCGTCTTGAAGAATCACGTAATTTCTTCCCACCTGGCTCTTGTTGTTGAGGTGGATCACAGGCAAAAGTTCCACCACCTCCTCCTCGACTGGGGGTGGAGGAAAAAGTAGTGAGGGGGCCCTGTGACACAGCGACTCAGCTGAGGGGAAAGGGGGGCCCGGGGGGATATCCCTTCGCCGGCCTAGGAAAGGGGGGAGAGGGGCACATCACGTGGAAGAAAAGGCAAGAAGAGGGGGAGGGGAGGAAGGCCGCGTTCTCCTCTTCCGCTCGAAGGCCAAGGCCGGGAAGGGTTGAGAGGGGGGCGGGGCGGGAAGAGGGGAAAGGTGCACGCAGGGTACGAATGAACGGGAGAGAGAGGGGGCAATCCTCCATAGAAATATTGGTTTCTCTCCTAGAAACTATGGCTAGCTTGGAAAGACTGATAAAATAGAAATACTGGAGCGGAGGCCCGTGGCCAAAAGTGAAAAAGATGTTATCTAGGGTGTTGCCTTTGTCGGAGGTGGGCCGGCAAAGCTTGCGAGGGGGAGCAGCGAAAAAAAACGTGAGGGAGGATTCACGATGCAGGGCGGCTCTGTCCTTCGATTGGACTGTTGCCAGAGGCGGCGGCGGCGGCGTAGCTTTGAGTTCGTTCAAAGGATGCGTTGGGTATCTCTCTCTCGCATTGCAGAAAAAAAATGAGTAGAGTGAGTCTGGCCTTTTGTTGTTCATCCCTGGCTGGTAGTATAGTAGTGCCGGTATGTGTCGCATCACCCTTTCCGAGAAACAATGCATTTAGAAAAAATCGATTGGGGAAAGCACACTCACTAGACATTGTTCTTTTTCCCCCTTTCTCAGCGTCAATGCGGTGAAAGAGTAATTGCCCTGGAGCATCTTGAAAACCGGCCTTTTTTGTCATGTATGCAAAAAAACAATAGCTGTCGTGGTACGTTCGAAAGCCCCAACCTCTTGGCTCTTGCCCTCCGTCAACTATTGAAAGGCGAGAAAATATGCGTTGTTGCCAACCAGGAACCCCACGCCAAGAACAGCAAAACCTGCCAACAAATTTCTGCTCGTTTTTGCGATCTTTTTTTTTTTTGCCGAGACGAAGACATCATCTCTGAGGGATTTGAGACGGGTCTGTCGCCCAAAAATAATTGCCCCTCCTGAAGTGGGAAGTTCTCGGGTGACGGCGGACGAGGAAGCGATTGGAAAAGGGGCAAGGAGGCACTTCTTCTTTCTTTGCGGACAAAACCTCAAAAGTGGGGTTTGGGGAATTGAAACATCGCCGCCGAGGTCGATTGAATGCACTTCTCAAGTCTCTTTTCCCCTCACCCTATGCAAAGGGTGACTGTGGAAAAGGGGGGAAAGGACTGTGTTTGACAACTTCCCACTCTTTGTCGTGCAAAGCCCCACTCTTACTTCTTGTTTGCGAGGACAGTCGCAATTTTTCTTCTCCTGCTTCCCTCCCTCCACTGTACTACTCCGAATTTGATCCGTCGGCTCCAAACAAGGAAGCCCGAACTCAGTCTGGACTGGGAAGGGACGGGACGTCCTTCATCTTACCAAAACCGTTTCGCAAAAAAAAATCCAGTACAGTTCGAATCGATGTCGGCCCATCATTTATCAGATCAGCAGAGAACTGCACGGGTGCACGGTACGTCCGTTGTTTATGTTTATGTCTCGGCTCTTGTTACCCCTTCAGATGAGCGCAATGACCCGAAAGCGAAATGTATTTTCCCCTCTTCTGGTCATCTTCGTACTCTACACGTTCTAAAAACCTCTTCCCTGCAAAATTGCACACCTCTTCAGCATCAGCACCGGGCCTGTGCAGCACATGTTCCTCAGTTGAGAAAAAGAAAGACGGGGAAAAAACGAGGGAGAAAATCCGAAACAGCGTATAAGCAAGACGAAAGCAAGATTATTCCTCGTCGGCCTGGATAATATTTTTTGTCAAATAAATAATTGCCCTGCCTTGTAATACAGT
>JAAUYJ010027835.1_pt1 | contig 13224 bp, 11 predicted proteins | sample 7278031 | NCBI WGS metagenome assembly JAAUYJ01 (sample SAMN14350222, study PRJNA611818) | marine sediment metagenome | isolation source: surface marine sediment (1.8m) | place: French Polynesia: Moorea | collected 2018-08 | reverse complement strand
GTTTTGAAATAGAAGAATATATCAAGGAAAATCCTCATGATGTTGATGCTCTAATGTTAAAGGATAAAATCTTATTGGCAGAGAGACAAGAAGCAATGTCAGGAACAATGCCACGCTCAATATCACGAGAACCTTCTCTCAAAATTTATAAGAAAACGAGTGTTAATGTTACTCTTCTACGAACTCTTATATTTATATCCCTGGGTCTATTAATAAGTATAATAATCAGTTTATTTTTTTAGATTTAATCAAATTCCTTCTATTTGAAGTTTAGAGATGTTTTGGCGTTAAAAAGAGTAGCCAGAATTTAAAAATAGTAAAATTTGTAGATTTCTTGATTTTCATTAAAATAGTGCCAATTCAAGACATTTAAGCTTAAATTGACACCAGTAAGCATTGCTAAATTCTTACTTTACTTAATCATCCTGTCTTGGGAAAATGATCTATCTGAGCATAACCACTAAATAGAAGAGTTTTTCCTTGAGTTTCTAGACGATTGAGGCGCATTTTAACCCCATCGAGGTCGAAACGATCTAAATCAATCATTTCATTGAGAATTTTTCCTAGGGCTGTCATTAATTGTTGAGATATCTCTTGCAAATCTGAGGGTACATCTTCCCCTTCAAATTTAATATCCTCAAACTTAATACGCTTTCTTTTTACCACGTTGATTGTAGAGATAAAGCTGATAGGAATAATAGTGTCTCCCCAACTTGCTTTGGCTAACAATTTTACTCCGTTATCTGGTAAAAGTTGCAACTCCACATCAGAAAAAGAAACAGGTTTACCCCCAGATATTTCGGTTAAAGCTGGTGCAGAAAGATTCTCTAACCGCTTTCTCACTAATTGTGCGTGAAAAGCTTGGTTAAGATCTGTTTCAGTTAGTTTGACCTGAGCGATCGCCTGAGTTGGTTGTTTCAGAGAAATTTTCCCTTGCATTACTGAGCTAAAGTCGAGGGATACAGCATCAGTCTCAAAGGACATCTCTTCTGTACGAAAGTCACGGCGAATGACTAAACCACGCCCATCCATCTTAAAGCTGTCTATAGTACCTTGTAGAAGCTTACTAGAAGGATTACACCTTACCTTTACCTCTACTGATTCACTAGTGGTAAATAGGTGGCGTATGGTATTACTAGCCACTGTATTGAGAAGATTCTCTCCCCAATCACCGCCCTGATTGTTGTTAAAACCAACGAAGCCACCAAACATAAAGCTAAAAATCGAGTTAGATTTCTCTCCCTTTGTAACAAAATATTAAGAATCTTGCAATTGCTCACTCCGATCACTGACAGATAAGACCCAAGATTCTATGAGATTATTGACTTGTTCTGGTATTTCATCGTGGGGACAATGACCAGCCTTTAGATAGTACTCTACCAAATTAGGGTAATATTGGAGAAATTTTTTACCTCTTTCCCTAGCATTTATCCAAGGATCCCCCTCTCCCCATAACATCAGTAAAGGACATTGCATCTGCTGTAGTAACACATCAATTTTTTCTCCTTGAGGGCTTTTAAACACAGAAGCAAATACTTGAGGTGCCCCTGGATCGCAGGATGGGAGATAAATCTCTTCTACTAGGCGATCAGTTACAGCATTGTGGTCGAGATAAACTTGTTTTAGGGTTTTACGAATGATACTTTTGCGACGCACATACTGAAATAGTAAGTAACTAGCCCAAGGCTGCAACAGTACAGAACGAGTTATATTACCGATAAGTTTTTGTAAAGAGTTTTTTTGAACTTGTGGCTGACTATCACTAAAAGGTCCAGCACTGTTAAGTAAAATTAAGCCTACCGCAGATTCGGGTTTTTGTGCTGCTACACACAAAGAAGCATAACCCCCAAGGGAATTACCAGCTAAGACTACTGGTTGACCAACAACTTCGGTAATAAAGTCATGAAGTTGATCTCGCCAGAGGCTACCACTGTATTGTAAATTAGGTTTTTGCGATCGCCCGAAGCCAAGTAAGTCGATCGCCCATACTTGAAATTGTTGCTGAAGTTGGGCAATATTTTTACGCCAGTGATCTGTAGATGCACCAAAGCCATGAATTAATAACAATGGTGGTTTAGTGGATTGGTCTTCTCCAGCTTTAACATAATAGATGGAGTGTCCTTGCCATTGCCAATAGCTACCAGAAATTGAAGTTGCAGAAGTTACTTGCATCAGTTGTAATAAAGATTAAAGGATATTAACTTTTTTTACTGTACAGTTTACATAAAACCACAGTATCCTGACAGTTAGGACAAATATCAAAACCAGCAATCGTATTTCTAGATTTTAATTATAGGGAGAATAACTGTGTCTGTTGGAATTTCTACAATTGAGAAAAGTTCTACATCCACAATTCGTAAACCAGCACCCCGATATCGGGTTTTACTCCATAACGATGATTTCAACTCGATGGAATATGTGGTGCAAACTCTGATGCAGACAGTAGCAGGAATGACTCAACCTCAAGCTGTCAGTATCATGATGGAAGCTCACACTAATGGTATGGCTTTAGTAATTACTTGTATTTTGGAACACGCTGAGTTCTATTGTGAGACTTTATGTAATCATGGTTTAACCAGCACTATTGAACCAGATGAATAAATCCTATCTCACCAAGAGTTTTTAAGATAATGTTTCGAGGGACTAGAGACTGAGGAATAAGCACTGGGAATCATAACAAAACAGAAAATCAATTATTGTTATTAGTAAAACTCCAGTTATTCCTTAACCGATGAAGGTTAAACAGCAAATATGTGTTAAAAAGCAAATATATATTGCAACAGATCAAAAACAAATCAGTTATTTGGAGACTAGGGGCTTTTTTAATCTGTCTCTTATTTCTCTGGTTGCCTTTTGCTATACCAATTTATTTAATCTTTAATAGCGACCCTAATTTAACTACCATCTTGACGATGGGATTGTTATTTATAGCTTTTTTGTTATTACAAAAATTTTGGGGTCGCTATATTTATCAACAACCAAATATCTTGCAAGAGTATGGTTTAGTCAGAGAGCGTAAGATCTTACTAGAATTGTTTGCGGGTTTGGCGATCGGATATTTTTCTGGTAAATTACTCTATGTTGTACAAGCTATTTTCGGATGGGTAATCATTCAGTCTCCTTCTAGTAACACCCTAAAGTTAGTCATTGAAGGATTAATTAGTGCTTTAGGAATTGGTTTAGCAGAAGAGTTAGTTTTTCGGGGTTGGGTATTAACTGAATTACAAAGAGACTATAGTAAGAATACTGCTTTATTAGTAAGTTCGGGAATTTTTGCAGTCGCTCATTTTATTAAACCCATATCAGAGATTATTCGGACTTTTGTTACATTTCCTGCTCTATTTATTTTAGGTTTAACTTTAGTATGGGCAAAAGGTCGCACGCAAAATCGTCTAGGACTTTCTATTGGATTACATTCTGGTTTAGTGTGGATCTACTATATCCTTAATGTAGGGGAACAAATAGAATATACAGGAAAAGTACCAGATTGGGTGACAGGAATAGACGGAAACCCTATTGCAGGAATTTTGGGGGTAATATTTTTAGGGATATTAGCAATCTTGATGAGGAATAGCTTTCTTGAGACTCCCTTGCATAAATGACAACGGATTCCAGTTCTTGAGTCTATCGCAAACGGACGGGGCGTTTAAAGTGCGGAATTTACTTCCGCACGCAGCCCCTTGTTAAAACCACGTTTGCTTAAACCCTTACCTGGTTAAGGGGTGTCCCATTCGCCCCTCTCTCTTGAACGGACATATCCATTACAGACAAATCTTTCTCAAGCACAATTCTCCCATTTTAAGCCCAACCATTTGCCGATATTTTGGCTTGCTCCCCAATCAGCATGATGTTTAGCATTGCACCTCTTACACCTATAACTATGCTTGTTTCTATTATTGATAGAACCGCATTTACAGCAACTTTTGCGCTTTGTATGGTGCTGGCACTTTCTCTACTGGTATTCCAGCTATTTGTGCTTTATATAAAATGAAATTTTCAAGCTGAAAGTAACACCAAAAATCTCGGTTAAAAGCAGCATCCGACTTGTTTTTCTTCCTCTGCTTAGAAGTTTTTCTCATATTAGATAAGTATTCCAAACGAATTCCGCAACCATAATCTACAGCTAATTGAACTAGCTGTTTGCTGATGATGTGGTTGATATGAGTTATAATCCGACGCTCTTTAGACTCTAATCTTTTTAAAGTTTTTAGTTTTTTAGCTTTTTGTAATGACTTTCTTTGTTTTTGATACTTTCGTCTGATAGAAGCGAATATTACCAAAAGTCCAGAACTTAGCCATTCCATCGGGTAAACTGGCAACACACAAATGATTTTGCCCTCTGTCTGCACCAATCCATTGATTAACTCTTTTAGCATCGGGAACATCCATCGACACTGAAAGCAAGCAGTACCAAATTCCTTTCTTAGACTTCCATAACTTCAAAGAACCTTGCTTCGCTTCAGAGCTAATTATTTTGTCTAAGACGACTTGGTGACTGGCTTGATGTATTGCTAGAGGAATCCTTTTCTTTCTCCCTCGATAAATGCTAAAGCCTATAGAATAAGTTTCTCCAGTTTTAACAATCTTCCATCCCTGATTATTTACTTCTAATGGCAATCTTTTAAAGTGTTTTACTTTTGTTGCAGCTAAGGTATTACGGATTGTTTGATTAATCCACATTGAGCCTATTTCGATATACCTAAAGTCTTTGGATGTATATTTACTCCTTTCTTGTTTTGGCATCTCTAATAAGCTGTTAGCTACTTCAGTATTCAAGCCCGTTAGTCGTTCAAACTCAATAGCAAAGCAGCTGATTTAGCTTTAGGAATGGAAGTTTTAAAGTGAAAGAAGTTGTTACCATAAAAATATCCTACAGCATCTCGCAGGATAAATCAATCCAAAAAGATACAGGGGAATAAATTACCGATCTTGTTTTCATCCAGGGGATAAATCCACCAGACTCTCAACTGTTAGAATTTTGGTAGGATGGGTTAGTACGTCAAAAACCTTAATTGACCTAATTGGTAGCAAGTCACAAAAATCTAAAGCATATATAGTTTATTGTCTTAAGGGATGCAAGTAAATATACAATTATGAGAAAGAGGCTTGATCGGCTATGTCCTGCTTTAGATGAATGACCTACACAACCCAAGAATTAATAGAAATACTCGATCGCGAATTAAAAGCCAACTGGAAGGGTCAACGCGTTGTCTTGTCATCAGAAGAAAGAATTAACGATCCTGTTGTATCCAAATTACTGGATATGGAGAAGGTAAGTAAAGTTTTTGCTTATCAAGATTTTCGCCGTCAAATTCACCAATATCAAAAACAGCATCAAGTCTCTGGTATTATTTGGCGTGAGTGTAGTTTTCACAACCAAGTCATTTGTTATCCAGAAGTTTATAACCAGCTAATACCTATAGATGGAGATAAAGAAACTTTAGTCCAAGCAAAAAACTCCGTCATTGATTTTTGGCGGGAAACTACAGCAACCATGAAATATTGGTTAGTTAATGCACCAGGAACAGGGAAAAAGAAAAATAACGATAATACTAGCTATCATCAGCAAATTAGCCCAGAATATGTTGATAAACTGATTAATCAAACAGAATGGGCAGAAATTGACGCAGCTTGTACCGAAATTTATCTGGGTTTATGTTGGGGAAATCCCTTAGAATACCGTTATCAATGGGCAAAACCGAAATCAGGTTGCGATCGCATTATTGCTTCTAATACCGAACCAAGTTCGATCAAAATATAGTACAGTATTGTCGATAAGAGAATTTCCTGCTCTAAGGAGCGATCGGTGATTAGTTTGAGTTTACTTAATTATTAAAAACTTAAATCTAAATTTGCCAAACTTTTCCCAATTTACTAGGAGAAATATTATGGCTCAACAAGAAGCAGTGGGAGTAATTGAAACTTTAGGATTTCCCGCCGTCTTGGCTGCTGCTGATGCGATGGTCAAAGGTGGTAGAGTCACTATAGTTCATTTTGATAAAGCAGAAAGAGGCAACTTTATCGTAGTGATTCGTGGTGGTATATCTGAAGTGCAACCCGCTATGGAAGCTGGTAAAATGGCAGCAGAAAACACCTTTGGTGGTAAAGTGATGACCCACTATACTGTACCAAATCCCCCTGATAATGTAGTAGCAGTCTTACCCCTTGAATATACAGAAAAAGTCCAGCAGTTTCGTTGACATCCCTATATTCAAAAGCGGTAATAAAAGCTAAAATTAAGGGTCATAAACTGTAATCTTAAGCTTAGTCTTAAATTTATTTAACTTTAAACTGTCTGCAAAAACTGGCGTTGGACATCGTGTCAGTATAAAATGCTTGAATCGGCGACTAGCATTGCTAGCGATTAAATTCTATGCCGTGGGAGAAACCACCTCTTACCTCTTGCGGAAGAGTGTGGAGTATGTCACTAATTTATAATTGAGCTAAAGGAGATATTCTATGCCAGCGCAACCTGCGGTTGGATCTATTGAAACAAAAGGCTTTCCAGGCATACTCGCAGCAGCAGATGCAATGGTAAAAGCAGGGCGAGTTACCCTTGTTGGTTATATCAGAGTTGGTAGCGCACGCTTCAATATTAATATTCGTGGTGATGTTTCTGAAGTTAAAACTGCTATGGATGCTGGAATTGAAGCAGTTAAAAAAGCAGAAGGAGCAACTTTGGAATCTTGGGTGATTATTCCTCGTCCCCATGACAATGTAGTAGCAGTCTTACCTATTGATTATAGTGAGGCGGTTCAACCTTATCGTGACAGAGTAGAAGGAAGAGTTATTCCTATTGCTCGCAGTAGTAGTTAAATATAACCCGATAGAGTAGGGTGGAGCATCTCCCACCCTACTATTTATTTAGCAATTACAAAATTAACCAGTTTATTAGGAACAACAATTACTTTCCTAATTTCCTTCCCTTCAAGATGGCGTTGAGCAATATCAGATTCTGTTGCTAGTTTTTCTAAGGTCGCTTTATCTGCATTAGCAGGTGCTTGAATTGTGCCACGAGTTTTGCCCATAATCTGAATTACTAAAGTAATCTCATCAACCACTAAAGCATCAGGATCTACTACAGGAAAACTTTGTTGATGTACAGAATCAGTTTTACCCAAATGTTTCCATAATTCTTCCCCAATATGAGGTGCGAAAGGTGCAAGCAACAGCACTAAAGTTTCAATTCCTTCTTGATATATAGGAGAATCAACACATTTAGCATCTTTAATAGCATTACTGAGCTTCATTAACTCTGCTACGGCGGTATTAAATTGATAATCTCCGTCTAAATCTTCAGATATTTCTTTAATTGCTGTGTGGATAGCTCTACGTAAGTCTTTCTCTGTTTTACTTAACTTTTCAGATTTATCAGAAGCAACTTGAGAACTATCCCATTCTGTAACTTGTGTCCAGACCCTATTTAAAAAGCGGAATTGTCCCTCCACATCAGCATCATCCCATTCTAAATCTTTTTCGGGAGGTGCTTTAAAGAGAATGAACATCCGCGCCGTATCCGCACCATATTTCTGAATTACGGCTTTTGGATCGACACCATTGTATTTAGATTTGGACATCTTAAGATAGAACACATCCAAAGCTTCTCCTGTTTCTGGATCTTTGGGGTCATCAGGATTTACATCTGCGGAAGGAACATATTTATTAGTAGTAGGATTTTGATAGGTTAAACCCTGCACCATGCCTTGAGTTAACAAGCGTTGGAAAGGTTCATCAAAATTGAGTAAGCCTCTGTCTCGTAATACTTTAGTGAAGAAACGAGAATAGAGTAAATGTAAAATGGCGTGTTCGATACCTCCCACATATTGATCGACGCTCATCCAGTCATTAACTTTACTCTTATCAAAAACAATGTCAGGATTTTTAGCATCGGTATAACGCAAGAAATACCAAGAAGAATCAATAAAAGTATCCATAGTATCGGTTTCCCGTTTTGCAGGTTCACCACAACTAGGACAAGGAACATTGACCCATTCTTCTAATTTCGCAAGAGGAGAAGCACCTTTGCCACTAAATTCTACTTGTTCTGGTAATTTTACGGGTAAGTCTTGATCTGGTACAGGGACTTGTCCACAACTCGGACAATGAATAACAGGTATGGGACAACCCCAATATCTCTGACGAGAAATTAACCAATCTCTAAGACGATATTGAATTCTAGCTTTACCATAACCCTTGTCTTCTGCATACTCAATAATTTTTGTTTTACCTTCTTCTGAAGGTGTCCCATCAAATTGACCAGAGTTAACCATAATACCAGGGTCAGTGTAGGCATTGTCTAATTCTGGTTTTGTTTCATCAGAGTTTTCAGGGACAATTACTACTGTTATTGGGAGGTCATTTTCTTTGGCGAATTTAAAATCCCTCGTGTCGTGGGCTGGTACACCCATGACTGCTCCTGTACCATATTCATAAAGTACATAGTCCGCAATTAAGATGGGTATTTCCTCGCCATTAAAGGGATTAAGAGCCATTCCCCCAGTTTTAATGCCTCTTTTGGGTTTATCCTCTGCGGTTCTTTCGATTTCGCTCTCACTAGCTACTTCTTTGATAAAAGCTTCTACGGCTATTTTTTGTTCAGGAGTAGTAACTTTAGGGGTTAAAGGATGTTCGGGAGCAAGTACCACATAACTCACCCCATATACAGTATCAGGACGAGTGGTAAATACTCCGATCTTCTCTTGCTTCCCTACAATAGGAAATTCTAAATAAGCTCCTACAGATTTACCTATCCAGTTGGCTTGCATCGTTTTTACCCGATCTGGCCATCCTGACAGTTTATCTAAATCTTGTAGTAACTGTTCTGCATAGTCAGTAATTTTTAAAAACCACTGCTTCAGTAATTTCCTTTCTACTTTTGCGCCACTACGCCAAGAATATCCCTCACTATCAACTTGTTCATTGGCGAGTACTGTCTGATCTATAGGATCCCAATTAACGGCTGCTTCTTTTTGATAGGCTAAACCTGCTTGGAAAAATTGCAAAAATAACCACTGTGTCCATTTATAGTAATCAGCAGAACAAGTAGTAACTTCTCTATCCCAGTCTAAGGATAATCCTAACTCTTGTAGTTGCGATCGCATTTGCGCCACATTTTCATAAGTCCATTTAGCAGGAGGTATTCCCCTTTCTATGGCTGCATTTTCTGCTGGAAGCCCAAAAGCATCCCAACCCATAGGATGTAATACTCGATAGCCTTGCATTCTCTTGAGACGAGCAATCACATCGGTAATTACATAGTTACGGACATGACCCATGTGTAGATTTCCCGACGGATAGGGGAACATTGATAAAGCATAGAACTTGGGCTTGTCTGTTTCTTCTGGCGTTTGGTCTATACCTGATGTTGCCCAGGTTTCTTGCCATTTTTGCTCTATTTCTGTTGCGTTGTATCGGGACTCCACGACGAAGGTACTCCTACTGGATATTTAAAATTTGTCTTGTTTCTCTAGGCTTTTATTATTGTAGTTTATGAACAATTATCAAGGAACAAATGCTTGATTTTACCAAAATAGCAGGACACATTCCCGCTATTAGCCAACATTTACGAAAAGAAGCTTTAGCATCTCGTCAAAGAATTGAAAAAGCACAGATTCTTCAACAGCAAGGGACGACTCAGCAAGAAATATTAATAGATAAATTAGAAACTTGGCGCGAACGCCTGATTTTTGCAGCAGCTACCCCAGTAGAACCTCTCGACAGTTGTATTAATATTCCTTCAGTAGCCTACAAGCACAGTGTTTTTGCTACTGATGGTTCACAAATTTCTCCTTCTCATCATGAAATAGCCTATTGCTATCTCATTAACATAGGAAGAGTGATGTTACATTATGGTCAAAGTTTACATCCTCTGCTAGATAGTTTACCCGAAGTTTTTTATCAAGAAAAAGACCTCTATGTTTCTAAACAATGGGGAATTCGCCTCGAAGAATGGATGGGTTATCGACGCACTGTCTCAGAAGCCCAAATATTAGCAGATATGGCTTGTCAATGGGTTTTACCCCCAGGAAATCATCAAGATATTCCTAATTTAGCGATGGTGGATGGCTCTTTAATCTACTGGTTTTTAGATGGTTTACCCCTAGAAGCTAGAGAGCAAATCTTACCTTCTATTTTGGCAGCTTGGGAACAGTTAAGAGCCACCAAAATCCCTTTGATGGGTTATATAAGTGCTTCTCGCAGTACAGAAGGAATTAATTTTTTGCGCCTACAGAGTTGTCCCTATGACCATCCTAATTGTGTTATTCACTGTGGTCACTTGACAGATAAGTATCCTTGTCAGACAGTAAGTCCTCTAAGAGATGCTACTTTTTGGAGTCACTGTTTACAACCTGGTCAAAGAAGTCCTTTATATAGAAGTAATTTAAGGATTCTAGAACTCTACGAAGAATCACAAAAGGTCTATTTTTGTTACGTCAACGTTGGTTCAGAAATAGCTCGTATTGAAGTTCCTCAATGGCTAGCAGAAGATTCCCAACTATTTAACCAATCTCTCAGTATTATGTTGGCACAGGTACATAAAGGATATGGTTATCCTGTTGCCTTAGCAGAATCCCACAATCAAGCAGTAGTTAGAGGCAGTGATCGCGCTCGTTTTTTTGCCCTTCTTGAACAACAATTAGTTCGTGTTGGACTTAAAAATGTAGGTACTTCTTACAAAGAAGCTAGGAAAAGAGGGAGTATTGCTTGATGTTGTAGCAAGTAGGGATTGGGGACTGGGGGTCAGGGGTCAGAGTTCAGAGTTCAGAGGTCAGGGGTCAGGGGTATTTATCCTTCCTTATCCTTCATCCTTCATCCTTTATCCTTCCTCATCCTTCATCCTTCATCCTTCATCCTTCATCCTTCATCCCTTATCATCTTTCCTCCTTCCTAACTGATTTAGGGCAAAATCAATTCCAAATCCCAGTTAGAGACAAGCGCAGCTAGTTTATCTTGTTCCTTTAAATCCTCAATATGGGGCAAAACTCCCAAAATGGGGGTTTGAGTTAGAGATTGAATTAAATTAATAGGAGCTAGTTGCTCTAGTTCTGTGGCATCTTTTTCAGAAGTACAACTCAGAATAATTCCCCTCAGATCGATATTAAGACTGCGTGCTAGGGCTACATTAGCTACAGCTTGGGCGATCGCGCCTAGCTTGATTGGTACAACTAAAACCGTGGGTAAACGCCACTCAGCAGCTAGATTCCCTACTACTAGCTCATTAGTTACAGGAGAACCCAAACCCCCCAAGGCTTCTATCAATACAAAATCTTGTTTTTGCTCCAAAGTAGTAAGGGAGTTCCAGACTATTGCTAAATCAATATCCTCTCCTGCTAATTCCGCAGCGATGGGTGGAGCGAGGGGCGCATCAAAAGTCAAAGGAGTTAGTATCTCCACAGAATCAAGATGATCAAATAACTGCTGATACAATTCGCGATCACCTCTCCCTGTCTGCATCAATTTTAGTAAGCCTAAACTAAGATTGGATTGATATTTTTGCCAATAAGATACTAAAGAAACAGTTACAAAGGTTTTCCCTACATCTGTGTCTGTCCCAGCGATCAATAAACTATTCCTACACTTTTTTGGTTCAAAGTTTCTCATAATTCAATAAATGAATAATTATATCCATCTTTGCGATGAACAGGGATAATAGGATTTCTTGACACAGAAGCTACGGTTTTATCTGGTCTTCTAACGTCAAAATTACCTTTAGTCCTAGACTTTTAGAGCCTGGAGCTTGCCACGTACCCCAAGGTAAGAACTTAAACACTTGCCAATAACTTAGTCCAATAGGACTTTAACTTGACTTACCTGTCAAAGTGAATAACTTTGGCGCTTGTTTTTGGTAAGTCATTAACTTAGTGATTTTTGCATTTCTTATTTTGGGTTCTTACAATTACTGTAGATTAATTTGTCTACAAATATTATCCAAGCTTTATAATGCTCGATTTTGGTATTTGGTGTATAGAGGGGATCAAACTAAATTATCAAGAATTTTAAGTTCTCCCCCTAAGATAAATACTTTAATGTTTTAGTTCTCAATTTGGGTTATTTTTACCGTGAATCTTGTTGATGAGCAACACTATAGTAGTATTTAAGCTACTAAATAAGACCTATTTAGGAATATCTACTGATGCTATTATTAGCTCATAATTTACAATATAAGATGATTAAGTCTAGGGAAAATCAGCCCCAAAAAATTAGAATGTAGAAGATTAGTTTAAACTCAAACTCGCCCTCTTGAAACTGCGAGTCTATATCTAGTACTGGAAAGCAATCTATTAGGCTACCAGTAAAACTAAGCTCAAAATGATAATATTGCCCTGAAGTGAATTAAAGTCCTGTCGTGAATCATACTACAATATTACCGCTTCAGTCTGTATCACAATCAACCCTGTTATCAGACTCGAATAGACTTCGTTTGTTTGCTGGTTCTGCGAATATCGGTCTATCTAAAGAAGTAGCCCGCTACTTGGGAATGGATTTAGGTCCAATGATCCGCAAACGGTTTGCTGATGGAGAACTATACGTTCAAATACAAGAGTCGATTCGTGGGGCTGATGTATATTTACTTCAACCCTGTTGTCGTCCTGTCAATGATAACTTGATGGAATTAATGATTCTCATTGATGCTTGTCGTAGGGCTTCAGCCAGACAAATCACTGCGGTTATTCCCTACTATGGTTATGCTAGAGCGGATCGCAAAACAGCAGGCAGAGAGTCCATCACAGCAAAATTAGTCGCCAACTTAATTGTACAAGCAGGAGCTAACAGAGTTTTAGCCATGGATTTACACTCCGCACAGATTCAAGGTTACTTTGATATTCCTTTGGATCATGTCTATGGTTCTCCTGTCATCCTAGATTATTTAGCAAGTAAGAACCTCTCTGATTTAGTGGTTGTTTCCCCTGATACTGGTGGGGTTGCTAGAGCTAGAGCTTTTGCCAAAAAGTTAAATGATGCGCCTCTAGCCATTATTGATAAACGTCGCCAGGCTCATAATGTTGCAGAAGTGATGAACGTTATTGGTGATGTCAAAGGAAAAACTGCGGTATTAGTAGATGACATGATTGATACGGCGGGAACTCTCTTAGAAGGAGCTAGACTACTCAGGGAAGAGGGAGCTAGACAAATTTATGCTTGTGCTACTCACGCAGTATTTTCTGAACCTGCTGTATCCCGTTTGTCTAGTGGAATGTTTGAGGAGGTGATTGTCACCAACAC
>JAAUYJ010082695.1_pt1 | contig 13229 bp, 10 predicted proteins | sample 7278031 | NCBI WGS metagenome assembly JAAUYJ01 (sample SAMN14350222, study PRJNA611818) | marine sediment metagenome | isolation source: surface marine sediment (1.8m) | place: French Polynesia: Moorea | collected 2018-08 | reverse complement strand
GGTTCAGGGGATTGCCACGGCGCTATCGCGCCTCGCAACGACGGGTAATTTCATGGCTCACGATATTATTGCCCGTAAATATCAACAAACATCCTCTGTTTCTAGGGGCTAACTAGTCTTCAATAACTGCACACTAAACAGCTTTGCGTCGTCGGTCCACACCCGCTGCTGCTCAAATCCTGCAGCTGCAGCCAGTTCGGCGAATTCGTCGATGGTGTATTTGTAGGAGTTTTCGGTATGTATGGTTTCACCCTCATCGAACTCGAATAATTTGTCTTCGACGCGAACGCGTTGCGACCGGTTGCTGACCAGGTGCATCTCGATGCGACCACGATCGCGGTTATAGAATGCCGAGTGTCTGAAAGCGTCCAGGCCGATATCGCTGTCCAGTTCATTACGAATGCGGGCTAAAAGGTTCAGATTGAATTCGGCGGTGATGCCGGCGGCATCGTTATAGGCCGCATTGAGGATATCGATATCCTTTTTCAGATCGACGCCAATCAGCAGATGACCGTTTGTGGCCACCATTTGGGCGACGCGCTTCAGCAACTCGATGGCGTCATCCGGATCGAAATTACCGATGCTCGAACCTGGAAAGAAAGCCACCCGACTTGAAGAGGTCCCGCAATGATGCGGTACCTCCAGACCGTGGCTGAAATCGACGCAGGCCGCGTGAACCTCCAGCCAGGGATAATCCAATGCCAGTGTTTGCGTCGAACTCAGCAGAAACTCCTTGGAAATATCAATGCCCAGATAACTGGACGGGCGCAGTTGCTCCAACAATAAACGAACCTTCTTACTGGCGCCGCTGCCGAGCTCGACCAGTAAACAATCCGGACCGATGTATTCGACAAGTTCGTCGACGCAGTCGCGTAAGATGCCCATTTCGGTACGCGTCTGGTAATACTCGGGCGTCTCGCAAATGGCATCGAACAGCTCTGAGCCACGCCGGTCGTAGAAGAACTTTGGGGGAATCGTTTTCGGTGATTTGGTCAGGCCATTGATGACTTCGCGTCGCAGATCGCCCGTTCCCGGATGTGCGTCGTAGAATGTGATGTCGTCTGGTTGTTGTATGGGTGATGTCATGGGCTCGACAGCACTGCGACCGTTGATATTCTTCAATTGGAAACCGTATATGAGAACTGGAATCGTTGAGATGGTACTCTCGATCCGTTACATTGGCAAATGATGGTGTCTTTAACCTGTTCCATGATCCTGGTGAGAAATGCGGGCTAGTTGTTTCGAAGATATTTGAAATTCCGCGAGTTGATCGTCTTGATGGGCTTGTTTAAACACGTCATTGCGAGCGAAGCGAGGCAATCTTTCAAATCTCGCGCCACTTCAAAAATTTGGATTCAGTGCTTCAACGAAAGAGCAAGCGTCAGGAGATTGCCACGCCGCTGTCGCGGCTCGCAATGACGAGTAGTGGGACAGCTATGAGGTTAATCCCTTCCGTAATCATGGTTAGATGTTATTGATGAATCGGTCAAGGCTGCGGTAGCTAATTGCCTCTGTGAGATGTGGCTGTTGTATGTGACCGCTGTCATCGATATCCGCGATCGTGCGCGCCAGTTTCAGTATGCGGTGATAGGCGCGGGCGGAGAGCTGCAGTTTTTCCATGGCTTTTTCCAGCGTCCGCTGCTGGACGGCAGCGAGGCGGCAATCACGCTCGACTTCGGTCGAGTTGAGTTCGGCGTTACTTTTACCGGCTCGTCCAAGCTGCCGTTGATACGCCTTCATCACCCGCGCTCTGATGGTCTTACTGTCCTCGTTTTTCTCACGGTTTTGATCTAACGTGTTGATATCGAGCCTGGGTACTTCGATATGGATGTCGATACGATCGAGCAGCGGGGCGGATATGCGATTGCGATGGCGCCGCTGTTGTTCGAAGCTGCACTGACACAGATCCTTGCCATCGCAGTTGTAACCTTGCGGGCACGGATTCATTGCGGCGATGAACTGAAAATTCGCCGGGAATTCAGCCTGGCGGGCGGCCCGCGATATCGTGATGCGCCCGGTCTCCATCGGTTCTCGAAGCACATCCAGCACGTGACGATCGAATTCGGTGAGTTCATCGAGAAACAACACACCATGGTGCGCCAGTGAGATTTCGCCGGGCGTCGGATTGGAGCCGCCACCGACCAGGGCGACGCCGGACGCCGTATGGTGAGGATGGCGAAAAGGCCTTTTTTTCCAGGTGCTGACATCGAAACCCTGACGGCTGATCGAGTTGACCGCTGCGCTTTCCAGTGCTTGCTGGTCTGTCATTGGCGGCAGAATACCGGGCAGTCGGCTGGCTAGCATCGATTTACCCGTGCCAGGTGGTCCGACCATGAGCATGTTGTGTTGTCCGGCCGCGGCGATTTCCAGTGCTCGCCGTGCCCGGTATTGTCCACGCACGTCGGCCATATCGGCGACGGCTTGACTGTCGTTTTGATCAGAGAGTGCCGTAACAGCATCGTCAAGCCCACCCTGCTGCTGCAGATAGCGACAGATCTCAAGCAGGCTGGTTGCGGCTTTGACACTGGCTTTGTCAGCAAGAGCGGCCTCTTGTGCATTGGTGCTGGGCAGCACCAGCGTGCGCCCGCGCGACTGGGCGCCGAGCGCGGCCGGCAGGCCGCCGTTTATCGAACGCAGCTGGCCTGAAAGCGCAAGCTCGCCATGAAACTCGTGCGACGCCAGCGTATCGCATTTGATTTGACCCGAGGCCGCGAGAATGCCCAGTGCGATTGGAAGATCATAGCGACCGCCCTCTTTAGGCAGATCGGCTGGGGCGAGGTTGACGGTAATCCGCCGCATCGGGAATTCAAAACTGGAATTCTGAATCGCGGCGCGAACGCGGTCTTTACTCTCGCGGACGGCTGCCTCCGGCAGGCCGACGATGGATAAGGCGGGCAAACCATTGGCGATGTGGACTTCGACGGTTACCTCGGGCGCGTTGATGCCGATCAGCGCGCGGGTATAGACGTGGGCCAGACGCATCAGGACAGCTTGAGGAGGACGGGCTTCAGGGATAATGCAAACAAAATCAACATCCTGTCAATGTTCGTCATGTCAGGCTCCTTGCAATGACGTGTTTCCAGAGAGTCACGACATAATAATGAAATCTAAACCGGAAAGCTAATTTGACTGGTTCTAGAAAATCTACAAGCTTGTTTGCGCAATGCTCGAGCGCAAAAAAAGGCTTTGATTACCGCAGAGGCGCTGAGACGCAGAGGTTTTTTTTGGTTATTTTAGCGACCATCTGCAAATCGCGACTGAAGTCGCTCCTACAAAACCCCTAGCATTCTCTGCGCCTCCGCGCCTCCGCGCCTCTGCGGTTAAACGCTTTTTGGCGTGTTCTTTTCCAATTCACTCAAACGCTGCTCCAGGATCTCCAGTTTTTCGCGGGTTCGTTGGAGCAGGGCGGTTTGGACGTCAAACTCTTCCCGAGTGACCAGGTTCATTTTTGAAAGCGTATTTTGCAGCAGGCTGTGGATGTTGGACTCCAGGTCGTCCTGCATTTGTTGCATATGATCCGGCAACAGCGAAGTGATTCTGCTCGCCAGGTCATGTAATGAATCACGATTAGCCATGCTTGCGCAGTCCTTAGAACGTCAATCAGAGGACTCTATCTTAACTCAATCAAAGCGCACCCGTTTGACGCATACTCACTTTATCTGCGCACCAACATAGTGCATTGTAATTTATTGTAAATTACTAATATACGCTTATTCGGTCGCTAACTGGCTGATTAATTGCTGGAAAATATAAGTTGGCACGATCGCTGCTTTTGGGTTGTTACAGTTTTGTGAACTGACTGTTTTCTTTTAACAATTTGGAGTCGATAAATGATGAATACTAAAGCTATCAAAGCGCTTTCTTTAGCAGCTGCCGTGGCAGCTGCGTTGAGCAGCGGGATTGCAGCAGCCGAAGTCACTGGCAATGCAGCGATCACAAACAACTACATCTGGCGTGGCATTACGCAGACCCAGGACCAGGCCGCTGGTCAGGGTGGTGTCGATTACAGCCATGGTTCCGGCATCTATATCGGAACCTGGTTGTCGAACGTTGATTTCTCGGGCCTCGGTGATGGTTACGAAATGGACGTGTATGCCGGTTGGGGTACCGATATTGGAGAGAACGGGGCTGTTGATCTCGGTATTCTGACCTATCAGTATCCGGTCACTCCCCAGTTCAACTTCACCGAGGTTTATCTTTCAGGAACCTTCAGTGTCATTACGCTTGGTGTGAACTATACCGTGGATGCGGCATCGGGCAACAACGCGGAACAGACCGTCGGTGCCGGCGGCGCCTTCGATGAGGGCGATACCTATGTCTTTGGCAGTCTGGATTTTCCGACCAAAGCGGGTGATTTCAGCCTGTTCGCCGGCAGCTACATGTTTGATAACAGCAACAAGTCATTTGCCAATGGCAACTCGTACGGCGATCTCGACTACGCGCATTATGGCGCTGCCTGGAGTAAGGGCGATTTCAGATTCGCAGTCGATAAAAACGACGTCAAAGCAGACAACGATGCATTCGGCGCTGGTGACGGCACTGTCGACAACGTCCGCTTCACTGTGATGTGGAGCAAAGAGTTCGAGTTGATGTAAGGGATTTCTAATCAACACTAACCCATTTACCGAAGTGCTCCGCGCCTGAAATGTCAGGTCGGGACACTTCCCAGGAGTGTAAATCATATGAAACTGATTACTGCAATTATCAAACCTTTCAAACTCGACGACGTGCGCGAAGCACTCTCCGAAATCGGTGTTCAGGGTATCACCGTGACCGAGGTGAAAGGCTTCGGCCGACAGAAGGGCCACACCGAACTCTACCGTGGTGCTGAATACGTGGTTGATTTTCTGCCCAAGGTCAAGCTGGAAGTCGCCGTGGATGACGACATGGCTGAGAAAGTCATTGAGTGCATACGCAATTCTGCCAACACCGGCAAAATCGGCGATGGCAAGATCTTCGTCTCTCCGGTTGAAGATGTTATTCGAATCCGTACCGGTGAAACCGGCGTTGAAGCGCTGTAATCGCCTAACTGAATCTGGAGGATCTCATTGTGGATCAAGTACTTGAACTCAGCTACGCGCTGGATACTTTTTATTTCTTAATCATGGGGGCCTTCGTCATGTGGATGGCCGCCGGCTTTGCGATGCTCGAAGCCGGTCTGGTTCGCACCAAGAACACGACGGAAATCCTGCTGAAAAACGTCGCGTTGTTCGCGGTGGCCTGCACCATGTACATGATCGTGGGTTACAACATCATGTATCCCGGTGAAGCGGTGAACTCATGGTGGCCCGGCATCTCGTTCTTCCTCGGCGGCGATAACGCAACGGCCGATGTGATCGCCGGTGGCGATGATGCACCTTACTACTCGGCACTTGCGGACTTCTTCTTCCAGGTCGTGTTCGTCGCCACCGCGATGTCGATCGTCTCGGGTGCGGTAGCCGAACGTATGAAGCTCTGGAGCTTCCTGTTATTCGCGGTGGTCATGACCGGCTTCATCTATCCGATGCAGGGCTACTGGAAATGGGGTGGTGGTTTCCTCGACGCTGCCGGTTTCAGTGACTTCGCCGGTTCCGGTGTCGTGCATCTGGCTGGTGCCACCGCGGCGCTGGCTGGTGTGATCCTGCTCGGGGCACGCAAAGGCAAGTACGGTAAGGGCGGTGAAATCGTTCCGATACCGGGCGCCAATCTGCCGTTGGCGACGCTGGGCACGTTCATTCTCTGGCTCGGTTGGTTTGGTTTCAACGGCGGTTCCGAGCTCAAGGTGTCCAACGTGGAAGAAGCCAATGCGGTCGCGATGGTCTTCGTCAATACCAACGCTTCTGCAGCAGGGGGTGTCATCGCGGCAATGATTACCGCCAAGCTGCTGTTCGGTAAAGTGGATATCACGATGGCGTTGAACGGCGCCCTGGCTGGCCTGGTATCGATCACGGCTGAACCGCTGACGCCGACACCAGGGTTGGCGACGCTGATCGGTATGGTCGGTGGCGTCCTGGTCGTGTTCTCGATCGTCGCTATGGACAAGGTCAAGATCGATGATCCGGTCGGTGCCATATCGGTGCACGGTGTTGTCGGCATGTGGGGGCTGTTGGCCGTACCTTTGACCAACAGCGATACCAGCTTTGGTGCACAGATCTACGGGCTGGTTGTGATCTTCGCCTGGGTGTTCATCGCCAGCATGATCACCTGGTTGATCATAAAGATGGTCATGGGCATTCGTGTAACCGAAGAAGAGGAATACGAAGGTATGGACCTTGCCGAATGTGGTATGGAAGCCTATCCGGAATTTATCAGCGCGAAATAAGACTCCTGTTGATAATGAGGTTGGCCGGGCATAGCATGCCCGGCTTTTTTAATTCTTGCCTGCAAAATGGACTTTACATATGATAACAAGCGTCTCAGCAGGCAGGCTGCTTCACCCCGTCTCGTGATCGAGGTTTTATCGCATCAAAAATGATGGGGCTGATAGTATCTGTTGTGATCAAATGATAAAAACATCTGGAGGATAAATGAAACTCATCAAAGCAATTATCAAGCCCTTCAAGCTCGACGATGTGCGCGAGGCCTTATCAGACATCGGCATTCAGGGTATCACGGTATCCGAGGTCAAGGGTTTTGGGCGTCAGAAAGGCCACACTGAACTCTACCGCGGTGCTGAGTATCGCGTGGATTTCCTGCCGAAAGTGAAGTTGGAGACGGCTGTTAGTGACGACGATGTCGATAACGTTGTCAACGCCATTCGCGAGTCGGCGAACACCGGGAAAATCGGCGATGGAAAAATATTTGTCGTTCCGATAGAGCAGGCTATCCGAATCAGGACCGGTGAGGCGGGCGACGACGCGCTCTAATAGCGTCTTTATGTTCGCCCAGGTGTGCGTTGATGCCCGTTTGTAGCTGTTAAACAAAGGGCATCTTTGCGTGCCCCTCACCTTTCTGTCTGAACCAATCGAAAAATCTGAAGACGCGAGTGATCTGAGGATTATTGACCTACCGGGAGAAATTTTAAAATGAATCAAATTAAAAGCCTGTCAAACAGGCTTGCTTGTATGGCTGCACTTTTGCTAACGCCGATGATGGCGAACGCGGACACCCTGGACTCGGGTGATACCGCGTGGATCATGACGTCGACCGCGCTGGTGCTGTTCATGACGCTGCCAGGTCTTGCGTTGTTTTATGGCGGTCTGGTACGCAGTAAGAACGTCTTATCGGTATTGATGCAGTGCTTCGTCATCGCCTGTGTGGTGACGATCGTCTGGGTGGTCTACGGTTATAGCCTGGCATTTTCTGAGGGCAACCAATGGATAGGTGGCTTGAGCAACCTGTTCCTGGCAGACGTCACGCGGGAGTCCCTCAGCGGCACCTTGCCGGAAACGGTTTTCGTCATGTTCCAGTTGACCTTCGCGATCATCACGCCAGCCCTGGTCGTCGGCGGTTTTGCCGAACGCATGAAATTTTCCTCGATGCTGCTGTTCAGCGTGCTCTGGGCTACGCTGGTCTATTTCCCGATCTGTCACTGGGTATGGGGCGGCGGCTGGCTGGGTGAGATGGGGCTGCTGGATTTTGCGGGTGGTACCGTGGTGCACATTACCGCCGGTGTCGGCGCCATCGTCGCGGCCATGGTGATGGGTAACCGCAACGGTTTTCCGGAAACTGCAATGATGCCGCACAATATGACGATGTCGGTAACCGGTGCGGGGATGCTGTGGGTCGGGTGGTTCGGTTTCAATGGCGGCAGTGCCGTCGCTGCGAACGGCGATGCCGGCATGGCCATACTGGTCACGCACATCAGTGCAGCCTGCGGAGCTTTCACCTGGGCCGTGATGGAATGGATTCGTCACGGTAAAGCGAGTGCTCTGGGTACTGTCACCGGCATGGTGGCCGGTCTCGGTACGATAACACCGGCATCCGGTTTTGTCGGTCCGATGGGTGCGCTGGTGATCGGTATCTCTGCCGGTGTGATTTGCTTTATCGCAACCGGCTTCATCAAGCGTTCGCTGAAAATTGATGATTCTCTGGACGTGTTTCCGGTTCATGGTGTCGGTGGCATGCTGGGGACGTTCATGGCCGGTATTTTTGCTGCCTCCGCACTGGGCGGAGCGGGTTATGCAGAAGGCATGAACATGGGGTCGCAGGTCAGTGTGCAACTCGTTGGTATCGTCGCCACAGTGGTATGGACGGCTATCATTACCTTCGTGATCCTGAAAGTCGTGGATGCCATTCTCGGCCTACGCGTGACCGATGAACAGGAAACAGAAGGTCTGGATATCACGCAGCACGACGAACGCGGTTATATTATCTGATAGACTGCGGCATGGACGAAGAAGCCGGGCACATTGCCCGGCTTTTTTTGTGGCGACTCAAATCCCGGCGGGCATGTGCTATAAAAATATCAACAAGGAATTGATATGAGATATACGAGTTTAATATTCTTGCTGATGTTACCGCTAATAACTCAGGCGGCGGTCTACAAGTGGATCGATGACGAGGGCAATGTGCATTACGGTGACAAACCTGCTGGCTCTGAACCGAGTGTAGAGATGGTGGTTGTCGATAGTGTGACGATCCCGTCGTTCGGTGGTCGCAACGATTCGATGTCACGCGAAGAAAGGCGCGAGCGTTTGTTGCAGGCGATGGAAGAAGATCGTCTGGAGAAAAAACAGCAACGCGAACAGAAGCAGGCTCTCAAACAGCGAAACAGAAAAAAATGCAATCTTTACCGCGACCGCATGCGTCACTATCAGCGAGCCAGTGGAATATACCAGCTGGATGAGGACGGCAACCGGGTGTACATGGCGGACGCAGATCGTGCCAGGGCTACGAAAAACCTGCAGAAAAAGATCGATAAATATTGCCGATAAACAACGGCGTTCGAAAAACCAGATAGGATGATCTGCAGAAGTTCGGTTTTGATCTGACACTGCTGAAAAATCAACGTCATTGCGAGCGAAGCGAAGTAATCTTCATGTGCCGTTGATGCTGTCAAAGTGCGGTACATCACCGTTAACGGCCAGAGATTGCCGCGCCGCTGTCGCTCCTCGCAATGACGGTTATCCTGCTGGGCTGTCAGTTCAGCTCTGATGCCTTTACAGGATCTGTCAGGTCAAGTACGGGCTATTTCAATTAAATATCACTGATCTGCGTTCTTCGCGCCTTTGCGAGAACGACATACAAACACTCGCTAATGCACCGTCGGTTCGAGCTTGGTAATGACGGAATTGAGCGCGTAGTCAAATACGGAATGGCCCATGATGACTTTGGATACGCCCTTGTCGAGTTCTTCGGTAAATTCTTTGAAACTTTTTTCAGCAATCAATTCGCCGTCATGGGTGACGAAGATCAGTTTCTCGTCTTCAACGATGATTACTGACAGCTTGCAGCGTCGCGTTTTGCCACCGTTATCTGTGACAATCTGGAACCACATACCCGGCATTACATTAGACGGAAGTTTGGTTTCGGGTACATGTGGTGGTTCCGGCTTGATCGGTTCTTTTTCTCTTGGGGTCTCGGCAATAACCTGTTCTGCGGTTTCAATTTCCTCCGCCAGGTAGTTGGCATCTTCGATCAGTTCGTCATAGGTGTTGATCAAGCCTTCGACCACAGATCGTATGTCTTTTTTTGATTTGTACGTTGTCGAGAGCAGCTGGTTGACGCGCTCGATTAGATTGTCTCGCTCGGTGAGCAGGTAAGCGTAATCCTCTGCAGACTGGAATGGTTGCACACTTTCAACAACGTCGCGCAACAGCTCGACGATTGCAACCCATCCATCGTTTTCCTTGCCGTGATCGATGTAATGGTTGAACATCATTGTCGGCCAGCGTTTCAATATCAAAGTATGAATTGTTTCGGGTAGTGCTTTGCCTGCGGTGACATTACGTAGTGACTTCAGAACGGCGTTTCGTGCATGCTCGCGCAGAGTTTGCTTTTGTGCTTCCTCCTCCTTGATGCGGGCTTGCTCCTCGCGTTCCTTGATATAGTCGTTGAGTTTGTCGAGGGCACTCTGGAACGCTTCGGTATCCAGTTCGTATTCGTTGATCAGCTGATTGACGATTTTATCCAGGCGTATGTATATCTCGTCGGTATGCTGGGTTACACCCATGCCTACTTCGGTGACCCTGTCCAGTAATATCCGGGCGGGATGGTCATCGTAAATGAAAAATTCCTGATCCAGCATTGATGCTTTGATGACCGGAATCTGCAGGCGCAAAAGCAGTGCCTTGATCGTGTCAGAGATGTTTTCGTCGTCAATGATCGCGTCAAAGATCAGTTCGATGAAGTCGATCGTTTTTTCAGCAATCTGATTGATGCGTTTGGTGACGAGACCACCGGATTTATCGGCAATCGCTGACAAGACTGCCTGTTTGACGATTTCGGCGTTAAAACGGAGTTCGGGATTTTCCGCGAACTGTGGTTGTGCCTGGATGTGGGACAAGGCAGTGAGTACTTCATCATGGCCGTAATACAGCTCTGTGCTCACAGGATAGGCGGCCACCTGCTCGCCGCTGTGGGCAGCTGCTGCACCGCCGCCGGTAAGCGGTGTGCCCAGATAATTACCGATTGTTTGACTGACATGACTGGCTGGCAAACCGGCGGTATGGTGCTGATAGACGCCGTGCTCATTGGGTGGTGGTAACGAGCCGCTGAAGCCACCGCCGGCTGGACCCGATGGGCCTGCAGCGGCGGCACGACCGCCGGCACCATGTACATTCCCGTAAGTGCCTCCAAGGGCAGCGGTTTGACCTGCCGGATAATTTCCCAGCGTAGCGCCACCCTGCGGTGCACTCGCTGCGCCAGGTACCGCACCCGGCATAGCGCCCGGAGCCGCACCCGGCATACCGCCCGGCGCTGCGCCCGGCATGCCATCCGGCGCTGCACCCGGCATACCGCCCTGGGCTGCGCCCGGCATACCACCCGGAGCCGCACCTGGCATACCACCCTGGGCTGCACCCGGCATACCACCAGGAGCCGCGCCCGGCATACCACCCGGTGCTGCGCCCGGCATACCACCCGGTGCTGCGCCAGGCATACCACCCTGGGCTGCGCCTGGCATAGCACCCGGCGCTGCACCTGGCATACCACCTGGTGCCGCATAAGGATCACTGTAGCCATAACCGCCGGCGTCACCATAGCCGCCGCCATCAGCGTAGAAACCACCGGCATCGCCGATGGTGTCAGCTTCGGTGGGCAGGTCCTGTGGTACCTCCGCAACTTGCGCATGAGCGCTGCGGCCACGTCTGCCACCTCCTCGCGCCTGGGCTTTGATCTGGGGCAGTACGCCGGCGTCGATCAGTTGTTTGTTCAGATTATCGTAGAAGCTGCCCAGCTGATCGGCGACATCGTCTTTGAATAATTTGAACATCACCTGGCGTTCAGGCAACTCGAATTGCTCCAGCAGGGCGTCAGCGTAGGCCTCGCAAATTCTGTTGGGCGATAATGCGTTCTTGACAAATATTTCGGTGGTCTTCAGAGCAAGGTGGTCGAGACGTATTTCGAGGTTCGTTATCTTCTCACGGAATTTACCCGTGATCTCATTACTCAAGTTTTTTACCAGGACGATGTCCTCCATGTCATCCTGGCCAACCAGGCTGAGTTCATCGCCATTGTCTTCTTTTTTGGTTTTAGCTTCTTCCGCCTGGGTAACGGTGTACGGGCGTAGCATCGAAAAAATACCGTCTTCGAAGTCTACGGCGACATCTTCGCCATATTCCTTCAGTTTTCTGATCAGCATGTAACAGGTATCTTTTTCGTTGCCATTTACCGTCGCATCTGCCATGTCGAGCAGTTTGACATTCGCCTCATCGAACATTTTTGCTAACAGCTTACGCAGTTGCTCTATCGAACTGTTTTTCAGTTCGGCGATCAGCTTGCCATAGGCCGATGAAGTAGCTGGTGTGTGTTGAATGCTCATAAGCGCTTTGGTGTTGTCGGTTCCCCGTCTAGACAGTACTGTCGCAAGCCTGTCTTTTTTATAAGAATGTAGACAGTATAGTCGCTTGTCGCGTAATTGTTATGTATCGCCGTCGATAATATTGCTAACTATCGTGTTTTAGCACAAAAAGTTTCGTCTTCGTTGAAACTGCGCGATATCCAGCTATGCTTGAACCTAGATTCCGCAGTTGAACACAGAATTAGCGCTGTTCCTCAAGCGTCAGGGTAAGGCGCGACTTGCGGCTAATGGCCTTAGTCCTTAGCAAAAGTTGTAACGCCACCATGGCGCTTGAGGGGCGGCGATAAACTGTGTAGCGACTCACCGCTTGGGTGAGTCTCACATGCTGCACAACTCTTCTAATAATCATAGAGTTATTTAGTGGTAAGCGGTCAACTGCGGAATCTAGGTTTAAGTTGCCTGTTTTGCTGTCGAGCTCACATTATGTTCGGAGAGGCCTGAAACTATCGTCTGTGATTGATGCCGATGTTTTCTCAAGCAGAGGCCCTGGCAAAGCTGGCCAATCATCCGTCTACAACGGTCGTTCAAGAAAGCGATTTGTTTGAATGATGAAGCTGTTCGATGGTACCAAGGATCAACGCTTTAGCCTTTTGGTAAAGTAAATTAGCTATGGATCAAGATTCAACGGAAAAACCGCAGGTTCTGGTCGTTGACGATTCCAAGGTGATTCGTCGCGCAGCCGTAAAGATGCTGGGTGATGATTACCATGTGCACGAGGCTGTCGATGGTATCGATGGATGGCAGCAGCTGCAGCGCAACGATGCCATATCGGTCGTGTTTACCGATATGCAAATGCCCAATATGAATGGTATTGAGTTGTTGGGCAATATACGTCGTTCGGATGACGAACACCTGTCAACCTTGCCAGTGATCATGATTACCGGTGATGGGGACAGCGAAGATGCCAAGCGCAAAGTGTTCGAAGCCGGTGCTACTGATTTCGTTGCCAAGCCATTTAATTCCATCGATCTTCACAGTCGCGCCCGCGCTTATGCACATCTCAATCGCAGGGTGTCTGAGCTCGAGAAGGTTGCGAGCCACGACAAGCTCACCGGTTTGTTTAGTCCGGCGAGTTTTGAGGAGCAGGGTGAGAAGGCGTTATCTTTTGCATTGCGCCACAAGCTTCATTTTACTGTGGTCATGCTTGAGATCGATGGCTTCAATGAGTTGTATCAGGCTTACGGTAAAAGCGTTGCGCAGCAGGTCATTGTTGCGGTCGGTAAACGGCTCAATGATGTCATGCGTGTCGAAGATGTTGCGGCGCGTTTGGGGGTCGCTAACTATGGTG
>JAAUYJ010009200.1_pt1 | contig 13232 bp, 17 predicted proteins | sample 7278031 | NCBI WGS metagenome assembly JAAUYJ01 (sample SAMN14350222, study PRJNA611818) | marine sediment metagenome | isolation source: surface marine sediment (1.8m) | place: French Polynesia: Moorea | collected 2018-08 | reverse complement strand
GGAGAGACCGCCATTTAAAGTGTCGTGACTCTCTCCCCTCCCTTCTTTTTCGCGAGGGCCCCGCTCCCCCTTCGCCCCTGGGGGAAAGAGGAAGGAAAGAGTTTTCCTGTTGTACGACGTGCAGCATTACGTACAGAGGAGTGGTGGTTCTAAGGCTGACGGATGGGCTGTGGCAGGAAGCTGCATTTTACAAAAAGAAAATGGGTTTGCACAGCGGCTTTTACTTTATGGCTATTAATTGTCCCAATACTGCCTTTGATGAATTTTATACCAGTGGAAGAAGTAGCTTCCTGTTATCTTCCTGCCAGAAAAAGGAGAAAAGAAGAAGAGGGTTTCTTCCCTCGCCCCTCCTGATCCCCTGTTTTTGGTACAATGTGTACACTGGTAAAAAGGTCCATATTTTTCTCACTCACTCCCAGTCGGAAAATGTAGGGCAGGGCACTAGGGGTGCAGGCTCTAATTATCTACTAGTCCGCCGAATAATAACCTCTAACGCTCTCCAAGTCACCTCGTCCAAGAAGGCTAAAGCCTGAGGAGCTTTTCAACCCCATATGGGAAGACAACCCACCACCATAGGTGTGCAGTACAATTACGGAGGGGTGTGTCTTACTTCCTCGTCGCCGCTCGGCGGGAAAATGAATGGCGAGGGCGAGTGGTGGAGGAAAGCACTTCCTTTCAAGATCTGGGAAGGTCGCGGAGCCACCCCACCCCGCCACTCGCAAAACGGACCGAGGCGCGCCAAGATTCGCCAATGGAAACGGCATGCTGAACAACATTGTTAAATAATTGTCGAACATCATGCACGGTCTCGCGAAGAGCTGTTGTTCAAAAAGTGAATAGTCCTTGGTTTCTTCCCGTCAAATTTTCGGACCGGAGTTGCGACAACGAGGGAGGTGGAGTGGCGGCGTAAAAAGGGAGCTGGGATAGATAAGAGAAGCTACAATGAAGAGGGAGGAAAGGGTGCTTCTTCCCCTTTAGTCCTTCATTTTCACTCCAGGCAAGCAGCTCAAACCAAAGGACGCTCAAACAACCAAACTGCTCCGTCTTAAGTAGCCCGGGCTCGAAGCACAGCACAATAAGTAAACCTGTATTTCGATCGAAACGGACGACGGAAACTCGTATTCTGTCGAAAGAAGACAAACTGCCATAGGGCAACGTGTACTCTGTGTTGCCAGAACAAGCATGCATGCAGTTGCACCACCTGCATACCATGTGCCCAGCAGGATATAAGTATATGACGTGCGAAGTACTAGTGAGCCTTTTCATCTTATATTGCCCTCCTTGGATGAGGAAAGTTGCGCCGCCGGGATCGGTATGCCACTTTGAGGTGCTGCTGGGCGCGCGCCTTGCTGGAACCATACGTAATTATGGAGCGCGAAAAGGTGGCAACCGTCGCAGTGAATTATTGAATTACTTCTATCAGACGGAGAGAAGAGCACCGACACGAGTTTTATTTTCAACCAAGAAGATCAGCTAAAAGAAGCTAAGGAGTCAGGGAAAATATTATAAAAGTGCCTTCCAGGCACTATTTTTATATCTCTTGCAAGCTAGGTGTTTAAGTGCGCATCAGGCAAAAATTGCTGCTGCCCTGTAGAAGCAAGGAAATGAATTTCCGAGTAAACCCTAAACAAAGATACTGAAATTTTTTGAAGTCGATTTTCGGAAGCTTTCAACAATTCCTAGGTATAAGAATCAGCATTGTCAATCAAGGGCCTTCCGTGACCCCCGGGAGAAAAAGCCAGATATCGGTAGATCCATCCATCGGACAGAAACCTCTAAAAATAGCGAAGAAAACTTTGAAGGAAGGCCCTCTGAGGGAAAAAATCTGACAGTGGAAATGTAGGAGAAGACTTTCAGGACTTTTCCCCGCCAAGGTTGCTGAAGACTTCTTTCATAATATTAAAACAAGAGCCAGATCGTATATAGGTAGTAATCACAGACGCAGTGAAAGGCGGATTAGCTTTGAATAAAAGCAATATGCGACCAAAGGAAACGGAAGAAAGCAGCAAAAAAGATGATCCCCCTTCCTTTTGAGGTCCCCCGCTGCGTAGCTTCCAACTCTCCTCCGCCTTTTCCTTTGACCATGACTTATCCCCTGATGGACACCCTCAACAGCGCGATCTTCAGGATCTCCCTGGTGGAGCTGACGGCGCTGGAGATAAGAAGGTTGTGCAGTGATGTTACAGTAGACATGTTTTTCAATCAGGCATCCTTTCACTATGTACAGACACGGTTGCACGGCGGACCTCCTGAGCCGGTCCGAGGTGCTGCGGCGCCTGTACTGCCCGCACCACCCTCACCTCCCGCCGCTGGCGCGGGTGTCGGTGCGGGTGCTGGACGAGGACTGCGAGGACCCCTTCCACGCCATCAGGCACCTCAGGGAGTTCTCGGACGGGCGCGGCGCAAACGCCGGCGCCTCGCCCTACCACCAGGTGGCGGCCAGCAGCGTGGCGGGATACAGGTGGGTGTAATCCATCCCTAATTATGCATGGTGTGTCATCTTTCTCTGAGGCATAAAATTATAGATCATATCATATTTCACGGCGAAGAGTGGACAAGTTTTTTATATAAAAAAGACATGATGTACTGCCCGAACTCTTTCTTGTGCTCACCGTAGCATAAACTTTTAATTTAATTTAAACCGTTTCCAGGGACACGGCGGAGGATTACAGCCTATCCAAAGACTTCCCATCTCATCTTCCGGAATTGCCCCAAGGAGATCTCGGAGGGATTCAGGACGACGGCGGCGGTCTCCGCGAAAGAGCGAACGGCGGAGAAAAAGGAAATGTGAGACGAAAAACGGACAACTGATTTCATTCCAAGCATTTAAACCGCAAGTCAATGTCATACTTTTAGGAAGATGGCAAAAACCAAGGAGCCAAAAACGGCTACAGCGTCGGGGGCAGCAAGCTGGTGTACTGGACGGGGGAGGTCACCTCCGCCAACGTGTCCCTGCTCAGCCTGAGGGCGGCCGTGGCGGAGCGGCAGCAACAGAGGGAGCAGCAGAAACAACAGCAGCAGCAGCAGCAGGAACAAAGCGGGGGATGCCGCAAGAGCGTGAGCTGGTCCGACCTGGCGGGCACGCTGTCGGCGGCGCCGGCGCCGAACGAGGGCGGGGTTCGCACGAGGTCTTTGGACATGGAGATGGAGAGAGAAGGGGGCGGAAGGGCGGGCGGGAGTCACAAGGGCGGGAGGAGGAGTCCATTCGAGGCAGCACTCACCGCCAAGGGGATAGCCTACAGGAAGAACAAGGCCAGGGGCTCGAAGTCTGGTAAAAGAAATTTGAATTTCACATACTCAAAAAGAACGAAAATATCATGTTTTGTTTCAAGTGCCGCCCTCCGCTGCCACCCTGTCCCCCGAGGGCGGCGGCGGCTTCCGCCTCCCCCCCTCCCGCGCCAAGACCCCCTTCTTTGACTCCCCCAGCGACTCCCCCTCCGACAGGGGTGGCTCCTCCCCCTCTTCCTCTTCCGGCCCCTTCCAGTGGAAGAGCGTGGAGTCGCTCATGTCCGGCAACGTCTCCGAGGAGCAGGTGCAGCGGCAGATCATCTCGCTGCACAGGATGGTGGCCAACAGGGACAGGCTGGCGCTGTCCCAGCTGGCCAAGGGGGCCACCGAGGTCGACTTCAGGTATGTCATTTACTACTAGTGTTTTTAAGGTAATGAATTTCATTAGCTGTGTTAAGCCTCCCCCTTCGCGGAGTGACCGCGCTCTCCCTGTCCATTTACCTGCGGGCGCCGGAGGTGACCAGGGAACTACTCGCCATCATGGAAAGGTCAGTTGAGTAAAAATAGTAGTAGTGACTTCTCAAAGTTTCCCCTACTGCTACTGTTTGACGCGACATATCGAGTATATAGTGTCGTTCCTGACTTTTTAATGACGGCAGTCACGTGGAGGTGACGCGTCGACGAAAAAGAGCCTTAAATAACAAACGTAACTCCCGAATCAGATCATTATCGACAAAGGTAAGAAAAGTCTGTCGCTGCGTTCCGTTCTCATCCGTCTGAAATACCGAGTTTATGTTTAAATGTTCATGTATACACAGCACGTGCGATGGAGTAGTTAGTATAGTGTATCGGAGCATAGTTAAAACATGAAACGGTTTTAACTTTTAAGGTATAAAGGTATAAGGACTTGGGGCACTTATCACATGTTGTGCGGGTTTTAAATTGATTCTTATCTAGTGACTTATTATAGTTACAAACTTATTCAGAATAATGTAAAAAGAAACAAAACTGGAGAGCTACGAGTAGCCTCACTAGTAAATAATTGAAAGCAACCGCGAGAAACCAATCTGTGTCTGAAGATACAAAGTCCCTCCGTTACGCTAAGTACCTTGAGCATTACCGGTATTCTGTAAAGACCTAATGCGGACAAATGTTTCCGTTTTCCCAAAAATAGTAAAGAAAGGAAGAAAGTAGTTTTTCCCGTCTGTTTTGAAAGGAAAAGGACCTGAATAGTGGGAGACTTTCCCATCCACGGACGTCTAGATATTTGTCCACCTAAAAAATAATTGAACGGAGGAATAAGAAAACCGAGCGGTCTGGAGGAAAGACGCTTTGAGAGTACACTGCATAGCAGATCGAGGAATTGAAAAAAGAAGACGAGTGAGGTATCCGAGGCATCGCCTCGTCATGATTACCTGGAACTTCCTCCTGTGCATCCTGTCGGTGCCGTTTGGCACCAGGGCCGAGGCAGAAGCGGAGGAGGGGCTGGCGGCCGTGGCCTCCGCTCTGGCGACGGTCCAGCCGCAGGGGGAGGAGGGGGCGCTGCCCGTCTTCGTCGTGGGGAGCGAGGGCACTGCTGGGTGCTGCGAGGGCGGGAACGTCTCTCATTCCCTTGGGCTGGCTCGGCGACTGCAGGCAAAACGCGCCATGCGTGGCGAATTGTTTTTTTTTTTCGCGCAGCGATTTGAAAATGCCTTTTGCGCAGGACGACTTCGAAACGCCCCCGGCGGTCAGCCACTTTGAGTCGGCGGAGACCCCCTCGCTGTGGTCCGCCCTGAGGTGGCGCCGGATGCGCTGGCGCGGCGCCGTCGCCGTCCTCCTCCTCCCGCCGACCGCCGCGGACGCCGCGGCCGTGGCGCAGCACTATCTGGGGAGGGTCTTTGAACGGTTTGTGACAGGAGAAGGTACGAAAAATATCCCTCTGCGAAAAGCAGCTCACTTGGAAACTTGCAACTTTTAAATTATAGGCCTGGGTATAAGCGATTCTCGTCGCCAGGACCTCGCCCAGCGGAACCTGTTCCACGTCTTCCACTTCCCGTCCCGGGAGGAAGCAGACTTTGCCTACTTCAAGAGCTCCGTCGAACCAATGCTAGAAGAGAGCGTACAGGCAGTGGCGGTCACTCAGCAACTGCAGGAAACCCTGGTACTCGTCGAAATGGGAAAAACGGGACTTACCATTTTGATGTATTGTTTTACAACATTTTCTGCAGGTGTGGTGGTCCAAGGCTCGTCCAGACGGTGCGGGGAAATTCGAGCACGTCAACACTTGGAGCCACGAGTCAAGGTCTTTCGAAAACACTGACAGCCTCTTCCCTCCGGTCGACGAGGTGTACAGCGACATGCGGGGCAGGCTCTTCCTGCACCCCACCATGCACAAGCCGCCCTGGAACTTCGTCACATACGGTTCGAGATAGATTGATGGATCCCCCGGCAAAAGTTGTATGCATTGTTTGTGACCATACGTGGGGGAGGTCAAATTTTGAGGGAGGGAGGGTCCAAATTTTTGCTTCAGGGAGGAGGGTAGTAAAAAATTGTCCAGGGAGGGGGATGAAATTATTTTTCCAGGGAGGGGGTAGGATAGGGGAAAGCTACAAAAATGGTGTGAAATTTTCATTAGAGACAATAGTCACAAACAAAAAAGTTGCTGTTTTGGCTATTTGGAAAAAAACCAAGAAACTTTTTAATAAAAAAGTAGTTTCTACTTCTAGCTATAATTTTTTTTAAAAAAATCCTTTTTTTGTGGTGCTCAGAATGCTCAGGGAGGGTGTAGCTTTGGAAGATCTTCAAAATCTTTTATTGGGTGCCCTCTGAGAAAGCTCAGGGAGGGGAACTTACAAAAGGAAAAGTCAGCCTAACGGTATCCCCCCCTTCCCCCCCCCTTGCCCACGTAAGATTGTGACACATGCTACATAGGAGAGGGGAATTCGTACGTGGAAGACAACGGGGGTCGGGACATCACCCTGACGGCCATCCTCGCCCGGAAGCTCAACTTTAGGTTCGAGTCCGTGGACCCGGCAGCATTCGGAATCAAGAGATCGAGGGGATCCTCGTATGAACAGACTGGCATTATTAAAACCCCATAAAGCTAAAAGCTTCATGTTCTCACTTAGTTGGGGGAGAAATTATTCCTTTCCCCACATCTTGGGCAAGGTGCATCGGAGAGAAGATGACATCCACTTCTACCTCGGAGACACGACTCAGACTTATACGAGGTACGCGCACTTATAAAATGTCTTGCTCATCTTTATAATCTTTTCCTCACTTTTGTTTTAGGAACAGTGCCGTGGAATTTTCTTTCCTGGTGTTGGCCGATAGCGGTGCTTTTGTGACACAGTCAAAGGACCTTTACATCCCGGCAGATCTAATCATAAGGTTCACCTTCTCCTTTCCCAATCAGATATTTTTTTTCTAACTGTAGAATTTGTATAGGCCTTTTTCCCCAACCGTGTGGACATGGATGGGTGCTGCCTTCAGTCTTGTGTTTTGCCTTTGTGTCTTCTTTGTCTGGTATGGAAGACACACTTTCCGTCATCCAACTTACGAAAGGTAAAGATACCGAAAAAACTGCAGTTCCAGCAAAATGTGATCTTTCTTTTCATTTAGAAAATATAACATGGAAGTCAACAGAATCATCACGAAAGACTCATTCGCCGAATGTGTCCGTAAGGTAAGGAAGAAGAGCTTTTGTTGCTTATTTTGTCATAACAAATCTTTTCCAGGTTCTTGACAGCCTCGTGCGCATAGCAATGGTCGAGGATGACAGGGTCTTTATCCACCACAGCGTAAGAAAATTGTTGGAACCGTAAAAACCATAAAATTAACGCTACGCCGGCCATTTTAGAGTGCTCATCTGCTTCCCGTGCGGGTTGTGCTCTGCTTCTGGATGATGGGCTTCAGCTGGGTCCTTGTCCCTTCCTACCAGGGCACCCTTCTCTCCTTCATCTTCATCCCCTTCAGGCACCGCCCCGTCGACACCCTGGAGGAGCTCCGCGGGGCCATGGAGAGCTCCAACATGTCGCTGGGGGTCACCGACGGCAGCTCCTCCCACGGCATCCTGGTGACGGGCGGTGGCGTCTACAAGGAGATCTGGGACATCTTGAAGGAGAGGGAGAACTGGGAGATTTCTTCTGTAAAGTCGGGTCTCCGCAGGTACCAGAAGCGGCGCAGGAGTGTGTTACACAAGCTTTTCATTGCATAGTGTACTGTATGTGGTATCTCTTCAGGACGAGGGTCGACCCCAATTTCGCCGTCTTTGCCGGAAGGGAGAAGCTAGTGTACGACACAATCCTCCTGGGAAGAAGTTTCTTCCACGTCAATACCAAGGTGAATTAAGAAGGCGGAAGAGGGTTTCCCTCATGCAATTTCATGCCTTCTTTTATTCCCCCCCCCAGGTATTTTTCACCAAGTACAAGGGGGTGGTCCTCCGCAACGGCAGCCCCCTGAGGGGCAACTTTGACAGGGTCCTGGTGAGGCTCTTGGAGACCGGGATCACGGACAAGGTGACTCAGGACGAGTACAACGGCGTGTCCCGCCGCCGGGGCCGCCACGGGCGACGCTTCGAGAGGGATAGGGAGGAGCAGATGAGGGCGGCCAGGAGGTTGTCCGAGGGCGAGGCGGCCAAGAGAAGGAAGGGGGTCATCAACCTCAGGCAGATGAGCAGCCCGCTCATGTACTACGGCTTCGTGGTGGCGCTCGCCGTGCTCAGCTTCGTCGCAGAGGTAGACTAATATTTTGCCGAATTTTTTAAAAGCTTAGATTCAAATTATTTATTTCGTTTCAGGTTTTCTACGAGCAAGTAATATTCTTGTACGGCGCCTCCAGAAAGATGAAAAGGCTTAAAAAGTGCCGTCGGGCAACCGTCAAAGACTCTGTTCAAAGTCGCGTCAAAATGTTCATTCCTACTGCGCCGCGCGTTTTGCCGCCCCTGAAGGTGGCCTGGCAAAAGAAGCAAGTGGACCCCTTCCCACCTGCAGCAGTGTGAAAACTGAAGAAATGTTTTTCCTTTATGCTGTTCCAATATTATTCCACATATGCAGCAAAAAAAAACTTTATTAGACTTTAGGAAAGAAAATAAAATCTCGAATGTATGTACATTTTTTTGCGTACCGAAGAGGATGTACCAATTAATCAACTAAGGTTTCCAGTTGTAATAAAAAGAAAGTATATAGAAACACATTTATTTTACAGGTTGGGACAGCTATCCCGAGCACTCAACGCCACCTCCGCCGATACCGGATCATCGCAACAGCAACAGCAGCAACAACAGCAGCAACAACAGCACCGCGAGACTCCCCTGATCGCCGCCTGCCGCACCGGCCAGCTGGAGTGCGCCATGCTGCTGCTGCACTACGCCGACAGCGGCAACCCGTCCAAGCCGGCGGCCTCCGGGCGCTTCACGCCGCTGGACACCGAGGCGCGCGACGGCCAGGGGCGCACGGCGCTGTGGCACGCCGCCGACGGCGCCAGGACGGCGCTGGTGGCGGCCCTGGTCGAGGAGGGAGGGGCCAGGGTCTTCTACCAGGACGGGGACCTGTCCTGCCCGCTGCAGCTGGCTTGCAGGAGCATCAATCGCCACGGGAAAAAGGTGCGATGGGAATTCGATGAAAAATTAATGTCGACATTATGCCGAACAGTTTTTTATACATTAAACTTCTAGGGCCGGATGATCGTCCGATACCTAGCAAGCCACGGCGCCAACCTCGATTTCGTCGACCATGCGCTGAGAAACGCCCTTTACTGGACCGTGTGCGTCTCAGGTGGAAGAAATTCGCTGTCTATCTTTTCCCACAATCAAAATGTAAGGAGAAAAACCGTCGATGTTTCCCACCTCAGGCTGCAGCGAGAGCGCCGTCTTCCTGCTGGAGGCCGGGGCCAAGGTCCAGCCCTGGTCCTGGCTGCAGGAGGAGAACCTCTCCCCGTCCCTCTTCCTCACTTCGTCATCCGAGTCCTCCTCCTCCTCGGCCCAGTCCAAGCTCCGCCGCGCCGCCGCCGCGCCGCCGCCGCTGGTGACCCTCGCCCGCGCCGCCTGCCGCCGCCGGCTGCAGCGGCTGGCCGGCGGGGTCTCCATATTCCCCCTGGTGGCCAGGCTGAGGGGGGCCGGGGAGGGGGAGCGGCGCCTGCTGAGGCTGGCCGACCTCAGGGCCTCGGCGACTACTGCCAATAGAAAGAAGGATGCCAATAAAGAAAACGGATGACGGAGAAATAATTATTTTAGGTGATCAAATGAGGTATAGGTTTTTCTGTGCTGGCACAATATATATACTCTGATGAGCTTACCTGCCATCAAGTCTGCGAAATGTGTTTGGATGTGGTTTTTTGCAGAACTGAGTACGTACATGTACATTTTATAGATATATCAAGGTTTGCCTAAATTCCTAGCATTTTTTAGGTCCATGTCGCGGGGTCAGTGACCTTGCATCATCTACAATTACATCACTTTGCTTCTTGATGCCACTTTAGCAACCTAAACCTGCTCGCAGGCGACCGTTAATGTGAGGCAACAAAAGTTTTTGGTCGAGGACAGTAAAATGGAGCAAATGGAACATTATTGCACAATTGCCACCAACCGTCCAAAGGGGAAATTGAACGACAGCTAATGTAGCCCAAACAATTCTTTCGGAAAGAAAGGGCCGCTATGACAACCCTCCTCGTGAATAGCCCCTGGAGGAGGAAGGAAGTTGTTATGGTGAAAGGAGGGAAAGAAGGCGATGTCGGAAAAGTGGGCGGTGATGTGGGGAAAAAAGGCCTTTCGGATGGAGCACGAGAGCGAGAGAGAGTCTGGAAGAGCAACGAAGTGTTGTTCCAAGGGGAGCACTGTAGGGGGACTTTGCGGCAGAAATGGGAAAGGCCTCACTCTCTCCTTTAGCTCTCCTCGCGGTCGCATGGGCTGAGAAGAGCAGCAGCAAGAACCACTGCAGGCAGTGGTAGAAAGGCCCCCCCCTTCGCTCTCCAAGCCAGCCACCGCGCAAGAGGCCGTCTCTTTCCTTACGGAGGCCGCGGCCTCCTCCATCCAGCTGCCAGCGAACGGCGGGGGAAAAGGGAAAGTTGGAGGACCGTTGCATACTATACCCAGAGAGAGGAGGGGGGAAAGAAGCTGGGGCAACATATGGATAACCTCGATCGGGGGTGGTGGAGGATGAAAAATTAGCTGAAGAATGCGGCGGCCAGGAGGAGGTTGACCGCCGGGGGGGGGGGTCCGGCGGAGGAACGGTGAGGGGGAATCCTGAAGGAGTGGACACCGGTGGCGGATTGGCCTCGTCCTCGTGCTGACTGCTGAGGAGAGGACGGCGGAGGGCAACTTTGGAAAATAGCCATTCAGTCAACAGGTAGCATGGAGATGCATTTTTTGCATTGAGCAGCGTAATTGAAATAAGCGGCAATATTTTATTTTCACCCCATCAGGATGAGTGGTTCAAGATCTCGAGGCGGAGGAGGAGGAGCAGGAGGAGAGCCCGACTGGAGCAAGTTCGGCCTGGACAAGGAGAGGGGCGGGGGCGGCGGCGGGAGGGCGGGGGAGTCACAGCCGCTGACGGGCGCACCCGCCGCGGGGAATGGGGACAACAACGGGGCCGCTGCCGACAGAGGGGGAGGAGAAATGTACGGGGGGCAGATACAGCACGACAGCGAGCTCTTCGCCGACGACCAGGTGAAGAAGGATTTTGACTCACATGGAATGAAAGAGGAGTAAAAAAATTCTCCTCTTTAACTTCTTAGGGCTCCCGGGCGCCCCCTTGGTGGCTGTCCAGCCTGCTGGTGTCCTCCGACGGTCGCGTGCTGTTCGGCACCTGGGACGGCGTCTTCACATCCTGCATGATCAACATCTTCGGCGTCATCGTCTTCCTCCGGTCCGGGTGGATCGTGGCGGAGGCGGGGTTCGCCAGCGCCGCCGCCATCGTGGTCGCCGCCGTCGCCCTCATCCTCGTCGCCGTCTTCGCCGCCATCGGCATCTGCGAGAGGTGCCACGTCAGGTGGCTTATTTTATTTTTCAGCTTGTTATAATATTATGTTGGGGAAGTAAATATTTTTTTCGGATTATTGTGCAGGTCGGGAGGTGTCTACTTCCTCATCTCCCACGTGCTCGGCTCCCGCCGCGGGGCCGCCGTCGGACTCATTTACGTCATTGGACAGGTGACCCAACAATGGGTTTTCCCTCAATCTCTCCAGAGTAAGCACGTTCATTTCTTCGCAGGCCATCGGCAACGCCCTGTGCGCCACCGGCTTCGGCGAGTCGATCGCCGGCCTGCTGGCCCCCGACCACTCCCCCCTGATGGAGCGCGCGGTGGCGGCCGTCGTCATCGCGCTACTCACGCTCGTCAACGCAGCGGGGGTCAAGTGGGTCATCAGGCTGCAGGTATGGGATTTGAAAACGAGGAAGAAAAGTTCAGAGCCTATAGCTGCGCAACGTACGCGCATGGAAATGGATCAATAATTATCTCTTCGTCTTTTGAAGTTCGCCTTGCTGGTCATCCTACTCCTCGGCGGGGCGGACTTTGTCGTTGGGTCTTTCACCCACAGGGATCCTGGTGAGTCAGAGAAGACACAAGGAGAAGCATAGGACCATATCCCTCTTTTTTAGAGAATGGCTTCCTGGGCTGGAACGCCTCCGCGTGGAGCGCCAACCTCCGCCCCAACTACACCGAGGGGCACAACTGGTTCAGCGTGTTCGGAGTCTTCTTCCCCGCCCTCACCGGCGTCATGGCCGGCATCAACATGAGCGGGGACCTCCGCAATCCCTCCCAGGACATCTCGGTGGGGACGCTCTCAGCCGTAGGGGCAGGGTGAGCGGGAAAAAAGAATCAATATATTTGTGGGAGTTCCCGACGAACTTTTTCACATGTAGATGACTTGTATTTTATTCTATGACATGTTAAAAATACATGCCTCGGAATGCTATTCGAACCGTCACCCTCTTGGGTTCTACTCGCGTGTAAAATGTGAAATTTACATGTCAACCTACATGCCATTTGGGATGTGTCTGTTGGGATGCATATGGCATGCACCATTGACATGTATTAGGAAAGTAATTGACTTGTAAGGTTGACATGTGGATTACCCGCAATCCACATGTGGCAATTGCAGAAATGGAAGACTTGCCAATTACTTGCAAAGTACTACCTAGGTGTTACTTGCCTTTTGCATGCTAATTAAACGCTGCCACATGTAAATGACATGCAACATATCATATTCTATATTTTTCCCCTGTCTTCTTTTATCCATTGCACATTTATGGCAATTTACTTCCAAAAAACATCACAAGGTATTTATTAATAAAAATGAAGTTGGCATGTAAAACACATGTAACAAGCCAAAATGTGACATTTGAAGAGCATTCAAATCCTGCTCCTTTTCATCCTCTTCTTCTTATCCTAGTTTTAGTTGACCTTGGCCCTGTCCATGCAGTAGAACTTGACCTTGTCCTACTCCTCCACACAGTGGAACTTGATTTTGGCCCTCCCCACACAGTAGAACTTGGCCCTTTCCATGCAGTAGAACTTGGGCTTGGCTCTACTCACTCAGTAGAACTTGACCTAGTCCATGCAGTAGAACTTGGACTTGGCTCTCCCCACTCAGTAGAACTTGGCCCTGTCCATGCAGTAGAACTTGAATTTGGCCCTCCCCACACAGTAGAAGTTGACCCTGTCCAGTGTCCACACAGTAGAAGTTGGACTTGGCCCTCCCCACGTTGTAGACCTTGATCTTGGCCCTCCCCATGCAGTAGAAGTTGGAATGGGCCTCCCCATGCAGTAGAACTTGGCCACAGTAGAACTTGGACTGGGCTTTCCACTCTCAGTAGAACTTGGCCTTGTCCATGCAATAGAACTTGGACTTGGCCCTCCCCTTCCAGTAGAACTTGGCCCTCTCCACGCAGTAGAACTTGATCTTGGCCCTCCCCTTCCAGTAGAACTTGGCCCTCTCCACGCAGTAAAACTTGATCTTGGCCCTCCCCTCACAGTAGAACTTGGCCCTCTCCACGCAGTAGAACTTGATCTTGGCCCTCCCCTTCC
>JAAUYJ010173082.1_pt1 | contig 13238 bp, 15 predicted proteins | sample 7278031 | NCBI WGS metagenome assembly JAAUYJ01 (sample SAMN14350222, study PRJNA611818) | marine sediment metagenome | isolation source: surface marine sediment (1.8m) | place: French Polynesia: Moorea | collected 2018-08 | reverse complement strand
CCTGCCGGAGGAAGGGCGTCCTCTGGTCATGATTGTCTCCGATGTATCCGTATCCACCGCCTCCTCCGCATCCGCCAACTGATTGTTGGGGTCGGCGCAGGACCACGGCGTTCTAAATGAGAAGATAAAACAATAGCAAAAGTAAAAAATGATTTGTCGAAAAAATATAGTTTCTTTACCTGACTCCCTTGTGCGATAGGAACCAACGCCGTGGAGCAAGTCGTTGACATGAGGAGAGAATCGCTGTCCTCGATGGAAGAGGCCGCGGCAGCTTCTGCGGGCCTGAAAGAGATAGATAGTAGAAAGAGCAATTTAACCATAAGAACCATAAGCATCCTATTCTCCGCCTCCGCTAGCCTTGATACCGGGAGGACAGAGCGGAGGCCGCAGCCCTCTCCCTCTCTACATCTTCGTCGTCGTCGTCCTCCCAGATGACGAGGGAGGGGACGGGCGAGGGGGTGAGGGCGTTGCGGCGGCAACCCAGGGGGCTCACAGAGAGGCCAGGGATTGCCTGGGGAGGGGGCTGAAAATGTTCGTCTACTGAAAGCCAATATCCGGAGGAGCGGTGATTGATTTTTTTACTGCAAGAAACTGCTGCTGGGATGTTGGCACAGTACGGTAGTAGTCCATGGACCTGGTCCTCCTGTGGATCGAGGTCATGATGGCTTTTGCAGACTGGTGGTGTTCCAAAAATAGTGCAACTTGTCTCCAAGCCGGCGGCGCTGGCACCACTAATGGTGCTTTGACAAAGCGGAGAGGAGGGGCACCGGGGGAAGAGTCTGTGCACTGTGCAGTCGGGCTTCTGACTGAGTGATCTCTTAATAAAACCCAATTGAGTGGGGAAGATTGACGTGATTTCCCCTTCTTTCTGTTCTTCTCTCACATGTACTTTGCTTTTGAAAAGTTTCGCTTTTGTCCTCGCTGGATATTCTTTCAAATAATTTATGCGATTTTATTCCTTGCGAATTTTTTTTACATTCCTTGTGCTAGTTTTCTTGTCTTTACTTTTGTTGCTGGAACAGCTTTCGTTGCTACTGCTACTGCTACTGCTGCTGCTGGTGGTGGTGGTGGTGGTGCTATTATTGTAGTTGTTGTTACTGCTGCTGCTTTTTCCAATTGATTTTACTGCTCCTGATCAGCCTTTGATGCAAAAATGTTTTACGACTGTCGCTTTCAAATAACTCACTCGGATCTTTCTTGTAGCAGCAGCATTGGCCTGGGAGATGCGTTCCCCGAGGCCTCCGACGCCGTCGGCGCTGCCACCGTCCGCGAGTTCCTCTTGCTCCTCCTGTTGTGGTCTACCCTGGCGTACTTGGGTTCGTCCTCGCCTCCTCCGACTCCTTCTCCGTTGATGACCCTCACTTGGTCCCAGTGGTGTTTTCCGCCATCGCCGTCGCCGCTCGGGTTCGGTAGTGTCTGAGGTGGCGGAGGCGGCGGAGGCGGAGGCAGGGCATTGTACTGGGGAAGAGGGGACTCTGCCGCCACAGCGGGAGGGCCACCATTTCGGGAAAACTGCGTTTCAAGCAGTTCAGAAATTTGCGTAAATTTATTGGTGGTTGTATCGTTTAGCTTACCTCTCTTTCGAACTGTTCCACCAGAGACTCGCTCTCCCCCGCCTCCTCCAGCCCCGCTTGGATGGCCGCCTCCTCGTCAAGGCTGCGTCCAAAACCCCTGTACTCCCCGGCACATGCTTCGTTGCCGCCGGCAATGGCGGCTCTCCCCATCTCCCCGTTTCCACCGCCTGCCACAAGGCTTCCCTCCAGGAGGGCCACCTTGTCGCCGTCGCTCCCCCCGCTGCCCCCGTCGACAAGAGAGGCGCTGGCGTCTTTCTTCGGGGAGGAGGAAGGGTCGGCGATCGCAGGAGACATCTTCGGCCAATGTTGCTTCTTTGAACTCACTTGCACATCTGGGAAAGACGGAGAAATAAAGATGAACGGTATATATTTTTAGCCGGCGCCGCCCTCCAACTGCGAAATTCGATATCCCACCGTGAAAGAAGATAATGAGAGGAGAGGAAGAGTTGTCTCCGAGAAGGAAGACGACGACGAACACGTTATTGCTGGGAAAGAAAAATTATCACCCGATCCTCCGCCACAGCCTGGGCGCGACTGAAGATGGGTAAACACAAGAAGAGGGAAGGAGGGAGAAAGATGGGCGGGGCGGGCGAACGAACTGGAAACTATTTCTACTTAGGGGTTTGTTGCTAAAGAGGAGGCAGATAGGTCAGAGGTGTCGGACGGACGATGAGTGCGATAAGCCAAGTATATTCTATTACTCACCTATATTGTCGTTTCGAGCGATATTTTGGCGGAGAGCTCCAGCGTCGGAAGCTGATGATGGCTTTCGAACAGCACCATCCACGACTACCTCAACGAGCGACGACCCGTTTCCGCAGGCAGGCAGCGAGGGGGAGGGCAAAGAGGAAGAGGGGGACGCGCGTTATGCTCCGTACCTACCCCGTACTTCTGTACAAGCGCTGGGGGGTGTTGTTGCTCCTCCGCAGCTTCTTCCTCCCTCTTTTACTGTACGTATTGGTAGTTTGAACATCTGCCTATGCTCCTCCCCTCCTCCTAAAGGTGGTGTTGGTGTAACGGAGAGGGAATAAAGTGTGCAAGCACTACCAAGAAAACGAGCTTCACAAGCGTTAAAAATTAGTTTCCCTGTCTAATTTAGAAAGGGATTCAATAACGAGTTTGCGAGGAAAGTTGATCGACATTAGCAAAAGTTGAATGCATGATAGATTCCGCGGTTTGAAAGCTGCCCTACAACAAACGCCAATAGCGAGGTGGGTTCAAAAACAGTTTGGAAATTAAGGAAATCAATAAGGAACAACCTGAATTATGCTGTAGGAAGGAAGAAGCATTCAGAAGCTTTGGGACAAAGGAAGGCTCCCTACCCTCCATACAATAATTACATCGTCAGCAGGTGCACCGCACGAAAACTTGCGATCGATCGATCGAAGCAAAGCAATTTGGCCGCTCAAAAGTGCAATCGCAAGAGAGCGTGCAAAAACGGGCTTTCCCTCCTCCTTCGCCACCACCACCTCTTTCCCTTGACGCATCTTCTCCTCCTCCCGCATCGCCGTACGCGGACGCGGAGACGAGTACGAACTACAGACGACCGTACGCACCCTTTCCTTTCCCCCATCCCCTGTCCTTCTCCCCCCTTCGCGGAGGAGGCTCGTCTTTGACCGTCTCCCCCCCTTTCCCCGCATCCCAGCGCGTTTCTCGACCATGTATCGTGGCATCCTCGGTTTTCATATTTGTTCTGTACGTCCAGTAAGTGATTGCCTTTATGTATTCTTTCTTTTCCCCCGTGACAGCATCATGACCGTCTCCATCTTTTATTCTTGTTCTTTCTTCTTCGCTCTTTTCCGTCTGCCCGCCGCTTCCCCTTTTCCTTTCGTGGCTTCGCCGCCGCCTTCCCTTCCCCCTTCCGCACCTTTGGATGCGTGGCTGCCGCCGCCGCTTTTGCCGCCGCCGCTCGCCGCCTGCCGACATTGAGGGGGGTCGCCGCTGGAGGGGGAACGAGGAAAGGAACTCCACAGCAGCGGCCGCCAACTTCCTCCCTGGATTTTTCGCAAGGGATGGACACAATATTTGTCAGGGCTCGAAAGGTCAAATACTCAAACTTGATTTAAGTATTTTTACTAACAGCACCTGATGTGAATGCATGTCCTGAAATTTTTTCCATTAGCTTTACTTATTTAACATCGCAGGCAGCTTGGCTTTGTTGGGAATAGAAAAAAATAATTGTTTAAAAAGAAAACCTATTTCACAAGACATTTTCTTCCAAAAATCTTCAAATGGTGATTTTTTGTTGCATTTTCTTGTTCTAGACGCCTTTACAGTCAAAAAAGTGCGGCATCGTGCTGGAAAGAAGGACACTTCATTTGTGTAGAAAAAGATTGACATTCAAATCAGTCTTTTTGTCTTTTTTCTGTGGAAAATATTTGTTCTATACATAATTTACTGTCGTGCGCGAGATCTCACAACGCATGGAGAAGGAAGAGCGGTAGTCAAGTTACCACACGTGCGCAAGAGAGAGAGTAGAAGATACTGTATGTAGCGTAGTACATAATGTAGTTAGTCGTGATGTGATCTCCGAAATACACACACGCAAAAGCCAGAGTTTCTTATGTGACATTACTAAGAAAACTGTTCTCATTGAACCTTCTAGATTGTCAAAGGCTAAAAAATCAGATAGAAGTAGTTACCAAACATAAATCTCAATGCTGCATAACATTTTTCCAAATTATTTTATAAAAGATTGTGTTGTGTAAAATGAGCCGTTGTTACTGAATGTAAGTGAATCTATCCTGTTGAGAGTCCCTATGTTCTTTCCACATTTGACTCGGCTCGGATCGTGAATTCTACAACGATGCTTATCCCTCCCCTTTGGCCTCGCCCGCCCGCCATCCAGCCTGGCCGCTTCTGGCTGGCTTCTGGCCCGCCAACTTTGCTGCTGCTTTTTTTTCCAGGCGGGGAAGGGAGGGGGCAGTGCGAGGGAAGAGGGGAAAGAGGAGGGGAAGAGAGCGGAGCAGCGCAGACAACAAAGAGGAGGGGTGACGGGGGGAAAGGGCGGCCAGAAAGAATAAAAGATTTCAGCAATATTAAATTACTTTTGAATTCAATATTGAAACATCAAAGAGAAGGAGACCCCAATTTTCACAGACTTTGCATAATAAATTAAATAAAACAAAAAGGATCATGTGTTCCACTCCTTTCTTGGTTTAATTTGTACAATAATCGTGCCTTTCCTCTTTTGTCTTCTCGTTTGGTGTCCACCCTTGCCCTTTTCCCTTCTTCTCTCCTCTTCTTTGGCTCCTTCTTCTTCTTCTTCTTTGGCTGTGTGTTGCTCTCTTCTCTCTCTTCTTCTCCCTTTTTCGGGCCTCGCTCCTCTTCGTTCTTCTTCTCCTTTTCCCTCGCGCCGATCTTTCGCCTCTTCCGTGAATCCGGCGCCCCGAAAGCCCTCGCGCTCCCAACAGATCCGAGCCGGTCAACCCGGACGGCCCCGACGCCGGGACAGACCAGTGAACCCCCCCGCCCCTAGTGGGCATGGCCGCCTGAGGCGCGTCCCCCCCTTCGGCCGCCCCCTCGCGCCCCCCCCGGCCCCCCCGGCGCCAACGCCATGGCCTCGCTGCTGAACAAGAACCCGGAGGCGTACCAGGCCGAGCGGGAGCAGTTCCTCCGGGGCCTCAGGCACTTCCACGACCAGAAAGGGTGAGTCCGGGTTCTTCGCTTGGCCCCCGCCCGGGGCGTCCCTGCCGCCCAGCCGTGGCAGCGTTGGCGCGGCTCTTTTGGCCCGCGTTCGTATCTTTCCGGCTTTCCCGCGCGCTTTTTCTCGCCGTTGGCCGGGTGCGCCGCCCCGGAGATCCCCCCGGGCGCCCCGGGGGAACGCCAAAGGCTGGCCTGGGACGTTTTTGGGCTTGTGTTGGATTTTTTCTTTGTTCAATGTGGTCCCCTTTTTTATTTGCTTACCTATGCAATACCTGGATCCCCTGAAACAGCCTTCATGCGTTACTGTTGACCCCGAAGAGGTCATCTGGTCATTTTTGTAAGCTAATATTAATCTATAGAGGCGTCTTTGGTCCTTCCTGGAAAGAAAAAAAGGTTTTCTTTATTTATCCACGGGCTTCCTTGAACAAAATTCCAAAAATGTTGTTTGCTTGATAATGGAGAAATGCTTCAATCTTTCTCTGGCAGCGTTATGCTACTGAATTTTGCGGACTTAGCCCATTTTTCGTCGTACCTTGGGTATTTCCCCAGGATATGCACTTATCTTACTGATTTTAATACCGTCGTTAATCTCATTTCCTCTCCTTAGGACCTCGTTTCGTCATGTCCCGGTCATCGACGGAAAAGAGTTGGACCTCTACCAGCTCTACTGGGCCGTTACTGCCCAAGGAGGCTTTGAAACAGTGAGTATAGTGCATTGCTTGCCGCTGTGTTACGATGGGCGCGTTGAAAGTCCTTTTCGATGTATGACGTAGCATGAGGAGGGCCTCCTTCCCCTTTTCATTTCTTCCTTACCCACTCGCATCTTTCCCCCCAAACGCGACTTGAGGGGGAGAGAGAAGGTCCTTGTTGCGCTGACGCACAAATGCGTATCTCCTCTCTCTTTCTGCCGGCGCCCCCTTTCCTCCTCCTACGCTTTCGCACCCGTTGCGTCAGAGCCGAGGGGAAAAAAGCTCAAGCTAGTAAAAGAGGGGGAGAGTCTCTTCCTCCTCCTCTGTTCTAGGGTAGTAGTGCCCTATCACTAGGGGTTGGGGTGAGAAGGAGGGGGCAGCCTCGAGAAAGGAGGCCACCGCCTCCTCTCCAGCTGACTCCCTCCCTCCTCCAACTTTCTCCAAAAGAAACCTCCCCCTCCTCAATCCTTGACGCCGGCTCTGAGACGCATGCAACCAGTTCCTCGTCTTTCCTTCTTAGAATTCCAATCATATTACATTGCCCCTTTTATAAGATAGGTGGGAAAAATGATATTTTGGGATGTCTCATACCTTGCAGTAGCAAATGTGGAACTTAGAACTTATTATTCTTGATTTTACTCATCATCTTTAGAAATAGTCAAACAAAAAATGTGCTGTTGAGGAGGCCTTGACTTGTAGATTTTCTGTAGTGAAATTTGCCCAACTTTCGCTTAACTTAACTTATTCTTTTTTGCTCAGGTCAACACTCGTAATGGCTGGGACGAGCTGTCTGTCCTGTTCGACTACCCTGAGAACACGGGCAACGGCGCGCTCCTGCTCAAGCAGGTGTACCTGCGCTACCTGGACTCGTACGAGAAGGCGCACTACGCCGGCGACGAGCTGGACAACGACGACATCTACGGCGACGAGGAGGACTCTCGCCTGCTGCGCCGCGCCGCCACCGGCCGCTCCCACGGGCTGGCGCGCGCCGCCTGCACCGTCCCGCTCTCCTACAACCACGCCCAGCACAGCGTGCCTGACGAGTGCCGCGCCGAGCTCAACATGGCCACCAAGGTGTACCGGCGCACAGACTACGACCGGCTGGCGCTCTCGCTCACGTCGCCGCTGCCCAACGAGCAGGACTTCGGCATCAACGTGTGCACGCTGCTGTCAAACGAGGGAAGGCACACCCTCAAGCTGGCAAAGTGCCCAAGGCTGCTGGACCTCCTCCTGTCGCACGCCGGCCTCTACAACCACGGTAGGCTTCATATTCAAGTATGAAACTATCGGGACATTTTCATAACTGACACGTTCTTCTTCTTGCAGAAAACATGAAGGCCTACATCGGCGCCATGTACCTGGACGCTCGCAAGTACGACTTGCTTGCCTTTTGGAAGCAGGTGTGCGAGGACAGGTCGGTCCGGGATCTCATGCTCAAGTATTACCCGGGGGACAAGGAGGGCGGCGATGAGAGGAGGGAAGAGGAGGATCCCGATGAGCCCGGGACGTCGAGCGGCGCCTCCCACCGCCTTGGACAGGTGAGGCGGAAGGCCCTGGAGGACCTCTCCTCCGCCACCGTGGCCAAGGAGCGGCTGGTCCTGCCTGCCTCCAGGGAGCGGACGACGGAGGAGGACCTCTTCTCCGTCGGGGCCCACCTCGGCACCAGGGACTTGGCCGGGCAGCGCGTGCTGCAGATCGCCACCATCGTCAGGAATCTTAGCTTCGAGGAGGACAACTCCACGGTCCTAGCGTGCAATCAATCCCTCCTTAGGTTCGTGTTAAATATTTGTGTATTCGACGCACTTTTGTTTTACGCTGTTCTTCCTGTTTTCCAGGTTCTGTCTGCTGTGCTGCAGCTCTCGGTGGAGCAACTTAAACCAGATGGGATTCGATATTCTGAGCAACGTAGCGTCCGAAGTTGTCCTCCAGGAAGGGGACGAGTCTTGCATTACGGACGTTATGCTATCCACCCTGGCCAACAGCATGGCTTCCAAGGACAGATTTCAAGTACGACAGTTGGCATCCTTTTATAAGCAATTTGGGTCTATTAACTGTTTTTCCTGTTCAGGTCATTTCGTCCCTCGACGTGCTCAACAAGCTGGCCCAGCAAGAGTCCAACGAGAACTTCCTGGGCACGGTCCTGAGTGACGACACCGGGAGCGGGAGGAAGAGCTCTGTGGTGTACGACCAGCTGGCCGCGTACCTGACCCTCCACGACATCCACCTGCTTATCAGCACCCTGGAGTGCCTCTACTCGCTGTCCTCGCTGGGCGAGTCCGCCTGCAGCGCCATCGCCAGGACTCACGGCGCCGTAGACTCGCTCGTCAGCCTGGTGACGGTGGAGGCTCAGAGCTACGGGCCCAAGGCCTGCATACTCATGCGGGTGGTAGAGACGGTGCCCGGGGCGGCCTCGGTGGCGGCGGCAGCGGGGGTGGGGGGATCCATCGGGCAGCCGGCCAGGGCTGTAATACAGCAGCAGCCGAGGCCTCAGCAGCAGGTGGCCCTCGTGGGAGGCCAGGTCGTACAGGTCTCAAAGCCCCAACAGCAGGCGACAGCTGCGGCCACCACCGCTACTTTGACAGGAGTCCAGCCTCAGGGCCAGGCCGTAACAACTCCTCAAACCGTCGTTGCGACTGGGGGACAGGCGACCCGACAGGTAGTTGTCACCACCACGTCCGGTGGTCAGGTGACTCAGGTCGTCCGTCTCCAGTCGCAGCAGCCGGTACTGGCCCCTCGTCCTGCACAGGCTCCGTTGCAACAGCAGCCACAGCAGGCCGCGGCGGCTCACCAACAGCAACAACAGCCTCAACAGCAACAGCAAGCTCAGCCACAGCCTCAGGCTCCCTCCCAGCAGGTGCAACTGCGCGTGTGCAATGACGAGGCCAACCGCACCTTCTGCCTCAGCTGGCTCCGGGCCACCTACGAGTCCGCCGCCGGCTGCAGCATACAGCACGAGATCATGTACAAGCAGTACCTGGCCTCGCTGCACAAACTGGGCAAAAGGGACGTCATCTCAGCGCAGCACTACGCTGCCTGCGTGAGGTCTCTCTTCGGAGGAGGGGCCGGTCCCAACAAGAGGCAGATGACCAACGGAAAGGTTGACAGCTTTTTCGAGGGTGTCCGCGTACGCGCGCAGCCTCTTCCTCTCAGGATCCAGATGACGACAACGACTGCTCCTACGCCGGTCACCCAACCAGCGGTGCAACAGCAACAACAGCAGCCCCAACAGCCGGCAGCTGCAGCTCCTTCACAAAATACAGTTTCTTCTCTAGTGGCGGCGGCGGCGGTCAACGGGCCCAAACCCCCGGCGGCCGTCTTGCAACCGCAGAACGCCCCCGTGGTTTCCGCCGCGGCCGTGACTCCGAGGCAGACACCAGTTATCCCGAGTCTGCGACCATCTCAGCTCATCACGACCACCCCGCAGAACTCCACGGTGAAGGCTGCGCCGGCCACCTCAACAACCGCCTCCCCACCCACGTCTTCGGCGGCTCAGTCGACGACGACGACGCAATCCGGTCCGCAGTCGCCCATCCTGACCAACCTTCTCCACCGCTCCAGTCCCGCTCCGGACGCCAAGGACGGCTCTGGCAAGGAAGACCACATAAGTTCGTCCAAGAAGCCGGAGCAGAACGGCGGGGCCACTATCCTGGACGGACTCCTCTCTGACGCCCCGAAGGCGGAAGAGGTCACAAACAAGGTCGTTCCCGCGGGAGGGATGCTGGCGCACCTCTTGGAGAAGAAGGGAGTTGAAGCTAGGGACGTTCCCATGGTAAACGGGGTGGACTCTGCCAAAGACAAGAAGGTGCCAGATTTTGCCAAGATGAACGGCGGCAACGGAACGACGAGTCTCAAGCGACCGGCTTCGGCTGAGCCCGAGGAGGCCCCCGCCCCCAAGAGCGCCCTGGTCGAGCCCGTAGCTGTGACCAACGGCGTCAAGGCCGAGGAAGAAGAAGTGAAGGAAGAGGGAGAGCAACAGAAGCCGGTCATCCTGAAGCAGACTACAGCCGCGGCGGGACAACTCTTGGCCCAGGCGGCGACTCCACAGGTGGCCCAGGCAGTTGGAGGAGGAGGGGGAGCGAGTGAGGGATCCGGAGGTGTTGTCGCAGCGGGCGGCACCACCCCAAACACGTCCGTTGTGATACTGCAACCGCATAGCAAGGTGCTCACCTCCCAGAACGCTCCGTCGGCTGCGTCTGTCGTTACCAATGGCCAAGCCGCCAGTGCCGCCCCCGCCACCACCAATGGACAGCCAAAAGTAAACGGCGAGCCTCCTCCAAAGCCGCAGCAGGCTCAGGGAACTCCGTCGGGAGCTCCTCAGCAGCCCTCCGGAAATCCCTCGACCCCCACCACCCCGGCAACTACTGTGGCGGGAGAGGGGGCCAACAGCAACCAAGCACAGCAATATCCATCTCAACCCTCTCCTGTTCAGCTACAATCAGCGGCGACTCCCTCCGGTGGCGCAGCGCCTGCTGCTCCTGCCGGAGCTCAGGCAGCGGCGGCAGCGGCCGTGGTGGCAGCGGCGGCCACCGCTACCTCCTCAGCCAAAGCTCCCTCCGGCACCCCCGGTGCCACCGGCGGCGCCTCCCGCCCCTCTCCTCAGGCCCCCTTCCTGTGCGAGTGGCAGGGCTGCGGCCAGGCCTACCGGACGCCCAAGGAGGTTGAGAACCACGCCATCAAGGTTCACTGCCCGCTTGGCCAGGACGACATCCCTTGCCTCTGGAGCAGGTGCGACGGGATGAAGAGGAAGAGGTTCTCGCTCATGACCCACATTCAGGATCGCCACTGCCATCCACAGGTAAGATACAAATTAAATATTCTTTGTGAGACAAACGAGACTACCGTGTCTTCTTTTATTGCAGCTTATGAAGCTGATGGCGGTGAGGCGGGTCCAGATGGCGACGACGGGCAAGTCCGAGGTGCCCCTTCCTCCAGCGCCTCCTCCCCACCCCGGCTACGCTCCCAACGCCGCCTACCATGCAATCAAGAGACATGCTGCAGAGTTTGCCACTCCAAAAGCCCAGGCGGTAAGACCACGTTAGAAATCAGCTTGTCAGATGGATGTTTCATTTTCATTCTTTCGCAGATGGGCGACGAGAAGGAGGGCCCCGTGACCAAGAGCATCAGACTGACTTCTGCCTTAATCCTCAAGAACCTAGTCATCTACTCCAGTTTGGGTAGAAGGTACGGGCTACAAGCTTTCACAAATTAGTGCACAGTTGATTCATGTTTTGCTTTTCCCCCGCAGACGCCTCCAAGCGTACGAGTCTCACCTATCGACCGTTGCTCTGAGCAACGTTGAGTCGTCGCGGACAGTGAGCCAGATACTCTTCGACATGTCATCGGCGGCGGACGGCGGATCTGCACCCGTCGCATCTCCTTCGAAGCCCTCCTCGTCCACGTCCTCGTCCTCGAGCTGAGGAAGGGCCCCTCCTCCCACTCCAGCGCCGCCTGCAGTATTAGAAAGCGACAGGCAAAAGCGGCACAGCCTTCGGGACAATCATGCAATGAAGGAGGCGGCAGGAGACAACGCTACGTAGCCCCGTTAGAGAGGAAGAAAAAGTCCGTCCCCCGGCCTCACAACCAAGAATATAAACGAGAGCTCCTTCTGGGCCAGGAGAAGAGAGACGAAACAGTACAAAAAATATTATTACCGAGTGCGTGAAAAGAGACAACAAAACACAACGCGGCCGCTCCTTTGAATGGCCACCGGCTTAAAGACAGTGAGAAGAAGGCTGGGGAAACCTGCCATCAGCACATACAAAAACAATATTTTTGTGTCGGAATAAGTGCCCTCTCTCCCACACGACCCAATTAAATTCTTTGCTCCATACGAGGAGGTGCTTCAATCTCTTTGTGCTGCCCCGGCGGGAGAGAGGCTATTGTGAGGGGTTGGCGAAGCGTCGTGCCCTCTTTCCGCCCGGGCCTTTCTCCTAGTTTCTAGCAAGAAGAATCTAAGTGTTGATTTTTTTTACATTACCTGATTATGATCGCTGTCGGCGCAGAGCACTCCCGTTGCCCCCAGACCCACACACGAAAAATCACACAGCAACCACCCCACTCCACATACCTAGATACGGTTCCTCCCTTCCTTCTGAAGAAACCCACCCCCTCTAGTATTTTTACACCAAAACGAATCGTTTAGAAGAACATTCTCCCCTTTGCGCCCCTCTGGAGGGGAACCATATCCCAAGCCAATAGCAAAAAAAATACGGATGGCGCGCTCAGTGAACAACAGCGGCAGCTATCCTTCGAATCAGATTTGTGTCCTCGGTTTCTTCCTCCGTTTTATAAAAAGACCGCGAATCGCCGGAAGTGGAAGGCAACGACGGCTTTTCCGACTGGTTGAGTTATCTTCTTCTTTCGCTTACGTATCCCCTCCGATCCCCGCCCCCCTCCTCCCTTATTTAAGATCTCGCTGTGGGTAAATAAATGTGAGTCAACATGCTAAATTCAAGTTTCCGTTTCGTGCCATGATGGCATCTCTCTCCATTTCGATTTCTAAGCTGGGCAACTTGTCCGGTACAGCGTGAAATGTTAATGTACACTCGATCGTTCAGACGTTCCTGGGTCTGTAATTCCTCGAACAGACACTCTTGACTGTACAAAGAGGCGTGTACTACAGTGCAGTTCAGTACGAAAGGTTTTTTGCTCGCCGGTCTCCTGTGCAGCAACACGTCCCTTCCTCCTGAAAATTGTCTGTCTCTAACGATCAAGACCAACTCTGAACCTAGACTGATGGTGGCGGTGGCATTGGCATCCGCAGAAGTTGTTATTTTTTGTTTTTTGCTATCCCGTTTTCCAAAGTATTTTTTCTTCCTTGCGGTTCCTTTTCTAGATTGCGTATACGTAACTAAGTTGCATTATCCAAATTCTAGAGAAATTTCTTGCTACAAAAAAGGGAAAGGTTTAATGAATTCAATGTCGAAAAAACTTTCCATTCCTCGACAGTGCTGCGGTTGAAAACTTCAAGAGAGCTAAAGAAAAGCAAAGGCAAGGCTGTCTACCCCGGCACCGAGTACGTACAAAGGCACAATGCAAAAAGGGGGGAGGGGGTAGCCATAAATCATTTCATTCTTTCCGTTTTCGACCGACCGCCGCAAGGGCCATTTCCCCCCCATCGAGCCTTCTTATTCCCCCACGCTTTCATGCCCCCCCTCCCCACTTTTCTTACTCGTGATAGTGCAAAGATGGCGAGCTGTGTTCAACCTCCAAGCGGGCCTTGCTATGCATGCTGGAAAATGATGCTTCATTTAACTACTACTGGTATGTTTAATGTCCGGTGACTTTCCATATAATTCCCTGAGTTGCATGGGCGAGCAGAGAGCACGTG
>JAAUYJ010019531.1_pt1 | contig 13240 bp, 7 predicted proteins | sample 7278031 | NCBI WGS metagenome assembly JAAUYJ01 (sample SAMN14350222, study PRJNA611818) | marine sediment metagenome | isolation source: surface marine sediment (1.8m) | place: French Polynesia: Moorea | collected 2018-08 | reverse complement strand
AGGTTTAAAAATGAAGTTCGTAGTAAGATTTAATTCTGACTCTATTAATAAAGCCTTTATTGCACCCTAAAAACAATAGCTGATAGCTGAGAGCTGACTGCTGAATGCTTACTAAATAATTTATCTACTCCCTACTCCCTACTCCCTACTCCCTCCTCCCTACTTCCTACTTCCTATAATTATGAAATTTATCAGCCCCAAAACCGACTTTGCCTTTAAAAAAATCTTTGGTTCTATTCATAGTCAAAATATCCTCATCAGCTTTCTTAATGCCATAGTCTATAACAATCAAAATATCATTCAATCTCTCAAAATAATTAACCCCTATAATCCTGGGGTTACTAACACTATGAAAGAAACTTATTTTGATGTAAAAGCTGTTTTAGATAATGGTTCTACAGTCATAATTGAAATGCAAGTATTGAATGTAGAAGACTTTGAAAAACGAGTAATTTATAACTTAGCTAAAGCCTATGGAAATCAATTAGATGCAGGTCAAGGTTATATGATGTTGCAACCTTTTATTGCTTTAACAATTACCGATTTTGTTTTGTTTGAGCAGACTGATAAAATCATTACTAAGTTTGGATTGAAAGAAGAGACAGAATTGTTTAATTACCAAGATGAATTAACATTAATGTTTGTAGAATTACCCAAATTTAAAAAAGAATTATCAGCCTTAGAAACCCTCAGTGATAAATGGATATATTTTCTTACATCCGCTCCAAATTTAGAAGTAATACCAGAATCATTAGAATCAGTATCAGAAATAGAAGCAGCCTTAAATATAGCGAATAAAGCAAACTTAAACAATGAAGAATTAGAAGAATTAGAGCAACAGGAAAAGTCAATTAGAGATAAGAAAGGACAAATTAGTCTAGCGAGGATGGAAGGCCGAGAAATTGGACGCGAAGAAGGCCGAGAAATTGGACGCGAAGAAGGTAGAGAAATTGGACGCGAAGAAGGAATAAGGATATTAATTAAACGTCAAATTAGTCGCAAGTTTGGAGAAATAGCCCCAGAAGTTCAGAATCAGATAGAACAATTATCTCTGGAAAAATTAGATATTTTAGGTGATGAAATTTTTGATTTAGCAACAATATTAGATTTGGAAAACTGGTTAGCTAATCAACAATAAAGCTAACAATTGTAACACAGACATCTTGCCTGTCACAAATGAAATATTCTGTAATGTTTTGCTGTAAACTGAAAAAGACCTTCAAAATTGCTAAGGATTTTAATCCTAGGCTCATAGCTTAAGTCATAAGATCCCCCTAAATCCACCTTAAAAAGGGGGACTTTGAAGGAAGCCCCCTAAAAAAGGGGGACAGGGGGAGATATAAAACTTTACCTCACAGATTAGATAACTGCTATAACTGATAACTGAAAAATATGACTGCTTTTGCTACGGGAAATAAATTTTTACGGGAAGGAAAATTAGAGGAGGCGATCGCTTCTTATGAAAAGGCCATTGAGGCAAATCCGCAGTTTGCCTCGTCTTACCAAAATTTAGGGGAAGCTTTGGAGAAGGTGGGGCGGATAGAAGAGGCGATCGCTGCTTTTCGTCAGGTGGTGGCCATAAATCCTCAATCCCCCTGGTCTCTCTACAAGTTGGGGGTAATGTTGAGTCAGCAAGGGGAGGTTCAGGAAGGAGTAGATTATTTACGTCGAGCGATCAATCTAAAAAAAGATGTGCCTGAATTTTATCTCGGTTTGGGCACTGGGTTGGTGAAGTTGGGGCAATGGTCCGAGGCCGTAGACTGTCTTAATAAGGTGACTGTAGGGACGTTGCATGCAACGTCCCTACCCCCTACTCCCTACTCCCCACTCCCTACTCCCTACTTAGCAGAGGCTTATTTTTATTTGGCAGAGGCTAAGTCTGGGCAACAGCAATGGTCGGAGGCGATGGAGTTTTACCAGCGGAGTTGGGAAGTTAATCCGGGTAGAGTTGAATGTTGTTTAGGTTTGGTAAAAGCTTTGGGTAAGTTGGGGCGATGGAGTGAGGCTGTAGAGTTGTATCGTCGGGTAGTGGTTTTGTCTGGGGAGTCTGGTGAGGTTTTGTTTGGTTTGGGGCAAGCTTTGGCGCAGTTGGGTAGATGGGATGAGGCGGTTGGTGAGTATCAGAAGGCTATTGGTTTGGGTTTTGCTGGAGCTGAGGTGAGGCATCATTTGGGGTTTGCTCATGCGCAGTTGGGGCGTTGGGAGGAGGCGGTTGTTGAGTATCGGTTGGTGGTGGAGGTGAATCCGAAGTCGGCGACGGTTAGGCATCAGTTGGGGTATGGGTTGATGCGGTTGGAACGTTGGCGGGAGGCGGAGGTTGAGTTGCGGAGGTCTTTGGAGTTTTATTCTGGGTCTGCTGTGGTTTGGCAGCAGTTGGGGGATGTTTTGAGGGAGTTGGGGAAGAGGGATGAGCTATCGAAATTAAAAGCAGAGTTGCTTGAGGTAAAGAAAGATGCTGTTACTACCTATAAAATTGAAACTTCCTCTGCTGCTCATACAGCCAAGTTTGTTCCTCAGCAAAAAGTAAGTTTGCTCAAGAGAGAAAGTGACCCATTAGTAGGAATAATTACAAGAACAAAAAATAGAAATATTTTGTTGAAAAGAGCAGTAGAAAGTATAAATTCTCAGACTTTTAATGATTATGTTTGGGTTATTGTTAATGATGGTGGAAACCCTGAGCTAGTCGAAAATACAATTACTAAATCTGGATTTGATTTAAGTAAAGTACAAATTATTCATAATCCAACTTCTCAGGGGATGGAAAAAGCTTCTAATATAGGCATTAAAGCATCTCAATCTAAATATTTGGTAATCCACGATGATGATGATTCATGGTCGCCATCTTTTCTCCAAGAAACTTTATCTTATTTGGAAGGAAAACAATCTGAGAAAATCAAGGGAGTAATTGTTCATACTAATAAAATAGATGAAGTTATAGCTGATGATGATAGTGTGAAAAATATTAGCCAAAAGCCTTACAAAGATTGGGTAAGAAGTGTATCACTATCGGAAATTTTGTCTGCTAATATGTTTCCTCCTATTTCCTTTGTTTATGAAAGAAAAGCGTTAGAAACAGTGGGATTTTACGATGAATCGTTGCCTGTTTTAGGAGACTGGGATTTTAATATTAGGTTTTTGAGGCACTTTGACATTGGAGTGATTCAGAAAAAACTAGCTAATTATCATCATAGAACTGCTAATTTTAAATCGGATTATGGAAATTCCCTTTACAGTTCTATTGACAAACATATATTCTTTGAAAATCTTGTCAAAAATAGATATTTAGGAATCAGTGAAAGTTTGACTAAAGTTAATGGTCGATTAACCACTTTAGCTAGAGATAAAAAGGAAAATATTAAACTGCCAGATGTAATAATTGGGATTTTAACTTGCCAGAAATATAAACATAAACAACAAGCAATTCGCGATACTTGGTTACAGGAGGTTATTAAACATAATATTCCTTACTTTTTCATCATTGGTAGACCTTCCTCACGAACCTATGTTGACGGAGATATTCTTTATGTTGATGCACCAGACAGTTATGAGCATTTGCCGAGAAAAGTTTACAAGTTTTTTGAGTTTGTCTATAACCATACTTCCTATTCTCACGCTTTTAAAATAGACGATGATTGTTATTTAAACGTACCTGCTTTTTTAAAGTGTGGGTTTGAAAATGTCGATTACATGGGAAAAATAGCTGGTGCTGATGATAATTTAGATCGAGGGTGGCACATAGGTAAGTGTGACGATTCAGATATAGGAGAATATACTGGAAATTACCATGGAAATTGGGCTAATGGTGCTGCGGGATATTTCTTAAGTAGAAATGCGATGAAAAATTTGGTTGAGTACCCTCATGTGGAGCATACTGCTCTAGAGCTATATGAAGATAAAATGATGGGAGATATTTTGAGGAAATCAAACATCAAAGTTTCAACTTCTAAAGGTTATATTATTGGAGCAGAACGTCAAGACAAACTGACAAATCATAAGCTAGGTTTTGCTCCTTGGTCTGAAGCACCTTATCCTCATAAAAATAATGATGTAGTTGTTTTCCATTCAGATGCTGCACCAGAAATATTATATCAAATTCACCGCAATTATTACAATGAAAACTATAAAAACCGTGAGTTTTTAAGACACCCCAATTGGGAGCGGGGATGGCCGAATAATCTGGTTTGCCTAGAAAGAATGGATAGCAAAGAAGTTAGCACCAGTTCAACAGATATCCTCTGTTTTGTTGTAGTTAGAAATGAATATTTGCGGTTGGCTTATTTGTTAAGTTACTACAGAGAAAAAGGGATATCTAAGTTTTTTGTTGTTGACAACCATTCGACAGATGAGACTTTAGAATATCTCCTAGAGCAGCCAGATGTATATGTTTGGCATACAACCCGTTCTTATGGGCAGGCAAAATGGGGTGTTGAATGGGTTGAGCTTTTATTAAAAAATTATGGTATTGATCGTTGGTGTTTGTTGGTAGATGCTGACGAAGTTTTATATTATCCAGATTGTGAATTTAAGAGCATTCCTCAATTGTGTCAAGAATTAGAAAGTAAAAATAAACAGGCATTTACTACGATTTTGTTAGATATGTACTCTGACAAACCTATCAAGGATACAGTTTACCAGAGAGGGCAAAACTTTTTAGAGGTTTGTTCTTACTTTGACAAAGATTTTCATCATTTTTATGGGGAAAAAGCAGGACCTCATGGAAACCAAAAGGGGTATTGGGGAGGACTGAGGCAAAGGATATTTGGAAATATGAATGCTGCTGATGGAAGTAAGCAATATTGTCTGAATAAAGTGCCTTTGATTAAGTACAATTCTAATGTGAAACTATATGAGGGTTTTCACTGGATAGATGGTGTGGAAGTTGCTGAGGAAACAGGATGTTTACTGCATTTCAAATATTTCTCTACTTTCCATGATTATGCTAAACAGGAAATTGAGAGGAAAGAACATTGGAACAGTGCTAGTGAGTATGCGATGTATGTTCAAAAATTGGATGAAAATCAGGAATTGAGTTTTTACGCTCCAAATGTTTCTGTTAGGTTGGAAGGTAGTCAGCAGTTGGTTAACTTGGGAATTATGACTGATGTTGAGAAGAGCTATGATGACATTCCCATAATTATTGATGTGGGTGCTAATAATGGGAATGACTGCGATTTTTATTTAAGGAAAGGGTTCAAGGTAGTAGCAATAGAAGCCGATCCTGAACTTGCAGACAATATAAGAGAGAAGTTCAAAGATTTTGTGGTAACTGGTCAGTTAGTAGTCAAAAATGTGGCAGTTACAGATGCCAAAAAAACGGTGAAATTTTATAAAAATTCTTTTTCTGAATGGAGTTCTCTAAATTATGATAGTAAAGCTACTAAGCTAAACACTCATGAAATTGTAGAGGTGGAAGGAGATACTCTATTATCTATTATTGAGGAGTTTAAAAATCAAGAAATTTATTATTTGAAATTAGACATAGAAGGAGGCGAGTTAGACGCGGTTAGATCGCTTGTTGGAACTATAGTTAAGCCTAAATACGTTTCTTTTGAGGTAAACTCTGACTGGAAAGAAATACTAAACTTATTAAACGAGTATGGTTATTGTAATTATAAGTTAATTCGACAAGGAGAAAAGTTTTTGCAACCTCCACCCTATCCTCCACTAGAAGGAAACTATGTTGGATGCAGTTTTATAAATTCCATGAGTGGTACTTTTGGTAGAGAGACTCCTGGTGAGTGGAAAAGTTATGAAAAGTTAAGGTCGGAGGTAGGAATTGTAGAAGAGCAAAGAAAAAGTACAAGTTCGACGGGCAAAGGCTTTTATTTAGGCAATCAACCTACGGGTTCTTGGTATGATATCCATGCAACAGTAAAAACAGATGACGATCCAATAGAAAGCTCGATATAGCAAAGTGCGGTATCGTGGTTTGAGACTTGGCAAATTTCCTGACTATACAGCAAGAGTTAAAGTCAAATTGTACAACAGTGATATCCTAGTAGAGTTAGGAATAATAAAAAAAATTGAGAGGTATTAAAATAATGAATATGTTATTAAATAATGGTTTATTTACACCTGAAAAAATTAATAAAGATAGAATGTTTTGGGAACCATCTATGTTTAACCGAATGAATCAAAGGGCTAAACGTATATTTACGCCTAATTTCGATCATATTGCTGGTAAGTCTATTCTGGACTTGGGTTCTCGTAGTGGCTGGTGGTCATGGGCTGCCATACAATTAGGTGCAAATTTTACACTAGGTGTTGAAGGACGAAGATCGAGTGTAGAAAAGGGCAAACACTTATTTGAAAATATCGGTCTAGACAGACATCGTTGTGTCGTTGGGAATGTTTTTGATGTTTTGCCAAATCTTATTACTCAAGGGTATCATTTTGATACAATTTTATGCTTGGGGTTCTATTATCATATTTACGATCACTATGGTTTACTAAAGTTAATGGATGCTTTTCGCCCTAAACACATTGTAATTGATAGTGAAATGGAATTGTCTCAAGAAACAACTGTCTGGATTAGACGAGAAAAAGTTCATCATCCTAATAATGCTATCACTGAATTTGAGGGGCAGCTAATATTTCCAGCGGGAAATATTACGACAGCTACTATGGAACTTTTATCAGAATGTATGAACTATAAAATTCATTGGTGTTCATGGGATCTCTCAAAAGAAGACAAACAAATAGGCTGCGAAGATTATATTGAAAAAAGGCGTTTTACTTGCATCCTTACTAAATAATACACAAGACTTACGCAGAATTACTATATCTGGTAGGGATAAATAGCCATTAGCCCTTGTAGGTGGTGTATGATTTTATTTTTTCGTAAGTCCTGATACAGTTAATGTTAGTTAGGAATTTAAAATCATCTAGCTGAAGAGGTGACAAGAAAGATTAAAAAGCTATCTCTATTAAGGATTGGGTAAAACATAGTCAAACAAAGATGAGTGTTCTCTTCTTCGTCAACAAAATTCATCTTAACGAAAATGAAAAATTAACCTCACCAATACCAGAAAGATCTCGAAAGTCAACTAAAATTTAATCTTTGGATAATTTAAAAATTATAATTGCTTTGATTCAAAAAAATATATGGATACGTTATAAGAAAACTGATGGTGAATAAACAATGACACAACCTTTTATTATATGGACAATGCGGCGAACTGGAAGCACTACTCTTGCAACTGTACTTATGGAAGTAAGCCCTTTGCCTTTGTGTAAACATGAACCTTTTAACCCAGATAGGGAATTTGGCTATATCTCTCAGAATTTTTATAAGTCTCAGAGCCAAGATGTTACTGGATTGCAAAAAGCTTTGGAAAATGATGTATGTAAAAATGAAATTTTGATTAAGCATTGTTATGAAATTCATAATTTTAAGTTCTCAAAGGCTTTATTAAAAGTATCTGAAAGTGCAGGATATAAGCACATATTTCTATATAGAAATGACGAATTTGGACGATTAATGTCTTTGATAGTTGCTAGGTTAACTGGAATCTGGGGTAAAAAACAAGGCTCAGAAGAATATTATAAAAAAATTATTGCAGGCGAAATAAAAATGGATGAAGTCGAAATAGAAAGATTTGAAAAGGATAGAAAACTTTCTCTAATAAGAACTCAAGAGGTTTTACAAGCGTTTAAAGAAGAAAAAATCATACCATTCTGGGTTGGCTATGATTCACTTTACAGTGCGAGTGCTTCAGTGAAACTAGCTACTTGGCGTTCATTATTTAATTTTTTAGGTTTTGATTATAATAAAGAAGTACAAAAAAGACCAAAATTTTTTAAGGAAAAGATAGACAAAAATAGTCAAAAATCTCAGACAGTTTATCAGTATCTTCCTAATTGGGAGGAGTTAGAGAAAAGAAGAGAAGTATGCGATCGCGATTTAAAAGATGTGACTGCTAATTATAGCAACAACTTGGTTTCGGATCAGAAAAAAGATAATTATGAAAATGACATTAAGCTTAATGTTAATGACGATGCTTACAAGAACAATAACTATAAAACATCTAGTGTTCGTATAGAAACAGGCGGTGCTTATCTTCAAAGAGCGAATAAGCTCCACAGACAGGGGGAATTTGAACTTGCTCAAAAGAACTATGAAAAGGCTATAGAAATAAACCCCAATTTTGCTTGGTCTTACTGCTTGATGGCAGAGAATTTAGTTGCTTTGGGGCAGCTAGATAAAGCTACCTTAAACTACCGAAAATCTCTAGAAATTAGTCCGAACTCCAGTTACTGCCATCAACAGTTGGAAAAATTATCAAATCAACTTGGCGATCGAAAAAACAATTAGTTACCCCATGTGCAACTTTTCTTAATTTACCAAATTTTGGGAGTTCTGAAAATAATCTTTTCAACTTTATGGGAATAAGCATTTGTAATTTCGTAGAAAGTTGCACACCAGATATTAGTCCATTTTAAAAGTTATTAGAGATATTAACTAACGATGTTAATTAATTCCTCTTTAGGTTTGGAAAAGTGAAACTTAATTCAAGATATAGCAAGAATGATAAATACATTGTCACCAAGTTGGTTTGCAAATCCACTAAAAGTCAATAGTCATATTGATGACTGTGCAAAAGAGTTAATTTTATCCATAAAGCACAATTTACCCAATATCCAACCAAATGATCGCGCTAGATACTATCAATGTGCTCAGTTTGTAGTACCTTATTTAATGTCGTTGGGTCGTCCTCTTAAGAATTATACAGCATTAGAAATTGGTTGTGGTACTGGTTCAAAATCTTTATGTCTTTCTAGTTTATTTAACCGATACATTGGTATAGATATGAATCAAGAGTTTTTACAACAAGCTCAAGACAGAAAAACAAAAATGTCTTGCAATAATCTTGATTTCATTAACGTTGAAGCAACTCATCTTAAAAGTTTTCTGAATAAACTTAATTGTCAAGTAGATGTTATTTTTTTGTATGCTGTAATTGAGCATTTGACTATTGAGGAACGAATTGAAACTTTGCAAATTTGTTGGGAGTATTTGAAAGAAGAAGGAATACTTTACATTGGTGAAGCCCCTAATAGGTTGTGTCCGGTCGATCACCACTCTTCTTTTTTACCATTTTTTGATAGTTTACCCGATCAACTAGCACTGAAATATGCTAAGTTTTCTAAACGAGACAATTTTTCGCAAGATTTACTAGAGTCGCAACAACCAACGATAGCACTTTATCGAAGAGGAAGGGGCTGTAGTTTTCATGAATTTGAGTTGGGAATTATGACGACAGAAAATATCATTCATCATATTTTTTGTGATAACTACAGCAACTATATTGTCAATATGAATCCCATTAGAAAATATGAAATAAATTTATTGCATCAATTTTCTCATCTTCCAATACACTCTACTTCAACAGGGAAAAATGTCATACCACCAATGTTTTCCAGATATTGGCTTGATGCAGTTTTTTATAAGTCCAAGGTGGAAACTAATTTGTGTACGAATGGAAATATAACATTTGTTCAACCTAATGAGGGAAGTGTATACAAAACATGGATGGATAGAAGATTTTTTAATCAAATTTATAGCCTTTATGGAAAAGAAGGGTGTTTAATTTTTAGCATTCCTGAAAATTCTGATTGTTTTACTTTTGGCTTAAAGAGGGAAAAATCTCATGGTAAAATAGAAGTTTTAGACTCTAAGAGTAATACAATATTGTGTGAAAATATAGATCGGATTAAAGAAAAGTTTTTTGATTATTGGAATCCTTATATGTATATCACAATACCTCTGAAAAAAAATGAGGCTAATATACAGCTAAGAAGTAAACAAGAGTCATATATATGTATAGCAACACCTTATTTCCGTTAAAATTAAAAATCTAAAATTTGTTCATCAGTTTAAATAAGGAGTTATTGAAGTTGAGAAATGAGTTAAAGCAAAATATAAAAAGTTTTCAAGAACTTGCTAAGTCACATCCTAGTTGTTCTTGGTTTCAACAGCGTTTGGGTTCAGCACTAGCTGAAGATGGTGTTTTAGACCAAGCGGAAGCTTATTACTACAAAGCTATAGATATTAACCCTAACTCTAGTGTCTCTCTCTACAAGTTAAGTGTTGTTCTACTGCAAGAAAATAAACTTGATGAAGCTATCTCATGCTTAAATAAAGCCATAAAAAATAAACCAGATTTTTATAAGCTTTACAATAGTCTGGGTCAAGCTTTGGAGCAACAGGGTAATTTAGATGAAGCTATAAACTGCTGGCAAAAAGCGATCGCTCTTAACCCTAAATCTTGTTGGGCTTATCACTATTTAGGAGGTGCCTTTTCTTCAAGGGAAGAGTGGGAAAAAGCGATCGCCTATTATCAAAAAGCAATTAAACTTAACCCTCGATATTTTTGGTCTAATTATAACCTTGGTCAGACTTTTGTTAACTCAGGTCAGCCAGATTTAGCAATACCTTGTTACCGCTATGGGATTAATATCGATCCAAACTATGTATGGTCTTACCAAAAGTTAGCAAATTTACTAAAGGATAAAGGCGAAAAAGAGGAAGCGGTTACTTGCTACCAAAAGGCAATTAAACTTAACCCCAACGAAGTCTGGTTTTATAATGATTTGGGGCAAATTCTCGTTCAGCAAGGTCAAATTGACGAGGCTATTGAATGTTATCAGAAAGCCATTCAAATTAATTTCCAAGAGCCTTGGTTACACAATAATTTAGGTTTAGCTTTAGTGGAAAAAGGGAACTTAGAAGAAGCTGCCAGTTGTTGCCGAAAAGCTATTGAGCTAAAGCCTGACGATTTTTGGTTTTATCAGAATTTGGCGGATATTTTGACGAAGAAAGGAGATGTGGATGAGGCGATCGCTTGTTTTGAAAAAGCACTAGAAATTAAGCCCGATGCTTGGCTTTATCACTTACTGGGAAATAATTACCTAAGAAAACAAGACTGGAATCAAGCCATATCATCATATCAAAAGGCTATAAATACTAATTTTGATTTATTTCCCAGCTATATACACTTAGCAGAAGCATATAATCCGCTAGTGCTTCATCCTCAAATTGATTTGCAAGAACATGGTAATTATATACACTCTGATTCCATAAAGCAGATATATCAACATCTTAAGGCAGCTATTAACAAGGATACTATCAACCACAATGAGTGCGTAATGCTTAACTTTCCCGATTACTGGAACATAGGTGATAGTATGATTTGGTTGGGATCAGTTATACACCTGACTAGAACTCTTGAGATGTTTATTAAGTATACTTCTAGCATCAACAACTTTAGCAACGATACTTTGAAGGAAAAATTGGGTGATGCTCCAATTTTTTTACAAGGTGGAGGAAATTTTGGTGACTTATGGCCAACACATCAACTTTTCAGAGAGGAAATTATATCGCAGTATCACCACGTTCCTATTTTTGTGATGCCTCAATCTATATATTTTGAAAATAACACTAACTTGGAGAGGGCTAAAAGAGTTTTTAATAGCCATCCTAATTTAACTCTATTTTGCCGAGAGGAAGTGAGTTATAAGTTCGCCCAACAACACTTTTATAACTGTCAGGTAATATTATGTCCTGATGCGGCTTTTTCCCTGGTTAACCTACTACATATTAGCGATGTTGATTCGACAGGAAGCATCCTGTATTTACGCCGTACAGATAAAGAAATTAACCAAGACTTTATTAATAAACTGGAGTCAGAAGACATAGGTAATATAGTTGTATCTGATTGGAATTCTATGGAAGTTAGTTATCAAAATCACTTAAGAAATGAATTGCTTATGGTAGTTGGCAATAGTGGTTTACTGAAGAACAAAAATTCCATTTATAAAAACCTCAGCAGTACCTATAAACCCGAAATGAATTATTTTGCATGGGCATTAACAAGAATAGGGATTAAGCAACTTATTAAACACAAATCGATCGTTACTAATCGATTACACTGTCATATTTTAGCAACTTTACTTAACATACCTCATGTGTTTATTCCTAATTCTTACCACAAGAATCGCTCATTTTATGAAACTTGGACTAAAGATGTACCTTTTTGCAAGTTTATTCAGTCTTCCGAGGAAGTCAAGAACGCAATTGAAGATATAGAAAGGAAAGAAAGATGAAACTTTCCCTCCAGAATTTCACCACTGGGAGGGAGAAGCTTTAACCAAACATGGGCAATTAGAAGAGAAGAAGCGATCGCCTCATCCAAACTCCCCTCTCTCTTCAACTGATTAGCCTGCTTCAACAATTGTCCAGCACTCATACCCTCATTACCCATAAAAACTCCAGGCCCAGAAACCGGGTTTCTCCAAGAAACCGGGTTTCTTACTGACTTATCAACTACTCATCAAAAGTTAAATGGTGAATTGACTTCTCGCTAATTGTCCCATCTTCCACAAAAGAACGATAGCCCTCTGTGCTGCCGAAAAGCGATCGCATCTCATCCAATTTCAGCAAGTTCCCCTGACGCAGCTTGATATATTCTTGGTAACTAGAAAATTCCCAATCTTCTGCATTCTCCACTAAGTTAGCGCGAACTGGGTTGAGATGAATGTATCGAGTTAGAGTTAATAAATATTCGTCGCTATCAACTCGAATCCCATTAAAACGCCCTTGAAACAGGGAACCATCTCTTTGATAACGCTTATTAATAGCTTTAGTATAAGCCAGGGAAAACCCCTGCATCAACTTAGAGAAATCTTCCGTTTGCAAAAAAACCAACAAATGATAGTGGTTTGGCATCAAACAGTAAGCAATAACATCCACACCCTGATCAACTAAGCGAGCTTGTAACTGACGCAAAAAATAAAGATAGTTTTCCCGTTCTAAAAATATAAGCTGACGGTTATTACCCCGGTTGTAAACGTGGTAATAGTTGCCCGGTTTGAGAATAACCTTGCGGCGTGGCATAGCATTGCTCTAGTTTAACAGGAATATTATAACAAAAAAGCAATTTTTCTGTCAAGACATCCTCCCCCGCCATAAACCCGTGAGGCCAGAAACCCGGTTTTTTTCCCCGCCAGAAACCCGGTTTTTTTCCCCGCCAGAAACCGGGTTTCTCAAAGAAACCGGGTTTCTCAAAGAAACCGGGTTTCTTATTAGCGAGGTTTTATTCGTGTATTAAAATTTGGGGCCATAAACCCGATTCGTGAGGCCATAAACCCGGTTCGTGAGGTCAGAAACCCGGTTCGTGAGGCCATAAACCCGGTTCGTGAGGCCATAAACCCGGTTCGTGAGGTCAGAAACCCGGTTCGT
>JAAUYJ010051785.1_pt1 | contig 13241 bp, 10 predicted proteins | sample 7278031 | NCBI WGS metagenome assembly JAAUYJ01 (sample SAMN14350222, study PRJNA611818) | marine sediment metagenome | isolation source: surface marine sediment (1.8m) | place: French Polynesia: Moorea | collected 2018-08 | reverse complement strand
CGACAAGTCAGGCACCCCGAATAGATGAGGCGCGACATGAAAGTTTGTATGACTTGGAAATTGCCTTTCAGGAGTTACAACCGGGAAAGGAAGTTGCGCCGGAATTAATAGATCGTTTGTTGAGGAATTTATTAGTAGATGTCACGGGAAATACTCACCGCACTGAGTTTTGTATTGATAAATTATTTCCGGTAGAAAATCTACGCCGTCGATTTGGTTTATTGGAGTTTCGCGGATTTGCAATGCCTCCCCACCCTAGAATGAGTTTATTACAAATGTTGTTAATTCGGAGTTTGGTGGCGTGGTTTTGGGAACAACCTTATCAGAGAAATTTGATTCGCTGGGGTACGATGCTCCACGATCGCTTTTTTCTCCCTCATTATATAGGTGAGGATTTTCAAAAAGTAATTGGAGATTTGCAGTCGGCAGATTTTGGATTTGAATTTGACTGGTTTGCGCCGTTTTTTGAATTTCGTTTTCCCACAGTTGGCGAGATAATGCTGGATGGGTTGCAGTTGCAGTTACGTTATGCCATTGAACCTTGGCAGGTTTTGGGAGAAGAAACAACTGGTGGAGGAACAGCGCGTTATGTAGATGATTCGATGGAAAGGTTGCAGGTAATGTTGCGGGGTGCGATGGGTGATTCCCCCAATCAGGATAGTTTGGGGTCGCGGTATGTGGTTTTGTGCAATGGTCGTCAGGTACCCTTGCGGTCTACTGGTGTAGGGGGTGATTATGTGGGGGGGGTGCGGTATCGAGCGCGGAAGTATGGGAGTTTACTACATCCGGCGATCGAATCTCATAGTCCGTTGGTATTTGAAATTGTGGATAGTGCAGTAGGGCGAAGTATTGGTGGGTGTAGTTATTATGTGAGTCCTCCCAATGGGAAGGTTTATCAGCAGTTTCCGGTGAATCATCGGGAGGCGGAGTCGCGGATGGTGGAGCGGTTTGTGGAGATGGGGCATTCTTCTGGGGAGGTTAAGTTGCCGTCGCTGCGTTTGAGTTCGGAGTATCCCTTGACTTTAGATTTGCGAAGGGTGAGGGAGTGGGGGAGTAGGGGAGTGAGGGAAGTGGCTCACAGGGATTATGGCACGGATACACGGATAGGTCCGGGAGGACCACCGAGTAGGGGAGTAGGGGAGTAGGGGAAATTAAATATAGTTAAAAGATTGAATTTTCAAAGGCAGTTTAAACAGGAAATAATCTTTATATATTAATCCTGATTAGGGCAATTTGTGTATTCAACAATATATTGAGAAACTTCAGAATATTGATTGTTAACATCATTATCATTCCACTTAAAACCTTCCTGATTATAGAAAGATATATGACCATAATATTCACCCTCTCTACCATCATCTGGTTGAATATTATCACGCCAGTTAGAGTATTCATTATTGATAGGTTCTCCATCGGATTTCCCTATCCAAAATTTCACTCCTTTTTCTGTTTATGGTCCTGTTACCCACTCCCATATACCCTCTTTTTTTGCATCACTAGCACCAATCCAAGCACTCTTTAGTTTACCTCTAACAAACACTTCTTCTCCATCTGAATTAGTGAGTAATTGACGTAAATTTTCGCTTTTATCAATAAATTGTTGCTCTTTGTGTGAGGTAATTGTTGCTAAATGTCCTGGAATTCCTCTGTGGTTTTTATGATTAGCTCTACTCTTTGGTTCTGTCCAAGATATATCTTCTTGCACTAACTCATAGTAATGTTTGCAACCATTATTTTCTTTGAACACAGGAAGTTTTGGTTTGCATACCTGATATTCTTCGTCATAATATCTATTTTGGAATAAACATCTCACTTTTTTAGGTAAAATTTCAGGTATCAAAGGGGCTATTAATGCTGTAAAACCTGCCAATAAAATTCCAATAATAGCGATGATTTGGTCGCGAGTTAATCTTAATCTGTTCATAAACTTATTCTAATTATGCGAAAAAAAATACAGGTAAATTTGTTACATATAAACTAAATTTCAAGTTGAGTCAATTATTTACTAATTTTACTAAAATATAGTATATCAATATAGTTAATATATCCAAATCTAGGTTTGAGAATTGTGGGAATTATCTAAACTATCCAAATACTAATATCCCTCGGTAGTTTCAGTCTGGATGATGCCAGATAATAAAATGTGTGGGATGTTAGAAACATTTCTGACTTATATGATTCCTGACGAAAATGAATCTATTTGGAATTATGCAAAAACAACCGTTATGGAAGCTCAAAATATAGGTGCATCATTTATAGAAAATAATACTGATAAAGCTAATATTCATACATGGTTAGCTTGGCAAAATTCTCCCGATCCCCAATTACATAATGCTGTGATGGAAAAAATATTAAATCCAAAACATCCCCAAGCTCAAATATTTATTAACTGGTTTAAAAAATTATATGACTTGTAAAATTTGATTTTAACTATCTTATCCTTAAGAATATCTTATTAAAAATAAAAACAAAATCTTCAAACCAGACATGATATGATTATCTACAATTAGACCCAATTTATATAATCTAGATTAAATGGAAAACATAGAGCAACAAAATACCGAAACAATAGCCATTATTGGCATTGCTTGTCGCTTTCCCGGAGCTAAGAACTACAACCAGTTTTGGGTAAATCTGGAAACAGGAGTAAATAGTATAAGTGAAATTCCTCCCCAGAGGTGGGAAGTAGAGAAGCATTATTCTGCCGAGCCAAAAGCACCCAATAAAACCATTAGTAAATGGGCAGGACTAATTGAAGGTATAGACCAGTTTGATGCCCAATTCTTTGGTATTTCTCCTAGGGAAGCAAAAAGAATAGACCCTCAACAGAGAATAATGCTGGAATTGAGTTGGTCTTGTATAGAGGATGCTGGATATTCACCATCTAAACTATCAGGTAGTCAGATAGGTGTTTTTATGGGAGTATGTAATTATGACTACGATCAATTGCAACATAAATATGAAAAAAATGTCAATGGACATAGTGGTACAGGGACTTGGAATTGTATGCTCCCAAATCGCATTTCTTCTTATTTTAACTTTCATGGTCCAAGCATTCCTATAGATACAGCTTGTTCAAGTTCACTTGTAGCTGTTCATTATGCTATTAATGCTATTAATGAATCTGAATGTGAAATGGCGCTTGTTGCTGGGGTAAGTGTTTGTTGTACACCAACAAGATATATCCAAATGAGTCAACTGGGAATGTTATCCCCAACAGGACAATGCAAAACTTTTGATAGTGAAGCGAATGGTTACGTTAGGGGAGAAGGGGCAGGGGTAATTTTATTAAAACCTTTGGCAAAAGCAATGGCAGATGGCGATCGCATTTACGGCGTAATTAAAGGTAGTGCTATTAATCATGGAGGAAAAGCTAAAACCCTTACCTCTCCTAATATTTACGCCCAATCCCAAGTGTTACGAGCTGCCTATACAAGAGCTAATGTTGCCCCTAATACAGTTTCCTATATCGAAGCTCATGGCACTGGGACACCTTTAGGAGACCCGATGGAAATTAATGCTCTCAAACGAGGGTTTAGACAACTTTATAAACAGTATGAGCTAAAATTATCTAAAAAACCCTATTGTGGTTTAGGGGCAGTGAAGACAAATATTGGACATTTGGAAGGAGCTGCCGGAATTGCTGGAGTGATTAAAGTTTTATTGGCAATGAAGCATAAAAGATTGCCTAAGATTGTCAATTTTCAAGAATTAAATCCACGCATTGAGTTTAAAGACAGCCCATTTTATATAGTTACGGAAACTGAAGAATGGCAGCAGTTACAGACAGAAACGGGGGAAATGCTTCCACGACGAGCTGGTGTAAGTTCCTTTGGAATTGGTGGAGTTAATGCTCATGTTGTTTTGGAAGAAACTCCTATTCAAGTCAAAAGTGAAGATTTTTTAGAACGTCCGTTGCATTTATTAACTTTGTCAGCCAAAACAGAAAAAGCTCTGCAAGAGTTAGCTAGTAATTATGAGAATTATCTCACAACTCATCCAGAATTAGAACTAGCAGACATTTGCCACACAGCTAATATAGGAAGAAATCACTTCAACCATCGTCTAGCTATTATTGCCTCCAACCAACAAGAATTAGTCGAAAAACTCCAACAGCACAAACAGGAAAAAGAAGTCCCAGGAATATTCTCAGGAAAACTAGCTCACGGGATCACTACACCCAAAATTGCCTTCTGTTTCACAGGTGAAGGTTTCCAGTATGTCAATATGGGACAACAACTCTATGAAACTCAACCGACTTTTCGTCAAGCCTTAGATAAATGTGACAACCTCCTACGTCCTTATCTAGAAAAGCCACTCTTAGAAATTTTATATCCTCAACAGCCACAAAAGTCAAGTCCTTGTTTACTAGACCAAAGTGCCTATAGTCAGCCTGCTCTATTTTCCATAGAATACGCTTTGGCACAGTTATGGCAATCATGGGGGATTAAACCAGATGTCCTCTTAGGTCAAAATGTAGGTGAATATGTAGCCGCTTGTTTAGCAGGAGTCTTTACTTTAGAAGACGGTCTCAAATTAATTGCCACTAGGGGCAAATTAATCCAGCAGTCTCCTAATAGTGATGAAATTATTGATACAAATTTTGCAATTGTAGCACAAGAAATTAGCTACAGTCAACCTCAGATACCACTGATTTCTAATGTCACTGGCAAAGAATTAGGTAATGAAATTACTTCAGCCGAATATTGGGTAAATCATCTCTGGGAATCTTTACCCTTGACTCAGAGCATTGAAACCCTAAATCAGGAAGGTTATGAAATATTCCTAGAAATTGGAATGTGTAGAGGCTGGGAAACCAAGACCCTACAGAAGAGCCAGCTCGCACTTTCACTTCAAACAGAATGGGAACAAATATTAGAAACTGTAGCAAAACTATATATCAAAGGAGTAAATGCTGATTGGTCTGGATTGGACAAAGATTATATTCGTGAGAAAGTAGCACTGCCAATTTACCCATTTCAAAGACAAAGTTATTGGATTGAAACTTCTGAAAAAGAGGAGCAAAAAAATATTCCCGAAAATGACTCAAGCTTGATTTTTCAGCTAATAAGCCAAGGAGATATAGAGGGATTAACTCAAGAATTAAATCAGGCTCAAAAATTGACATTAGATGAGAAAAAATTGTTACCAAAACTGCTAGAAACCCTAATAAATAAACATAAAAATAATCTTCAATATTCAGAAAAATCATCTGGAATTTTACAAAAACTGGGGAAAACACAAAACAAAGACCGCCAACAGTTAATGCTCAAATACTTGCAAGGTGTAGTGGGTAAATTATTAGGATTAGATGAATCTGTGAATCTAGATTTAGAGTTAGGATTTGTTAATTTAGGCTTAAACTACTCAATGATGGTCGAACTAGGAGAAATATTACAAAAAACTTTTGGTTGTTCAGTTTCAGTATCAACATTGCTTGATTATTTTGATATTCAAAAGCTGTCGAAATATTTACTTGTCCAAATTTATGGAGGAGAATTGGAGAAAAAAAATGAGACTTCAGACTTGACAAATGAAATTCAAGAAATTAGGGTTGAAGGTGAAATAGAACCGCTATATGAAGAGGCGATCGCAACTGCTATTCAGGAAACAGAAGTGGCCACGGTCATTCAAGAGGAACTGAAAGAGATTACACTTCTACTTAACAATGAAGGGAACTAATACCAAATCCGGTGATCAAAAGTCTCTTCTTCAAATTCCTCTCTAACCCTTCTGCATTATGCCTTTTGACTTCTGCCTTGCCTTCATCATAAAGCTTCTGTCTGAAGCGGATTTAGTATAAAATGACCAATGCTTCACCTATGCAATTTTTACCGGAAAATTAAGGTATAAAGCCTCTCCATTCATGGATAAAAAAGCGGTCGAGGGATGGCGAGGAAACCTCGCCATATCCAATCGACCAAGAGAAGAAAAAAATCCTTTTAGCCAATCCTATCCGTTATAAGAAGAGGTAATTATTAATTATTAATTATTGAACGACTTCCTTGCCAGTATTTTTGACGAAGCTGGCCTTTTTGTACTTTGCCACTGGGTGTTCTTGGTAAAGATTCAACAAAATCTACACTTGTAGGTAACTTGAAATCAGCAATTTTTCCCCTAGCAAAATTGATAATATCTAATGCTCTTGTCTTTTCTCCAGCTTTTAAAACAACAATTGCTTTTATACTTTCTCCTAGAAACTTATCCGGAATACCAATAATAGCAACTTCAGCAATTGCAGGATGTTCATATAAAATGTTTTCAACTTCTGCTGGATAGACATTCTCTCCTCCATAGCAGATCATATCTTTAATGCGATCGCAAATATAAATGTAGCCTTCTTCGTCAAAATAGCCTGCATCTCCCGTATGAACCCAACCATCGACTAAAGTTTTCGCTGTAGCTTCAGGTAATTTCCAGTAACCTATCATGTTCGCAGGAGAATTTATGCAAACTTCACCAATTTCAAAGGGAGGTAATCTTTGACCTTCACTATCTAAAACAGCTAGAGATACACCAGGAAAGGCTTTACCAGCCGATTTCAATCGGTTGGGATAATTAGAGATATGAGCATAGGCAGGTAGACATACAGCACAGTTTCCGGTTTCTGTCATGCCATAAATTTGTACAAAGTCACAGGAAAATACTGCTATTGCCTTATTCAATAAAGATTCCGCGATCGGTGAACCTCCATAAACAATGTGTCCTAATGATGAAAAATCTGTTTGTTTACACTGGGGTTCAGCTAATGTAATTTGAATCATTGCAGGAACCATGCACATTTTCGTGATCCGATACTTTTCAATTGCATTGAGAACTTCAAAAGCATTAAAAGTTTCCAGAATAAAATTTTCTGCTCCGGAGACTAAACCCCGAATAGCCCACCATAAACCTCCAATATGAAATGAAGGTAAAATTAATAAGTTTTTATCGTTTTGGCTCCAATTTATCCAGTTCTCAACTCGTTTCGCAAATTCTTTCGCCACAGCAAAAAAGCTATAATGTCCCAGTTGAACACCCTTAGGCCGACCAGTCGTTCCACTGGTATACATTTGAACAGCTACGTCGTTTGGGTTAACTGTAATATCAGGTTTGACATCACTATACTGCTGACACCAACTACTATAATCAACCCAATTCTGGTCAGCGTTTTGTAAACCGATAAAAGTTTTGATAGTCTTAAGTTCTGCTCTAATTGATGCAACTAAAGGATAAAACTCTGATCCAACGAATAGAATTTCGATATCAGCATCTCTAAGTATATAGCTGACTTCGGCTGCCACTAAACGCCAATTAATTGGTACTAAAACTGCATTGATTTTGGCACAAGCAAATAATATTTCGTAACTCTTTAATGAATCTTTTGCTAACAATGCTACTCTAGATTGAGCTTTAATGCCTTCTGCTAATAGCCCATTAGCTACACGGTTGCTTTGTAAATCAAGCTGTGAATAAGTTAGGGATTGGTCTTTAAAAACCAAAGCTATATTGTTGGGAAACTTGTTTCCTTGCACCAAAGATAAATCGGCTAATGTTAAAATGTCATTATCGTATATCATTATTAATCTTCTGCTTCATAAAACCGATATAAAACGTCATAACAAGTGACATTTTAATGTTTACTTCCTGCTTCAACTAAGGCTGTCGGCGGTTACTCATCCACAGGCATTGACGGTCAAGCCAACCGCATTTCTTAAATTAATACTTGCATTCAGATCGGGGTCTATAGATATGCAACATTCAGGGCAGTCATATCAAAACTATTAACTCACAGTTATTTTGCTCACAAAACCAATTGAATAAATCAAACCAAAATAAGCGCTAATCTATCCTTATGAGCAACTATAACTCTTTGGATATCGCCTTTTAATATTTGAGACAATAAGTTCAATAGTTTTTTACGTTTAAAGTTTAAGCCACCACCTATTTCTTTAATGGTTTTAGCATGAGAATCAAGACTTTGTAGTTCCGCTACTTGTCTATTCAAATCGGATGTGCGAGCATTGCTTGATACTCTACAATATAGGAATAGGATCGTTTTTCTTGTAACCGCGAGTGTACTTTTTATATAGGAGTCAATATCATAGCCCCTTTGTCCCGATGGGGTTTTTATGGTATTTATTTGACTGCTTTGTTCCCATTTGACCAACGTGCGCACATCAACTCCTAATATCTCAGCAGCTTAAGAGTGGTTTGACAAATTTCACTACTTTATCTGTTACATCAACTAGCACATTATATTGCGTAATAACGTAATTTGTCAACTAAGTTAAACTGTTTCCCAACAAGTCTATTGCTTTAAATAACTACAACTTCTTTAGTCTCATTTAGATTTTTTTCTGACTCCCGATTTAAAACAGCAATATTTATATCACCCTCAGCCCAACCACCATTTTGATCGTAAAAAGCGCAAGAGGTCTTCAACATAATCAAATGTCCACGAGCGGAGTATTTATTAATGGATAGAGTGCCTTGAAAATTATCAGAGTTAATTGGCTTTCTGAAGACACTAGAAAATCTACTAATTAGGAAGTTACTGAGCTGATAATATTTGTAAGTTTCTAAATCCCAGTCTGCCATCACTTTGAACAACTTATTTTGCACTAAGTAAGCGATCATAAGATAAAATAGTTGGTTGTAGCAAATGTTAAATTCTACTGAATTGAAGTGCCCAGTGTCAGCAATATAACAAGATTCCGGAATAGAAAAATCAGCTTGCATATACCCTATCTCTTGATTCCTACTTTCCAATTTTTCTGACAAGTCTATAGGATCTAAATATTGAAATCTAGCCTGCTTTAAATATTTACAGTTTTCTTTGTATGGCTCAATAAACCTCTCGACTAAATCTTGACTGACATTATCTACATTGGAAAACTTTTGGTTGATATTAATAACCATATTTCTATTCCTTCATTAATTTTTTTCGGCAGGAGTTACCCTCATAGCCATAGTCTATAACAGCAAAAGGAGTTTCTGTCTGGAAGATATACCCTGATTTATCTGACCAGTAGTTTGGTTTAGTATTTGAGCAATAGACTTGAATGAACACAAGCTAGGAGAATACTATAAATCCTTACCATATCATAATTTTATTCGGTAGACACCTATTACTGCTAGGCTGAGGCAAAAGCTCCCGTTATAGTCCGAGGGTCAACGGAAGAAGGTGACGATACATAAAATGGTAAGCCATCATAAACACCAATACGATAGTTGAGGCTTTCTTCACTTAATACTGATACAGATGCTTTATGATTTAGAGTTCTGTTTTCCCATAAGAGAAGATCTCCATCATTCCATTCATGCTTATGAATAAGTTCGTCACACTCCATAAAAGAGAATAATTCTGGCAAAATCTTTTGGTTAGTTTCATAATCAAGACCGATAATGCCAGTAGTAAAACCCGAACTCATGTACAAACTCTTTTTCTGAGTAACAGGATGGATAATGATAGCAGGGTGTTGAACAGCCGGAAACCTTTTTTCAAAATCCTCCATAATATCTATGATTGCTCTATCGATATCACACTCTTGCACTTTGTAACGCCACTTAGCTTCATGTTTGAAATATTTTCCCTCAACATACATTTTTAAATGGGCAGGTAATTTTTTATAAACCTGCTCCATATCAAGATAATAAGTTTCCCTAGTTGATTTAGGTATAATTTGTGGATAAAGCATTGTAAAAGGTAGAGGTTCATCGAGAAAAGCACAGTCAGTATGCCAATACCTACCTGTTCCCCGCACTCCAAACTTCTCCCCATCTTTGAGAATATTAGAAGATACAAATATTTCTGGATAATCTGGGTGATGATAGTTGTCTTGAGGGTAGATTTGTGGTGTACCAATTGTCCGTGCAAATTCTAAATATTGCTGTTCATTCAAGCTTTGGTTTCTAAATATCACCAATTTATGCTCGTAAACAAGTTCTTTGATAGCGATCGCTTCCGCAGGAGTTACTAATTTAACATCAAAATCTAAAACTTCTGCTCCAATAGATTCTTCTGGTGGTCTCTGGACTTTCAATGTTATTTACCTCTAAGTTTAATTAAGTTTGTGATTATCCTATGAGGAATAGGTTGAAAATGTCAATAGTTGTCGATAAAATTTTTTAGAATTGCCGCTAAAACAAAGGTTTTGCATATATTAGACCTCTCCGGGAAAGAGGGAGTAGGGAGTAGGGAGTAGGGAGTAGAAGGAAATAATTAATGATTTCTACACGATAATTGATTTTATTTTTAATTATCGGAGATGTCTAATGTATGATATCAATTCTAATTGCTTAGGACTCAGGATTCAGGAGGTATAATGCTGTTTTTTCTAGAACAAGCATGGCAAGCATATATAATTTTATGGCCAGATTAATAACTCTTAATCTACCTGAACACTCACTTCATACCTAAAATCAACAATCTCCTTTTTTCATTAGATCGCCTTACACTTAATTATTGCGTGAATGTTCAAATTCATAAACGTAAAACAACCGACTGAACTTTTGCAATAAATAGCCTATAGTTGCTAGAATAATTGCTCCTACGATTGCCACCCAAAATTCAGTTGAAGGTATAATTGTTAAAGGAGATATATTAATTTCTACAGTTGTTGTCATCCTAAATGCTACAGTTCGGGCATCAATAATTATTCCTATCAATAAACAGACTAAAGCCCCTACATAACTTAATACTGTAAGACGATTGATGTTTCTCAGAGCATCTCGACAAACAACACAATCTTTAGTATGTGTGTTCCACACATCAAAAAGCTGCCGTTTATCCGACTCTGGATTGGGAAGTTGAGCATCACATCCTGAATCCCAAGGAATATTACCCCCTGCTCTATTTTTAAACCATTGACGAAAGGTTGTTACCATTTTGTCTTGAGGATTTGGGGTATAAACTGCATCAAGCCAATCTTGCTGTTGTTGTCGAGCCAGATTTTTTTCTTGGTAATGAAGTAATACTAAATCTTGATGCAAAAATAGTGAAGCCATAACATGACCAAACCAAGTTGGCATTAGTAAAGGAAATGATGATAATCCTTTTGGATTTTTTCCTGCTTCATTTTTGACTAAAACCTGACAACCAATATAGCGACACCAACCAGGGCGAGTTGGAACAGTATACATGGGTAATATTAATTTTCCACCATCTTTATAGTTGACAGTCATTCTTGTATAACAAGGAGGTTGAAACTCATGAACTTTTTCAGCTACCGTTTCTTCAACAGGAGTCACAGCAAAGGAAAACCCTTCTTGTGTAGAAATCGGCCTAATATTAGACAGATTGCAATAGTTTGCATCTTTATAACGACTACCTACAATACCATGATGAGAGATACTTACATGGGCTGGATCGATAACATTTTCAACAAAAAAGTCCCAACCATAGGGGAAGTCCCGGATATTCCACAAGAACTTAACTACTCGATCCGAATCTGATTCTAGTTCGGGAGTTAAACGGGGTTTTCTTAACTGACTTTCTTCTTGAGCTTGTAGTCCTGACTCTGCCCATACCCATATTAAACCCTGACATACTTGAGTGGGATAGGCAACAGCACATGATTTGGAATTAGAGGAGTGTTTAATTTCAGTCTCCTTGTCTTTGGATTGAGGAATGCCGACACAATTTCCTTGAGCATCGAAACGCCAAGCATGATAGGAACACCATAAAGTTCCATCAGACTCCACACGTCCTTCAGAAAGAGGAGCTAATCGATGGGGACAAAAGTCTTCAAAACAAGCCCATTTACCAGACCCATCCCGCCATAAAACAAGTTCTTTACCAAGTAGTTGTATTTTATGAGGACGAGATGTATCTAGGAACTCAACAACCGCTACTGGATACCATTGCTTTGTCCATTGAAATGTTTCTCCTTGTTTGAGGCAAAGTTCTTCCATTGAACGATCGATAGTTTCTTCTTGAAAATTAGCTAAATTCACTCCAGTAGTCATACTAAGTTTAGAAATAATTTTTTTCAACAGAACAATATTATAATCTAGTTTAACTAAGTCTTCGTATACTTTTACTTAGTCTAAGATTATCAATAGTAAGTGATTAAGAAGAGTATGCAATTCCCAAGGTTCAACCACGGGATATTTGATACCCAAATCATATAAACAATCACATTTAAAGTAAACCCCTCACTGTGTGAATTTTCGTCAAAAAAAATACAATTGTGTCCCATTGAAAATTGGCTAAATTCACTCCAGTAGTCATACTAATTTAGAAATAATTTTTTTCAACAGAACAATGTTAAAATTTAGTCAAACTAATTCCTCCAGTAATTTTACTTGGTCTAAGATTATCAATAGTAGGCGACTTGAGAACAGTATGCAATTCCCAAGCTGCAACTACGGGATATCTGATACCCAAATCATATAAACAATAAAATATAAAGTAAACCCCTCACTGTGTGAATTTTTGTAAAAAAAAACACAATTGTCTCCTAGTACATGGGAGAGTGGAAGTAACTCAGAGTATTTATCAACAAAAGGAAGAATCAATCTAGTTCTCCCCATGATAGATTTAAAAAATAGCTAAAAGTACATATATAATAATAGTAGTAATTATTTTAGGAAGCAGTATCGTGAAAGTGACGCGGAGCATTATTCTTGTGTTCCAAGTCGAAACAGGTCTATGAAAATTTTCAACTATACTTGCTTTCTCTAAAGCCTCAAAGAAACGTCAAATATAGAATCTATGGAAAACTTAACTTTTGAAGACCCAAATCAGCCTGTAGTAAATGGCCTAAAAAGTAAGAATTTAATCACCGAAGAAGAACTTCAGGATTGGCTAGTATCCTATTTGTCACAAATGTTAGATATTGATATCGAAGAAGTATCTACTACAACTTCTTTTGCTCGCTACGGTCTAAATTCATCAGCATCAATTTCTCTGATTCATAATTTGAGTGATTGGATAGGGCAAGAAATTGACCCAACAATTATGTATAGTTACCCCACCATTGAAGCTATGGCGAAACACTTAGCTAGTTCAATAATTAATAATTAATAATTATTAATTAAATAATTCAGCTTACTCTGCCTCCCCTTTCAAGGGGAAAAGAAGAAATAATGTTTCCTTATATTCAATCCTCTCGGGTTTTAACCCGAGGTAATTATCAATTATCCATTATCCATTAATGAACTCTTCTTATAACAGATGGGATTGCCTAAAAGGAATTTGTTGTCTTTTCTTGGTCGATTAGATATGGCGCACTTCGGAGCGGCTCTGCACTCAGAGG
>JAAUYJ010184540.1_pt1 | contig 13245 bp, 12 predicted proteins | sample 7278031 | NCBI WGS metagenome assembly JAAUYJ01 (sample SAMN14350222, study PRJNA611818) | marine sediment metagenome | isolation source: surface marine sediment (1.8m) | place: French Polynesia: Moorea | collected 2018-08 | reverse complement strand
TTCTGCTAATTCAATGACAGTTCGTCTCGGAGTTGCATGACGTTCTTTAATTTCTAAAGCTTCATTTTCAATAATTTCTAAAATCCGTTCCCGTTTAGCTAATATATCTTTTAAATCAGCAATTTTTAATAGTAATTCCTCATGTTCTTTTTCAGTTTTTTGAGCTTCTAACGCCGTTAATCTTCTTAACTGCATTTGTAAAATTGCATCGGATTGAACTTCAGATAAACCATAATTTTCCATTAATTCTTGTTTGGCAGTAGGAGTATCAGCAGCACTACGAATTAATTGAATAATTTCGTCTAAGTTATCTAAAGCAATTAGTAAACCCTGTAATAAATGGTCTCTTTCCTCAGCTTTTCTCAGCTCATATTCTGTTCTCCTGGTAATAGTTTCAACCCGAAACTCTAGGAAAACTTCCAGATATTTTTTCAGAGTTAATAACTGAGGTTCGGAATTTACTAATCCTAAAATATTAGCTCCGAAATTTGCTTGTAGGGGAGTTTGTTTATAGAGGTTATTGAGTACAACTCTAGGATAAGCATCTCGTTTAAGTTCGATAACAATACGCATTCCAGTCCGATCGCTCTCATCCCGAATATCAGAAATACCATCAATTTTTTTGTCATTAACCAGTTCAGCAATTTTTTCTATTAATGCTGCTTTGTTAGTTTGGTATGGTAATTCGGTGACAATAATAGCTTCCTTGTCAGGACGACCACGGTGTTCGATGGTCTCTATTGTCGCCACACCCCGCATTGTGATGGAACCGCGACCGAGAGTGTAAGCATCCCGAATCCCAGATTTACCTAAGATTTGAGCGCCCGTAGGAAAATCAGGACCCGGAATATGGTGCATTAATTCGTTCTCAGTTATTTCCGAGTTGTGAATAAGTGCCACCAAACCATCAATTAATTCTCCCAAATTATGAGGAGGAATATTAGTTGCCATCCCCACTGCAATACCAGAGGAACCGTTGAGAAATAGTTGGGGAACGCGAGAAGGAAGTACCAAAGGTTCCTGTTGAGAACCATCAAAGTTATCAGCAAAATCTACTGTTTCCGAGTCGATATCCCGCAACATAGCATCAGTGGTTAGCAGTTGCAAACGACATTCAGTGTAACGCATCGCAGCAGGGGGGTCATTGTCTACAGAACCAAAATTACCGTGACCGTGGATCAGTGGCGATCGCATTGAGAAATCTTGAGCCATGCGTACCAAAGCATCGTAAACTGCCGTATCGCCGTGGGGGTGGTACTTACCCAAAACCTCCCCCACAACACGAGCGCATTTTCGGAAAGGGCGGTCTGGAGTTAAACCTAATTCGTGCATAGCATAAAGTATGCGACGATGCACGGGTTTGAGACCATCTCTAGCATCTGGCAACGCCCTACCTACAATAACGCTCATGGCGTATTCTAAGTATGATTGGGACATTTCGTTGCGCAGATCGGTTGGTACAATTCGTGACTCAGAAGTAGTCATAGAATCAAAAACTCCGTTAAAATTATAATTAACTAGCTATCAACCAAAAAAATCGGATATTATCCGATTAACTTTGGTATATTTGCAAAATTATGCTGTTTCTGTCTAAAATTATAGCACATTGGGGGTAAAATTTTTGAGGAAATTGACGATAAAAATCTTTCTATTTTGAAAGAAATCTACCATCGAAAAATTGCTAGGATCACAATCAAAAGTTTGACCCTATTGGACACAATCTAATATCTAAAATCACCTATGGTTTCTATTATTTACTCAGATGAATTTCTCGAACACAAAACTGGTATGCTACATCCAGAGCGACCAGAACGCTTAACTGCTATTGTTAAAGCTCTCAAAAACTTTCCTGATAATGGCCAACTGCAGTGGCATCTACCTACACCAGTACAGCAGCGCCATTCATCATTGATGACACTCCTAGAAAAAGTTCACTCCCAAAGTTACCTGGAAGCAGTCGCAGAAATTGCAAATAAGGGAGGAGGTTACCTTGATGGAGATACCCCAGTTTCTGCTAGAAGTTACGATGTGGCATTGTTAGCAGTGAGTGCTTGGTTAGACGGAGTAGATTTAGTTTTGGCAAATAATAACCCCGCTTTCGTTATCGCCAGACCCCCAGGTCATCATGCAGAAAGTAAGCGAGGAATGGGGTTTTGTCTGTTTTCTAATGCCGCGATCGCAGCTCATTACGCCCTAGAAAAACCAGACATTAACAAAGTCGCCATTCTTGACTGGGATGTGCATCATGGTAATGGTACTCAAGAAATTGTAGAAACTAATCCAAATATCATCTACTGCTCCCTCCATCAATCTCCATGTTATCCAGGAACAGGCTATGATAACGAACGTGGTAACTACAATAACGTACTAAATCTACCTATGTCACCCGGTAGCAGTATTGCTATTTACCAACCCACATTCGAGCAAAAAGTCGTACCATTTTTAACTAACTTTCAACCAGATTTATTAATTATTAGTGCAGGCTATGATGCTAACAAAGACGATCCATTAGCAGGTATTTCCCTCCTACCAGAAGACTACGGATTATTTACAGAATATTGTTTACAAATAACCCACAAAATATTATTTGGTTTAGAAGGGGGTTATGACTTACCGAGCTTATCTAAATCTGTAGTGGCCACTATAAATCGTTGTTTGTAAGTGATCTAAATCACAAAAAAATCAATAAACCATCACATCAAATAACGATCTGAAACACAATAGCAATTGATAATAATCATTAATCGCTCATAACTTCTATCACCATATTTTGCCTAAAAAAAGGTCATATTGTAGAAGCACATTTTACTATTGAACTGATAGAGCTATGAGGTTACTAAACTTTTCATCAGCAGAAAAAATACTTGAAGAAGTCTTTAGTCAAGTGATGTTTTCCAATGTAGTTACTCGCAATGAACGGAACCAAATTAAAAACGTACTATTAACATATTCTCTCAATGAAGATGAATATGCGATTATAAACAGACTGCTTTACAATGTCCGCCGAGGATGGGTAAAAATTGTCGATTAAAATTATTCTAAAATTATTCCCCTTCTGCCTCTGCTGAGTGCCAGATTAATAATAAGATACTACAATAATCAGGGAAAACCCTTTATAAAGCGATAACTATGGCACCAGCAGTTTTAATAGAAAACCTTCAAAAACGTTATGGTTCCGTTGAAGCCGTTAAAAATGTTTCCTTTAAAATAGAACCAGGAGAAATATTTGGTTTACTTGGCCCCAATGGAGCTGGTAAAACAACCACCCTCCGTGCCCTATGTACTCTAATTACACCAGATGCGGGACGCTTAGAAGTATCCGGTGTATCAGTAATTGACCAACCCAGAATAGCTAGACAACGCCTTGGCTATGTTGCCCAGGAAGTGGCCCTAGATAAAGTATTAACAGGGCGAGAACTATTACAACTGCAAGCTGCAATCTACCATATCCCTGGTAAACTTGCTAAAGAAAGAATTGATCAAGCGATCGGTCTCCTGGGTATAGAAGATTGGGCGGATAAAAAAACAGGTACTTATTCTGGTGGTATCCGCAAACGTCTAGATTTAGCGGCAGGTTTGCTCCACCAACCAGATGTTTTAGTTTTAGATGAACCGACAGTGGGGTTAGATATTGACAGTCGCGTCGCAGTGTGGGATTTTTTGCGTCAGTTGCGAGACTCCGGTACAACAGTTTTGATTACAAGTCACTATCTCGAAGAAGTTGACGCTTTGGCAAATAGAGTAGCAATTATTGACCAAGGTGTGGTAATAGCAACTGGTACTCCTTCTGAACTTAAGGACAGGGTAGGAGGCGATCGGATCACTCTGAGAATTAGAGAATTTTCTCCCACCGAAGAAGCAGAAAAAGCCAAAGCATTACTCGCACCCCTAGCAATGGTGCAGGAAGTGATTATTAATACTGCTCAGGGTAATTCTTTAAACCTAGTTGTTACACCCCAGAGCGATGCTTTGATGCAAATTCAACAATCTTTGCAAAATGCGGGCTTACCCATTTTTGGAATTGCTCAAGCGCGACCAAGTTTAGATGATGTTTATTTAGCCGCCACAGGTAAAACTCTGATGGATGCAGAATTAGCGGCGGCGGGTAGTCGTGATTTGAAAGCAGAGAAAAAACAGAGTATGCGGTAACGGTTTTTAAAAGCCCCTGCCTCCAAATAGTAGGTAAGGGGTTTGCTTCGATAGGTTTTAGGTTTTAGGTTTTAGTAAAATTGTAGGGTGCGTTATACGGCTTAAACTCAGGCTATGAAAGAGATTTAGCAATCCGTCGTCACGCACCATTGAATATGTGTCAGTCCAGTAAATTTTAATATAAGAAATGCAAATATTTCAATACTTTGGCAGAAAATTTTATTGTCACAAGCTTTGCTTGAATTTGGTATAATTTTGTTAAATATTTATATTTAAAACTTTTAGCAATCATAAATGAGTTTTGAAAATTGTGATAACAGTTAATATTAACTGAAAACCTTTGAAATTATGACTCCTGTAGGGGCGTTAACGTTTGCGGTAGCATTCCGTTAGGAAAGTTGTGCGTAGCGGCTATTCGCCCTTACCACCAGAATATTATCACTGAAATAGGATTTCTATATTAATGATTCAGACAGAAACACCGCTCACTTTAGAACAATTTTTAGCACTACCACCAGGGGATGTTACTTATGAATTAATCGCAGGAGAAGTAATTCCTAAAATGTCACCAAAAAGATTTCATTCTCGTTTAACAGGCGCTCTTTATCTAGTTTTTACTGATTGGAGTAAAGAACGTGGAGAGGTAGGAATAGAATGGGGAATTACTCTGAAAAGAAATGGGATTGATTGGGTTCCTGTTCCCGATTTATTGTATATTTCTAATAATAAATTACCTCCTGAAAGATTTGAAGATGAAGCTTGCCCTTTTCCTCCTGAATTAGTAATTGAAATTATCTCTCCAGGTCAGTCTTTTGGTGATTTAAGTGAAAAAGCAACAGATTATTTAAAAGCGGGTATTTCTAGGGTTTGGATTGTGGATTCACAGGCAAAAAGTATCACTATTTTTTATCATGATGCACCACCTGAGACTAAACGTAGAGAAGATAGTTTAACAGATGAAGTTTTACCAGAATTAGGAATAACTGTTAAACAAGTTTTTCAAAAAGCAGGTTTATTTTGATTGTTTTTGAGATTAGTTTTTCATTCTTAATCCTGATTTTTTTGTATAAATAAAAAAACACATTCTCTAATAAATTTACTAAACCAAATTATCAGCAATGTAGTTCAAAAAATCAGATGAGACCTAATGCTATCTATTATTCCTACTCATTTTAGTATTTTCATCAGTTTTGACTGCTTTTAAATCAGTATTATATAAACCTGCCCCACTCAAATTTGCACCCCTCAAATCTGCACCTTCCCTGGTAAACATAACTCAAATCCGTATCACTTAAATTAGCACCCTCAAAATTCCTATAACTTAAGTTGAATTATGGCAACTTAATATTACTTCAATTAGATTCATGGAAATCTCCATAACTTAAGTTAACCTAATCTAACTGAATACCAGTTATATCTACTGCACTAAAATCTCTTTCACCACTATCATAAAGTTTCAAAAATTATTCTATTTCCATATATTTTAGATAGATATTCAACAAATATATTATAACCAGAAAAAAATCAGAGGGCGACATAATCTTACCTAGTCACCCCCAGTAAATTAGTCTTTTACTCGTATATCAATCACACTCGCATTGAAGTTATAATCATCACCTTCCAACTCAATTGTCATACCAATTTTTACCTTAATATTCCCTAATACAGGCCCATCATCAGTAACTCGTCCCTTACCTTCTAATGTTAATAAAACATTCCGACTAAAGATTTCTTCATCTCTTGGATCTGGTAAAGCTTTTACTGAACCATCTGGTTGTGGAACTGCCACTTTTCTAGCTAAAAATTCTACAGATTTTAAATCAACTTTACCATAGGGTTGATTCCGAATAATTAACTGAGTTTTTTCACCTTCCTTTAATAATTCTTCAGGGTTACGCCCTTTTAAACCTAAAGCAATAGCATCGACTTCAACTGATTTGGTGACAATATTGCCCACTTGAGCAACGGAAGTTTTACTAGTACCGGGAAAGAAAAATATTCCTATCAATACCATGAAAATTACCAAAACAGCACCAAAATCTAAGATACTAACTTTACCAAATAACCGTCCTTTAGAATCAAGAATTTTCATAATTTCATTGGCTCATTTCTTTAGTTATGCAGAGGGGCGAGAGAATAAACTGATGTTATGCACCAAAACCCCCCATTAAATATTCTAACTTTAGAGAGATTACCATAATTTTTGTTCCAGGAAGTAATCTAAATCTCAAAAGTTTTGCTAAATATTCTGAAGTTCTCGTGTAGGAAGTGTGGGGAGGGTGGGGAGGATGGGAGATGGAAATAGCAACTAAAATATAGGATTATTATTTATAAATGGTATAAAAAGATTTAATAAAAACCGCAGTTGGAAGCATTAAGTTGAGGATTTAACCTCAAGTTAATGTCAGCCACTTTAATTCCTGGAGGATTAAACAGTTACTGCCAAAAGGTCGTTTCTAGGAAGAGGAGATTTTAATCGAAAAAGTCATTCAAACTTCTGAAGTTAAGTAAAAAATCAGTTTTATAAGTGAAGATAAGGAAGTTTTATATTAGCTAAACTGCGGTAACTTCGGCAAAAAAAAATAGTTTGTGATTTTGCGGAAAATCTATCAAAAAATTTGGTAGTAAATGACATAATGGAAAAAACATTATTCGCTCATTTCTGACTTTGTAATAAATCTAAAATCTAGAAAATATTAATAGACAAGCCAATGTTAAACAAACTATCTTTGATTTCTAAATCTTCCGTTCGTCGAGTATCATATCCGTTAATATCTATTATGGTAGCTGCGGGTTTATGTGCGGGTACAGCTTTTCCTAGTCAAGCTATCCCTTGGAGACAATTAATTTTCCAAGGTATTCAAATGCTGCAAATTTCTAACCTATCTGATCGCCAAGAAGTTGAACTGGGTAAACAAATTAATAGACAGCTATTAAAAGGGGGAGATGTTAAACTTTATAGCGATCGCCAAGCTAATGAATACATTGATAGAATTGGGCAAAGATTGGCTGCTGTGAGTCCTCGTTCTGATATTCCCTATACTTTCCAAGTGGTAGAAGATGATGCTGTTAATGCTTTTGCGACAATGGGAGGGTTTGTTTATATCAATACTGGTTTAATGAAGGTTGCTGACAATGAAGCAGAATTAGCTAGCGTTATTTCCCACGAAATTGCTCATATTACCAGCCGTCATGCAGTCAAACAGTTACGTCAGACTTTGCTAGCTCAGGGTTTAGCTACTGCAGCAGGAGTGGATAATAATGTTGCGGTGCAAATAGGAGTGGAGTTGGCGTTACGTCGTCCTAAAAGTCGAGAAGCAGAATTTGAAGCTGATGAAATTGGTATTCAGACATTGGGAAGAGCAGGATATGCTCAATATGGTGCAATTACTTTTATGGAAAAGTTGTTGAAAAAGGGTTCACCACCATCTTTTCTTAGTACCCACCCTGCAACATCGGCAAGAATATCTCAGATGAAAAGAATGATTAATCCTGAACTTGCTTATAATGGTGATGGGTTGAATGAAAACCGCTATCAGATGACTATTAGTAGATTAGTTCCGTAGCAATGTAGGGACGTTGTATACAACGTCCCTACCAGAGGAAAGATTATTTATTACAGTTATTTCGTCAAACATAATATTACATCTGAATTTACAAAGATTCTCTTAAAAACTTCTGCTCAATTTGTTTCCCTGCTTTAATTGATTTTCGCAACCAATCTAATTTTAATTCTAATTTTTCTGCCTCAGTTAATTCCCAATTATCATGTTGTTGTCGTAAACGAGTCATTACATCATATAAACACAAGGCTGCACTAACTGAAATATTAAAGCTTTCACTAAAGCCTACCATCGGAATTTTTACAGATATATCTGCATTTTGTTGAGCATATTCTGATAACCCATTAATTTCTGAACCTAACATTAATGCTAGCTTTGTATTTACAGGTAATTTTTCAATAGTTATTTGTTGTGTGTGAGGAGTGGTAGCTACTATGGTATAACCTTCATTTTTTAATTTATTTAAACATTCTTTTGTATTATTTATTCCCCGTTGATTATAACGATATAATGTTAACCAGCGATCAGAACCCATACTCACACCTTGAGTCACGGTGAAAATATTTTTATTCTCGACAATATGCACATCTTGCACCCCAAAACTGTCACAACTTCGGAGTACAGCACTGGCATTGTGAGGTTGATAAATATCTTCTAGGATAACAGTAACGTAACGGCTACGTTTATGCAAAACTGCTTCTATTTTTTCCAGACGTGATGAAGTTACAAATTCAGTTAGATAAGCTATCAGTTTGTGTTTTTGTTCTAGTTGCATTTAAGCTAAATTAGCCGATAACTAATACAATTACCGAGCATTTATATTAAGTTGAAGTTTGTCTTGATTATTTTTTTTAGCTAATAGACGCTCTTGTATTTGTTGTTTGGCTGTAGTTTTGGGTTTATAGGGTTTAACAACAGCTTCTAATGGCATTTTCCGAGTTTTGTTGTCATCATTCACATTAACTTGATAAACAATATTATTATCAATATCTAATCCTGTTAGCCAACCACTCCGACAATGATAGGCACTGGTATCAATATCTAGCCAACCTTCCCCACGAACTAACTCGCCAGGCTCAACATTTTCAAAAGTAAAAGTAATTGTATGACCAGTAATAATTAATTTATCAGAAAAGTAGGGTTTTTCTATGGCATGAAATTCTTTACGAATCCAACAAAATTCATGGTATGTTTGTTTTTGAATTGGTAGTTTGGGATTTACTCCCGCATGAACTAACCAAACATCCCCTAAATCAAGATACATAGGTAGCGATCGCATCCACTCTAAATCTTCATAGGGCATAATATTTGTGTCTCTGTAGCTTTCTACAGTTTCCCACCCCCCACTATAAAACCAACCTTGCCATGCTCCTTGAGTACCATCTTTGTCTGAGAGAGCTTGAATCATCATGTATTCGTGATTTCCCAGGAGACATTGATAGGGGCTATTTCTGACAAATTCTACTACTTGAGAACTTTTAGGTCCTCGATCAATTAAATCTCCTAAAAAGTAAACCATGTCATCTTTTCTAGGGGCGATCGCCTCTAGCAAAACCATCAGACCATCATAATGCCCATGTATATCGCCGATTATAATACGTCGCTGTTTCATTTCTACTTCTGGGGATTTTTCATATCACTTGAATAATCTTGCTCTCCTTATACTTATATTAAGTTAAGGCCGATGAAGATTTACTTCGCTATAATTTAACTAAAATTTAATTAAATTTAATCAAAAAACTTAAATTTAATTTGGCTGATATATTTATATTAGTATTTAATATCTTAACATACTGTTTTTGAAGTCAACCGACCCTTGTAATGAAACTAAATTCTAGAAAAACTTTAGCCTTCTGACATTGGGGTCGGTTATTTTCATACTAAAGACCATCAAAAGATTCCTGGGCATGAAAATTTAGTTAAATTTTAGCTACTCAAAGCACGCAGGAATTTTTGAACTTCAGATAAAAATCCTTTCCGCCTTGGTGCAGCAGTTGTAGTAGCTTCAGAAGGTGAACTAGAACTATCTGTTGTATCTGCACCAGTAGCTGCAGCCAAAATCCTTTCGAGTGTATCTCCCACTGGTTTCTCCGGTCTTTCTGCAATCATCTGATATTGGCCATCTGTTTCAAGCCAAACTTGCCAGGGGGAAGGATAACAACGATACAAAGCAGCATCACCAAGAGTTCTAATATAATAGCACGATTCAATAGTGTTGAGAAAACGTTCCCGGAGTTGACGGGCTGCGTAACCAATACCCACAATGGAAACATCTTCTAATTTTGGGATCAATATCACAACAGGGCGATCGCCTGCTAAATTAGACAATTTTTCCGCTTGGGCCACTTCCACCGCAGAAGGGGCAATTAATAAAAAGCAATTGTCTTCAGATTCTACTTTTTTGTCAACAGGGGATCTACTACTACCTATATCTTCAATTTTAAAAGATACATCTTGCCAATCCCGTCTAGCTAAAGCTGCTGCTCCTGTGTCGGGAAAGAAAACCTTGAGCTGAGTTCCTTCTTCGAGTAAAACCGGAATAAACTGTTTTGCTAAAGTCTGAGCTTGAAGCTCTATATCTGGAACAACTATTTCTATTTGCAGTCTAGTGTAACCATCATTAAGCGCTGCTTTAGTGGCCTCCATGGCTTGAGCGATCGCTTCATTTAAGTCATTAGGTAGTTGAGTCATGTAAATTAATATTTCTAGAGTATGGTCTGTTCGATGGAAGATATTTAAAATTCCTCGTTATCTCCCATAATAAGTAAAAGTTGAACCAAGGCAAAAAAAGATGACACATCCATTTGAATTAAGCACTAGTCAACTAGTCAATAGTTTGAGTCTAGTTGATAATAATGGTTCACCGCCTCCTCCTACTAATAATCCTGCTTTACCTGTAACAACCACAGTGGGAGAGGAAACGGGTACAGATAATCAAGTAATGCCAACAAGTTTAGCTATTGGAGCAGAGGGGGGCGCTACAACTGAAGCATTAGGAGAAGAGGGTGGGATGACTCCCATAGTAATGCCACCGGGAGAACCAACAAGTTTAGCTATTGGAGCAGAGGGGGGCAACGAGATACCTATACCCGTTACTGGTGCTATTGGGGAAACAGGGGATATTATTCCTCTACCGACAACTCGTCGTAATATTGATGGTACACCGACAACTCTTGCTATAGGAGAGGAAGGTGGTAACATTACAGAAGCTTTTAATGATTTAGAAAATGGCGGTGATGTAGCTATACCAACAACTCTCGCTATTGGAGAAGAGGGTGGTATTAGTGAACCAATGCCGACGACTCTTGCCATAGGAGAAGAAGGTGGGAACGCTCCTGTACCCACAACTGCTTTACTCGGAGAAGAAGGTGGTATTGTTCCCATTGGGTTTCCGCCTCAAGTACCTATTACGCCACCGATAGGAGAAGAGGTTTCGACTCTAGCAGTAGGAGAAGAGGGAGGTATTTTTACTCCTATTGATAATATTGATAATCGCAGTATCAGTCAACCAAACTCCGCAGAAATTAGTAATTTTAATCAAGAGATTTATCAGCAAACTTACCCTAATATTAATGCTGCTATTAATAGCGGAGAATTTAATTCTGCTGTAGATCATTACATTCAGTTTGGGCAATTTGAAGCGGAACGAATCGGTTTTTTTACTGGCAGTGATGACAATGATATTATCACTAGTTTTGGCAATAATACTAAAATATCAGGGGTTAACTCGGTCGGATATAATGTAGTAAATGAACGAATAATACCGTTAGGTTTAGGTGTAGGAGAAATTGATATTTTAGTCGGTAATACGGATGTAGAAGGAGTTGATGAGTTTATACTTGGAATTGCTCCAAATTCACCTTTTTATGTCGGTTTTAATAACTTTGATTTTGCGACAATTAAGAATTTTGATGTGGCTTTTGACCGGATAAAGTTACCGGGAGTTATCACTGATTATAGTTTTGAAATAGTTAATGATTCTGTTAATGTTGCCACTGCAACTGGAGATTTAATCGGTATTATAGAAAATGTTGCTTCTGTGGTAGAAGATATAAATTTTATCTTTGATAGTTCATCCATTTAATCAAGATTCAAAAAATTTACAATGTTATATCATATCTGGTTGAATAGTTATAAATAACGATGTGTGACTTACAGCGGTTTTCCTGCACGGTATACGACAGTAGGGGCGTTCCATGGAAGGTCCCTACAGGGTTTTGTTAATGGTGATGTAGTTGATAAATTTGAAAAGCGCTGTAATTTTATCTACAAATAATGCTACCGGGCATGATATATATAAATCAAAAAATACACCAAAAAATACACCATAGAAATAAATATTTCAAAAACAGTAATTAATACAAATACTAATATATATACTAATGAATATTTTAATCTTGGGTAGTGCAGAAGATATTCATGCTGCCCATTTAAAACAATCTCTCATGGAAAAAGGCATAACAGTTGACTATTTAGATACCCGTTTATTTCCAACTAAATTAAAAATATCTTGGCAACCATTAACTCACACAGGATATTTAAAATTTCCCGATGGCAAAAAATTAAATTTAGCAGATATACATAAAATATTTTGGCGTACTTTTGCTGGAGTAAATGTGCCTCAGTTAAATGATTCATATCAACAGACAATAGCAATTAATGATTCTATGAGTTTATTGCGCTCTTTTATGCGCTCTTCTCCAGAAAAATGGGTGAATGGTTGGGAAGCTTATCAGTTTCATAAAGAGAAACCTTTACAATTAAGTTTAGCAAAAAAAATAGGGGTTACTATTCCCGCTACATTGGTGACTAATGATGCTCAAGAAATTCTAGATTTTTCTCACTCTTATCAAGATGTAATTTTTAAACCTGTTTATGGCGGTTCTCATACTCAATTTTTGACTAAAGAGTATTTAGAAATAGATAGGATGAATTTAGCTTTAAGTATTTCTCCTGTAACTCTTCAAGAATTTATTCCTGGTACAAATATTCGCAGTTATGTGATTGGTGAAAATGTCTATTCGGCTGAAATTAGGAGTAGTTCGTTAGACTTTCGTGAGGATAAAAGAGCTAAATTAATTTATTTAGAAACACCAGAGGATATGAAAAGACAATGTTTGGCTATTACGAAAGCATTTGGTTTGAAATGGACGGGGATTGATTGGCGATTTAAACCTAATGGCGAATTTATTTTTCTGGAGGCTAATTTCAGTCCTATGTTTATTCATTTTGAAAGACAAACATATTGTCCGATAACTGAGGATTTGATAAAGTTATTAACAAGTTAAAGTTAACATACTAATACCAATTAACTTTAGAGATTTCACAAATATTTTCGTGACATGATTTTCCTGAAATTACTATAGCATTTCCCAGGTTAGTGAGGTACAGGGCTGGAGATCCCCCCTAACCCCCGTTTAACAAAAAGCGCAGCATCCTCTGGCTTCCCCTCCTTCAAAAGCGAAGCATCCTTTGGCCTCCCCCTTTCTCAGGGGGACAGGAGGGGGATTCCCAAGGGGGACGGGAGGGGGAT
>JAAUYJ010063298.1_pt1 | contig 13256 bp, 8 predicted proteins | sample 7278031 | NCBI WGS metagenome assembly JAAUYJ01 (sample SAMN14350222, study PRJNA611818) | marine sediment metagenome | isolation source: surface marine sediment (1.8m) | place: French Polynesia: Moorea | collected 2018-08 | reverse complement strand
GTTGGTAATGTAAATCTTTATTACCCAAATTTTGTTGTCTTTAAAAAAATAAATACCTACATATTTAAAAACAATCAAAAATTTAAACTATTTATGAATATGTTTAAAGGACTGGATGATTTGATCAAAAATTATCTTCCTATTCTTCATAAATATAGCTATACACAACTAGTTGAAATTTTGAAGTAATAACTAAGATTTGCTTCTTTAGATATCCTGATTAAGAGTTGCTTTGTTATTATTGCTATTGCTCCTAAAAAAAGAATTTGCTTTGAGGGTGAGGTTAGTAATATTTCCCAAAAGCTTATTTTCTAAAGAAACAAATTTTTCCTCTTCTAACAATTAATCGAAAAAGTAGGATATTGCTTGTTTACTCTGATTTGAGCGGAAACTCCTAAGTGCTGCATATCTAGATTTATTTTACAGATTATCATAGATAGATAGCAAAGAGCGATCGCTATATTTGGGAAATTTCTCAGGGTTAGAACAATTCTGATATGCAAATTTATCAGTCTTGTTTGGGAAAAATGAAATAGCCGTGACTGTTTGACCTCACCTCCCACTAGATATATGTTTAAAGAAATTGCTTCCGAGCAGATTAATGCTGAGGAAATTAAAAATCGCATCTTGGCTTATGCTTCTTTGCAAGCAGCCGAAACAGTAGTTGATGAAGATTATTGGTATGGGAATATCACCACTTATACCTTGAGTTTGCGCCTCTCTGGTATTTATGGAGAAAAGCAATTTAATGATGTTCTCACCAGTGGTGCAGATACTACTATTAATATTGGGAAGTATGTTTATCTAGAAAATGAAGTATTCTTGCGAGAAACTTCCCATCTCGATGACCTCAATTTTGTTAAACAACTCTATCAAGCTTTTTTAAGAAGAGAAGCGGATGCTGGCGGTTTGGCTGGTAATGTGGAACAGTTGAAGAATGGAGCATTAAGAGAGAATTTACTCATTGGGTTGCGTACTTCTGGGGAAGCGAATGGAGTATTTCTCAGAGTTACCGCTTGCTTAGACGATGAGACTTTTGTGGATATTGCTCATCGTGTTTATCTCAATCTTAAATATAGTCAACACCGAAAATCAGGTGATGTAGCAGTTTTAGGGGAAGGTAAATCTAGAGAAGTTGTTTTTGAGTCTATTAAACAATTCCAGCAGACTCAGAACATATTGCAAAATCTAGAACAAGACTTTTATCAAGAAGACCCAGATTTTATTAGTAAAACAGAACACCTAGACAACTCTAGTTTTGTAGAGGAATTGTATCGCACCTTTCTCAAACGAGAAGCTGACCCTGGTGGTTTAGCATCCCAGGTAGAGCAACTAGAACAAGGGGTGTCGCGTCGAGAAGTGCTTTATGCTTTAAGAATTTCAGAAGAAGCAGCTAATGTGTTTGTCGATTTAACTTCCGACTTAGATAACGCCACTTTTGTAGAAGTCGCCTACTCTGCTTTTCTGAAACAGGAACTAAATCCCCGTTATAAACCAGCTTATGTAGAAGCCTTAGACCAAGGTAAACTCCGTCAGGAAATTTTAATTTAAAATTGGGCGTTGCTGATGGAGATGTTTTGGGAACTATAGAAAAGACTCTGACATAGCGTCTGTGACTAAGTTCCATGATCCTAAAAAGACCAAAAATCACTTTAGCCGTTCCTTTTGCAGTTTTTCCTCCGAATAATGTCCGTTGTCGCCGTATATTCCACATATACCGTCATCTAGCTAAAGATTTTAACATTGAGATTGTATCTCTAGCTGATGCTGGTGAAGCTGCTTTTCAGGGGATTATTGCTCCTGGTTTAACAGAAACTAGAGTCCCTAAATCTCCTAAACATCAGAAAGCAGAAATGAAATTGGTGCAGAAGTTGGGAGCAAATATAGCGGATGCTACTCTAATGCAACTTTACACCCTGAGTCCTAAATATCTCCAAGCCCTAAAAAAATCGGCTAAAAGTGCTAATTTTGTACTTACCTATCAACCCTATCTTTTCCCTGCTATTAGAGAAGTTTGTAATAAACCTGTATGGTATGAAGTTAGTGGAATTGAAACAGAACTCAAAAAACAACTTTTACCAGAAAATGAATTAGGACAAGAGTTTTGGGAAAGTGTTTATGAGGTAGAAGCCAAATGCGCTAAAGTTAGCAATTTAATTATTACTTCTTCTCAGCATGATGCTCAGAGTATTGCTCAATTTCAAGATGTGGAATCCAGTAAAGTTATTTATCTTCCTAATGGTATTGATACAGAACGTATTGAATTTACTTCCTACGAGCAAAGGTTAGTTAACAAAGAAAAATTAGGTTTGAAAGATGGTTTTTTAGCAGTTTTTACTGGTACAGGAAGTCCTCATAATGCTGATGAAGCACGTTCAATTCTAAATATTGCTTCTAAGTTGCAGAATATGAATTTTCTGCTTTTAGGAGATGTGGGAGTTTTCTTTGAACCAAGGTTAACTCCTCCTAATGTAACTTTTCTTCCCAGTGCGGATGAAAACACGAAATCTATTATTCTCAGCCTAGCGGATGTGGCACTTAATCCTGTGAAAAAGGGTTCTGATAGTCAATCAATTGTCTTGGAATATTTTTGTAAGGGAATTCCTGTAGTTTCTACCCGCTTTGGTGTCAAAAGCTTGGGCATAAAGCCAGAAAAACACTGTTTAATTGGCGATGTTTGGCAGTTCCCAGAATTAATCGTAAGTTGTGAAAAAGAAGATATTGTAACGAAAAAAATGAGACTACAAACTGTTAAAAGATATATCAAAAATAATCTTGAATGGAGTGTGATATCCCATAAAATACTAGATAAATTTCAGTTTCACTTATTAATTGCTTAAACCCTAACTAATCTAAATTTTTCAGTGTTAAAATTGAACTCAAAATTAAGAGGTAAAAATGAAACAGTATCGTAAATTCTTACTACTTACTTGTCCCCGTTCCGGCACTCATATGCTCAAAAGTAGTCTAGAGGCACACCCTAATGTTATCTGTTTAACAGAAATGTTTAACCCAGACTACATCGAGGGAAAATATCCTTATGATGACAGTATTCCAGCTAAACAGGTTTTAGATAAGTTTATTTATTGTGATTATGACCCAGAAGTAAAAGCGGTTGGTTTTTGTCTGCATCGTATTGGGGCAAAGTTTGGTAATTGGCCCAGACTTTGGGATATTCTTAGAGATATGAAAGATTTATATGTTCTTAGTTTGAGTCGCGAAAATCTTTTAAGACGTTATTTATCAGTACAGTTACAACAAATTAAAAATCTGGATAAAGCCGACCTCAAACCTATGGTTTTTTACCCAGAGAAATTAGAGCAGGACTTTAAACGGCAACGTAAGAAAATAGCAGAATATAACGAGCGGTTTAGTAATCACAATATTTTCCACATCACTTATGAACAGATGTGTAATGACTATGAAACTATGACTAGTAAAATGCAGGATTTCTTGGGATTACCTCCTTTTCCTTTAAAACCAGGCACAGGTAAACGCAATAATCCTCCTATTTCTGATTTTGTCGTTAATTATGCTGAATTAAAAGATAAGTTTAAGGATACAGAATGGGGTAGTTTCTTTGATGCTTAATCTCTAATGCAACACCCTATTTTTTTCCCATAGTCTCTCATGGATGAGGCTATGGTTTCCTGTTAACGGAATAGTATTTATTATTTGTTGTTATTAAGGATATTTTAGGAACTCTTGAGCGATGGTTAATAGTGCGAGTACACCTTTGTTTGGTATTAATGTAGTTGGATATGTTCGAGGAGAGTTTGGTTTAGGAGAAAGTTCGAGAGCGCAAATTAGATCGATTAAAGCAGCAGATATTCCTCATGCTATCTGTAATATTGATTCTAGTAGCCACGGTAATGGGGATAATACTTTTGCTAATGAATTTACTAATGATAATCCCTATGCCATTAATTTATTAAATTTCAACGCGGAGGCGATGCCTGAATTTCTGGATAATATTGGGGAAGATTATCTTAAGGGCAAATATAATATAGGCTATTGGGCGTGGGAGTTACCGACTTTTCCTAAAGAATGGGAGTGGTTGTTTCAATATTACGATGAAATTTGGGTTCCTAGTGGCTATTGTGCTGAGGCGTTATCTGTAGTATCTCCTGTACCAGTGGTTAAGATTATGCACAGTATTAATCTTCCTGCTCCTATTTTAAGTAAAGAAGAGACGGTATTTCCTGGTGCGGATGGAGAGGAAACCTGTTTCCCCAAGGATAAGTTTATCTTTCTTTTTATGTTTGATTTCCACAGTACTGTAGCTAGAAAGAATCCTCTGGGGGTAATTGAAGCTTTCAAACGTGCTTTTAGAAGTACAAATCAAGATGTAACTTTAATGATCAAGTTTTCTAATTCTAAACACTATCCTGAAGAGTTAGAAATAGTGAAACAAGCAGCTAAAAGCCATCCTGCGATTCAGTTTATTGATGCGCGGTTGCCGAAAAAAGTGGTTAATGCTTTATTTTATAACTGTGATTGTTATGTGTCTTTGCATCGTGCGGAAGGTTTCGGTTTAACTATGGCGGAAGCGATGTACTATGGAAAACCAGTAATCGCTACCGGCTATTCTTCTAATGTGGAGTTTATGAACACTGGTAACAGTTTCTTGGTTAGTTACGATTTGGTTAGAGTCTTGCAAGATAGTGGTTCATATAAGAAGGGTAACATTTGGGCAGACCCCAGTGTGGAGCATACTGCTGCTTTAATGCACTATGTTTTTCATAACTACGAAGCAGCTAGACAAGTTGGTTTCAGGGGTGCGAAAGAAATGCAACATATGTTGAATCCAGCCAATATCGGGAAGAAGATTCAACATCGAGTGGAGCATATTATGAGTAAGATTGCTCTGGATAGTCAGCATACTCAAGCTAATGAGTTACAAGCTAAAGCTTGGAAACAAACTGCTCAAGATTTACAAGAAGAGTTAAAGAAAAGTCAGTTGGAAGTACAACAGCTTAAGGCGAAACTCAAGTTACTACAAGTTTAATTTTTGGTTGGGAAAATTCACAACAGACGCTTAAAACTTAGATATTGCACTCATACAGGAAAATATCTCACTTTTTAGGTTGGGCGGTTTTAGAGGATATAGCAGTCGAAGTAAATGTTAGGACAAGCTTGATAATATTTCACGCAGAGTCACAGAGGCGCAGAGGAATTAAGAGATAGATGTCCTTATCTATCATCCGATTGCTATATCTGAAAAGTAATATCGGCTAAATTGATAGTGATTTTTGCCTCCCTTACAAGGGTAGGTTTTTTACCATCTCCAAGACTGGAAACAAAATTTATTACTTATGTACTGGTCAAGAAGCTGAGTAAAAGCCATCTTTTTTGATAATAGTGGATATGGAAAGCGATCGCAAATCAGCAGCAGAAAACCTGAATAATGGGGAGTTTTATTATCTCCAAGGTAAGAGTTTAAAAGAAAAACAGCAGTGGCAAGCAGCACAATCCGCTTATCAACAAGCGATAAACTTGGGTTACTCTACTTGGGAAGTTTATCAGGAATGGGGTGATATCTTAGTTCATCTGGAAGTTTGGTTAGAAGCTATAGGTGCTTATCAACAAGCAATTAAACTTAACGATCGCGCTGTTGAATCTTATCTTAATTTGGGAATAATACTTTTAAAGCTGGAGCTTTTTGCTGATGCTGTTTCTTTTTTCCGCAGTGTAATTGAGATTGAGCCTTATCTGACTATTGCTTATGAGTATTTGGGAGAGGCTTTAGTACAAGGAGGAAATTGGGATGATGCGATCGCATTTTATCACGAAGCGTTACAGTTACAACCTAATTTATTTTCGATACAAGTAAAATTGGCTGATGCTTTGTCTGCTAGAGCTAAGTTAGATTTGGAAGTTGCTGTTGATTATTACTTACGAGTTGTTGCTACTTCCCCAGATAAGGGAGCAATATATTTCAAAATAAGTCAAATTTTAGAACAGCAGGGGAAATTAGACGAAGCTTTTATCTATGCTAGCTATGCTGTAGATTATCAACACCCAGAACAGGATTACACTGTTTTTCTTGGCAAAATTGCTTACAAGAGAAGTCAACTATATTCAGCAATTCCCGAATTTAGGATTTCTGATTCTGATTATGCACTATGCCATAAGTATCACACTAAGACAATAGAAGATTTACGTCAGATTTGTCTGAGAGTTGCACTGTTAGAGTATAAACCTCTTATCAGTATTATCTTACCTCTGGATAATTGGGAAAATATTGCAGACACTATTACCTCTATCCAAAAGCAAGTATATCCCTACTGGGAATTACTGGTAGTTTGGCACACAGAAACGAAAGATCAATTATTACTCGCTTCTAGGAAAAAGCATCTAGCCAAAATTGTTAGGAAGTATAGTCAATCGGACAGCCGTATTAAGATACAAACAGGAGTAGAAGCAGATTTAGGAAGTCTTGCTAATCAAGCTTTAGCAATGGCGCAGGGGGAATATATTACCTTGTTACAGGAGGAAACTATATTAACTCCTGATGCTCTATGGGAATTAATCTTACAGTTAGAGAATCATAGTAGCGCAGACATTATATATGGTGATGAAGATCGACTAGAAGCGGAAAACTCTTTAACTCAACCTTGGTTTAAACCAGATTGGTGTCCTGATTTACTATTATCTTGTAACTACTTTGGCTCTGTGGTGTGGTGTCGTCGCAGCTTAGTAGAAGAGATAGGAGGTTTTGCACCAGGATATCATCAGGGATATAGTTACGATTTGCTATTGCGACTCACGGAAGCAAGTCATAATATTGTGCATATTTCTTCCATTGTGGCGCACTGTCCCTATAAAACTCTTTCCGAAGCTAACAAGAAAGTAATCATCTCCGCTTTAAAGCGTCGGGGAGAGCCAGGAAAAGTGATAGATAATGCCAAATTTCCCGATCTTAAAACCATACGCTACGAAATTAAGGAGCAAGCTCTAGTTAGCATCATTATTCCAACTCGCAATCAGGGAAAGCTCCTCAACCACTGTTTAGAATCCATCTTTAACCTCAGCACTTATCCTCACTACGAAGTGATAATTGTTGACAATGAGAGTGATGACACAGAAACTCTAGAGATTATTACGACTTGGGAAAAACAACACCCCAATAAACTTCGCACTATCAAGCTAGATATTCCTTTTAACTATTCCCAATTAAATAATGAGGCGGTTACTCACGCTTCGGGTAAATATTTACTGTTTCTCAATGATGATACTGTTGTCATTTCTCCTGATTGGCTGGAAGCTATGATAGAGCAAGCACAACGGGTTTCTATAGGTGCTGTGGGTGCTTTATTACTTTATCCTGATGAGCGGGTACAACACGCAGGGGTAATCTTGGGGGTAACAGGAATAGCTGGACACAGTTACCGTAACTTATCTGTAAATAGTATATCTTCTCGATTAACTACTACTAATTATTCTGCTGTTACCGCAGCTTGCTTGATGTGTAGTAGAGAAGTTTTTGAAGCAGTAGATGGTTTCAATTCTAACTTAGCCGTAGCTTATAACGATGTGGACTTTTGTCTGAAACTCAAGGAAAAAGGCTACCATAATATCTTTTTACCCCACGTAAAACTATATCACCATGAGTCACAAACTCGCCAAAAAGAAGATACTTCCCAGAAACAGCAACGTATTCAACAGGAAGTAGCCTACATGGAGAAAACATGGGGACATATTATCGATAATGATCTCTGTTATAACATCAATCTTAGTAAAGAAAAAGAAGATTACAGTCTTAACCTCAAACCCAGAATAGAAGTGATTTCTGTGGCTTTAACAACAGTTTCGGAAGAAGTATTATGGGGATTTTTCATTGATGAGCCAAAGATAGGGTGTCTAAAAACAAATTCTCTGGATATCATAGGTTGGGTAATAGGTCGTATATCTGATGCGATCGCTTTTGAAGTAGTATGTCATGGTAGGGTGGTTCATTCTACTCCAATTAATCAACCAAGAAGTGATGTGGCGCAAGTTTATCCCCATCTTAGAGCTAGTAATAATAGTGGCTTTCATCTTACCTTAGCAAGCAATACTTTACCCCTCAACAGTCAACTAATTCTACAAGTAAAATTAGCCAATACAATGACTATTGTTCTTGGCACAATTCAATTACAATGTCGATGAACCATCAACTATCTTCCTCCAACAATTTATCTATCTCTCAGATTAAGCAATTTCAAGATTATCTAGAAAAAGCTACTAGTCACCAAGAAATGGGAGAATTAGCTTTAGCAGTTTCTTATTATGAAAAAGCTAATAGTATTAACCCCCAAAATACCAGCGTCTATCAACATTGGGGACAAACTTTATTAAAACTCTCACGATGGGAAGATACAGTTAATGTTTATCGTCGAGGGTTAGAAATTGCTCCTAACTGTGATTGGTTTCACTACAATTTAGGGGAAGCTCTTACCCTGTTAGAGCAATGGGAAGAAGCGATAATTGCTTATCAAAAAGCTTTAAATATTAACCCCAGTTTACCAGCAATCCATACAAAACTAGGAGATGCTTTTTATCAACGAGCTACAAGCGATCGCCAAAAACTCTTATCTCATTACTTACAAATAATAACAGATAATCCCCACGATATCCAAAACTACCATCAAGCATTAGAATTAAAACCTAATGATGTTGAATTATATTTAGAATTGGGCAATGCTTTAGTATTTCATCAGAAACTTGATGAAGCGATAATTGCTTATCAAACTGCATTGCAAATTAAACCAGATTTTACCTCGGCACAGATTCAATTAGACAAAATCCTTAATAAAAATATTTCCATAGAAGAGAATACCATAGATAATTTAAGTCCAGAGTTACAATTGCAACAAGCCAAAATAACTCTAGATAAGATTAATAACATTAAGCTTCAAAACTTCCTTTTTTCCAGAGCAGAAATTAAATTTACTCCAGTAGAACAACCCATAGTAAGTATTATCTTGATTTTATATAACAGAGCGGAACTAACTTTGAGTTGTTTAGATTCAATTTTACACAATAACTTTAAATCTTTAGAAGTAATTATTATTGACAACAACTCTAGGGACTGCACTTCCCAACTATTAGATAGAATCCACGGTGCTAAAATTATTCGTAACTCAGAAAACCGCCACTTTCTTCTAGCATCTAATCAAGCTAGTGACATAGCAACGGGAAAATATTTACTCTTCCTGAATAATGATGCTCAAATATTAGGAAATAGTATTGATGCTGCGGTAAAAACTATTGAAGCAAATCAAAATATCGGTGCGGTAGGAGGTAAAATTATTCTTCCCGATGGTACTCTACAGGAAGCAGGAAGTATTATCTGGCGGGATGGTTCTTGTTTAGGTTATGGTCGAGGAGACGATCCAGAAGCATCCCAATATATGTTTCAACGAGAAGTTGACTACTGTTCTGGTGCATTTTTACTAACTACCCGTGATTTATTTCTAGAATTGGGTAAGTTTGATGAAGCTTATCAACCAGCTTATTATGAAGAAACTGATTATTGTGTCAAACTACATAAAGCAGGAAAAAAAATCATCTATAATCCCCAAGTAGCTATCCTACACTATGAATTTGCCAGTTCTGATAAACAGGATAATGCTATAGAATTACAAAAAAGAAATCAACTTATCTTTAATACTAAACATCAAGATTGGCTACAATCACAACAAGCTCCAGATATTGCTAATATTTTAGTTGCTAGTCACAAGAAAGGGGAAAGTAAATCTATTTTATTTGTTGATGACCGCATTCCCCACCCCTATTTAGGCTCTGGTTATACTCGTAGTCATAAAATACTCAATATTATGAGCGACTTAGGCTATCTAGTAACTTTTTACGCTACAGATATAAGTTATTCAGAGTCATGGCAAGATACTTATCATGATATCAAGAGTAATATAGAAATCATCCAAGATTGGGGATTACAAAAATTAGGAGATTTTTTAAAAGTAAGAAATAATTTTTATGACATTATTTTAGTGAGTCGTCCTCATAATATGAGTTATCTTAACTCAATACTCAATAATCATAACTTCCTAGAAAACATCAGAATTATTTATGATGCAGAAGCTTTATACTGTTTGCGAGACTTTGCTTATCAAGAGTTACAAAATAACCCCGTATCTGAGGAAACTAAACAGCAAAAAATCCGAGATGAACTAGCTTTAGCCAGTTACAGCAATCTAATTATTTCTGTATCGTCTTTAGAAAAACAAAAATTTATCGAATATGGTTATCAACAAGTAGAAGTTTTAGGACATTCTCTCTCATGCTATCCTACTCCCAAGCAGTTTAATGAGAGAAAAGACATTCTTTTTGTAGGTTCAATTTATGATTTACAGTCTCCCAATGCAGATTCAATTATCTGGCTCAGTCAAGAAATATTCCCGATTATCAAACAAGAGTTAGGAGAGACAGTCCAATTAATTATTGTTGGTAATAATTCTGTACCAGAGATCAAAGAAAAAATTGCTAACTTCGATGAATCAACAATTCAAATGAAAGGAAAAGTTGAGGATTTAGTTGAATATTATAATTTTTCCCGTCTGTTTGTTGCACCAACTAGATTTGCTGCTGGAATTCCTCACAAAGTACATGAAGCTGCTGCTTATGGATTACCTATAGTAACGACATCTTTAATTGCTCAACAACTACAATGGCAAAATGAACAAGATATTTTAGTAGCAGATGACGCTAAAGATTTTGCTCTCCAATGTATTAAACTTTATCAAGATGAATCTTTATGGCAAAAACTCAGAGATAATGCTTTAGCAAAAGTAGAATCTCAATGTTCTCCTGAAGGCTTTACCCAACAAATCAAAAATATATTACTACAATAACTATTGGAAATAATTGACATATATTATATATTTAATTAGTAACCAACCTTAATTATAAAGCTATTAAAATGTTTAATTAATAAAGCAACTTATGGAAGTCAATCACATCTATAATGTTATTCAGGAAGACAGTTTTTTAGTTAATCTATTGTCCCTGCAAAATCTTTTATTTGTTGGAGAAGAGGCTAGTATTAATTACTTGAAAAATTATTCTCAAAAACATCAATTAAAAAAGTCTAATTATGCTCATTTATGGAAAAAAATAATGACCAAAATTTTATCTCTAAACTTCAAAAGCTTAAAAATTGTCAAGGGATTATTATCGCTTCTGTAGAAAACGAATCCACAATTTTTAATGAAGTTAATCAACTAGTAGCTAATACCGATTTAGCTTTTCCTGTGTTGAAGCTATTTGATGACATTTTTGTGAATTTTATGGCTAAAAATCATCTGTTGCAATCTTCACAATGTAACTTCAGAAAACCTACTGTATCCTATGGTATTCTAACTCTTCCGCGCTCAGGTTCAACATTTTTATGTCATCTTTTAACTGCTACAGAAAGCGCAGGATATCCCACAGAACATTTAAGAAAACCTACTTTTACCTTAGCTAAATATTGTGATTTTGACTATATCAGACTATTCCATCATCTCATGACTTATAGAGTCAGTCTCAATGGTGTATTTGGTACAAAAATTATTTCCCACTTTTTACAGGATTTTGAAATTTTAGAAAGTGGATTAACAAATATTTTTACTGCTATTGATAAATATATTTATTTAGTACGAAAAGATGAAGTTGCTCAAGGTGTTTCAATTTTACTGGCTGAAAAAACTGAGATATGGCATATTGATAATGATAATAAATTACTCGATTACCATAACCAATTAGCATCAATTACTATCGATGATGAACTATTAGAAGAAGTTAATCACAAACTTTTCTTTATTAGGCAACAACAAGAATATATAGACAAAGTTCTCAAAACTTATCAAATATCACCTCTGGTAATAGAGTATGAACAGTTAGTAGAAAATGTTGAAGATAATCTTCAAACCATACTAGATTATCTTGGTATAAATATCTTACCAGAAACTCTTACTAATCTTGAATACACTATTAAAAAAATGGGTTCTGAACTTTCTCGAAATATTGCGGAAGAATATCGCAAAAAATATGCTATCAAATGTTGAAGTTCATAGCTTATATATAATATATTAGGAAAATTATAATTTAGGGAATGATCAAACTAATATCCGTTCACATCCCCAAAACTGCTGGTACAGCATTTCGTCACGTATTACTGAATGTGTATGGTCCCGCTCGGCTATTAGATGATTATCCTCCTGATAGAATTTATCACCCTGGTACAGTAATTAATCCCGAAATTGCTGTAATCCATGGACATTTTTTACCTAGTAAATATCACAATCTATTCCCCAAAGCTAAAAGAATTGTTTGGCTAAGACATCCACTATTTCGTCTGATTTCCGAATATTTTTTTGCTAAAACTATTAAAGATCGTAATAATGCAATTCATGCACAGTTGTTAGATAAGAACTTAAGCATTTTAGAGTTTGCTAAAATCCCTCAAATGAGGAACTTTTTGAGCCATCATCTTACAGGGATGGAATTAGAAGAGTTTGATTTTGTAGGTATTCAAGAATTTTATAATCAAGATTTAATAACCCTACAAAATATTCTGGGCTGGAGTAAATTTTATCCTACTGTTAAAAATAGTAATCGTTATCAAGGATATCAAAAATGTCTGCAAGAAATTCTGAGTAATAATAACTTAATCAATCAACTAGCAAAACTCAATGAAGCAGACTTGCAACTATACGAATCTGCACTACATTTAAGAGCCAAACATCGCCAAGAATCTCCCTTGATTCAATCGACTTTAGCAGATTGGCAAAGAACAGAATTTTTATTACAAACAACTCAATCAGAATTAAAACAGAAAACCCAAGAATTACAACAAGCAAATTATTGGTTAAGCAAACATTATTTCCCTCATCGTACTCTAAACTTAACCACAAACAATAGCCCTCAAGTAACTGAAATACTTACAGGTTTTTATCTTGACTCTCCACAATTTCCCTTGGTGATAAATTACCCTCTTCTCTCTCTTGAAGGTTGGGTAATTGGCAAAAAATCACCAGCAACTCAAGTCAGAATCAAATGTGATGGTGTCTTACTCAGTGAAACTTCCGTTAATTTATCTCGTCCTGATGTTGCTAAAGCTTATCATCTTCCTGATGGGGAAAATAAAGGATTTAAACTTAATCTGAATGTGATGGGAATTCCACTCCAAACTATTTTAACTTTAGAAGTAGCTTTAGACGATCGCACCTTTGTCACTATAGCTACTCTTAAAGTTGTTCCTTCATAGTCTG